>Ga0310811_10011851_pt1 | contig 11318 bp, 4 predicted proteins | sample YCmetagenome_FD_207642 | JGI IMG/M metagenome (GOLD analysis project Ga0310811, IMG submission 207642) | Soil microbial communities from experimental microcosm in Duke University, North Carolina, United States - YC | ecosystem: Engineered > Artificial ecosystem > Soil microcosm > Unclassified ... | reverse complement strand
TCGACACGGCTGGCGTGTCGCTGGACTGGATCATGCTCCGCAAGGACCCCGATACCTCAACGACGGTTAAGGCCTCGGACATCCTCCTCGTTCGTCCGTCGACGAGCGGCATGTTGATCGCTCCGATCGTTCCGTTCAACGCCCAGTCGGATTACAATTCGCGGTTCACGGCCAACGACGCCGCCTTCATCGGCGCTTATTCGGAAAAGGATGCCAATGGCCAGCCCTACACCGACGCGCAATTGCGGAGTTGGTACGCGACCCCGATGTTTCAGGATTTCGACCGCCGGACGGATCGGTACTGGGACATCATGGTGGACCAACTCATCGCCTCGCGGGCGCAGGTACCGTTGATCCATTGCCGGAGCAGCTCCGACTTCACCCACGATCTGCAGGATCGGGCTTACGTCCGCGGCGACGGATCTTTCGAAGGACGCTGGCTCAAGAAATTCGTGGAAGCGGTCTCGCGGAATCCACAGGCGGCAAGCTCCCTCCAGATCGGGATGTTCTTTGAGGACGGAGCCCTCGCCGACGATTATCACTCGCTCCGCGGGAGCTATCCGGCTTGGGGATCGACCGATCTGGCCGACTACGTGATGCAGTATTGGATCAGCCCGTGGTTCGACAACGTACCCGTGGGCTTGCTCTACCAGCCATTCCCCTCGCGGGTGATCGTCAATATCTGGACGGCTCGCCCTCCCGACATGGTCCTGGACGGCAACCTGTCGGTCTTCATGGCCAACATTCGCAGCCGGATGATTGCAAAGTACGGGTTGAATCCGCTGTTCATCATCCCTCCGGACGCGGATGCGAACGCGCAGGCCGTGGCGTGGGGAGTGGCGCCTTGGTATACGTGGGGCGGTACGCTCTACACGTCGAACGTGAGCCCGGATGGCACGCGCTGGGGGTTTTCTTCCTGCGGCAGCCGGAAGGGGCTGAGCACGGTCTGGGCGAACGACTGGGATCCGGCGACCAACACCGGCACGCCCGCGGGATCGGATGCCGGCGACTCGGACTATCAATCCCATCTCGATGCCAATGGGAATTCCACGCTTCTCAATTTCTACGCGCAGGCGAGCACCTCCGGTACCCGGCTCATTCAGGAAGAGGGGTTCTTCAACATTCCCGAGGGCAGCCCCATCTTTGCGAGCTGCGCGTCCGGCTGGAACTTCCCCAACCAGCACCTGGCGGCGATGCGCCAGTACGCCGATCCGACGACCGAGTCGCTGATGTTCGAGTCCGAGAGCTGCGACTCCTATTACAAGACGAGCGTCCATGAGAATCTCGGAGGCTCTTATCGCAAGCAGTGGTATTCCCCGACCGGCCTGGATGTTTACCGCCCGCTCCACAACCTGACCGCGTGGACGGTCAAAAGCACCGGGCCGGGGTCTCTGGTGGATCTGTCCGCCGGGTTCTTTGACGTCTGGGCGCTGGACTCCGCCGGCCGGATCTGGGCTCACCCGATCAGCGATGGAGCGCCGAACACCTGGACCTCGGTCAGCCGGAACTCGGTCGCGAAATTCACTTCCCTGTCGGTCGGCAAGCACCACGCATGGGCGGTCAACGGCACCTCGGTCTATACCTGCAAGCTCGCTTACGGCTCGGCGACGCAGACTCATACGAACTGGACCTTGGAGAGTGGCAGCATGGTCCAGGTGTCGGTGAATGCGGCCGAGGTCTGGGCGCTGGACGCCGCCGGCGCGATCTACAAACGACGGGTCAATGAACTGGACAACCCCGGCGACGTGTGGACCCAGGTGCCCGGTCCCGTGTTGACCCAGATCAGCACCGGAGGGAACTTTGTCTGGGGAGTCAACGGGACCAACATCTACTACAGCCAGACCGCGAACGCCTCCTGGACGCAGGTTTCCAATCCCAACAACATCATCCGGATTTCCGTGGGCTCCGAGGAAGTGTGGGGCGTCAATGCCGCAGGCAATGTCTTCCGGAGAAGCGCCTCCGGCGTCGGCGACTGGGATCCGGTCGATGGCAATTTCGCGAGAATCGCGGTCGGCGAGAACTACGCCTGGGGCCTGTCGGGTACGACTCCATCCAGCAGGAAACTGGACGGATTCCTGGGGTGCCCGACCGCGTCGGCCCCGCCGGCGCCAGGCGGAGTGACTGCCGGTGCGGGCGATACGCAGGCGCTGCTGAGCTGGACTGCGGTGCCCGGGGCGACGAGCTATAATATCCGGCGCTCCACCGTGAGCGGCGGGCCATACACCACCATTGCGACCGGCATTCGGATCAGTCCCCGTTACGCCGACATCGGCCTGACCAACGGCACGACCTATTTCTACACGGTGTCCGCCGCCAATGGGGTGGGCGAAACTCCGGCGACCGAGGTGAGCGTCGTGCCCACCGCGACCGGGGTGCCTCCGCAGCCCCCGACGAATCTTACCGCGGCCGGAGGCGTTCATCAGGTCACGTTGACCTGGACCGCCTCCCCGGGGGCGACGAGCTACACGGTCAAGCGGTCGAGCCGATTCACCGGCGGACCTTACACGCCGATCGCAACGGGTATCACAGGGACGAGCTACACCGATACCGGCCTCATGGGCGACAAGAGCTACTATTACGTGGTGTCGGCTACCAATGGAGCCGGTGAAAGCTTCACCGACTCCGCGGAGGCGATCGGCATTCCCTCCGATACACCGATGAGCCGCTCGGGCTGGAAAGCCAGTGCTTCCGTGGGGGGCTCGGCGGGAAATGCCATCGATGGGAATATCACCACCCGCTGGAGTACCGGAGCGGCACAGGCCGCGGGCCAATGGTTCCAGGTCAACATGGGTTCCTCGCGGACGTTCTCCAAGATCACGCTCGATCAGGGAACCTCGACCAATGATTTTCCGCGCGGCTACCAGGTCAATGTTTCCAGCGACGGCACGAACTGGGGAGATCCGGTCACCACGGGCGCGGGATCTTCGCCGGTTACAACGATCACCTTTCCGGAACAGACGGCGCGTTACATCCGGATCACGCAGACCGGAAGCGTGAGCAACTACTGGAGCATTCATGAGCTCAATGTGTATCTCGGGCTCACGACCCCGCCTGCCGGGCTGAGCGCGGTGGCGGCCACTCCGGGCCAGATAGGGCTGTCCTGGACCTCGAGCGCGGGGGCGACCAGTTATAACGTCAAGCGCTCGACCGTGAGTGGCGGGCCCTATGCATCCGTGGCCACGGGGGTGGCGGCGACCAGCTATCAGGACACCGGGCTGGCGGCCGGTACCACCTATTACTATGTGGTTTCCTCGGTGAGCGGCGGTGGCGAGACGACGGTCAGCGATGAGGCGAGCGCGACCACGCTGACGTCTCCCTTGGCCCCCGGTAATCTCACCGCAACTCCCGTCTCGGAATCCCAGCTCCAGCTCGGCTGGGTCAACAATGCCACGGATGCCACATCGATCGTCCTTCAGCGCTCGCTGAGCGGTTCCGGTTCGTGGACGACGCTGGCCTCCAATCTCCCGCCCGCGGCGACTTCGTTCCTGGCGGAGGGCTTGAGCGCCTCCACGGCGTATGATTTCCGGGTCCAATGCACGGGTGCCGGAGGAGCTTCCGCCTTCGCGACCCTTTTCGTGACGACGCCGGCAGGGGTTGGCGACGGCATCCCTGGTGCGTGGCGATTCCAGTATTTCGGCAACGGGCTGACGACGGTTTCCGCTTCCGAACTCCACGCCGATCCCGATGGTGATGGCATGGATAATCTGGCCGAATATCTCGCCGGCACCGCGCCCACCGATCCCGACAGCGCCCTCCGGATCACGACGATCGCGGTCAGCGGGGCCGATGTCGTCGTGAGCTTCGAAGCAGTCTCTGGAAAAACCTACGTTGTCGAGAAATCCGGCGCGCTGGACAGCGGAGCCGCCTGGACGCCGGTGCAGGACAATATCGCCGGCACCGACAGCTCAATCTCCGTCACCGACCACGGCGCCCTGACTCAACCAAAGGGATTTTACCGGGTCCGGATCAAATAAGGGAGTGGAACCACGGATAGCACGGATTTCACGGATGGGATGAGCCGGAATAGAGATCGGCGTCATTGCCGGTGAGTGAGTACGAAGTCGAAGAGACGGACGAATCCCGAAGGCTCTTCTATCCGTGAAATCCGTGCTATCCGTGGTTTAAATGTCTCTCAGAAATGAAATCACGGATGAGGGCAGGGCTCATTCCCTGATTTTTCCTTTATCTGCGGAATCTGAGTTATCTGCGGTCCTGATCGGTTGTCAGGGGATTTAGCTCGCGGATAAGCAATCCGATTTTCATTTCCGGTTATTAGTAATAGCGTTCACCGAGTTGGATAAGAGGCCTCATTTTTCCGAGGGCTCGCTTCTCTGGCGTCCGGAGACTTCGAATTGGAAGCCATGCTGTAACTGCGAAAGGAGGCTGGAATGCCTGGAGCTGCGCGGGGAATTGGCGAAAAATTTTCTATTTTTGGCGAAAAATCGTCCGCCAGTCACCAGTCCGGGTCATTTACACAAAATTGGCCCGGTGCTTCTCTCAGCTTAATCGAGGCAGAAGCGTAAAGCGGACTGTCTTTCATCCCCGAAAAACTCCCTTGTTCAATTGAAGTAATGAAAATCCCCTTCCTACGTAACACTCTATTTGGCAGTGCCGGTCTCCTGATCGTCGCGGCCGGAAACATCCACGCGGATACCGCGACTTGGGACGCCAATCTAAGCCTCTCCGGAGCTCAGGATGGAGATGGCGCCTGGACCGCGACTACGACCAATTTCTGGGAAACCACCACTGCGGTCAATCAGACTCCAGTCAAAGGGACTGACACGCTGGTGCTGGGGGCCGGTACGGGAGGGGGGACGGTGACGATCAATAATGGCGGCGCTTATCTTAACTATGCCGATGCCACGTCCAATAGCGCCCTGACCTTCAATAATAGCTATACGCTCGCGGGAGCGACGGCCGGCGACGGATTGTCGGTCGGCAACGTCAACGTGCTCGGCGGCGTGACTGCTACGATCTCGGCGGGGATCAATGGCAATTTTGGCGATACGACAGGCAACACGGCCACCAGAACGTGGACCTTGAACAGCAATGCCAATCCTACCACCGGCTCCACATTGAATCTGTCCGGCGGCGGCCTGCTTCAGGATATGAATACCGGCACCGTTGCCGGGGTTACCTCCACGGTGAACATTTCCGGTGGAAGCTTCATCGGTGGCGGCGTGACCGAGGGAAATGGGCTGGGCAATCTCGTCATCAACATGACTGGAGGAAGCATAAGCGGAAACCTTAATCTCGGCGGCAGTACAGGAAGTCCCGCCACGTCTCCAGCCAGGACAAGTACGTTTAATTTGACGGGAGGATCGTTCATCAATGGCGGAGCCATCTCCATGAACGGGGGTAACGGCAATTTTGCGGCCAGCAGTGCGGTTTTCACCGTGAATGGCGCCTCGGTCAACGCGGCCCTTGGGGAGATCCGCGTCGGTAACGATGGCGGCAGCGGAACCTTCAACATGATGAACGGCACCGTGACTGCGACTGGGATTACCACACCTCGCAACGGATCGTCCCATGTCGTGAACGCCGCGGTCAATATCTCGGGGGGAACCCTCACCGTGAATGGCTCGATCAATATTGGCCGTTCCGGTCAGACTTACGCGGCGGGCAGCACGAGCACCTTGAACGTGAGCGGTGGCACCGTTTACACAAATGGCCTTGCATACGGAGACACCAACAATGTCATCGCCTATAGCATAAATCTCTCTGGTGGCACGTTGGGCGCGAACACGGCGTTTACTTCGGCGTTGAACATGACGCTTAGCAATGCCAATGGCGGGATTACCTTCAAGGCGGCAAACGGCAGTGATGTTTCGCAGAATATCACCTTGGGCGGAGTCCTTTCCGGCGGCGGATCGCTTACCAAAACGGGTGCCGGTACCCTTATCCTGAACAATGCCGGTAATACCTTTTCCGGCGGGACGTCTGTGCTCGCGGGGGGCTTGACCACTGGTGCGACGGGAAATGTGGGAACGGGCAATATCTCTCTGGGAACCGCGGTTACGCTGACCTTGGGGAATAACACCTCGATCGGTGATACGGCCAACCTGAGCTTCACGAACCTGACCACGGGCATCGCGCTCAGCTACACGGGCAATGAAACCCTCGGGGCTTTGTACAACTCGTCCACGAACACCTTCATTCCCGTGGGAACGTATAGCGCCAGCGCTTTGAACACTGCCTTTGGTACCACCATTTTCTCGGGCACGGGCGGTGTCGTGGTCACGAGTGCGGTGCCTGAGCCCAGCACTTACTGGTTGCTCGGAGTCGCCATGCTTGGGCTCTCCATGCAGCGCTTCATTCGCCGCCGGAAAGTTTCCCTCTAAAAACAAGTTCTCCCCGGAACAATGAATATCTCATCGCATATCGCAAAGTCGGTCTTCGCATCCTCCATGGCGCTCGCGGCGGCCGTTCCCTCTCTCTGGGCACAAACCGCGAGCAGTAGCGTCTGGAATGGCACCACGAGCACGGACTGGAACACCGCGGCCAATTGGACTCCAAGTGGCGTCCCGAACACGGTCGCGGCAGGCGTCGACGGCACGGGCACCGTGGTCCCGGTCGTCACCTCGGACCTCACGCCGACGGGGGCGAATCTCATCCCCACGCAGCTTCTCGTGAACGGCGGCACGGCGAACTCCGCCGTGACGGTTGGCTCGGGCGGCAAGCTCGAGGTTCTTGGCACGGCGGGTACGGGCACCTTCATTGGCGTCGGGGGTAGCGCCGGCTCGCTCAACGTGCAGAGTGGCGGCACATTTGTTCATGCGGGCGGGGCGTTCGTCATGGGCGTGGGCACCACCGGAACCGTGACCCTGGCGGATGGAGGAACGATCAACGTCGTCTCCACCGATCCGGCGAATGCGGACGATTTCCGCATCGGTGTGGACGGAGGGAGTAATGGGACTCTCACCCAGACGGGCGGAACGTTCGAGGCGAGCTCGGCGAATGCCGGCTCGCTCGAGATCGGCGTGGGCGGTAACGGCCATGGCGCCTACAACCTGAGCGGGGCCAGCTCGGTGGCGAATTTCTACCAGATGCAGATCGGTGCCGGCGGCGGGACCGGCACGGTGACCCAGTCGGGCGGTACGCTCACGGCCAATGGCAATGGCGACCTGGCGATCGCCGTGGGCTGGGCCGGCATCGGAGAGTACGATCTCTCCGGCGGGACGGTGAACTCGACCACCCGCCTGCGCGTCGGCGTCGGTAACGGGTCGCAGGGCACTTTCAATCAAACGGGCGGGACGGTAAACATCACCGGTCGGGTCGACATCGCGGACGGTGGCAACTCGACCGGATCGTACACGATCTCGGGGGGCGCTTTGAATGTGACCGGCCAGGGCTTCATCGTCGTGGGTGGCACCTCGGGCTCCGCGACCATCGGGACTTTCACGCAGAACGGAGGAACCGTGGTCGCGGGCGATGGCATCATCGTGGGCTTCAACCCGGGCAATAGCGGCACGGTGAACTTGAACGGCGGGACGCTCAGCGCCGGCCGCATCCAGGTCGGAGGCTCGACGCCCGGGACCGGCTCGCTGAACTTCAACGGCGGGAAAGTGATCGCGACGAGCAGCAACCCGGGCTTCATCTCGGGCTTCACCCTCGCGGGCACGTCCACGCCGGGCGTGACGATCAATGCCGGCGGAGCCACGATCGATACGAACGGCAACTCGCCGACGGTCGTGTCGCCGCTGGTGGGCGTGGGAGCGTTCACGAAGCAGGGCGCGGGCACGCTGACCTTGAACGGGGCGAACACTTACTCGGGCGGCACGCTCGTCAGCGCGGGGACGCTTGTGGCCGGCAGCCTGGGCACGGGGAACGTGGAGCTGGCCAGCGGAGCGACGCTCACCTTGAACCTCGCGACCGCGCTCGGAGATCTTTCCCTCGTGACGCTGGATGGTCCGGCGGCGGTGATGAACCTGAATTTCACGGGAGCGGATACCATCGGCATGCTTCTGGTCGATGGCACCTTCGTGGCGGCCGGCACCTACACGGCGGATCAATTGAATGCCATGTTCTCCGGCCAGTTCAGCGGCACGGGCTCGCTCACGGTCAGCGCGGTGCCCGAGCCCTCCACGGTTCTCCTGTTCGGCCTGGGCTTCGGCTCGATCCTCCTGCTTCGCCGTCGCGGCCTGGTCCGCGGGTGACGGGCCACTCCACCTGACGAGTACCTGATTTGACCACCGGGGGGTGGTAAGCATCTCTCGCCCAAAGCGCTTTGGGCGAGAGATTGCGTTTTCGGGCCACGGCGATGGCCGGTCCCCCGGAGCCTTGGATGTTATAAGACGGGGGCGCTTCCATCACGGGACGTATCGTCACGCGGGCAGGGGCTCACTCCGCTGGCAGCCGATTTTTACTGGATGCAACAAGTCGGACGGCGACGTGCCGTCCCCGTGAAAATCAATGGTGCTGCGACGAGGAGTGTTTGGCGATCGCCGCCGAGCGGTTTCGCACATGCAGTTTCCGGCAGATATTTCTGACGTGGGATTTCACGGTGTCGAACGTGATTCCCAAATCGGTTCCGACTTCCCGATAAAGATAGCCGGCGGAGAGAAGCTCCAGCACCTGGAGCTCCCTCGCGGAAAGACTCTGGTCGCTCGGCACCGCCTTCAAGTCGCTCCGGAAATGTTGCACGATCATCCGTGCGATATGCCCGGTGAAAGGGGCTCCTCCGGAATGAACGTTGCGAATGGCCTCGTAGAGGGAATTGGGGTCGGTCGCCTTGATGAGATACCCGTTGGCTCCGGCCTTGAGCGCCTGGAAGATGCTTTCGGAATCCTGGTAGATCGTGAGCATCACGATCTCCAGGGAAGGGTTGTTTTTCTTGAGAATCTCGACGCACCGGATGCCGGAGACCCCCGGAAGCCGGATGTCCATCAGGACGACGTCCGGCAGGCGCTTGGGAAGCCTCAGGAGGGCTTCTTCTCCGCTTCCCACCGCATACCAGCAGTCGATGTCCGGAGCCTTCTTCAGGATCGAAATGAGTTCCGCTTGGAGGAGGATGTCGTCTTCAACGATTACGACGGATTTTTTCATAGGTGATAGCTGGTTATGGTAGCGGTATTTCCAAGGTCATCTTCGTTCCCGAGCCGACGGTGCTCGTGAGTTCCATCCGTCCTCCGATTTCCCGGACCCGGTGTTTCATGTTTTCCAGCCCGTATCCGGTCTGGACTTTGTCGCTTTCAAATCCGCATCCGTTGTCGGCGATCTCGACGAGCAGGCTCGATGGCCGCTCGGAGAATTTTGCGGTGATTTCGGAAGCCCGCGAGTGCTTGATGGCGTTGTGCAGGGCTTCCTTCACGGTCAGGCTGATGGCATGCCGGACGCCGCTTGCGAGCGGCCGCATGGTGAGCGAGGAGGGAACGTTCATCCGGCACACGATGCCGGTGGATTGGCACATGTTCTCGGTCATCTGCGCGAGGTGATTGATCAGCGCATTCACATGGTCGTTTTGCGGGTTCACCGACCAGACCGTCTCGTAGAGTGACGCCACCAGGTCCCGGGTCATCACGGATATTTTCCGGAGATTGGATCGAAACTCGTCCGACGAGAGCTCCTCGTTCTCCGCACTGCTGCTCACCAGGGAGATGTGCGTCAGCCGAGCCCCCAGGTCGTCGTGGATATTCCTCGCGATCCGCAGGCGTTCCTGTTCCACCATGCGCTCCTGCTCGATCCGCAGCAGATGCCAACGCACGCGGGCCCGGATGATCGCCCGGATGCCGAGGGTGACCGGGACGGCCATCGCGCAAGCCACGATCGCCCAAAACCACCACTTCATCCAGAAAGGGCGGAAGACATTGATCGTGATCGATTTTTCAGCGATGGGCATGCCCATCGGATCCGAGGCCCACACCCGGAACTTGTAGATCCCCGGCGGCGGGCAGCTATAGGCGGGAAATGTGACGTGGGCCAGGCCGATGCTGTACATCTCGTCCCACTCGATCAGCAAAGTCTCCCCGGGGTGCACCGGGATATAAGACTCGGCCCGGAGTCTCCATTCCGCATGGGCCACCGGATCGTCGTCGACGATGCACAGGGCGGGACTATGGCGGGAGGGGCCGTCGATATTCACCACCTGCGCCATGGATGCCTTCGTGCCGTCGCGAATCCAAAGATCAGGATTCTGGGGGTCGGTCTGCTTCTCCGTGGAAAGATCGAAACTGAAAATCCGCGCGACTTTCCCATCCGGGCCGTTGCGTTCGACGCGGATATTGTCCGCGACATAGACTCCGATGGAATCGGGAGGACCTGCCGACGTGAGCAGCATCCCCATTTTTTCGACGCCCTCCGGAATGGTGACGAACTCCCGTCGATGCAACATCCGGGAGTGCTCGAAAGTGCCCTTCCATCCCGGACTCTCCTTGATGGCCAGAAACTCCTGCAACCCCACGAACCCGCCCTTGTCGTTGTAGTAGCGCACAGCCAGGCCCATCTCGCCATTCCGCAGATTCAAGTCCTGATCGACCCCCACCCATTGGTAGGCAAAGCGCAGAGCGGTCGCGTGCAATGCCGTGCGACTGGCGGAGTCGTCGCCCATCTTCACCGTGATCCGCCCGGAGCCCGCAGGGATGTCCAGCACCTTGTCGACGGTCTGATAGGGCGCGCCATTGATGGAAAACGAAATGCTCGGGAAGCCCGGAGGCATGTCCGGCGCGGAAATGGCGAAAGGGACGACGAGAACGCCGGCAAAAAAACGGACGAGCAGCTTTCGGAGATCGGGGGAAATCATCGAAAATTCAACTTCTTGCCGGTACGGCCGTTCGGAACGTCACGCATGGGTGTCCCGGCAGGAGACGAGCATACCACACATCGGGAAATCCATACCCCTCCAACAAACCGTATCTCCCGAGCTGAAGAGGCGGCGTCGTCCAGGGTTCGTGGGTGTTCAGGCACGGGCACCTATTCAACAGGCGCGTCGGTAACGTGGGGCGCCAGCGGATCTCGGCTCGATCCCGGCAGGCGAGCTCGTGGCTGCGGCATGGATGAGAATGGAGTGTTGTTCACGCATGAGAAAGGGGGGTGTCTGGAGGGCCGAGAGCGGTCCCAGGGACAACTTCGCGAGAACCGGAACACGAATTTCTCCAGACGTAAATGACCCGGAGTGGTGATTTCCGATCGATTTTCGACCTCTTCCGCATCTTTTTTTATTTTTAGGAATCCGCGAGGCTTTTCTAGGACGATCGGATCGTCAGGCGAGAGGACAAGCATCGAGGCCGCTCTGGTGCTGATCCTTGACGGCGGCCAGGCAGTCCACCTCCGGAAAGCGAAAAAAACGTCAAAATCCGGAAAAATCGATCAGGAATCACCAC
>Ga0310811_10011850_pt1 | contig 11319 bp, 5 predicted proteins | sample YCmetagenome_FD_207642 | JGI IMG/M metagenome (GOLD analysis project Ga0310811, IMG submission 207642) | Soil microbial communities from experimental microcosm in Duke University, North Carolina, United States - YC | ecosystem: Engineered > Artificial ecosystem > Soil microcosm > Unclassified ... | reverse complement strand
CGCCGCTACAGCGCGGACCCAACCGTCAACGCTTATGCACAAACACATCAAACCCCGCCTTCACCACCGGCAGCGGGTGCCCATTCACATCATTGTACGGCGAGTTCTTATTCGATATCGCATCAAACCCCAGCATGATATAGAAACTACTCTCTCCCACGATCCGCTGCCCATACCCTAACCCCAGGATCAGACTCGGCGCATTCGCACTGAAATTCGCCGTCGCACCCGACCCCATATCCTTCTGGTTTACACTAAGCCAGTTGAACTCGGGCTGCACTGCGAGGAACAGGAACGGCAGCACATACGCCCTTCCAAATACCCCACCCCCATACACAAATTCGTGCGTCCGTATATTCCCGTTATAATAGGGATCGGCCTTTATTGAATTGTAGTTGAAATTGACGGTGACGCCGGCATCGAGCCAACTGTTGAGCGAATAACCAATCTCCGGATAAAGCCCGAGATTGAACTCGTAGGACCCAAAACCCAGACCCAGACCTCCTCCCACGAACAGATTCTCCTTCCGGAAACCCGTACCCGAACCCTCATCCGTATACGTATTCACCGGAGGATGCATATGCTGAGCCCGAACGCCCAGCCCCATGATGCCAAAAACGAAGGCGACCAGAACCTTTTTTATCATGTTTAAAAGATTTCAATAATGTGGGACAAAAAATCCCAATTTAAAAATAATTTTTTGTCCCAGAACATAATGTCTGTGACCTTCGTCACGCAACACTGTTGGGTGCCCCGGTCGGAGACTTCGCTGGCTCGTCCCCGGACGAGGGACTTCCGGACCCTCGATGTCCAATTCGCGCCCAAACCCATCTCATCATTGTTTGAATGTCGGACACAGGGACTGCCTCCGGTCACCGTTATACTGGCTGTAAAAACCCTGACTCTGCAGGGCAAACTCATAGGCACCGTACCCATTATTATAATGTTTAATGGATGAAGTGGTGACATCGTATGTGAAGGTTAGCTTGATATTCTTGTAGATAAATCCGATCATCGGGATAAAGGAATCCCCCGCCCGGTAGTAGAGCCCTCCGATGACCTGCTGGTCGCCGTCATCCTGCAGATTGTACTGCGCACTCATCCCCAGCACCGCCTCCGAGGACTGCGCCATCTGGGTATAATACCCCTGAGGATTGATGATCACCTGGTCATTCACCTTCAGACTGGCGTTTACGAACGCGATATAGCGCGGCGAGATACGGCTGTCAAACCCCACCGGGTCTACGCTGAAAAAGGACTCGCGGGGCCGGTTGATATGCTGTATCGAAACCCCTCCGTTCAGATAGATATTCTTGGTCGGGAAATAGGCATAGTTCAGCCCCACCTGCATGTCGAAGTAATTGTCGGACGGCCGGTCGATCACCACGGTAGTCGGCAGCGTATTGTCAAAGAATTTCCCGTCGAACTGATCCGGGAACTTCAAATTCTGCGTATTGATATGCTTGTTGACCCAACCCACATTAAAACCCAGCGAGATCAGACTCGCAAAACCCACCATCTGATGGTAGGCCGCCGAACCATAGATCTGCGTCGTCGTCAGGGCACTCGATCCGGCGTCATCCCGCAGGACCACGCCGCCCAGACCCATCCATCCATTCTCAAAACGGTCACGGAAAACCTGCGCGTCACCCCAGGCGCTGAAGGTACGGTACGGCAGAGCCATGATCGCCGACCACTGGTTGCGGTAATTGGCGCCCAGCCGGTAGTCCGCGTCCGGGATAAAACCCGTATTCGCGGGATTGGTCGTCAGCGGAGAATTGAACCACTGCGAAAAATGCAGGTCCTGGCCGGATACGGTCGTGATACCCAGAACAACACAGCAACCCAAAAGAAGTATATTTTTCACTCCCCTCAATTTAATCTATTTAACGTTAGTACCAGAACTTTGGTTGTCTTTTAATTTGACATTAACCACTCTGTCCCCGGGGACACCACCGGCGCGCCGCCGCGGCAGATCGCGGCGTGAACCACCTACCTCACCAGCGTGATATCCCCCTTCCTGCTCACATGCCTTCCATCCGCAAAATCGGCCTCCAGTGTATAAGCATAGACATCCATCGGCTGCAACTGCCCGCTATAGGTACCATCCCAGCCGTAGTCAGGACTGTCCGACTGGAAGACAAGCTTTCCCCAACGGTTGTAGATGCGGAACATCATCTTCATGATACCAAAGCCGTGAACCTTCAAAATAGCATTCTGACCGAACCGTCCCGGCGTAAACGCATTGGGCACATCCAGCAGCGGATTGACAAGGGTCAGTACGGTATGACAGACCGTGTCCGAACAGCCGAACTGGTTCGTCGCCACCAGACAGGCAGGGAAGGAATCCGTCTGCTGGTACTGGTGGATCACCGTATCCATCGTGTTCTTGAAGGTGGAATCCCCGTCCCCGAAAGCCCATGCGAACTTTATTGCCCCCAGCGACCCGTTGGTGAACACCGTCGGCGTATTCGGCGTCGGAGGGTTGGGCATCCAGGTAAAGGCCGCCGTCGGATTGACATTCACGGTGATCGTGATCGTAGTGTCGGACACCTTGTTACAGGTATTGGGATCCTCCTCGTGCAGGTGCACGGAAAAAGTGCCGGTGCTGGTGTACAGGTGCGTCGGATTCGGATCGGTCGACACCGGACTTCCGTCCCCGAAATCCCAGGTGAAGGTCGCTCCGCCGAGCGAAGTATTGTTGAAGACGGCATTATACGGCACGCAGCCACTGGCCGGCGTCTCGAACTGCGCTTTGGCGATTGGAGAAACCCTTACCGGCTTCGTCACCGAATCGGGATAGTTGCAATAGCCGGTGTCGTTCAGCACCAGGGTGACATTGTAGGTGCCTGCAGCTGCGAAACTGTGTACCAGGCCGCCCGTACCCGTCACGATCCTTGTGGAATTATCCCCGAAATCCCAGGTAAAGGCATTCGGGCTGAACGGCTTCGCCGGCGGCGCCGCAGACTTGTTCGTGAAGTCATAGGTCAGGAGATTGCAGGCCACGTTCGGGTCCTTTATATAATCGAAGTCCAGCACCGCCCTGTCGGTCCGCGCAATAACGTGCCGGTAGGTCGTGTCCGCCACATTACAACTGTTGGAGTCGATAGCGATCATCATTACCCTATACGTTCCCGGATTGACATAGGTATGATTCACCGCATAGCTGATGGTAGCCGTATCCGGACTCCCATCCCCGAAATTCCAGATATAGGATTTCCCGTTGCGGATGGTATCCTCCAGCCGCGTGTCCATCGGTATACAACCTGCCGTATCATAAAGGCGGCCGTTGACAGACGCCCTGAGTCCCGCCCCTACCCCGGCAAAACCGAATGTTATCTTGACGGCCGCCAGATTGCAGCCGTTGACGCCCGCTCCGTTGTTCGGCGACCACACGCCCGGCGTCGTCGGAAAACGTCCTGTCTGTCCGCCATTACAGTTCGCACAGATCGCCTGGTAGATGGCCCCGTTCTGATCATAGCGGCTCGTCCCGCCGTCCACGTGCTCACTGATGCTCCTCGAATTATCATTCTGACCGAAAAAGGTCGCATACAGCAGGGCCGACGCGTTCTTCTGAATGACTATAAAATAGAAGTCCCGGTTATCGCTGAGCTTCTTCTGGGCATCCGGCGTCACCGGCATCCCGATAGTCCCCACCTGCCCATAGGGATCGGACTCGCCGCCGATGATCCAGCCGCCCCATCCCGAAACATATACGTTCTCGCATCGGTCCACCAGAAAAGCCACCGGTGATATATTCGGCAGACCATGCGCCGGTCCGCTGGTGCCAAAGGTCGTGGAGTAGATCATGTTCGACAGATCGGGCTGCAGTTTCACGATGAACTGTTTCGACCCTGCTATCGAATAGGCCGCATTGATCACCGGCCAGCTGCCATTCGTCGTCCCCATCACATAGGGAAATCCTTTCTTGTCAAAATCCAGCCCGTATATCGCGTCCGCCACGTCCGTCCCCAGAAAGGTGGACCGTTTCAGCGTCGACCCGTCGGCGGATATCTGCGCGACATAACCGTCACAGATACCACCCCGGTAACCAGGCTGCACGACCCCGGTGTGATCCCCCGGGAAATTCTGACTTGCCGTAGCCCCCGCAACGTAGATGTCCCCGGTCATGGGATTCGCCTTAACTACAAACGCCGCGTCACTGCTGGCGCCTCCCAGGAAGCTGCTCCAGATGATATGATCACAGCTGGGATCGATCTTCACGACCACCCCGTCCTGACGCCCGCCGCCGAAAGTTGGCTGAAATACTGACCCGATGATCGGGAATCCGTTCGGTCCCTGCGGCGACTGACTCGAAGCAGCGACAACGATATTCCCGGAGCCGTCGATGATGACCTCGCTGCGGGAATCGTCCCCGTAATTGCGGATCAGCGAATCGGCCTTCTCAAAGCGCGTCCGCACCTGGTCCTCCATATTGACGCAGTCATTTCCCGACCCGCCGATGCGCATACACCCGATGAGCGCACTCCCGGCGGCGTTGATCCTGGCCACGAACATATCCGCGGCGCCACCTACACCAGCCGTGGTCTTGAAAGGGAAATTCGCCGAATAGGTCCGTCCCAGCACTACGAGATTGCCCTGCGGATCGGAGAAAAGGGAATGGGGCGTCTCGGAATCCGAACCGCCCAGATAGGTCGCATATATCTTGCTCGCACCGTTACTGCTCAGCTTGATGATCCCCACGTCGAACTGCCCGTTGCCGTATACCGGCTGCAAGGCCCCCGTGGTCCAGGGGAACGCTCCGCCGAATACGATGCCCCCCGCGAAAAAAGTACCCCCGGGGCCGGGCGTAGCCGTGAAACCCCAGTTGCTGACCTTGCTGCCAGAGAAAGTACAGAAGACGATCGAAGGGTCGATGATCAGGGTGGTTCCGGGATCGGCGCCGCTGACCTTAAAGCCCACGGTATTCCCGTCCGTGACCACATACCGGCAGTCCACGCTCGTCCGGCCTTTGGCGGGGTCGAACGTATACGAGTACGGCGCGGGCTGCGTCACATCGCCCACCGTCGTGCCGGTGATCAGCTGACCCTTTTTGACAGACAGCTTCGTGGCTCCGTCGTACTTCATCCGTACCTGGCTGATATCCCCGCCCGGATGGACGACGATATCGTATTTCAGCTCGCCGTTGTAGGTATAATAACGGATATCGATATTCGGATAGATATCGCGATACAGGACCCCCTGATAGACTTTACAGTTCGACACCCATTTGGAGGGGTCATTGCCTATAAAATAGTTGTTGTATCCCGGCAGCACCTTGTCCGCCTCGATGCGGGGCTGCTGATTCCCGCCGACAAAGCTCACCCGGTACGCGTGCGACCGCAGCGCGTCCTGGGGATCGAGCCCGCCCGTCCCGGGGTCTTTGGGAGGCGCGACGAAATTGCCCACCTTCGTATAGCCGCCCTGCTTTACCCCGTGGTGGTTGTTCGTGATCCTGTCGAGGTCCTCTATATTGTACAATAAGGCCGAATAGCCGTTGTTCTCCAGGAAAACGGCCCCTACGCCGATCTCGCCCCTGAATTTGACCCGGCTGTCCCACTGTCCCTTGTTCTCGACGAATTCAATATTGGACGAGCCGTCCTGGGCAAAACCCTTCAGCAGGACAAGCAACAGGCCCAGCACGATATTTAGCCTTCTCCTCAATTGGTGTTTCAAATAGCGCATTTTACAAAGATATTAATCTACCTGATCAACGTAATATCCCCTTTTTTGGCCGCACGCGTCCCGTCGGAATATTCCGCCTCCAGCGTATATCCATATACGTCCATCGGCTGCAGCTGACCCTTATAGGTGCCGTCCCATCCAAAATACGGATCGTTACTCTGGAAGACCAGCTGGCCCCAGCGATTATATATCCGCCAGTCCATCCGTATGATCCCGAATCCCACCACCTTCACGATGGCATTCTGCCCGAACCGGCCCGGCGTGAACGCATTCGGAACGTCCAGCAACGGATTGATCAGGGCGGGCACGTCATGACAGACGGTGTCTGTGCAGCCCGACTGATTGGTGACGACCAGACAGGCCCGGAAAGTATCCGTCTTGTTGTACTGATGGATCACGGTATCCGGAGTGGTCTTCACCTCTGAGAAACCGTCCCCGAAGAACCACTCGTACTTCACCAGCGGCGAAGGAGAGGACGCATCCGTAAAGACGGTCGGCGTATTCGGCGGCGCCGGCGGCAGCGGTGTATAGGTAAAGCCAGCCGTTGGCTTGCCCTGTACGTTGAGGGTAAAGGTATAGGTATCGGTTATATTACAGGTAGCGGAATCCACGGCCGTCAGCGTCACGGTATACGTACCCACGTTGGAGTATAAATGGCTCGGAGAGATATCCGTGCTGTCTATCCCGCTGTTGTCGCCGAAAGTCCAGTAGAACTTCTGACCGGCGATCGACGTATTGCTGAATACCGCCGTATAGGGCGCGCAACCGAACGCAGGCGTAGTGAACCCCGCCTTTACATTTTGCGCCACGTACAGCAATTTCACGGTATCCGTCGGATAGTTGCAATAGTTGGTGTCTATCAGCGTCAGGGTGACGTTGTAGGGCCCCGGCGAAGCATAGGAGTGCGAAGGCTTCTGTACCAGTCCCGAAGTCACCGCGGGCGAGCCGTCCCCGAAACTCCACGTGAACGAGGTATCGGTAAAGTTCGGCGCACCCGGCGCATGCGTGGACAGATTCGTAAAAATATAGTTGAACTGGTCGCAGGGACCCGACTTGTCATAGCGGAAATCCAGAAAGGCCGGATTATCGCGAACCTCGATGGTCCGGTAGGCGGTGTCGGCGACGTTACAGCTGTTGCTGTCGATCGCTACTTCCATTACCCTATAGTTGCCCACGGCCGGATAGCTGTGATCCACCGTGGTATTCGTCGTACTCAGCGTCGTCCCGTCGCCGAAATTCCAGAAATAGCTCTTGCCGTTGTGGACGGTATCGGAGAACGTCACCGCCAGCGGCACACAACCCACGCTGTCCCCACGCCCGTGCGTCACCGCCTTCAGCCCCGCGACCACACCCGCGAACTGAAAGGTTATCTTCACCGCCGCCTCATTACAACCCTTGTCACCCGTCCCGTTGGACTGCGACCAGACAGGGGGAGTGGTAGGGAATTGCGCTCCCCCATAACAGTTAGCGCAGACGGCCTCATAGATCACTCCCTGCTTGTCAAACCGGCTCGTCCCCCCGTCCACATGGTCGCCGAAGCCACCCTTGTTCTGCCCGAAAAAGCTGCCGTACAACTGACCGGTAGCGTTCTTCTGCAGGATAAAGAAATAAAAGTCTTCGCCGTCCGTCGTGGCCTTGTTCGCATCGGAGGTCACCGACAGTCCGGAAGTACCGCTGTTCAGATAGCCGTCATTGATATCCGCACCTCCGCCCCAGCCGGCGACGTACACATTCTCGCAGCGATCGACCAGAAAGGCCGTCGGCGAGATATTGGGAGAGCCGGTACCACTGCCCGGCCCGAAATTGGCCGAATAGACTATGCCCGAAAGGTCCTGTTTGAACTTGGTGATGAACTGCTTGCCGCCTGCCTGATTGCCGCCGGCATTGAAGTTCGAATTGGATACGGTCATTGCGCTCGTCGTAGTCCCCGTGACATAGGGGAAACCCGACTTGTCGAACTCCAGCCCATAGATCATCGCCGTGCCGGCGGCGCCATAATACGTCGACCTCATCAGCGTCCCGCCATCATTGCTGATCTGCGCCAGAAAACCGTCCACCGACCCGGTCAGTTTCGATTGTATCACGCTGCCGGCCGCTCCTGGAAAATTGCCGCTCATCGTCCCGCCGGCCACCCAGACGGTATTGTCCAGCGGACTGATCTTGAGGACAAACGCTGCATCGCTGCCGCTGCCGCCGATATAAGTGCTGAAGAAAATAGTGTTGAGGTCGGGGCTGGCCTTGATCACCACGCCGTCCTGCCCGCCGCCGGAGTTCTTCTGAAAGCCGTTGGTGACCAGAAAGTCCGTCGACTGGGTACACGACGCGATATAGATATTGCCGGCGTTGTCGAGGATCACCTCGCCCCTGCCGTCGTCGCCATAGTTGAGCCGCAGATCCTGCGCTCCCCTGTCGGCCCCGCCGGGAGATACCAGGTATTTCGGTTTGAAATTGACACCGTCCGAACCCGACCCGCCGATCCTCCTCGACCCGATGATCCCCGTCCCGGCCGGATTGAATTTCGTAACGAACAGATCGAAGTTGCCGCCGTTGCCATACGTCGTATTTCCCGGGTTCACCGGGAAGTTCGGCGAGCTGGTCCTGCCCGTCACGATAAGGTCGCCGGCATTGTCGACGACCATACTGTGGGGCTGCTCGTCCCCGCTGCCCCCCAGGTAGGTGGCATAAACCCTGCCCTGCAGTTTGGCATCGAGCTTCATGATCGCGACGTCATAGTCATAGCCGGGCGCAGGACCACCCTCACTGCCATCCCCACCCTGGAACGTACTCTGGAACGCGCCGGGACTCACCAGGAACCCGGAGCCCCCCAGCCCCGGCGGGTTCAGCCTCGACTCATCCAGCACGATCCCGCCGGCGTAGAAATTGCCGGCATTGTCATACGTCGCCGTATAGCCCCAGTTGTCCGACTTGCTGCCCGTAAACGAACAATATACCTGCAGCGGATCGATGACCAGCATCGCGCCGGGGGAATAGTTCTTTACCTGGAACTGCACCCTGTTGCCGGGCAGCAGCACATAGTTGCACTCCACATTCGTCCTCCCCTTCTCACTTATTTGATAAGAATGAGGCTCCAGCTCCTGCACCGTACCCACCGAAGTCTGAACATAAAGCCTGTTCTTCTTTACGGTCAGCTTGTTCTGTCCTTCGTATTTCAATACGATCTTCCCCGGATCGGCTCCGGGGCGAACAATAATGTCGTACTTCACAAAGCCCATATCCGTATAATAGTGTACGTCGATGCCGTCGTACATGTTTTTGTAAAGAATACCCTGGTATATTTTGACATTGGTCGCCCAATACTTCCTGTCCCCGATGAAATAGTTGTTGTAGGAGTTCAGCGCCTTTTCCGGAACGATCTGCACCCGGTCGCCGGCATTCTCGAAACTCACGCGGTAGCTATGCGAATGCAGCAAATAGGGATCGGCGCCTCCGCCGCCGCTACCTCCGCTGCCGCCATTCTTTCCCTGGCCGCCGCTGACCCCGCCGCCGCTGGAAGTAACGACCTTTCTGTTCGCCGGCGCCGCAGACGCAGCCGTCGGGGTAACGCCATCTACCGCATCCCCGTGCAACAATCTCCTGATCCGCCGCAGATCATTCGTATCATGCATCACTACCGCAAATCCATTATGCTGCATAAAAAGAGAGCCTGCCGTCATCTCTGCACGGAACTTCACCAGCGTGTCCCATTGCCCCTTATTCTCGACAAACTCAAGATTGGAGTAACCTCCTGACTGTGCTGAGAGCTGAAAGAAGGAGAACATTAGCCAGGTAGCAATAAGGCATATTCTTCCCAAATTGTTGTGTTTCAGTTTGACTTAATATCGGCCTACGGCCTCTTACAATTTACGATATTCCGCGCGCAAATCCCTGCTATGATATCTTGCTCCAGGCCGTTTTACCATGCTGTGATTGCAGATAGACCTTCAGTGCCTTATTCTCTTCAGCCGTGAGCTCCGGGTCCTCCTCCAGCAGAACCGTAGCCTTTTCACGGGCAAGCTCCAGCAACTCCTTGTCCTGAACAATATTGGCCAGTTTAAAGTTCAGCAGACCGCTCTGCCGGGTCCCTTCTATATCCCCCGGCCCCCTTAATTCAAGGTCCTTTTCAGCAATTTTGAAGCCATTGTTCGTCTCGGTGAGGATGCTCATCCGCTCCCGGGCCTCCTTTCCCAAACGGGGACTCGTCAACAGGATGCAAAAGCTCTTCTCCGCCCCGCGACCAACCCTTCCTCTCAGCTGATGCAGCTGTGAAAGCCCGAACTTCTCCGCACTCTCGACAACCATCACCGACGCATTCGGCACGTTCACTCCCACTTCTATCACCGTCGTCGCGACCATTATCTGAGTGTTTCCGGCGAGAAAACGTTGCATGTTCGTATCCCTGACCTCATTGGTTTGCCGGCCGTGCACCATGCTGATCCAGTACTTCGGCTCCGGAAACCACGCCTTTATATTCTCATACCCCTTCATCAGATCCTCATAGTCCAGCTTCTCCGACTCTTCGATCAACGGGAAAATGATATATATCTGACGCCCCTTCCCTATCTCATACCGGATAAAATCCATCACCTGCGGTCTCCTATCTTCGAAACGATGGACAGTCGAAATTGGTTGCCTTCCGGGTGGCAATTCGTCCATCACGCTGTAGTCCAGATCGCCGTAGGCCGTCATCGCCAGCGTCCTCGGAATAGGGGTCGCCGTCATTACCAGCACGTGCGGCGGCGTATCCGCCTTTGCCCATAGCCGCGCCCGCTGCGCCACGCCAAAACGGTGCTGCTCGTCCACGATAGCCAGCCCCAGCCGCTGGAATTGCACGGTCTCCTCCAAGATCGCGTGGGTCCCGATCAAAATATGCAGCCTCCCTTCCGCCGCCATCCCCAACACCTCCTTTCTCATTTTCGATCTGGAAGAACCCGTCAGCAGCCGCACCTCTACCGGCATCTCCTTCAGCAGGGCGGAAATACCCTCGTAGTGCTGCCGCGCCAGTATCTCCGTCGGCGCCATCATACAGGCCTGATAGCCGTTGTCCAGCGAAAGCAGCATCGCCAGCAGGGCCACAATGGTCTTTCCGCTGCCCACGTCGCCCTGCAACAGACGATTCATCTGCCGGCCGCTGCCAGTATCCCGTCTTATTTCCTTTAAAACCCGCTTCTGAGCGCCCGTCAGCTCGAAGGGTAAATATTGCGTGTAGAACCGGTTGAAAAGCTCGCCCACCTGCCCGAATACCACGCCTTTCGAGGACCGGTGACGTCTGGACTTTATAAGCCCCAGCCGCAGCTGCGCCATGAACAACTCCTCGAACTTCAGTCTCATCACAGCCTGCTCATGCAAAGCCGGCTCCGTAGGAAAATGTGCCTGTTTATACGCCTCATACCGGCTTAGCCAGCCCCCTTTCGGGATTACCGACTCCGGCAAGTTCTCCGGCAGATCCCTCTCTTTCAACAGGTTGAACAGCGCCTGTGTCAGCTTGCCGATCTGTCTCCCACCTAACCCCCTGACCTTCAGCTTCTCCGTAGTAGGGTATACCGGCTCGAGGTGGTCAGGCCGGCCGGGCACCGGTACTCCGGGCAAAGACACTCCGGGCGCGGAAACTCCGGTCCCGGACACCCCCTGGCCAAC
>Ga0310811_10011847_pt1 | contig 11320 bp, 6 predicted proteins | sample YCmetagenome_FD_207642 | JGI IMG/M metagenome (GOLD analysis project Ga0310811, IMG submission 207642) | Soil microbial communities from experimental microcosm in Duke University, North Carolina, United States - YC | ecosystem: Engineered > Artificial ecosystem > Soil microcosm > Unclassified ... | reverse complement strand
CGCGATCGACTTCACCGATCCCATCTACACGATTCCCAACCAGCTGATCGCGAAGAAGGGCAGCGGCCTGCAGCCGAGCGTCGCCTCGCTCAAGGGCAAGCACGTCGGCGTGCTGCAAGGCACGATCCAAGAAACGTACGCCAAGGCGAAGTGGGCGACGGCCGGTGTCGACGTGGTGTCGTACCAGACGCAGGACCAGGTCTATGCCGATCTTGCCTCGGGACGCCTCGACGCGGCGTTTCAGGATTCGGAAGCTGCCTCCAAGGGCTTCCTGAAGCGTCCGCAAGGCGCCGGCTTCGACTTCGCCGGTCCTACCGTTGCAGATCAAAAGCTGCTCGGCTCGGGCGTCGGCTACGGCGTGCGCAAGGGCGACAAGGCGCTTGTCGAAAAGCTCAACGGCGCGCTCGCGGCGCTCAAGGCCGACGGCACGATCGATAAGATCGCCGCCAAATATTTCGATGTGAAGGTTGTCCTGAAGTAAGCCGTCCGGCGGCTCGGCGAACCCAGCGCGGCGCGGTGAAATCCGGGCCGCGCGTGGATTTTCCGACAACGTTTGCGGTTATAATCGCCCGAGCTTATTGCGCGCAATAGAGAGACGTCAGACCAGCGTCGCGCGACCAATTGCAAGAAAAATAGGAGAGGGGCGATGTCGACGATGACCGACTCGGCGCATGGCCTGGCTTGTGCCGACGGCCTATCGGATTCGGCGCAAACCCGCCAAGTGCAATATCCGGCGCGCGCGCCGATCGTCGACGGCGACGGCTTGCTGCGCGGCTTCGAGCTGAATTTGCGCGAGGCGCCCTCCGCCGAAACCGACGAGCCCGACGCCAGGCGGGAAGCGGATGCCGCGGCCGAACAGCTGCTCGCCGCACTCGGCGCAAGCGATGTCCGCACGGCGCTCGCCGGCCATCACGGCTATTTGAACGTCGGTCGCCCGCTGCTGTTTTCCGATGCTATCGCACGGCTTGCTCCCGACCGGTTCTTTCTGGAAATCTGCCCGAATCAAACGGTCGATCCTGAACTCATCGCGCGTCTCGTCACCTTGCACGCGAAGCGCTATCGCTTCGTCATCGACGACATGCGGCAGCCTGACGAAGCCTTCGCCAAACTGTTGCCGTACGCCTACGCGATCAAGATCGATCCGGCCAGTATGGCGCCCGAATTGCTGGAGCGGCTGGCGAAGGCGCTCAAATCGGCCGGCAAGCTGCTCATCGCACTCAACATCGAGACGCACGAGGCGTTCGAGCAAGCGAAAGCGCTGCATTTCGATCTATTCCAAGGGTATTTCTTCGCGCGCGGCAGCAAGCAGAGCACGCGCCGCATCAATGCGCCGCGTCAGGCTTTGCTGAATCTGCTGCGGCTATTGTCGTCCGATCCGAGCGTCGCGCAGTTGGAGTCCGAACTCAAGCTCAATCCGGTTCTCGTCATGCATTTGATGCGCCTCTCCAATTCCGGCGAAGCGAGCATCGGCCGTAAGGTCGCCACGCTGCGCGATGCGATCAACGCGACCGGGACGAACCGCATTGCGCGCTGGACCCAATTGCTCTTGTATGCGGACGGCCGCAAGGTCCGGCTCGAGGAAGACCCGCTCGTTCAACTGGCGGCCACGCGCGCTCGCTTCATGGAACTGGCGTCGGCGCGGCTCGCTCACGCGAACCGTAAGGTCGTCGACGGCGCTTTTCTGACGGGCGTGTTCTCGCTCGTTGACGCTGTGTTCGGCGATACGCTTGAAAATACACTCGAAGCGCTGACGCTCGCCAGCCACATTCGCGCGGCGATCCTGCGCCGGGAAGGGCAGCTCGGCACGCTGCTGAGTTCGATCGAGGCGCTCGAGCACGGCGATTGGGATGCGCTCGACCGCGCGAGTGCAGCGCTAGCGCCGCTTACGTCGGGAGAGCTCGCCCAGCTTGCGATCACAGCGGCCGCCTGGGCCAGCACGGCCGATCAGAGCAAGGACAACGCGGGGCTCGAGCGTATCGAGGAATAAGCGAGAGACGCCGCCTAAAGCGTCTCGACCTCGCGCGCCGGCGCGTGCGCGAAGAAGCGGCCGAGTTCCCGCGCCAGCTCATTGAGCGCACTCATCTGCGTTTGCGAAATCTTGCGCGGCTCTTCGGATAGCGACCAATCGCCGTACAGCAGCGCAACGGTCGATTGATGCGCGACGACCGGCAACAGCACGAACGAGCGCGCGTCGTCGAACGCGTGCCGATACCAAAGCGGCAGCCTAGCGATCATTTTCGGGTCGCGCGCATTTTCGATGAAGATGCCGACCGAGTTGGCGATCGCGAGGTGAAAGACGTCGGGCTCGAACGCTTCCTTGAAAGAGAGCGAGGGCAGGGCGCGCTCGACCTCGCGGCCGAACCCGAGCCGTGCCTTGTAGACGCCCGACGCTTGCCGCACGAATACCACCGTGCGCGCGAAATTCAATCCGGCCAGCACCGTTTCGGAAGCCAGCGCCAGCACGGGCGCGAGCGCGTTCTCGGAAGGCAGCGCGCGCAAGTCTTCCAGTCCGGCCTCGATCCGCGCTTCGGCATTGATGCCCGCGCGCGCCATCGCATCGGCATTCGCGCGCAACTCATTGATTTCGCGCATGAAACCTTCGCCCGCTTCTTCGCGCGCAAGCGCAACGCTCATCGCCGCGAGTTCGGTGGCGTCCGCCGCGAGCGTCCGGCTGTAGCGATGCGCGAGCTCGGCAATGCGCGCCTCACGGGCATGCTCGGACATGCCGGCCGCGCTCAGCGCGTCGGCGACTTCGGTCGAGTAATTGGTGACGGCGCGCAGCCACTGAACTTGATGCGATTCCTTGGTCTCGGGTTCGAACGTGCCCATGCCTTCGCGGATGGTGTCCGGCAGGCGCCAGCGGGTGGCGGCTTCTTGTCCGAGCTCCTCGTAGCTCACGCCGAGCACTGCGGTGCAGGCGGCGGTTTCATCTAGGTTGTCGGCGGCGATCTTTCGGCGAATCTGCTCCCATTCCGCCTCGAGGTAGAAGACGACGAGCAATTTGCCCACCTGCCGCATGAGCGTGCAGACGACGGCTTCCTCGCCTTCGCGCAGGTCGCCGCCCTCGGTGAGCTTGCGGGCCATGCAGCCGGAGAGCATCGTCCGGTTCAGTTCGAGCTTGGCGTCGATGCGGTGCGGCGCGCTGTGCTGAAAATGGTCGACGAGCTTGAGCCCGACGACGAGATGGCCCACGGCGTCCATGCCGAGCACCATGAGCGCGCGCGTGACGGTCGTGATATTGCCGCCGAAGGCCATGTACATGGCCGAATTGGCCAGGCGCAACACCTTCTGCGTGAGGGCGAAATCCGACAGGACGACCTGCACGAGCCCCGTGAAGTCGAGGTCGTCGTTCTTCATGGCGGCCATCGTCGTGCGGAGCGACTGCGACAGCATCGGAAAGTCGCCGCGTTCGCTCATGCGCGCCCAGAGCTTGTCGAGCACCGCCGCCTTTACCATGTGAATCTCGTTCGAACCATACCCATGTCTAATATTGAGTGCCGCGACATCGCGCGCCTTCTCTTGGCTGCTACCTCATGCCGCTTCGTGCAAGTGCAGCACGCGATCTTCGAAGCGCTTGGCGAGCTCGTCCGAAGGCAGCGCCTTGCAGACCAGCCAGCCCTGAATGTGATCACACCCCATTGCCGTCAGCAACTGGCGCTGCGCTTCCGTTTCGACGCCTTCGGCCACGAGTTCGAGTTCGAGCGTCTGCGCGAGCCCGACCACCGCCGACACGATCGCTTGATCGTTGCGAGAGGTTAGCAGGTTCTCGACGAAACTGCGGTCGATCTTCAATTTTGCGAGGGGAAACCGTTGCAGATATGCCAGCGACGAGTAGCCGGTGCCGAAATCGTCGACGGCGAAGCGGATGCCGATGGCCGTCAATTGCTCCAGCAGCAGCGTGGCGTGGGCCGGGTCTTGCATCAGCAGCGATTCGGTGATCTCGAACACGAGCCGCTCGGCTTTTACGCCGGTAAGGGCGAGGGCGTCGCGCACGTTCTGGATGAAGCGCGGGTCGCGGAACTGCTGCGGCGAGACGTTGACGGCGACGTATTGCAGCGGGAGGCCTTGGCTCTCCCACCGCACGAGCTGCATACAGGCGATTTTGAGCACCCAGTTGCCCAGGTAATTGATGAGGCCGATCGATTCGGCGAGCGGAATGAAGGTGGACGGCGGCACGAAGCCGTGCACGGGATGGTGCCAGCGGATCAGCGCTTCGACGCCGACTACGCCGCCCGTCAGGCTGCTTGTGATCGGTTGGAAGTGCAGCGAGAACTCGCCGTTGCGCACGCCGTCGTACAGATCCGCTTCCAGCTTCAGGCGTTCGGCGTCCGCGGGATCGGCGTGGGCCGTATGGAAGGCGAGCGCGTTGCTGCCCGAGGCCTTCGCCTGCGCGAGCGCTTGATCCGCGCGGCGCAGCAATTGTTCCCGGTAGCTCGCTTCGCCGCCGTCGTGCGCGGGGTCCGGATACAGCGCGATGCCCACGCTCGCCGACAAGTGCACGGGCTGGCCGTCGACGGCGTACGGTTGCTGCACCGCGGTCATGAAGCGCCGGCCGAGGGCTTCGGCGGCGACGGCGGCTTGCTCGCGGGTGCCGGCGCGCAGGAGCACCGCAAATTCGTCGCTCGTCACGCGCGCGAGCGTCTCGTCCCGCGTGACGAGCGCTTCCAGGCGCCGAGCGGTGTCGCCCAGCAGCGCGTCGCCCGCATCGTATCCGAGCGCCCGGTTCACGCGCTGGTAGTCGTCGAGATCGAGGAGCAAAAGCGCGACGCCCGTACCGCTGATGTCAGCGTTGTCCTGGGCGAGCTTGACGGCGGTGCGCAGCGCAAGCCCGTTCGAGAGGCCCGTCATGCGGTCGCTGTGCAGCTCGTAAATGAGGCGCTCTTCGTTGGCGCGCCAGGTGGAGACGTCGAATGCGCTGATCGCGAAACCGGGCTTGCCGTGGTGCGTGCTCGCGACGACGCGAAGCTCCACGGCAAGCGGGTAGGTGAGCGACTTCATCAGGTGCAGCGTGGCCCGTTCCACGCGGCCGCTCTCGCGCGCGCGTGCGATCAGCGCGTCGAGCGGAGCCGTTTCGCCGCTCGGGACGAGCTCGTGAAGGCTGACCGTCTGCAGGTACTCGCGGCGGTAGCCGATGAAGCGCAGGCTAGCCTCGGACACGTACAGAAAGCGCAGGTCGCTGTCGACGTGCGCAAGGAAATCCACGGCGCCGAGGGTTTGTTCGAGCTGCAAGCGCAACGCGTTGCCTTCGTCGTGCGCGTCGCGAGCGACGGTTGCCGCGAAAGGCTTGCCCGCGCGCCCGCGCAACAGGTCGAGGGCCGCGCGCCAGGCGCTGCGGCGCGATGCGCCGATTGATTTTGCTTGCATTCGTTCTCGCTGCCGACTGAGTTCGAGTGGGTGGCCGGCCGACTCTACGCCGATGCGCCGGACCGTTCGGCGAGCGCGCAAGCATGCCGCGGGGTGTGCTTCTCGCCTGACCTCCCATCAGGACGCATTATCGGCGCGGCGAACGAATTCTTTAGGGTTTGCGCTAAGGATTGACGCAAAAATCGACTCGGGATTGGCCCGACATGCGCTCGCCGCGCTTTTTGTGGACAATGGCCGACAGACGTTCTAAAGAAAGCTGGACTATCCATGGCCGAATTCACGATCGCACGGGGGCAGGCTCCGTCCGCCTGCGCGGCGCGCGCCGGGTGCGAAATCGATTGCCTCTACTTGGGACGCCAGCCGATCCTGACGCGAGCGGGCACCCTCGCGGCCTATGAACTTTTGTTCCGCGGCGGCAACATCAACCGCGCGCTGATCGACGACGACGCGCAGGCGACCGCGCGTGTCGTCGTCAATGCGATGTGCAGTATCGGCGTATCCGCTACGCTGGGATCGCACCAGGGCTATATCAACGTCTGCCGAGAGATGTTGTTCGACGATGCGGTGATGCTGTTGCCGCCCGAACGGTTCGTGCTGGAGATACTCGAGACCGTTCATGTCGACGCATCGGTGATCGAGCGCATCGACCTGCTTCGCCGCGCGGGCTTTCGCATGGCGCTCGACGACATCGTCGACCTCTCCGATGAGCTGATCGCGCAGTTGCCCCATATCGACATCGTCAAAGTCGATTTTCTGCATGTCGACCGCGCGCGCTTGCCGGCGCTGGCTGAAGCGATCCGGGCCGCCGGCAAAACGCTCGTCGCCGAAAAAGTCGAGACGCGAGACGACTATGCTTTGGCTCGGCAGCTCGGCTTCGACCTGTTTCAAGGCTATTTTTTCGCCCGCCCGCAGGTGCTTTCCGCACGGCGCGGCGATCCGTCGCGCCAGTCGCTGCTGCGCATGCTGGCGCTGATCGCCTCGGATGCCCCTTTAACCGACCTCGAGTTCGAGCTCAAACGCAGTCCCGATGTCGTCACGCAGCTGCTGCGTCTCGTGAATTCCAGCGCATACGGGTTCGGGCGACGCATCGCCTCCGTGCGCGAGGCGATCCTCGCGGCCGGGACACGGCAGATCGCGCGGTGGGCGCAGCTGCTGCTTTACGCTTCGAGCGGCGACGTTTCCTGGCGCACGGACCCGCTCGCACAACTCGCCGGTGCTCGCTCGCGCTTCATGGAGCTGGCGGCGAGCCGCGTAAGGCCCGACGACGAGCGTTTCGGCGACGCTGCGTTCATGACGGGCGTGTTTTCTCTCGTCCATGTATTGCTCGGCGAAGCCGCGCCCGCCGACGCGCTGGTGCCGATCGGTCTGGTTGCTGAAATAGGCGATGCGATTGCTCATCACGCGGGCTTGCTGGGTGCGCTGCTGACGATCGCGGAAGCGGCCGAAGCGGCCGAAGCGGGCAAGCCGCGCGAGGACGCCTGCATCGCCTGCGGTGCGCATCCGGAGCTGGCGGCGCTCACGCCGGCGGTGGTGGCCGAGATCAACCTGCTGGCCGCGGCTTGGACGCTCACGCACGAGCATGCGTGAGCCGGGAGCGCCGAAACGTCGCGCGCGATTCGATAGGGATCTCCGCGCGCGACACTCGCCGCCGTAACCTAAGGCCCGCGGCGCGCCGTAGCACGCGCCATCTGCGTCAATAACCGGGCGGCGGCGGAGGCGGCGGCGTGTAGTAAGGGCGCCGCGGCTGATTATCGACCGCGCCGGCCGGCATCGGCACGCGCTCGCCGGACGCATACATGCACTGCAAGTAGGCGAAATCGTAGCGCCGCTGAATGTCGTAGGCCGAGCCTTGCGCGGCGCCCATGCCGATCGCGCCGCCCGTCAGCAGCCCCGCGCCGGCGCCCACGGCTGCTCCACGTCCGCCGCCGAACGCGGCGCCCGCCGCCGCACCCACGGCCGTGCCCAAGGCCGCGCTGCCCACGCCGGCCGCGGTTGCGCCCTGGCTCGCGCTGACGCCGCCGACCTGGCCGAGGGCGTATTGCCGGCAGGTGTAGTCGTCCGCGCGGAATTGATCGAACGACTTGCCGGTGCCGGGCAGCGCCATGACGCTCGGCCCGGTCGGCATGACGGTGCATGCGCCAAGGCCGAGAAGCGCCGTGAGCGGCAGCCATATCGCACGTCGTTTCGCATGGTGGCGCACAGAAGGAACGTTCATGCTGTCACCGCCTCGGTGCGGGCGGAGTGGCCGGCACTTCACGCCAGCCGCTCGCGCATTGTTTGACGTAGGGGTAGTAGGTCTTCGTCTTGTCGCAGTACCACCACGTGCCTTGCGGGGGTTGCGCGGCCGACTGTTCGTCGGCCTCCTGCGACTGCTCGATGTAGGTGGTGTCCGGCTGGTCGGGCACGACCATGACCGGCGGCGGATAGGGTGCGTAATAGTAGGGCGCGGGCACGACGGGGGCCGGGTAGTAATACGGATAAGCGGGCCCGCCCATATAGACGCCGACGCGCCAGTGCGCCGCTTGGGCCGCGCCGCTGGCGGCCAGGCAAGCCGCGCAAGTCAGTGCGAGGGAAACGTTCAGCCGCCGCACGATGCACTCCTTTCCACGAATGGGGCGCCGCCCCCACGGCGGCGCTTATGTCCCAAGGCTAGGCGATCGATGCGCGGAACGCCATAACGGGCCCGTTCACAAATGTTTCAGCGCCTTACCCGGCGCCGCGCGGGTTGGCGCGTGGCGCCGCTTTGCGTTTTTCCCGCCATACCCGCAGCCGGTCCATATAGAGGTACACGACGGGGGTGGTATAGAGGGTCAGCACCTGGCTCACGAGCAGGCCGCCGACGATCGAGATGCCGAGCGGCGAGCGCAGTTCGGCCCCGTCGCCGTGTCCGAATGCCAGCGGCAGCGCGCCGAGGAGCGCCGCGCACGTCGTCATCATGATCGGACGAAAGCGCAGCAGACACGCACGGTGAATCGCGTCGGACGATGACATGCCCCGACGCGAAGCCTCGATCGCGAAGTCGACCATCATGATCGCGTTCTTCTTGACGATCCCGATCAAGAGAATGACGCCGATGAGCGCAATGATGCTGAATTCCGAGCGAAACAAGAGTAGCGCGAGCAAGGCGCCGACGCCGGCCGAGGGCAGCGTCGACAGGATCGTGACCGGGTGGATATAGCTTTCATAAAGGATGCCGAGCACGATGTAGACGGCGGCCAGTGCGGCGAGAATGAGGAGCGGCATATCCGACGTCGACTTCTGGAATGCCTGCGCCGTCCCTGAAAAATTGCCGTGTATCGTCGCCGGCATGCCGATCTCGGCTGCCGTTTCGTCGATCGCGCGCGTGGCGTCGGACAGCGACTTTCCGACAGGCAGGTTGAACGAGATCGTCGACGCGACGAACGGGCCTTGGTGACTGACCGAGACCGGCGTGCGGCCGGGGCCGAACGTGGCGATGGCCGAGAGGGGCACCATCGTTTCGACCGAAGTCGACACGGCCGAGCCCGCCGACGCACTCGTTTTGCCGCTCGCGGCGATCGAGTTCGTCGCCAAGTTGCGCACGGCGTCGGCCGCGATGGCCGCCGCGCTCGCGTTGGCGCCGCTGCCGCGCGTCTTCGTCGGCGGGGACGCGAACGTGCCCGCCACGGCGTTCGTCGATTGCGACCCGCTCGCGCTGCCGCCGGACGTGCTCACGTAAATCTGATCGAGCATCTCCGGGCTCTGCCAATAGCGCGGCGCGACTTCCATCACGACGTGGTACTGATTGAGCGCGTTGTAGATCGTCGAGACTTGCCGCTGGCCGAACGCGTCGTAAAGCGTGTTGTCGATCTGCGAGGGCTTGATGTTCAGGCGGGCCGCGCTTTGCCGGTTGATCGTCACGAACGATTCGAGGCCCGCTTGCTGCTGATCGGAGTTGACGTCGGTCAGCTCGGGACGGCGCTTGAGCGCTTCGGTGAGAATCGGCGCCCATTTGTACACGTCGGCGCTCGAATCGCCGAGCAATGTGTATTGATACTGCGCGTTCGATTGCCGCCCGCCTACGCGGATGTCTTGCACCGCTTGCAGAAAAGTTTGCGCCCCCGCGACGTGGCCGAGCGGCCCGCGCAATTGCGCGATGACTTGATCGGCCGACAGCTTGCGCTCGCTCTTGGGCTTGAGCGTCACGAACATGAAGCCCGAGTTCGTCTGCCGTCCACCCGTGAACCCGATCACGTTCGTCACGTTCGGGTTGCGCTTGACAATCGCCATCATCTCCGAAAATTTGACCTTCATCGCTTGAAACGAGGTGGCTTGATCGGCCTGAATGCCGCCGACGAGCCGCCCGGTATCTTGCTGCGGGAAAAAGCCTTTGGGCACCGCCACATAGAGATAAACGTTCAGCGCGATCGTCGCGAACAAGATCGTGATGACGATACGCGGATGCGAGAGCGCCCAGCCGAGCGAGCGCGCATAGCCGCCATGCAGCCGGTCGAAGGCGCCCTCGAGCTTGCGCGCGAGGCGGCCTTCCTTGCGCGCCTCCTTGGGTTCGAGCAGCAGCCGCGAGCACATCATCGGCGTGACCGTCAGCGAGACGGCGAGCGAGACCGCGATCGCGAGCGAGAGCGTGACGGCGAATTCGCGAAAGAGCCGCCCGACGATGCCGCCCATCAGCAGAATCGGCAGGAACACGGCCACGAGCGAAATGCTGATCGACGTGACGGTGAAGCCGACTTCCCTCGCGCCGAGATAAGCCGCCCGCATACGCGGCACGCCTTCCTCGATATGGCGCGAGATGTTCTCGAGCACGACGATCGCATCGTCGACGACGAAGCCCGTCGCCACGATCAGCGCCATCAGCGACAAATTGTCGATCGAGTAGTCGAGCAGGTACATCGCCGCGAACGTGCCGACGATCGAGATCGGTACGGCCACGCTCGGAATCAATGTCGCGCGCCAATTGCGCAGAAACAGAAACACGACCGTGACGACGAGCAGGACGGCGACGATAAACGTGCGCTCGGTATCTTTGAGCGAGGCGCGGATCGTGGTGGAGCGGTCGGCGACCGGCGAGATGTCGATGGCCGCCGGCACCGAAGCCCTCAATTGCGGCAGCATCGCGATGACGCGATCGATCGTCGCGACGATGTTCGCGCCGGGCTGCCGGTACAGGATGACGAGCACCGAGCGTTTGCCGTTCATCAGGCCGAGGTTGCGCAGATCCTCGACCGAATCCTCGACCTGAGCGACATCGGAAAGCTTGACGGCCGCGCCTTTGCGGTAGGCGATGATCAGATCCTTGTATTGCGATGCGTCCTTCGCCTGGTCGTTCGTATAGATCTGCATGCGCCGCGGGCCGAATTCGATGGCGCCTTTCGGCGCGTTCGCGTTGGCCGCGGCAAGCGCCGCGCGCACGTCTTCCAGACCGATGCCGTAATGGAACAGCGCCTGCGGCTCGAGTTCGACGCGCACGGCCGGATTGGCGGAGCCGCTCACGTCCACCTCGCCCACTCCTTGCACTTGCGAGAGCGCCTGCTGCAGGACGGTCGAGGCCGCGTCGTACAACTGGCCGGGCCGCATCGTGTCGGAGGTCAACGCAAGCACGAGAATCGGCGCATCGGCCGGGTTGACCTTGTGATAGGTCGGATTGCTGCGCAGGCTCGTGGGCAAGTCGGCGCGCGCGGCGTTGATGGCGGCTTGCACGTCGCGCGCCGCCCCGTCGATGTCGCGGTTCAAGCCGAATTGCAGCACGATGCGCGTTTGGCCGACCCCGCTCATCGACGTCATTTCGGTCACGTCGGCGATTTGCCCGAGATGCCGCTCGAGCGGGCTCGCCACGCTCGTGGCCACCGTTTCGGGACTTGCTCCGGGCAGTTGAGCCTGGACGGAGATCGTCGGAAAGTCGACTTGCGGCAGCGGCGCGACGGGCAAGCGCACGAATGCGAAGATGCCGGCGAGCGCTACGCCGATCGCGAGCAGC
>Ga0310811_10011846_pt1 | contig 11320 bp, 7 predicted proteins | sample YCmetagenome_FD_207642 | JGI IMG/M metagenome (GOLD analysis project Ga0310811, IMG submission 207642) | Soil microbial communities from experimental microcosm in Duke University, North Carolina, United States - YC | ecosystem: Engineered > Artificial ecosystem > Soil microcosm > Unclassified ... | reverse complement strand
GTCCATTCTGATCGACAAGAATACCAAGGTCATCTGCCAGTGCTTTACTGGCAAGAACGGCACCTTCCACTCCGAGGCCGCGATCGCCTACGGCACCAAGATGGTCGGCGGCACCTCGCCGGGCAAAGGCGGCTCGACCCATCTGGGCCTGCCGGTGTTCGACACCGTGCAGGAAGCCAAGAAGAAGACCGGCGCCGACGCGTCCGTGATCTACGTGCCACCGCCGGGCGCGGCGGACGCGATCTGCGAGGCCATCGACGCGGAAATCCCGCTGATCGTCTGCATCACCGAAGGCATCCCGGTCCTCGACATGGTCCGCGTCAAGCGCTCGCTGTCGGGTTCGAAGTCGCGCCTGATCGGGCCGAACTGCCCCGGCGTCATGACCGCCGGCGAGTGCAAGATCGGCATCATGCCGGCCAATATCTTCAAGCCCGGCTCGGTCGGGATCGTGTCGCGCTCCGGCACGTTGACCTATGAGGCCGTGTTCCAGACCAGTCAGGAAGGCCTCGGCCAGACCACGGCGGTCGGCATCGGCGGCGACCCGGTCAAGGGAACCGAATTCATCGCCGTGCTGGAAATGTTCCTCGCGGACGAGAAGACCAAGTCGATTGTGATGATCGGCGAGATCGGCGGCACCGCCGAAGAGGACGCAGCCCAGTTCATCAAGGACGAGGCCAAGCGCGGCCGCAAGAAGCCGATGGTCGGCTTCATCGCGGGCGTCACCGCACCTCCCGGCCGCCGCATGGGCCATGCCGGCGCGATCATCTCCGGCGGCAAGGGCGACGCCAGATCGAAGGCGGAAGCGATGAAATCGGCCGGAATCGCCGTCTCGCCGTCACCGGCGCGGCTCGGAAAGACGCTCGCCGAAAAATTGAAGGGCTAATTCAGTCTTTAGTTCTTTTAAGCGCGCAGTTTCGTCCTAGATAAGGTATGGGTTTTTCCCATATGGCTGGTCCCGCCGGGGACCGGCCTTTGCGCCGTCTGTTACGCGCGAACCTAAAATCACCAGGACGCCATCATGTCTCGTCAGGACGCGAACGCCGCCTTTGCCCTCTCATCGTTTTTGCAGGGCACCAATGCCACCTATATCGACGAAATCTACGCCCGCTACGAGAAGGACCCGGCTTCAGTCGACGCTGAGTGGCAGGAGTTTTTCAAGAGCCTGAAGGACTCCCCTGACGACGTCCGCAAGAATGCCGAAGGCCCGTCCTGGGGCCGTGATAACTGGCCGCTGACCCCGCAGGACGACCTCACCTCCGCCCTCGACGGCAACTGGGCCGGCGTCGAGAAGGCCATCGGCACCAAGATCGCCGCCAAGGCCCAGGCCCAAGGAAAAGACAAGGGCGCCGAGATCACCCCGGCCGAGCTGCACCAGGCTACCCGCGACTCCGTCCGCGCCCTGATGCTGATCCGCGCCTACCGCATGCGCGGCCACTTCCACGCCAACCTGGATCCTCTTGGGATTGAAGCTCCGCGCAACCGCGAGGAACTCGACCCGCGCTCCTATGGCTTCTCGGAGGCCGATTTCGACCGCAGAATTTTCCTCGATCACGTGCTCGGGCTCGAATACGGCACGCTTCGCGAGATCGTCACGATCTGCGAGCGAACCTATTGCCAGACCCTCGGCGTCGAATTCATGCACATCTCCAATGCCGCGCAGAAATCGTGGATCCAGGAGCGCATCGAGGGGCCGGACAAGGAGATCAGCTTCACCCGCGAGGGCCGTCGCGCGATCCTCAACAAGCTGATCGAAGCCGAAGGTTTTGAGAAGTTCTGCGACGTCAAGTTCACCGGCACCAAGCGCTTCGGTCTCGATGGCGCTGAATCGCTGATTCCGGCGCTGGAGCAGATCATCAAGCGCGGTGGCAATCTCGGCGTGAAGGAAGTCGTGGTCGGTATGCCGCATCGCGGCCGCCTCAACGTGCTGACCCAGGTCATGGGCAAGCCGCACCGCGCATTGTTTCACGAATTCAAGGGCGGCTCGGCCAATCCCGATGCGGTCGAAGGCTCGGGCGACGTGAAGTACCATCTCGGCGCCTCGTCGGACCGTGAGTTCGACGGCAACCGTATCCATCTGTCGCTGACGGCGAACCCGTCGCATCTGGAAATCGTCGACCCTGTCGTGATGGGCAAGGTCCGTGCCAAGCAGGACCAGCATGGCGATCCGCCGGACCAGCGCATCTCGGTACTGCCGCTGCTGATGCATGGCGACGCGGCCTTCGCCGGCCAGGGCGTGGTCGCGGAATGCTTCAGCCTCTCGGACCTGAAGGGCTACCGCACCGGCGGCTCGTTGCATTTCATCGTCAACAACCAGATCGGCTTCACCACCTATCCGCGTTATTCGCGCTCCTCGCCCTATCCGTCCGACGTGGCGAAGATGATCGATGCGCCGATCTTCCATGTGAACGGCGACGACCCGGAAGCCGTGGTGTTCGCCGCCAAGGTCGCGACCGAGTTCCGGCAGAAATTCCACAAGCCGGTCGTGATCGACATGTTCTGCTATCGCCGGCACGGCCATAACGAGGGCGACGAGCCGGCGTTCACCCAGCCGGTGATGTACAAGAAGATCGGCGCGCATCCCTCGACGCTGGAAATCTATGCCAAGCGGCTCGTCTCCGAAGGCGTGATCACCGAAGGCGAGGTCGACAAGGCCAAGGCCGATTGGCGTGCACGTCTCGACGCCGAGTTCGAAGCCGGTACCGGCTACAAGCCGAACAAGGCCGACTGGCTCGACGGCAAATGGGCCGGCTTCAAGATTGCCGGCGATGAGGAAGATGCCCGGCGCGGCGTCACCGGCGTCGATGCCGCCGTGCTCAAGGATATCGGCCGCAAGATCACCAAGGTGCCTGACGGTTTCCGGGTCCATCGCACGATCGGCCGCTTCCTCGAGAACCGCTCGAAAGCGATCGAGAGCGGCGCCGGCCTCGACTGGGCGACCGGCGAGGCGCTGGCGTTCTGCACCCTGCTGGAGGAAGGCCATCACGTGCGCCTGTCCGGCCAGGACAGTGAGCGCGGTACCTTCTCGCAGCGCCATTCGGTGCTGATCGACCAGGAGGACGAGAGCCGCTACACGCCGTTCAATCATCTCGGCGTCGACCAGGGCCACTACGAGGTCATCAACTCGCTGCTCTCCGAAGAAGCCGTGGTCGGCTTCGAATATGGCTACTCACTCGCCGAGCCGAATGCGCTCGCGATGTGGGAAGCGCAGTTCGGCGATTTCGCCAACGGCGCGCAGGTCCTGTTCGACCAGTTCATCTCCTCGGGCGAGCGGAAATGGCTGCGCATGTCCGGTCTCGTCTGCCTGCTGCCGCATGGCTATGAAGGGCAGGGGCCGGAGCACTCCTCCGCGCGCCTCGAGCGTTACTTGCAAATGTGCGCCGAAGACAACATGCAGGTCTGCTATCCGACCACGCCCGCGAACTACTTCCACGTGCTGCGGCGGCAATTGCATCGCGAAATCAGGAAGCCGTTGATCCTGATGACGCCGAAATCGCTGCTCCGCCACAAGCGCGCGGTCTCGCGGCTCGACGAGCTCGGCAAGGGCACGACCTTCCACCGCATCCTGTATGATGACGCGCAAATGCTGCCCGACGAGAAGATCAAGCTCGTGCCGGACGACAAGATCCGTCGCGTCGTGCTGTGCTCGGGCAAGGTCTATTACGACCTCTACGAGGAGCGTGAGAAGCGCGGGCTCGACGACATCTATCTGATGCGCATCGAGCAGCTCTATCCGGTGCCGCTGAAGGCGCTGGTGACGGAGCTGGGCCGCTTCAAGGGCGCCGAAATCGTCTGGTGCCAGGAAGAGCCGCGCAACATGGGCGCGTGGCACTTCATCGAACCTTACCTGGAGTGGGTGCTGAACCAGATCCACGCGCCGAACAAGCGTCCGCGCTACGCCGGCCGCGCTGCGGCGGCTGCGACCGCGACCGGTTTGATGTCGAAGCATCAGGCACAGCTCAAGGCGTTGCTGGACGAGGCACTGAACTAACAAACGATTGTCAATGCCCCGCCGTCGCCTGAGCGCGACGGCGGGCGATGACCACTGATTGCATGACCGTAAAGGTTACCCGAGGAAACAAATCATGACTGAAATTCGCGTTCCGACGCTCGGCGAATCCGTGACCGAGGCCACGATCGGCCGCTGGTTCAAGAAGGCGGGCGATGCCGTCGCTGTCGATGAGCCCTTGGTAGAGCTCGAGACCGACAAGGTCACCATCGAAGTGCCGGCGCCGTCGGCCGGTACGCTCGGCGAAATCGCCGCCAAGGACGGCGATACGGTCGCCGTCGGTGCACTGCTCGGTATGATCAATGAGGGCGCCGGTGCCGCTGCCAAGCCCGCTGTTGCGCCTGCTCCGGCCAAGCCCGCGGCTCCGCCTCCGCCACCCCAACCGGCTGCTGCTGCCCCGGCCCCAGCCGCGCCGAAGGCCGCTCCATCCGATGCGCCGCTGGCGCCGTCGGTTCGCAAGCTCTCGGCCGAGAGCGGCATCGAGGCCTCAACCGTTCCGGGTTCGGGCAAGGACGGCCGCGTCACCAAGGGCGACATGCTGGCCGCGATCGAGAAGGCAGCCTCCGCGCCGACCCCGGTCAACCAGCCCGCCGCCGCGGTGCAAGTTCGTGCGCCCTCGCCGGCGGATGATGCCGCGCGCGAAGAGCGCGTGAAGATGACGCGGCTGCGCCAGACCATCGCGCGCCGCCTGAAGGACGTGCAGAACACGGCTGCGATGCTGACGACCTTCAACGAGGTCGACATGACCAACGTCATGGCGCTGCGCGCGCACTACAAGGAAGCGTTCGAGAAGAAGCACGCCACCAAGCTCGGCTTCATGGGCTTCTTCACCAAGGCCTGCGTGCAGGCGCTGAAGGACATTCCCGCCGTCAACGCCGAGATCGACGGCACCGACCTGATCTACAAGAACTACTACCACATCGGCGTCGCCGTCGGCACCGACAAGGGCCTCGTCGTGCCCGTGGTGCGCGACTGCGATTACAAGTCGATCGCGGACATCGAGAAATCCATCGCCGATTTTGGTCGCCGCGCTCGTGACGGCCAGCTCAAGATCGACGAGATGCAGGGCGGCACCTTCACCATCACCAATGGCGGCATCTACGGCTCGCTGATGTCGACGCCGATCCTGAACGCGCCGCAGGCGGGCATTCTGGGCATGCACAAGATCCAGGAGCGGCCGATGGTGGTCGGCGGCAAGATCGAGGCGCGTCCGATGATGTACCTGGCGCTGTCCTACGATCACCGCGTCATCGATGGCAAGGAAGCGGTGACCTTCCTGGTGCGCGTCAAGGAGAGCCTGGAGGATCCGGCGCGGCTGGTGCTGGACCTCTGATGCAATGAACGGCTCGATGCCACGCTCAAGCGTGGCGTGCGGGCGAACGATCGGCGGAACGTATCGGGTTGTGGGGGTGGGTTTGACTGACAAGGTAGCAATCATCACCGGCGGCAGCCGCGGCATCGGCCGCGCCACCGCCATCGCAGTGGCCGCGCGCGGCTTCAAGGTCGTCGTCGGCTATGCCAGCAACAAGACCGCGGCCGACGAAGTCGTGGCCGCGATCGAGGCCAAGAACGGCAAGGCGATCGCGGTGAAATGCGACGTCGGCAAGGAAAGCGATATCCTCAAGCTGTTCGAGGCGGCCGACAAGTTCGGAACGCTCGGGGCGCTGGTGAATAACGCCGGCATTGTCGGCAAGAGCGGCGTGCGCGTCGACGAGATGTCGGCCGAGCGGATCCAGGAAATGATGGCGGTCAACGTCACCGGCAGCATCCTTTGCGCCCGCGAGGCGGTGAAGCGGATGTCGACCAGGCATGGCGGCAAGGGTGGCGTGATCATCAACCTGTCATCGGTTGCCGCAAAGCTCGGCTCGCCCAACACCTATGTCGATTATGCCGCTTCCAAGGGCGCGATCGATTCCTTCACCATCGGGCTCGGTTTTGAAGTCGCCGGCGAAGGCATCCGCGTCGCCGGCATCCGGCCGGGGCTGATCGACACCGATATTCACGCTTCCGGCGGCGAGCCCGACCGCGCACAGCGTCTCGCTCACATGGTGCCGATGAAGCGCGTCGGACGGGCCGAAGAGATCGCGAACGCGATTATCTGGCTGATGTCGGACGAGGCGTCCTACGTGACCGCCGCCACCCTCGATGTGTCTGGCGGGCGGTAACGCCTGTCACAAGCCTAAGCTACAGGATTTTAGATCATGGCCTACGATGTCGTTATAATCGGTACCGGTCCCGGCGGATATGTTTGCGCGATCCGCGCGGCACAGCTCGGCATGAAGGTCGCCGTGGTCGAGAAGGACGCCACGCTCGGCGGCACCTGCCTCAACATCGGTTGCATGCCCTCGAAGGCGTTGCTGCATGCCTCGGAGATGTTCGAGGAGGCCGGGCATTCCTTTGCCAAGATGGGCGTCAGCGTCCCGCCGCCGAAGCTCGATCTGCCGGCGATGATGAATTTCAAGCAGCAGGGCATCGACGGCAACGTCAAGGGCGTCGAGTTCCTGATGAAGAAGAACAAGATCGACGTCATTCACGGCAAGGGCAAGATCCTTGGTGCCGGCAAGATCGAGGTCGCGGGCTCCGATGGCAAGACGCAGCTCGTCGAGACCAGGAACATCGTGATCGCCACCGGCTCGGACATCGCGCGGCTCAAGGGTGTAGAGATCGACGAGAAGCGCATCGTGTCGTCGACCGGCGCGTTGTCGCTCGACAAGGTGCCCGGCAAGCTCCTGATCATCGGCGCCGGCGTGATCGGGCTCGAGCTCGGCTCGGTGTGGCACCGGCTCGGCGCCGAGGTCACCGTGGTCGAATTTCTCGATCGCATCCTGCCCGGCATGGATGGCGAGGTCGCGCGGCAATTCCAGCGCATTCTCGAGAAGCAGGGCTTCAAGTTCAAGCTCGGCGCCAAGGTCACTGCGGTCGATACGTCGGGCAAGATGCTCGCCGCCAAGGTCGAGCCCGCCGCGGGCGGCGCCCCGGAGACGTTAGAGGCCAATGTCGTTCTGGTCTGCATCGGCCGCGTGCCCTATACCGAGGGGCTCGGGCTTCAGGGGGCAGGCGTTGCGCTCGACGGCCGCGGCCGCGTCCAGATTGATTCGCACTTCTCGACCAATGTGAAGGGCATCTACGCCATTGGCGACGTCGTCGCCGGTCCCATGCTCGCGCACAAGGCGGAAGACGAGGGCGTTGCCTGCGCCGAGATCATCGCGGGCAAGGCCGGCCATGTGAACTACGATGTGATCCCGGGTGTTGTGTATACCACGCCGGAGGTTTCCTCCGTCGGCAAGACCGAGGAAGAGCTGAAGCAGGCGGGGCATGCCTATACCGTCGGCAAATTTCCCTTTACCGCTAATGGCCGTTCGAAGGTCAATCAAACCACCGACGGGTTCGTGAAGGTTCTCGCAGATGCGAAAACCGACCGCGTGCTCGGCGTGCACATCATCGGAGTCGAGGCCGGCGAGATGATTCACGAAGCCGCGGTCTTGATGGAGTTCGGCGGTGCGGCAGAAGACCTCGCCCGCACCTGCCACGCCCATCCCACCCGCTCGGAGGCGATCAAGGAAGCAGCGCTTGCAGTTGGCAAGCGAGCGATCCATATGTGATCGACGCCCGGCTTTGACCGGCCAGAGATTCGGATTGATGCTGCGACGCCTCTTGCAACCACTCTGGGTCCTGCTTGCGATCATCTTCCTGATCGAAGCCTGGCTATGGGATCACCTCGAGCCGATCGTGGCCTGGGTGGTGGCGGTAATCCCGCTGCGCGCATTCAAGCAATGGCTGGCTGAGCGCGTCGACGCGCTGTCGCCGGCGATGACGCTGATCGTCTTCATCGTGCCGATCATCCCGTTGTTTCCGCTGAAGCTGGTCGGGCTCTGGCTGTTGACTCACGAGCACTGGGTGGGCGCAGTCTTCACCATGCTGTTCGCCAAATTCCTCGGCGTCGGCGTCACGGCCTTCGTGTTCGACGTGACGCGGCCAAAGCTGCTGGAAATGAGCTGGTTCGAAAAGCTCTATGAGTTCGTCATGGGTGTGCGCGCCAAGGCCAAGGCGCTGGTCGATCCGATCAAGGCACGCATTGTCGAGATGCTGCGTGGCGACGGCGAAGGCTGGTCGGCACGCACGCTGCGGCTGATCCAGCGCTTCCGCAAGAGCGTGCATCAGGCGCGCTGATCGGGGCGCTTTCCATCGTCATTGCGAGGAGCGGAGCGACGAAGCAATCCAGACTGTTTTCGCAGGTGGATTGCTTCGCGGAGCCTGTCATCGGGCCGCGCGTTCGCGCGGACCCGTTGGCTCACAATGACGAAGCAGGCGCCGTCCCGCCTGCTACGGCAGCGGCAGCAAATGCGGATTGAAGAGGCCGAGCACCGTGATCGCGATACCTGCGAGCGTGAGCGCGCCGGAGACCCAGGCGAGCCAGATCATGCCGGTGATGATGGTGGCTGATGCCAGCACGATCGCGATCTGGAACGCGGCCGAGGCGAGCTCGAAATGGTGGTACTTCTCGGTCGCGAGGTTGCGTTCCTCCTCGGAATGCTTGGCGCGCTCGGACAATTGCTCCTGTCCCTCGCCGCTCTTGGGATCAGAGCGGTAGCGCGCCGCGGTCTTCTGCCAATCGTCGATCTGTTTTTGCGCAGCCGCCTTCGCGGCATCGTCACTGAAGCCGCCGAGACCGAGCTTGGTCTGGTCGGCGGCGATCTGTACTGTCGTGTGGCGAATGCTCTTGGCCTGGAAGAATGCCCACAGGTTCGAGGCCTCGACATTCTTGCTGATCGATTCAGTCTGCGCCCCTTTGCCGAGCGTTTCCGACAGCGCCAGGCACAGCGCGATCACCGCGATCAGAAGCGCGATGTTCCTGTTTTCCTCGGAAGCTTCCTTGGCATGGTCGGCTTGCTCCATGCTTTCATGTGCGCTCATGGTTCCCGCTCCGGATGAGTTCGGCACACGATTGCCGAACAATGCGGCAAGCGCAAGAGGCAAGGGGATGTGACGGCTGTGTGTCCGAAATATCTCAGCTTCGCGGGTGCGCGCTGCGATAGACTTCCAGCAGGCGCTCGCTGTCGATGCCGGTATAGATTTGCGTGGTCGAGAGCGAGGCGTGGCCAAGCAATTCCTGGATCGCGCGCAAGTCTCCGCCGCGTGATAACAGGTGCGTGGCAAAGGAGTGGCGCAGCGCATGCGGCGTCGCGCTGTCGGGCAGGCCCAGCGCGCCGCGCATCCGCTCCATCGTAAGCTGGATGATGCGCGGACTTAAGGGGCCGCCGCGAGCGCCGACAAAGATCGGCGCGTCCTGTGCGAGCACATGCGGACAGATCGCGATATAGTCGGCGATGAGCGCAAGCACGTTCTGCAGCACCGGCACCATGCGGGTCTTGTTGCCCTTGCCGGTGATGACAAGCACGTCGCCTTCACCGGGCTTGGGCACATCGCGCCGCTTCAGCGACAGTGCTTCGGAAATGCGCAGGCCCGAGCCGTAGAGCAGCGCCATCACCGCGGCGTCGCGTGCGAGGATCCAGGTCTCGCGGGTTTCGCCCGCGCGCTCATCGGCATCGGCAAGGCGCTTGGCGGAGGCCATCGGCAAAGGCTTCGGCAGGCTCTTGCCGATCTTCGGCGCACGAATGGCGGAGAGTGCGCCGACCTTGCCCTTGCCCTCGCGCTCGAGGAAGCGGCCAAACGAACGCAGGCCGGCCAGTGCGCGCATCAGCGAGCGGCCGGCGATGTCGTCGGCGCGCCGCATCGCCATGAAGGCCCGGATGTCGGTCGCCTCCAACAGCGAGAACCGCGCCAGCGTCACCCGCGTGCCCCAGTGCTCGCACAGGAAATCGAGACATTGTCTGAGATCGCGGGCGTAGGCTTCCAGCGTCTTCGGCGACAGCCGGCGCTCACTCTTCAGATGCGTGAGCCAGCGCGTCATCTCGCGCGCGATGGTCTCATCGGCGCTTGGGAGCTCGATCGGTTCGATTGCCGGCTGGGCCATCAGGGTTGCCGTGGTGATTCCACGAAATTATATCGCACCTCTTTCGTTTAACCTTCGCTAACCTGGCCCCGCGGCGGTAGCCTTGAGCGCCCCAAACACCGATTCCCGATGGATCACACGATTAGCCCGCCTTCGTCCTCCGCCGCATCGACTGATATCGTCGATGTGCTGGTGCCGGTCGCGCTGAACCAGACCTATTCCTACCGCGTGCCGCGCGGCATGGAACTGAAGGCCGGCGAAATCGTCGGCGTGCCGCTCGGTCCGCGCGAGGTGCTGGCGGTGGTGTGGGCGGAAAACGCCAATCCCGATCCGCGGCTGCATAACCGCCTGAAGGAGGTCTCGGAAAAGCTCGACGTGCCGCCGCTCAAGGGCGAGCTGCGGTCGCTGGTCGATTGGGTGTCCAATTACACCCTCTCGGCGCGCGGCATGGTGCTGCGCATGACCTTGCGGATGGGCGAGGACCTTGGGCCGGAGCGGGCGCGGATGGGCGTGCGGCTCGTTGGGGAGCCGCCCCGGCGCCTGACACCGGCGCGGCGGCGGGTGATCGAGGTGCTCTCCGATGGTCTGCTGCACGGCAAATCGGAAGCCGCGAAGGACGCCGGCGTCACCACTGGCGTGATCGACGGCCTGGTCGATGAGGGCACGCTCACGGTCGAGACGATGCCGCGCGCGTTGCCGCCGCCCCCGCCCGATCCAGCGCACGCGCAGCCGGAATTTTCAAGGCAGCAGCGCACCGCGGTCGATGCGATGCGCGCGCTCGCCGCCAATGGCAGCTTTCACGTCGCGCTGCTCGATGGCGTCACGGGCTCGGGCAAGACCGAGGTCTATTTCGAGGCGGTAGCGGAAACCATTCGCCGCGGCAAGCAGTCGCTGATCCTGATGCCGGAGATCGCGCTGACCGGCCAGTTCCTTGACCGCTTCGCTTCCCGTTTCGGCGTCCGGCCGATGGAGTGGCATTCGGAGCTGACGCCGCGCACCCGCGCCCGCAATTGGGCCGCGATCTCCGCCGGCGAGGCGCCGGTCGTGGTTGGCGCGCGCTCGGCGCTGTTCCTGCCCTATGCCGATCTTGGTCTCATCGTCGTGGATGAAGAGCACGACCAGGCCTACAAGCAGGACGATGGCGTGCATTATCATGCCCGCGACATGGCGGTGGTGCGCGCGCATATCGCCAGGATCCCGATCGTGCTGGCGTCTGCGACGCCCTCGATCGAAACCGAGGTCAATGCGCGCAAGGCCCGCTACCAGCGCATCGTGCTGCCATCGCGCTTCGGCGGCCAGCATATGCCGCATATCGAGGCGATCGATCTGCGCCGCGAGATGCCCGCGCGCGGCCGCTTCAT
>Ga0310811_10011845_pt1 | contig 11321 bp, 12 predicted proteins | sample YCmetagenome_FD_207642 | JGI IMG/M metagenome (GOLD analysis project Ga0310811, IMG submission 207642) | Soil microbial communities from experimental microcosm in Duke University, North Carolina, United States - YC | ecosystem: Engineered > Artificial ecosystem > Soil microcosm > Unclassified ... | reverse complement strand
CGCGAACGCGGTGACCAGCACCGTCGCCAGCGCCGCCAGGGAGTAGAGCTGGGTGCGGCTGCCCAGCACGTCACCGATCACGGTGCGACTCGCGCTGCAGCTGACCGGGAACCCGCGGAGAAACCCGGCGCTGAAGTTGGAAAACCCGAGCGCGCGCAGTTCCCGGTTGGCGTCCACGGTTTCGCCCCGCCGGTGGGCGAACGCGCGCCCGGTCAGGATGACGTCGGAGAACCCGACGAGCGCGATGCCCATGGCGGGCAACAGCAACGAGGGCACGTCCGCCGCCGACACGCGCGGAACGGCTGGTACCGGCAGGCCCGCCGGAACCGCCCCGACGACCTGGATTCCCGCGCCGGGCAAGTGAAAGAGCACGACCACCACGGTCGCCAGCAACACACCGATCAACGGCGCCGGCACCCGCGGCACCGTCCTGCCGAGCACGAGCAGCAGTGCGAGCACGCCCAGGCCCAGCGCCAACGTCGGCCAGTGCAGCAGCGACAGGTGGGTGACGAAGGAACGCAGCTCGGTGAACAAGTCGCCGCCGCCGCTGGGAATCCGCGTCAACGTGCCCAGCTGGCTCACGATCATGATCACCGCGATACCGGCCAGGTACCCGGCGAGCACCGGCCGGGACAGCAGGTCCGCGACGAACCCGACCCGCGCCAGCCCAGCCACCAGGCAGATCCCGCCGACCAGGACGGCCAGGATCGCGGCCAGTGCCGCGTACCGGCCGGGATCGCCGACGGCCAGCGGCGCCAGCACCGCACCGGTCATCAGCGCGGTCGAGGCCTCCGGCCCGACCGACAGCTGCCGCGACGAGCCGAACACCGCATACACCGCGAGCGGCCCGACCGCCGCCCACAACCCGGTCACCGGCGGCAGCCCGGCGATCTTGGCGTAGGCCATCACCTGCGGAATGAGGTAGGCCGCGACGCCGATCCCCGCCAGCAGGTCACCGCGCAGCCAGGCCCGCTGGTACCCGCGAAGCACCACCACACCGGGAAAAGCGCTCATCGCGCTCGTGGCTGGTCAGGCGCGCGGTCCCTACCGGCCGATCTGGTCCGAACCACGGAACCCGAGTCAGCCCTTCTGGACTTCGATCGGCACCCGCTGGCCGGCCTTCGCCTGCGCCACCGGGATGGTGATCTCGAGGATCCCGTCGGTGTAGGCGGCCGAGATCTTCGTGGTGTCGGCGCCTTCGGGAAGCGTGACGGTGCGGACGAAGGAGCCGTAGCGGAACTCGCTGCGTCCCTTCTCCGTCTTCCCCGCCTCACGTTCGGCGGCGATGGTCAGCAGGCCCGCCTGCGTGGTCACGTGGATCTGCCGTTCCGGATCGAATCCCGGCAACTCCGCCCGGATGACGTAGGTGCCCTCGCCCAGCGATTCCTCGATGCGGACCAGGTTGTGTTCACCGAAGGGCCAGGCACCCTCGAACAGGTCCGCGAGCCCGGACAACGGGTGCCGGGCGCGTGGCTGCAACGACGCCATTTCGGCGCTCCTTCCAACGTGCTTGTCTTGCCCAGCAAGGCTTTCGCGCCGGGCCGGGCCGCGGCCATGGGCATTCGTCCCCGGCACGGGTGACCTTGGCCCCGCGACTGGGGCAGTTCTGCTCTGGGGTGCCCGGCCGGCGGCGGCCAGCATGGACGCCATGACGGTCAGGCTCGGGATCAACGGGTTCGGCCGGATCGGACGGGCGATTCTGCGCTGTGTCGTGGACGAGCCGGGCCGGCCGGTGGAGATCGTCGCGGTCAACGACCTGGCACCGGCGGCGACGCTGGCGCATCTGCTCGCCTACGACTCCACCTATGGTCGCCTGCCGGTACCGGTCTCGGTGCGGGAAGGCGCCATCACCGTCAACGGCCGTCACATCCACGTCAGCAACGAGCTGGATCCGGCCCGCTTGCCCTGGGGCCTCTGGGAAGTGGACGTGGTGATCGAGTCCAGCGGCCGGTTCCGCGGCCGCTCCGAGGCCGCGGTGCACCTGGCGGCCGGAGCGCGCAAGGTCGTCGTCTCAAGTGTCGTCTCCGCGCTGTCGGACGACATCGACGCGACGATCGTGATGGGCGTCAACGACGACGACTACGAGCCGCGCGTCCACGACATCGTCTCCGCGGGCTCGTCCACGACCAACTGTGTCGCGCCGATGCTGCGAGTGCTGCACGGCTCCTTCGGGGTACGGCACGCCTTGCTGACCGCGTTGCACGGCTACACCAGCGACCAGTCCCTGCTCGACGGCCCGCATCCGGACCTGCGGCGCGCCCGGTCGGCAGCGGTGAACCTCATCCCGACCGGAACCGCCGCGGCCCGCGCGATCGGCACGGTGCTGCCCGGACTCGCCGGCCGGGTCGACGGGGTCGCCGTCCGTGTCCCGGTCGAGGACGGCTCGCTGGCCGACCTGTCCGCCGAGCTGGCCATGCCGGTCACCGCCGGGCAGGTGAACCGCGCGTTCGCCGACGCGGCGCACGGCGCGGGCAAGGACGTCCTGCGCTACACCGAGGCGCCCATCGTGTCCCGCGACATCATCGGCGATCCGGCGTCCTGCGTGTTCGACGCGAGCCTGACCAGGACCGAGGACACGCTGGTGAAGGTCTTCGGCTGGTACGACAACGAGTGGGGCTACGCCCACCGCGCACTCGACCTGGTGGAACTGGTCGGCTCGACACCGGCCGTGATCGGCAAGGAATCCCCATGACGACGCTGAGCATCATCAAGGCCGACACCGGCGGCTTCGTCGGACACTCGGCGGTGCACCCGGAAATGCTGACGGCCGCGGAAGACGGGCTGCGCGGCGCGGCCAGCGACGGCCTTCTGCTCGACGGTCAGGTGGCTTCCTGCGGCGACGACATCTCGCTCATCATGACCCACGAGCACGGGCCCGACCACGAAGCCGTACACGCCTTCGCCTGGAACCTGTTCCAGGAGACCACCCGGATCGCCAAGCGGCTCGGACTCTACGGCGCGGGGCAGGATCTGCTGTCCGACGCGTTCAGCGGAAACCTGCGCGGCCTCGGCCCCGGCTACGCCGAACTCGAGTTCACCGAGCGGCCCAGCGAGCCGGTGCTGTGCTTCCTGGCGGACAAGACCGAGCCCGGGGCGTGGAACCTGCCGCTGTACAAGATCTTCGCCGATCCCTTCAACACGGCCGGTCTCGTCATCGACGCCAAGATGCACGGCGGGTTCTCGTTCGAGGTGTACGACCTGTACGAGGAGAAACAGATCGTCTTCGACTGTCCCGAACAGCTCTACGACCTGTTGATGTACATCGGCGCGCCCGCCCGCTACGTCGTCCACAGTGTACGGTCGCGGACGCTGGGCGAGCAGGCGGCGGCCACCTCGACCCAGCGGCTGTCGCTGATCGCCGGGAAGTACGTGGGCAAGGACGATCCGGTGATGATCGTGCGCTGCCAGTCGGGCCTTCCCGCGGTGGGCGAGGTGTTGGAGCCCTTCGCCTTCCCGTACACGGTGGCCGGGTGCATGCGTGGCTCGCACCACGCGCCGATGATGCCGGTGTCGGCCGGGGACGCGCACCCGGTGCGGTTCGACGGGCCGCCGCGCGTGGTGGCGCTCGGCTTCCAGCTCCGCGACGGGAACCTGATCGGACCGCGCGACCTGTTCGACGACCCGGCCTTCGACGGCGCCCGCGCGGGGGCCGGCGCCGTCATGGACTACCTGCGGCGGCACGGGCCGTTCGAACCGCACCGGCTGCCGCTGGCGGACCTCGAATACACCACCATGCCCGGCCTCGAGGAGCGGTTGTCGGATCAGTGGCTGCCGCTGCCGCACACCTCGGTGCCGGCCCCGCGCTGAAACCGCGGGAATGGGGCGAGGCAAGGACGGGTGAACCCGATGTTCCGCACAACCTTCCCGCTGGGCCGCTTCGCCGGGATCCTCGTCGGCGCGAACTGGTCGGTCCTCATCGTGCTCGCGCTGATCGCGAACCTGCTCGCGGTCGAGGTGCTGCCGGCCGCGGCGCGCGGCCACGCGACCGGCTGGTACTGGCTCACCGCTCTGGTGACCGCGGCCTTCTTCCTGGTCTCGCTGCTCGCCCACGAACTGGCGCACGCCGTGGTGGCCCGCCGCTACGGCATGAAGGTCAGGCGCATCACGCTGTGGATGCTCGGCGGCATGGCCGAACTCGAAGGGGAGGCACCGGGCCCCAAGGCCGATCTGGTGATCGCGATCGTCGGGCCGGCGACCAGCCTGGTCATCGGCGGCGCGTGCTGGGGCATCGCGTATGCGACCGCGCCCTGGCTGCCCGAGCTGGTGGCGATGGGGCTGGCCTGGATCGGGTTCACCAACGTGGTGCTCGCCGTGTTCAACATGCTGCCGGGTACGCCGCTGGACGGCGGTCGGGTGTTGCGCGCGGCGGTCTGGGCCGCGACCGGGAACCGCGCACGGGCCACGAAGGTCGCCGCGCGCACCGGTCAGGTTTTCGGTCTCGCGCTCATCGTGTTCGGGCTCGGCGAGATGCTGTTCGTGGGGACGTTCAGCGGCGTGTGGCTCGCGCTCGTCGGCTGGTTCCTGGTCTTCGCCGCACAGTCGGAGCTGACCGGAAACGTGGCCAGGGAACGGCTGGGGGACCTGAAGTTGTGGCAGGTGATGGAGCCCGAGCCGGTCGTGGCGCCCGGTTGGTGGACCGTGGACGCCTTCCTGGACAACGTCGCGGCTTCGGCGCGTCGCCGGACGTTTCCCGTCACCTCGTTCGACGGGCAGCCGATCGGCGTGGTCGGTCTCGCCGAGCTGACCCGGTTGCCGGAGCGGGCCCGGCCGGTCACCCGCGTCACCGACATCGCGCGCAAACCGCCGCGCGTCACGATCGCCGACGTGGGCGAGCGGGTGGTCGACGTGCTGGCGAAAACGGTGCTGCGCCCGGGCCGGGACCTGATCCTGGTCACCGAGCACGGCCGGCTCGCCGGTGTCGTCGGCGCGGACGACATCACCCGTGTCCTCGAACTCGCGGCCTCCGGCCGCCCGGTTTCCCCGACGACGCGTCTCCACGACCCGCCACACGGTGCCGCAAACCCCGGTCCGGCACCGAACTCCGTCACGAACCGGTGGCGCCCTGGATCGGGGTGACCGGTCCGCCGATCACGGCCGGTCCTCGCGCCCGCCGTGACCGGCGGGTTGCGCCGAGCGGGCGCGGGTGTCACGGCTGTCACGGGTGTCGCGGGTGTCGCGGGTGTCATCGATGGCGAAGGTCAGCCGCGGCGCGACCTCGACCACGCCCAGGACGTGGCGCGCGAGCGTCACGGTGATCGGGATGAGGCTCTTGCGCGCGACGGCGCCGCTCAGCGTCACCACGCCGTCGGTCACGTCCGCCCGGACGGCACCCGGGGCGAGGCGCAGGGTCTGCCCGAGCACCTCGCGCTCGATCTCCGCGCGCAGTTCCTCGTCGGGCCGGACGAACGCACGCACCAGATCGGCCCGGCTGACGAGCCCGACGAGCTTGCCGTGGCGGTCCAGCACGGGCAGCCGTTTGACGCCGTGCCGGACCATCCGCCGGGCGGCCTCGACGACCGCCGCGTCCGCGGCGATGGTGATGGCGGGCGAACTCATCACCTCGCCCGCCCGCCGACCCGCGGCCCGGCGCCGCCAGGCCACCCGTGCCAGCGGGCCCCAGGGGCGCGCGATCCGCCGGGGCAGCAAATCGCCGTCGGAGATCATGCCGACGACACGGCCACCGGCGGAGGCGACGGGCAACGCGCTGATCCCGCGGTCGTCCATGATCCGCGCGACGTTGGCGATCGGCGTGCTTTCGCGGACCGCGAACACGCCCGTGGTCATCACGTCCTGGACGGCCATGTTCCGCATCGGGGATCTCCTCACTGCTCGTGCGCGCCCGTCACCCGGGCGGCACCGGTCACCTCGGGCCGCCGGTCAACGACGGCTCCCGGCTCGCGTGCTGGGCGCTGGCGATGGCACGCGCCCAGCTGCGAATTCCTTCCCAGTCGCGAAAGTCGCCGTCGCGGTACCCGAGCGCGCCCGCCACCGCCCGCTCGGTGAACGGCAGCCGGCTGCGATCGATCTTGCCGCCGAACACGCGATGCTGATACGCGCCGGAAAGCCGGGCGAGCTGGGCGACATCGGCCGCGCCGGACGAGTCCGGATCGCCGCCCCGCGGGCCGGCGAAGGCCGGCCAGGCCGGACCGCTGGAGAACAGCCACACCGGTTTGGTGGACAGCTGCTCGTGGTGCCGCTCGACCAGGCGGCGCGCCGCGTCCAGCCACCGTCCATTGTAGACAGCACTGCCGAGCACGCAGACCTCGTAACCGGAGACGTCGTAGACGTTCTCCGCGAAGAGCACGTCCACCCGGGAATCCTCGCCCAGGCTCGCCAGGGCCTGCCGCAGGGTTGCCCCGAGTTCGTCGGCGATCTCCCGGGTCGCGCCATGCCGCGTCGCGACGGCGATGAGTACCGTCACCGTGGGTCCTCTCCGGGCCGTGCACTCACCTCGAGTCCCCCTTGCTTCGTGGTTTCCACGGCACGTTTTCCCATTCGCGGGCCCATTCCGCCGCGCGCAGACGGTCGAGCACCGAGCGCGTGCCCCAGTACACGAGCAGCAGCACCACCGTCGCGCCCGCCCACAGCAGCGCGCCGAAACCGACGGCGAGTCCCAGCACGCTCACGCCCGACATCGGCGCACTCACCGGATCACCGGTTCCGTTCAGCCAGATCGGCACGCTCTGCCCGGCGTCCATGCCGGGTCCGGCCTGGACGGTGCCCGTGCGCTCGGTGCCGTCGGGCAGCCGCCACTGCGCGGCCACCGGCTGCGTGTCCTGCGAGACCGTCCCGACATCGGTGACCATCGCGGGCGGGCTCGGCGCGAGCAGCACCGCGGTCGCCGGATGCCGCTGGGCCTGCTGGGCGGTGGCGACCGCCATTTCCCGGCCGTGGAAGGCCGCCCCGGCCAGCCCGGCCGTCGGCGCGGCGAGCAGCGCCAACACCAGCACGGCCAGCGCGACCGCCGCCTCGATCCGGTCCCAGCTCCGGGCGAGCGAGTCGTGACGCGGCAGCAGCCAACGATACTGGCGCAGGAGCCAGTTCAGCGCCCGGTTGAGCCGCCCGTCGGTCGAAACGGCCATCGTGCTCCGCCTCCTTCGCGCCTCCTTCGCGCCATTCGCCTTCCCCTCAGCCTCGGTGCGCACCCCCCACCCGGCTAAGGGCCCTAGGTCACCGCGTCCTGGCGCCAAAGCCCTCACAGCGGCGGACCCGGGACCTGGCCGGTCGCCGCGAGCGGCGCGAGGGCCGCTCCGTCCCGGATCGCGCCCGCCGGGATGATCACGACCGGGCAGGTGGCCCGGCGCAGGCAGCGGGCGCTGACCGAACCGAGCAACGCGGTCTTCAACCGGCCACGGCCATGGCTGCCCAGAACCAGCAGCGACGCGTACTTCGCCGCCTCCAGCAACGCCTCCACCGGATCCTCTTCGACCAGCGCCGGGACGACCGGAACGGTCGGATGCTCGCCGGTGGCCCGGCGGATCACCTCCTCGAGCGTGCGGCGATGCGCCGCGGCCATCTCGTCGGCGGGCATCACGACGCCGCCGGGCTCGAGCGCGGGCGCGTAGCTCCACGCGGCGATCGCGCGGACCTCGCGCCCGGTCGCGGCGGCCTCCTCCACGGCCCAGCGCAGTGCCGCGATGCTGACCGGTGAGCCGTCCACGCCCACCGCGATGAGCGGCCTGGTCATGTCGTTCTTCCCCTCGGTCGAGTCCCGGGCCACGACGGGGCGGCTCACGGGATCGGCACGCGATCGGCGGTGGTTTCCTTGGCCACGAACGAGTTCAGGCTCCGCATGCTGTCCATCAGCTGGGCCGGGAACACGATGGTCGAGTTGCGTTCGATCGCGATCTCGCCGAGTACCTGGAGATTGCGCAACTGGAGCGCGATCGGATGCCGCGAGATGACGTCGGCGGCCTCGGCGAGCTTGTCCGCCGACAGCGCCTCCCCCTCCGCCGCGATGATCTTGCCGCGCTTCTCCCGCTCGGCCTCGGCCTCCCTGGCCATCGCCCGCTGCATCGACTGCGGCAGCTCGATGTCCTTGAGCTCCACCAGTTCGACCAGCACGCCCCAGCGCTCCGTCGTCACGTCGAGGATGGTCTTGATGGCCTCGTTGAGCGTCTCGGTCTCGGCGAGCACCATGTCCAAAGCGGATCTTCCGACCACGTTGCGCACGGTGGTCTGTGCGATCTGGCCGATCGCCGACTCCACGTTCTCGATCGCCACGATCGAGCGGACCGGGTCGACCCGGCGGAAGTAGGCCACCGCGGCCACCCCGATCGACACGTTGTCCTTGGTGATCACCTGCTGCGAGGAGATCGGCATGGTCACGGTGCGCAGGCTGACCTTCCGCATCCGTTCGGCCAGCGGGATCATGAACCGGATGCCGGGATCGCGCACCGGCCGCAACCGGCCCAGCCGGAACACCACGCCGCGTTCGTACTGCCGCACGACGGCTATCCCGAGACTGCTCATGGCACACCTCCTCGCATCCTCGGCGGTGGGCGCCGGCCCACCCGGTCCGTTGCCGGCCCCAGCGGTGGGCAAGCACCACGGTGCGCGGGTTCACGCCACGACGGGAGAAGGCTTCCGGCCCCACCGCGATGGCCGAAAGTCACTTCGCTCGTCTCGCCCGTGCTACCGGCCGGTGCTCACCAGGAGACCGGCGGCCCATTCGCGGGCGCGCGCCAGTTCGCCCGGGCGCAGGTGCTCACCCGGCGCGGAACCGGTGACGAGGAAGCTCTCCGGTTGAGCGACAAGCCGGTAACCACGGCGCCGCAACTGCTTCGCCGCCCCCACCGCGGCGGATCCGGTCAGCCAGCGAGGCTTGCCGAAGCGGGTGTCGAACGCCGCGGCCGCCCGCCCGTCAGTGGAGGGGCCCAGCGCGTCCAGCCAGTCCCGGATCCCCGTCCTCGACCGGACCCCGCCGTGCGCGGAGTCCTGTTTCCCGGCCTGACGCCTCGCCTCGTCACGGGTCCGCGCACGCGTCATCCCGTGCGCGTGTGTGGGTCCGCCGACGACCAGGAGGTCGACCTCGCCCAGGTCCTCCACATCGTCCACATTGATCATTTCGGCCATGCCGGGCGCGCCGAGTCCGTCGGCGATCGCCCTGGCGACCCGCTCGGTGTTGCCGAACATCGATTCGTAAACCACGACGGCTCGCATCGTTTTCGCCTTCTTCCGTTACGGTCCAACCTTTTGCTCGGGCCGAGATCATCGGGCTGGCCGGGACGCCCGGTACACCGGCACCGCGATCAGTGCCACCCCACCGGCGAGCACCACGATGCCGCCGAGGAGCGAACCGAGTCCGACCCAGAACAGCTGGGGGAACGTCGCGGCCGGAGTGACCAGCACGTTCAGCGCGCGGGTGCCGTCGGCGTTCATCACGACCACGGTCCAGTTCCCGCCGGTCACCCGCCAGTTCAGGGTCTGCGTTCCGGTCCCGCTCACCTGCGCGGCCCAGATACCCGCCGCCTGTGGCAGCACCGGCTGCACGGCCCCGGCGTGCGCGTCCACGGTGCCCGCACCGAAGTTGTCGACGGTCTCGTAATGCACGTTCGCCAGATACCCGGCCACCGCGTCACTCGGCGCGATCCCCATGAACACCGGAACGGACGACGGGAGGTTCGTGGCCTGCAGACGCACATCCCCGACGAAACCGGAGACCGGGGCCCAGTCCGTCGGAGTCCCGGACAGCTGGACCTGACCGCTGGTCAGCGCGTAACCGGTGGTCGCGAAAGCATGGGAAGCGGAGACGTACCCGGACTGATCGCGGGTCGACCCGTCGGCCCACAGCGCCGTCGCACCGCCGGTGATCAGCCCGATCGACCCCAGCGCCAGCACCGAGCCCACGATCACCGACGCGATCCGGCCGCCGGTCCACTCCTGCGCCGCCCCGGGTCCGGCCGGCCCGACCGGTTCGGGCGGCACCGGGCCCACCGGGTCCTGGCCGCCCATGTCCAGCCGGAACGGCGGATAGCGGTCGGTCATCAGCGCCGCGTAGGCGCCGACCCGGATCACCCAGCGGTCCATGCCCAGCACGAAGTCGTAGATCGGTTTCGGATAGCTGCCGGTGAACAAGAGCACGATCGCGGCGATCACCACGAGCAGGCCGACCAGGCCGCCGGCCGCCCAGTTGAAGCTGGTGTCACCGGAGCGCCCGGCGTACCAGCTTCCCCCGCCGACGAACACCCCGACCACGATGTACTGCGGAATCGCCAGCAGCCACCACTTCACCAGTACCAGGCCGCGCGAAAGCCGCTCCGGATACTCGATCTCCAGCCGGGCCGGATAATCCGGCACGTCGGCGAGACTGAACGGCGGGTAGCGATCCGTGGCCAGCGCGGCGTAGCTGTAGTAGTGCACCCGCCAGCTCCACCGCATTACGCCCACGTTGAAGTCGAAGATCCCCCGGGGATAGCGGCCGGTGACCAGGATCGCGAAGAACGCCACGATGGTCAGCACCACGAACGCGAGCCACAAGAACGCCAGCAGAAAATAGTGCGGAATCGCGAGTAACCATTTCACCAGCCACAACCAGCGCGACAGGGGTTCCCGTGACGCCTGCACCACAACCGGATAGCTCATCACGGACTCCTCACCACGTGTCTCAACTCGATGCGGTTCACCCCGGGGACGGTGTTGGCCAGCGCGCTGACCACCCGGCGCTCGGCCTCGTCGGCGAACTCGCCGGTGATCGTGGCCACCCCGCCGACGACCTCCACCTGCCACTGGTCACGGTGCCCGGTGTAATCAACCAGCAGTCCCTTCAAATGCGCCGAGACCGCGTCGTCGTGGCGAACCAGGGGACGCAGCAGGTCCCGCCGGCTGATGACACCGACCAGGGCGCCTTCGTCGACCACCGGGACACAGCGCAACCGGTCGGCCAGCATGTATCGCGCTATCCGCGCGACATCGGTGTCCAGCGAGACGACCTCGACCGGGGTGGTCATCACCTTCTCCACGAGACAGGCGAAATCGGGCGGGTCCGCCGCGACACAGCTCAGCGCGTCCGCCTCGGTGAAGATCCCGACCACCTCTTCGTCGGCGTTGACCACCGGCAGCGCGGCGAAGGCGTGCTGGATCAGCAGGGCCGTCGCCTCCCGCACCGGTGTACTCGGGGCGACCCGGATCGCCGGCCGGGTCATGATGTCGCGTGCGTACATGTGTCTTCGCTTTCACTGAAACCCGTGGGGCACGCCGAACAGGCCGTCACAGGCCGTCACGTTGCCTCGTCGTCCCACACGTAGTCGAGCCGGTTGTGGACGCCGACGACGCCGGACACGAGCGGAATCAGCCGGCCCACCGAGCTGACCGCGCTCCGG
>Ga0310811_10011844_pt1 | contig 11322 bp, 12 predicted proteins | sample YCmetagenome_FD_207642 | JGI IMG/M metagenome (GOLD analysis project Ga0310811, IMG submission 207642) | Soil microbial communities from experimental microcosm in Duke University, North Carolina, United States - YC | ecosystem: Engineered > Artificial ecosystem > Soil microcosm > Unclassified ... | reverse complement strand
CTGCAAAGCCGGTGATGAACATGATCTTGAGTGCGCCATTGCGCTCGGCGGCGCGCTTGGCCAGTTCGATCCCGTCCATGCCGGGCATCACAATGTCGGTCAGCAGCAGGTCGAAGGTAAAACCCTGCAGGCATTCCCAGGCATCGCCGCCATCGCCAAAGTCGGTCACGGCATGGCCGGCCTTGACCAGCGCCGCCGCAAGGAACTTGCGCAGGGATTCGTCGTCTTCTGCCAGGAGGATGTGCGCCATAACTGCCCGTCTGCCCGTCCGTATAAAACCCTATACAGGGCAAAGCTGTAAACTGTGGTTAACGCGACAGCTTGCCAGCCCCCTCCGGCGGTGCGACTTTAGGGGAGAATGGCGGTAAACGAGTCCTAAACCTCATGGCCCCCGGTCCCAACAAAGGTCCCGACCAAGACCCAGAATCCGGCCCATTCCGCCTGGACCGCCCGGCGCGCCAGACGGTGCCGTTCGTCTTTGCCTCGCCCCATTCGGGGCGCCGCTATCCCGCCAGCCTGCTGGAGCATTCGCGGCTGGACGCCACCACCCTGCGCCGGTCGGAAGACGCCTTTGTCGACGAGCTGTTCGCGAATGCTGTCAACTTGGGCGCGCCGCTGCTTTGCGCCCACTTCCCGCGCGCCTTCCTGGACGTCAATCGCAGCATGGCCGAACTTGATGCCGGCATGTTCCACGGCACGCTGGAGGTGCCGGTGGATGCGCCCAGCCCACGCGTGGCGGCAGGGCTTGGGGTGATTCCCCGCATTGTGCGCGACGGCGCGGAAATCTATCGCAGCAAACTGGACAGCCGGGAAGCCGATGCGCGGCTGAGCGCGCTGTACAAACCCTATCATCAGGCCCTTGCGGATTTGATGGAAGAGACCCGCGTCCTTTTCGGTGTGGCAGTGCTGATCGATTGCCATTCCATGCCTTCAGCGCTGTCGGTACCCGACATTGTGCTGGGTGACCGTTATGGCGCGTCCGCCGGCCCGCAATTGACGGCACGGGCGGAAGCCGCCTTTGTCCGCGAAGGTTTTTCGGTGGCGCGCAACACGCCCTATGCCGGCGGCTATACCACCACCCTGCACGGCCGCGTCGCCGAGGGGTGTCATGCCCTGCAGATCGAGATCAATCGCGCGCTCTATCTGGATGAAGACCGGATCGCCAAGAAGATGGCGTTTGAGACGGTGCGCGCCCGCCTGACACGGGCGATGAAATGGCTGACCGCCATACCGCTCAGCCAGCTTGGCCGGCCGGATTCCCTGCCCGAAGCGGCGGAATAGCTTGGCAACCGGAACCGCTGCACAAGCGTTTTCATTGGTGTGATCCCTGATGGGGTTCCACCATGTCGCCCATCCGCGCTGCCGCGCTCTGCGGCTTTTTCGTGATTGTTCCTGTCTTGGCCTTGGCCGATGACTTGGCGCCGGTGGCTTTAAACAAGCTGTCGCAACCGCCCAAAATCGCCTCCATGCCGGTGCTGGATCAGCAGGGCCATCTTTTGGGGCATGCCAAGCGCTTGGTGACCGACCAGGATGGCAAGCCCGCGGGAATGTCCTTCCGCGCCGCCAAGACCGGGCAGACGGTGGTGCTCTCAGCAGCGGCCGTCAGCTATGACGGCCACATTTTGGTCACCAGCAGCGACCAACCCCAAATCGCCTTCCTCAGCGGCACACGGACCGCGGAGAAGTAGCGCAGTTTGCCTTGGGGATTTTTGGGGCATGGCCAGGCGCCGCGAGCCGTATCGAGCTTTCCGCGAGGGATTTTGTGGCCTGAGCAGGAGCGCGGGAGCGAAGTGGACTGAATGTCCATGAGCGACCGCGCGACGCCCTCAGGACGCAAAAGACCCGCGGAAAAAAAATGGCCGCTCCGAAGAGCGGCCAAGTTCAGGGAGGAAACGCCCAGGAAGGGCGGCGGCCTCGCAATCAAGGATCGCGATACCGCGCTGCAACAATATGAAGAAACTCCATCCTGTCTGCAAGGCACAAAGTATAACAATTCTAGACAAAACGCCGCAGAAAGGCTGGAAAAATATGACAGAATTGCCCTGATTTTGGTCCCTGTGCTGCCTCCCGCGCCATTTGTGCAGTGCAGCAGTTGTCAAAATCGTTAACGCGGCAGATTCACCACGCTGTCGTATGGACGCAACAAAAGAGTCGCGCGGGTCGGCTATCCCCAGCCTCAGCAAGGCTGGAGACACCCGATGGCCGAAGTTGCGTGGTTCGAAAATATGCTGGGAGGCGTCCTCCCGACCCGCCAGACCGCACCAACCGTCACTGCCATAGACACCGCCAGCTACCGCCGCCACCGCACCATCTTCATCTCCGACACGCATCTGGGGACACGCGGCTGCAAGGCGGAAGCATTGGCCGATTTCCTGGCACACAATGACTGCGCCACGCTGTTTCTGGTGGGCGACATCGTCGATGGCTGGCAGCTCAAGCGCCGCTGGTACTGGACGGAGGCGCAGAGCCAGGTGGTGGCGCAGATCCTGCGCAAGGTGGACACCGGCACACGGGTGATCTTCGTCCCCGGCAATCATGACGAATTCGCCCGCGACTATGCGGGACGCTTGTTTGCCGGAATCGAGATCGCGTCCGAGGCGATCCATGAGACCGCCGACGGCAAGAGGCTTTGGGTGCTGCATGGCGACCGTTTCGACGGCGTGATCGCCTGTGCCAAATGGCTCGCGCATCTGGGCGACTGGGCCTATGGCTGGGCGCTGCGCGGCAACGATGTGCTGTCGCGCGTGCGCCGGCGGTTCGGCCTGCCTTATTGGTCGCTGTCCTCCTGGCTGAAACACAAGGTCAAGAACGCGGTGGAATATATCTCGCGCTTCGAGGAGATCGTTGCGCATGAGGCCCACAAGCGCGGCGCGGACGGCGTGGTGTGCGGCCATATCCACCATGCCGAGATCCGCATGATCGGCGATGTGCTTTATCTGAACGACGGAGACTGGGTTGAAAGCTGCAGCGCCCTTGTCGAAGATGCCCGTGGAAATATGGAGATTCTTCGCTGGGCAGACCCTTCGCAGAGACGCAGCCCCCGACGCCGGGAGACTGTTCCGGCTCAAATGGCCGGCAAGCCTGCGGCCGCGGCTGTACCCGCGTAGGGCCAAGCGTCTGGAGCCGGGGCCCATCCCCGGCATGGCGGCCCAATTGAAGATCCTGATCGTCACCGATGCCTGGTCGCCCCAGGTCAATGGCGTCGTGCGCACGCTGGAGACACTGGGCAAGGATCTGGGCCATCTGGGCCATACGGTGCGCTACGTCACGCCTTTGGGGCGGCGCACCTTTCCCTTGCCGACCTATCCTGAAATCCGGCTGGCCTTGTTTCAGAACCGCGCCCTGACGCGCGAGATCCGCGAATTCGCGCCTGACGCCGTGCACATCGCCACCGAAGGCTCGCTGGGGCTGACGGCGCGGCGCATCTGCCTGAAACACGGCATCGCCTTCACGACCGCCTTCCACACCCGCTTTGCCGAATATGTCCATGCGCGCTTTCGCATGGTGCCGGAAAAAGTGATCTGGCGCTGGCTGCGCTGGTTCCACCATCCGGCCACGGCGGTGATGGTGGCGACCGAGACCTTGCGGCGCGAACTCGCCGAACACGGATTCCAGCATCTGCGCCTCTGGTCGCGCGGCGTGGATATCGAAAAATTCCATCCCATCGCCGGCGCCCGCCTGCCCTATGAAGGACCGGTCTGGCTTTATGTCGGCCGGGTGGCGGTGGAAAAGAATATCGAAGCCTTTGTCGCCCTCGACCTGCCCGGAACCAAGGTCGTGGTCGGCGACGGCCCCGCCAGGTCGGAACTGTCGCGCAAATACCCGCAGGTCAAATTCCTGGGCACCTTGAGCGGAGCGGCCCTGACCCAGGCCTATGCCGGCAGCGATGTCTTTGTCTTTCCCAGCCGTACTGACACCTTTGGGCTGGTGACGCTGGAGGCGTTGGCCTGCGGCCTGACAGTGGCGGCCTATCCGGTGGAAGGCCCCCGTGATGTGGTGGGCCCGGATGTGCCGGGAGGAGTCGATGTGGCGGTGCTGGACGAGGACCTGCGCAGGGCCTGCCTTGGGGCGCTGGAGCTGGCCCGGCATCCCCGCGCCCTGACCCCCAGGGCCTTTGCGGAGAGCCATTCCTGGCGGGCCTGCACGCTCCAGTTCTTGCGCAATATCGCGGTCGAGCCGGACACGGACGAGGGCTTTTGACCCCTGGCGGCGTCGCTCGTCGCTCATGGGCCATAGCCCACATCGCTCCTCGCTCCTGGCCAGGTATCAAAATCCCTTCGTCCGGCTAACCCCTTCGTAGGACAGGGCTTATCGAAAGCATCGGGGTGGGTTAGAAGGGCCGGAAGCCCTTTGGTTCCCTATCCCGATGCCCACCCGCCTTACGGCCCGTGAATATGCGTTCCTCGGCCTGGGGCTGCTGTTCTGGGCGGGCTTTGTTGTCCTTCTGGGCAAGGACACCAGCTGGGACTTCCGCAACTATCACTGGTACGCGCCTTATGCCCTGTTGAACCACCGCATGGGCATCGATGTCGTGGTGGCGCATCAGGCGAGCTACTACAACCCTTATCTCGACGTTCCCTTCTACTGGCTGGCGACGCACACCCGCGCCTGGATCGCGCTGGCGGTGCTTGGTGCTGTGCAGGGCGCCAATATGGTGCCGCTGTATTTGATGGCGCGTTCGGGCTTGCGCGTGAACGTGCCGTTCTCCGACATCAAGATCATGGCGGGCGCCCTGTCGCTGCTGGGCGTGGTGGGGGCGCTGACCCTCACCGAATTCGGCACCACCTATTACGACAATGTGATGAGCGTGCTGGTGCTTTCCGGCCTGGCCATTTTGGTGCTCAAGCGCGACGCGCTGCGCGAAGGCCCGCTGGGCAGGTGCGCGGCGATCTCGGCAGGTGCGGGCCTGATCACCGGCATGGCGATGGGACTGAAGCTGCCGGAGATGCCGTTCTGCGTGGGTTTTGGCGCCGCGTTGCTGGCCTTGGGCGGAAGCTGGAAGCATCAACTGACGCGGCTTTTGGCGGGCGGGCTGGCCGGGGTGATCGGTTTTGCGATCTTCAGCGCGCCATGGATGCTCTATATGTACGAGCTGACCCGCAATCCGCTATTCCCCTACTTCAACAATTACTGGAAATCGCCGCTGGCGCTGGAAGCGCCCTATCGCGACCTGCGGTTCGTGCCCGCGTTCCGTCCCTGGTGGCAGCAGCTTTTCTTCCCCGTCCTGTTCACCATCGACTGGCATGTCGCCGACGATCTGGGCTTCCAGGACATCCGCGTGATGCTGGCCTATCTGCTGGTGATCGCCGCCGGCGCGGTGTGGCTGGTCAGGCGCGAGAGCCGTGATCCGCTGATCGACAAGCGCGTCGCCTCCATCCTGTTTGTCTTCTTTGCCGCCAGCTATTTCGCCTGGCTGAAATTCTTCGCCATCTATCGCTACATCATCCTGTACGAAATGCTGGCGCCGCTTCTGATCATCGCAGCGGTGGGACTTTTGCCGCTGTCCCGGCGCAGGCGCTACCTGGCGCTGGCCGCGCTCTGCGCCGCCTGCCTGCTGACGGCGCGCAGCGATTTCCTGGAGCGCGCGCCGGTCGAGGATCCTTACGTCCAGGCGGCACTGCCGCCCATTCCCCGCCCGGACAAGACCATGGTGGTGATGACCGGCGATGCCCCGATGGGTTTCATCGCCACCACCCTGCCGCCCCAAATTCCGGTGCTGCGGATCGACGGCTGGATGGTGCAGCCCCGCGACGGCACCCGCCTGACAAAGGACATGATGCGGCGGGTGTCGGCGCATCTTCAGTCCGGCGGCGACCTTTATCTGATCGCCGATGCCGGGGACATGGGCCGCGCCCGCGATGCACTGGCCGATTACCGGCTGGCCATCCGCTGGCCGGAATGCCAGCAGTTCGATACCAACCTGATCGGCACCTACCAATGGTGCCCTCTATCGAGGAAATCCTAGTGAATCCCTGGCGAATTTCGCTATCGAAGGACACTGGTAACCTATTGAATCCTAGTGTCGGGCCGGTTTCGCGGTCCGGCCAAGGCCTGCTATCCATGGCCTTGCAAGCGTCGAAACCACGGCATTAGGGGCGAGGGCAATCGTGGAAATCGCGGTATTGGTACCTTGTTACAACGAGGAAGCGGCCATCGCCACGGTGGTGAAGGATTTTCGCGCGGCCCTGCCCAGCGCCACCGTCTATGTCTATGACAACAATTCCAAGGACCAGACCACCGCACGGGCGCGCGAAGCAGGCGCGGTGGTGCGCAACGAGCAGCGCCAGGGCAAAGGCAATGTGGTGCGGCGCATGTTCGCCGATATCGAAGCCGACATCTATGTCCTGGTGGACGGCGACGACACCTACGATGCCAGCGCCGCGCCCCGCATGATCACACGCATGATCGCCGACGGCGCGGACCTGTTGACCGGGCGGCGGATCCATACTCAGGCGGCCGCCTACCGGCCCGGCCATGTGTTGGGAAACCGCCTGCTCACCGGCCTTACCGCGCTGCTGTTCAATGTCCACCTGTCGGACATGTTGAGCGGCTACCGGATATTCTCGCGGCGCTTTGTCAAATCCTTTCCCTTCACCGCCGAAGGCTTTGCCATCGAAACAGAACTGACCATCCATGCCGTGCGGCTGATGATGCCGATGAGCGAAATGGACACGCGTTACAAGGAACGCCCCGTCGGCTCGGTCAGCAAGCTCAACACCTGGCGCGACGGCTTTCGCATCCTGGGCACCATCGGCTATCTGGTGCGCGAAGAGCGGCCGCTATTGTTCTTCGCCTGCATCGCCGCCCTGTTCACGGCGGTCGCGATCCTGATCGGTGCGCCGGTGGTATCGGAATATTTCCACACCGGCCTGGTGCCCCGCCTGCCCACCGCGGTTCTTGCCACCGGGCTGATGGTCATAGCCTTTCTGTCGCTGACCTGCGGCCTGATCCTGGACACTGTCACCCGTGGCCGCTGGGAGGCAAAGCGCATGGCCTATCTGGCCGTTCCCGCCCCGGTCCGGTTGCATGAGGACCATGCCCAGCTTGTGGCGACCGCGCCGGAAGATTGGCCATCGCGCATGGCGCGGCAGGGTCAGCCGTCGCCGTGAAAAAGCTGATTCAAAGACTTTGGGGCGCCTTGTCGCGCCTTTCCGTGCTGCGCTTTGCTGTCATCGGTGCACTCGGCATGCCGGTCGATTGGCTTGCACTGCACGCCATGATCGATGCCGGCGCATCGCGCGACGCCGCCCGCCTGATCGCCTGGTTCTGCGCCGCGACCTTCACCTGGCTGGGCAACCGCTATTTCACCTTTCCGGAGCGGCGCGCTAGGGGGACGGCCGTCTTCCAGGAGTGGCTGCGCTTTCTGGGCGCCAATTCCATCGGCGGCGTGGCCAATGTGGGAACATTCTTCCTGCTCACGCACTTTGTATCGTCGCCGTTCAACGGCACCAACATCGCCTTTGTGTGCGGCGTCCTGGTGGGCCTGGTGTTCAATTTCACCTTGTCCAAGAAGCTGGTCTTCAAAGGTCCGATCTGAATAAGGCCGATCTGCCCCATGAAAGTCATCGCGATCACCGGAGGCGGCGCAGGCATCGGCCGGGGCATCGCCTGGCATTTTGCCCGTCTTGGCTACGCGGTTTCGATTACCGACCGGGACGCCCAAGCCGGCAAGGAGGCGCTGCAGGTGATGCGCGAGGCCGGCACCCAGGCGCTGTTTGTGCCGGGCGATGTCTCAAAGCCCGCCGATGTGAATCGCTGGCTGGCCAAAACCAAGGCCGCGCTGGGCGTACCCGATGTGCTGGTCAACAATGCCGGCATGGAGATCCGCAAGGATGTGCTCAAGCTCTCCATTGCCGAGTTTGACCGGGTCATCGCCACCAATCTGCGGGGCACTTTCCTCTGTTCGCAAAGCGCCGCCAGGATGATGGCCAGGCGCAGGATAGCGCCCGGACAGGCGCGCGGCGCGATCATCAACATCGCCTCCACGCGAGCCTTGATGTCGGAAGCGGGAACCGAAGGCTATACCGCCTCCAAGGGCGGCATCGTGGCCCTCACCCATGGCATGGCCATCAGCCTGGCCAGGCATCGCATCCGCGTGAATTGCATCAGCCCCGGCTGGATCGAGACGGCCGATTGGCAGAAAGCGGCCAAAGCCAGGACGCCGCATCATTCCAGGGCCGATCGTGAACAGCATCCGGTGGGCCGGGTGGGCACGCCGGAAGATGTCGCCAAGGCCTGCCGCTTCATCGCCGAGGATGCGGGCTTCATGACGGGCCAGAATCTTGTCCTGGACGGCGGAATGACTGTGAAGATGATCTACGTCTGAAGCAGACCGCGGCGGAAACAAAAAGGGCGCGGGATAAACCCGCGCCCTTTGTTTTTGCAGCCGTGGCCGCTCGCTTTTGCTCGCGGCGTTCGCTTCTTTCGCGGGTCCACTGGACCCGCTCACGCGCTACGCGCGCCGTCGCTCACTTAGCGGCTGGCGGCCAGCGACCAGAGATGGGCCACCATAGCGTCCTTCTCCGGCGCCTTGACCTTGGCGAAGGCCGCCTTTGCTTCGGCCTTCTGGCCGGCGGCCAGATAGGCCTGGCCGAGACGGATCTGGCCGTTATTGGCGTCCTTGAGCGGCTTCTTGAGGCCTTCCTGGATCACCGGAACGGCGTCCTTGGCCTTGCCTTCGCCGATCATCATCTCGCCCACCAGAACCAGGTCATCGCCCTGCGGCGCGGCCTTGGCGGCAGCTATGACCTTGGCTCGCTCGCCCTGATTGGCGGCCGCTTGCGCCTTGGCATTTGCCAGGAGGCGCATGGAACGGTCATCCGTCAGCACCTTGGCGGCGACGCCCTTTTCCAGCGCGGCCTGGGCCTCTGCGGCCAGCTTGAACTGCAGGGCGAACTGGGCCAGGGAGACATAGTCGTCCTTGGTCTGCATGGTCCCGGTGAGGAGACGCAGGCGGTTGATGTCGAGGGTATTGTGGTCGGACAGGCCGCGCGAACGCTCGCCAAGCTTGAGCAGGCCGTTCCAGTATTCCGGCTTGCCGGAGCGGGCTACCAGCTGCTCATAGGACGCACGCTGGGTGGCCTCGTCGCCGGTTTCATAGGCGCAGCGGGCCTGCAGCTCCAGCGCCGTGTCGGACTGGGCGATTGTCTTGATATAGCGGACGCAGCCCGCATAGTCGTTGGCCTTGTAATAGGCCTGGGCGATGATCAGCTGCTCCTGCGGTCCGAAGGCATTGTTCTTCTTCAGCAGGTCGGCATCGGCGATCACATCGCGCCATTTGCCGGCATTATAGTCGTTGGCGAACTTGGCCTTGGCGCCGGCGGCGCCACCCAGCGCGGCGTCACCCGTCTTCACGCCGATGAACTGACGCAAGGAGTTGATGACAGCAGTGTCGTCGGGCGTGGACTTGATGGCATCAGCCTCCTTCAGCTTAGCCAGAGCGGCGGAATAGTTGCCCGCGCTGGCCAAGGCTTTGGCCTCGGTCACCAGCGGACCCACTTTGGCGCTCACGGTTATCGCCTGGGCCGGGGTGGCCAATGTCAGGGCCGCAGCGCCGGCAGCTGCGGTACTCAGCAGAATCGCCGTCAAAGCGGCACGCAGATTACGGACAGTCATAACGAGACCTCACTTCACTTCCATCATAAAAAGGGAAAGCGTGCGGGGTTGCCGCACGCTTTGCACCTACGGCCGTGACCCTCACAGCCTAATTATACTGGTCAATCCCGCTGAAACCAATATGGGTCGCGCCCAGGCGCTGGGCATCCGCCAGCACCATGGCGACCGCATTGTACTTGGCCAAGCGGTTGGGATTGACGTGGATTTCGTCCTGTTCCAGGGCCGGTTTCTTGCCGATATCCGCGAAATAGGCGTCCATGGTTCCACGGTCGACCGGGGTTCCGTTCCAGGTGATGGTGCCGTCAAAGTCCACCCCAAGTTCCACCGTCTGCGGGATCACCGTCGGCGGAGTCGAGTTGGGGGCAGGCATATCCAGCTTCACCGCATGGGTCTGGATCGGCAGGGTGATGATCAGAAGGGTAAGAAGGACGAGCATCACGTCGATCAACGGCGTGGTGTTCATTTCCACCATCACTTCGCCGTCAGCCGTGCTTGTACTCATTGCCATGGCGAATTACCTCAATAGCTGTTGGCTTCCAGGGCATGAGGTTCGGTGATGAACCCCACTTTCTGGATGCCGGCCCTCTGACAGGCCAGGATGACGCGACCGATCGCCTCGAAACGTACTTCCTTGTCGCCACGAATATGCACTTCGGGGAAAGGCTTGTTGGTGGCCTGGGCCCGCTTCAACGCGTCGACGAAATTGCGAAGCATCGTCTGCTGATCGACCGGCTGGTTATTGTAATAGGTGGTCTCGTCACCGGTGACGGCGATCACGATATTTTCCGGCTTGGTCTGGGTGACGATGTTGCGATAGGTCGGCAACTGCAGGGGCACCGTCTTCAAGATCACCGGGATGGTGACCAGGAAGATGATGAGCATCACGAGCATCACGTCAACCAACGGCGTGGTGTTGATCGAGACGTTCAGTTCCGCTTCATCATCTTCGACGGCATGTTGGACGTCGACTGCCATGATCTTATCTCCGGCGAGCTGTCCTTTTCAGGACAGCTCGCTTTCCTCGTTACTACTTGCTCTTGCTGATCAGATAGGCCTGCAGATCGCCAGCGAAGGCGCGCAGCTTCTCGGTGATCACCTTGTTGCGGCGGACCAGGTAGTTATAGAGCAACACGGCGGGAACGGCGACGAACAGACCGATGGCGGTCATGATCAGCGCTTCACCGACCGGGCCGGCGACCTTGTCGATCGAGGCCTGACCCGCGACGCCGATACCGATCAGCGCGTTCAAGATACCCATGACGGTTCCGAGCAGACCGACGAACGGCGAGACCGAACCGACCGAACCCAGGAACGCGATGCCGCCCTGCAGACGGGCATTGGCGTCTTCCAACTGGCGGGTCAGGGTCATGCCGATCCAGTCGCTGAGGCCGACCAGGGTGGTGCCGCCCTGCGAAGCCTTGAGCCCGGCTTCGGCGATGCCGCGGAACACGGAGGTCTTGGGCAGCTTGTCCACGCCTTCATTCAGGGTGGCGGAGGTCCAGAACTTCTTCTCGACCTGGCTGGCCTGGCCGAGGATGCGCTGCTGCTCAATCCACTTGGTGAAGAAGATGTACCAGGTACCGGCCGACATGATGGCCAGCACGACCAGAATGGCCTTGGAGATCCAGGTGCCTTCCGTCCAGATGTGGCCCAGGCTGTACTGGTTGGGGATGGGGGCATCCGAGGGGGCAGCAGCGGCCGGGGCGG
>Ga0310811_10011843_pt1 | contig 11322 bp, 11 predicted proteins | sample YCmetagenome_FD_207642 | JGI IMG/M metagenome (GOLD analysis project Ga0310811, IMG submission 207642) | Soil microbial communities from experimental microcosm in Duke University, North Carolina, United States - YC | ecosystem: Engineered > Artificial ecosystem > Soil microcosm > Unclassified ... | reverse complement strand
GGGTCGGGTCGGCCACCGTTCCAGGCCGCGGACAGCGCGGCCGCGAAGCGCTCAAAGCCGCGCAACGCGACCTCGGCGAGCAGTGCCTCGGCGTCGCGGAAGTGGCGGTAGGGCGCACCGGGACTGACGCCGGCAAGCCGCGCGGCCTCGGCAATGGTGAAGCCTGCCGGCCCTTTGTCGCCAATCAGCGCCAGCGCGGCATCGACCAGCGCCTCACGCAGGTTGCCGTGGTGATAGCCGCGGCGCTCGAATCCGCCACCCTGGCCGGTCCAGCTCATGTGAAGGCATCTTACATTGTGCGGGCCGCCATTCCAGACCCAATCGTCCGCAGCCGGCCGTTGCGCTCAGGCGACCGCCTCAACCTCGTCGCAGGACACCACGCGGTTGCGCCCGGTGCCCTTTGCCGCATAGAGCGCGCCATCCGCGCGGGCGAGCGCCTGCTCGATGGTACGGTCAGTGTCACGGGCCATCGCAACACCGATGCTGACGGTCACCCGGATGGTTGCGTCGCCGAACGTGATCGCGGTGTCGGCGACCTGGGTCCGCAGCCGTTCCGCGGCACGCAGTGCGGTCGACGCCGGGATCGCGGGCAGGATCACAGCGAATTCCTCGCCCCCGAGACGTCCCACGAGATCAATGCGCCGCACGCAACTGCTCAGCTGACCGACCACATTGCGTAACACCTCATCGCCACAGGGATGCCCGTACCGGTCGTTGATCAGCTTGAAATGATCGATATCGAGCATCACCACCGCCAGGTCCTGGCCCGTTGTGCGGACGCGTTCCAGCTCGCGTTGCCCGAGCGTCAGCACCTGTGCGCGATTCATGGCTCCGGTGAGAGCGTCGATTGTCGCCATGCGGCGCAGCTGAACCTCCAATTCCTGCCGTTCGGTCATCTCCTGCTCCAGCCGACGCTTGGCCTCGTCAGCGCGACGAGCGGCGGCATCGGCCGCCTCCGCAAGCGAAGCGAGGTAGGCCGCCTGGCTTTCCAGTGATTCGTTGGAGAACCGCAGCTCGATGCCGATACGCTCCGCGGCGTCGTGGGCCTGCTGCTGGAGCTCCTGTTCCTGCTTCTGCCGGGTGATGTCGACGTAGGTAAGGATCCGGCTGCCGTCGCCGGCAATGACGCATCTGAAGAGAATTCGCCGGCCATCCGTCAGGTCTATCACCGTCGGCGAGACCGTTCCGTCACGCACCGCGCCTTCCCGTTGATCGATGTAGGCTGCCAGGTCGGCAGGCGATACCTGGTAAGCGCAGTTATTGCCGACGTGGTCGAGCAACTGGCGGAAGGTCGTGCCTGGCGTGAGCAGTTCATCCGGCAACGCCCACATCGTGACGAAATGCCGGTTCAGGAAACGTGGCTGCATGGCGGGGTTGAGCAGCACCACGCCGAAATCGACCAGATCGAGTGCCTCCGCCAGCGCCATCCGCACGACTTCGGCGGGTTCGGCGGTCAAGAGCAGCGGCATCGATCCATCTCCCATCGGTGGCATCCTCGACGTGGCAACGCCCGTTTGGGACGCAACCGTGCCCACTCGGAGCTGATATACTGCCACGCACAAGTTGCCTCTTTGCTAATGCCGCCCCGTCCTTAGCCGCGGTTATGCGCCTGACCAGCCCAGTCGCCAGCTCCCAAGGACGCATTTTGCATAATAAGAAAACAAATACTGCCACGGGATAACGAAAACAATATTGATATATTCCGAACATTACCCTCATATTACACACTGTATTATACTATGTCTTTGTCTTATCGTGGTGCAGCGCCAAGGCACGCTTCCGGAGCGTTCCTCAGGGCGGCGCAGGCACCGATTACCTCACCGCCATTCCGTGCGATGATGCCGCATGATTTGCGATGGCAAAGTGATGTCGGAGACTGGTGTCCACGCTGAGACTGCCTCGCGGCAAGACCTCATCCGCCAGGCATTCCGCCTCGAATATGCAACAGTCGCGTGGATGGTGATCGAGGCCGCTGTCGCAATCTCAAGCAGCGTCGCAGCGGCAAGCGTGAGCCTGCTGGCGTTCGGGATCGACAGCCTGATCGAGCTTGCTTCCGCCTGCGTGCTGATCTGGCGCCTGACCGTTGAGTTGCGCAGCGGCCAGGTGGTCGCCGAACGCTCGGAGCGGATGGCGAGCCGGATCGCAGGCGGGCTCTTGCCGGCGCTGGCGGCCTATGTGGTGGTGTCCGCTGTTCGCCAATTGTGGGCGCGGACCGGACAGGATTTCTCTTGCGGCGGACTGGCGATCACCGCCTTGGCGATGCCGGTCATGTACCTGCTGGCGCGGCGCAAGATCGCTGTCGCGGAAGCCCTCGGCAGCCGCGCGATGCGCGCCGATGCGATGGAGAGTGTGACATGCGGCTGGCTGTCGCTGGTGGTTTTGGTCGGCATCGTGGCGCAAGGCCTGACCGGATCGTGGTGGATCGATCCGGTCGCCTCGCTGGGCATCGTCTGGTTCCTGGTGAAGGAAGGCCGCGAAGCGTGGCGCGGCGAGGCATGCTGCTGCGACTGAACACGTTCAGCTTGGCGGCAGGAACGGCTGCGAGATCGCACGGAATTCCGGCAGGTCTTCGCACCGCATCGCGTGTGCCGCCAAAGCGCGCCAGCGTGCTTCATCGAACAGGCCGGGATGCGCCTCGCGCGTGAAGCGCAATGCGCAGGCCACGGCGATGTCGGCGTGGCCGATCGTTGCGCCAAACCAATAGGGCGTGGCGCGATCGGCACGACTGGTCTCCAGCGCCGTGAGAACGTCGGCAATCTGGGTTCGGCAGCGTGCAACCCACTGGTCCGACGTCGTCGGGTGCAGCACGCGCTCATAGATCAGGCTCACTGCCTTGTCGGCGAGACCGGTCGCCAAAGCGCAGACCTTCAGCGCGTGGCGACGCGGCGCGCCAGCCTCGGCGATCATGGCGCGCGATGAACCGACGGTTTCGTCCAGGTGATCGAGGATGGTTCCGCTTTCGATCAGTGCCTCGCCGTCATCCAGCACCAGCGTAGGCACGCGGCGCAGCGGATTGAACGGTGCGATCCGATCGGCGTCACCAAACGTCGACCACGGGCGGTGTTCATAGGCGATGCCATAGAACCGAAGTGCGATGGCGACGCGCCGCACGAACGGTGAATCATACTGGCCAATCAGGATCACCGAACCCTCCTGGTCGTGATGACCCTATTGTACCCGAAACCACGGAGGCACGGAATGGCCGATATCGCGCCAAGTTTAGCGTCTCTGCATAAGCCAAATTTCATTTTGGTCAAACTTCGATCTGTCAGTCTCCAAGCGGACCAGGAATCTCGGATTGGCATTCACCCGATCGTGCCATAACGCTGCAAGGCTCCGCGGCACTGCTCGCCAACATGAGTTCCTTGAAGGACGTTGTCGGGCCGGCTGACTCGCTGCGGCCGGGCTATCCGATGCCGGCGGCTTCGGCGCGACCTTCAAGGGCACGTTGGCAGAGTTTCGCGTGAAGTTGACCGGGCTCTCGACGAAGGACCTGACACTCCGGGTAGCGTCCGATAGTCATGGTGGCTCCCTGCTCTCGTTCCATTAACGCTACATCTTCTTGCCGATCGTCCAGCCGCCATCGACGGTCAGTATCGTGCCGGTGATGAAGCCGTTCGTTTCGTCAGCGAGGAACAGGATCGCGCGGGCGATTTCATCCGGTTCCGCCCAGCGGCCGAGCGCGTGGATGTCTCGAATGGCCTGCGCATAGGCCGGATCCTGGAAGTAACGTTCGGTCAGTGGCGTGCGCACCACGCCCGGCGCAACCGCGTTGACGCGCACGCCTTTGTCACCCAGTTCCAGCGCCATCTCGCGCGTCAGCCCGACGACGCCGTGTTTGGACGCTGTATAGGCAGCGCGGTTCGGCGCAGCCATCAGGCCAAGCGTGGAGGCGAGGTTGACGATCTGGCCCGTCTTGCCCTGTTGGACGATGCGACGAGCAAACGCCTGGCTCGGCAGGAACGTACCGGTGAGGTTCACGTTGATGACGCGCTGCCATTCCTCGAACGAGAGGTCGAGCACGCTGACGATCTCGCGGATGCCGGCAGAATTGACCAACACATCGAGCCGACCGAGCGAGGCTGCCGCCGCTTCGACGAACCCCGCGGCGGAGGTCGGGTTGGAGACGTCAACCTGGAAGGCGTAGGCCTCGCCTTTGCGGTGGCGGATTTCTGTAGCGGTACCCTCGGCTCGTTCAAGGTCGAGATCGCCAACGGCGACACGCGCACCTTCCGCTGACGCTGAATAGCAAACCTGTTGGCCGATGCCGCTGCCGCCACCGGTGACCACGACGCCTCGATCCTGAAACCGCATTGTTGCCTCCGCTTCCTTCGCTCCGGGCAGCATGGCAACGTCGGTCGCAATGCAGCAAGGGAGGAAGGCACCATGAGACTGGCAGGGAAAGTGGCCATCATCAGCGGCGCGGCGTCGGGTATGGGGGCGGCGACCGCCCGGATGTTCGCACGCGAAGGGGCGAAGGTGATAATCGCGGATGTGCTGGAACACGAGGGACGGCGGGTGGCCTCCGCGATCGGCGATGCAGCGCGGTTCGAAAAACTGAACGTCACCAGCGAGAAGATTGGGCCGCGGTCGTCGCCGCTACCGTGAAAGCGTTCGGCAAGCTGGACGTGCTGGTGAACAACGCCGGCATTTCCGGCAGTGCCGAGCAGGACTTTTACAGCACAGAGGCGTGGCATCGGATCATGGGAATCAATGCGACCGGGGTGTTCTTCGGCATCAAGCATGCCGTGCCGGCGATGCGCGCGGCGGGCGGTGGATCGATTGTCAACCTGTCGTCGATCGCGGGCATTATCGGCAGTGAGCACGTGCACATGGCGTACAACGCGTCGAAGGCAGCGGTGCGCTTGATGACCAAGTCGGTGGCAGTGCAGCACGCGAAGGATGGGATTCGGGCGAACTCAGTGCATCCGGGGATCATGCCGGCGATGCGCACATCCGGGCGGACCGCTGATCCGACGATACGAGCGGAGCGTATGAAGGTGATCCCGGTGCGGCGGCCCGGCGAGGTGGATGAGGTAGCCTACGCAGTAATGTTCCTCGCGTCGGATGAATCGTCGTACATCACAGGATCGGAGATCCACGTGGATGGCGGCGCGATCGCGATTTGATCTCGTCTGAGGCGGCGCAATGACGGGCGGCGCACGACGCTCACGCAGCTTGCGTGCGAAGCCCGTCGCGCAACCGCTTCATCGCACGATCGATCCGATCCGCGGACTGTGCGAAGCAGATCCGCAGATAGCCCTCGCCTGCCTCGCCGAACGCGATGCCAGGCGCCACCGCCACGCCCTGTTCGGTGACCAGCCGCTTCGCCAGTGTCAGGCTATCGGTCAGCCCCTCGACACCGACGAACGCATAGAACGCACCGACCGGCTGGGCATACCGGACGCCGTTCACCCCCATCAGTGCATCACCTGTCAGCGCGCGGCCGGTCGCGCAATGCGCGCGGAATCGCTCCACCACATCCGTGTCATGCACCGCGGCAAGTCCGGCATGCTGAATGAATGGAGCAACGCCGGAGTGCATCACCTCCACCAGTTCGGTCACCGCATCGCGCGTGCCCTCCGGCACCACGAGCCAACCGAGCCGCCATCCCGTCATCACCCAGGTCTTGGAGAAACTGTTGCAGACGATCACTCGATCGTCCGGCTGTGCGATATCCAGCAGCGATGGTGCGGCGGCCATGCCGTCATACACCAGCCGCGAATACACCTCGTCCGAGATCAGCCACACACGCCGCCGCCGCGCGATCTCCAAAATCGTTGCCAGTTCGTCGAGGGTCGCGGTCCAGCCGGTGGGATTGTTCGGACTGTTCAGGATGAACGCACGTGCGCCTTCCAGCATCGCATCCAGCCGATCGAGGTCCAGGCGGAAGCCGCCCTCGGGCAATGCGGTCAGCGGCAGTTCGTCCACCTGTGCGCCCCGCAGCCGCGCGGCATTGCCGACGTTGGGCCATGCGGGGCTGTGCAGCACCACGCGATCCCCGGCACGCACCGTCGCCGCCAGCGCAGTGGATACGGCAGCCATGCCCGACGCGGTGACCTGGATGCGCTCCTCCGCGACCGGCTTGGCGTGCAGCGCGGTCAGATAGTTTGCCAGCGCAAACCGTAGCTCCGGCATGCCGCGCACGTCGGGATATCGCGTCGCGCCCGCATCGAGCGCAGCAATCGCAGCAGCATGCGCACCCGCAGGGCTCGGCTGATCAGATTCGCCAAAGCATAGAAAATCAACGTCCGGCGTCGCGAACGCGATGCGCGCGATGTCGAGGATCCGGGAACCCGGAAGCTGCGTAATATCCATCGGCATCATATTGGTCGCGTTCGGATATTTTCAGTACGGCGTGCCGTCTTTATGCATGAACCGCAACTTCCCATCCGCACCGGGCGTGCCGTGCATGTCGATGTCCGGATACGACACCTCATCGCCGGCGGTACGATCGCCGATAACCAGCAGCAGCACATCCTCTGCAGACCGATTGACAAATCGATGCGCATTCCCGGTGCCGGCAGGGAAGCCCGCGCACATGCCGGGCTTCAGCACCTCGACACCGGCGTTGGTCTCCAGCTCGACCGTGCCTTGCATCACAACGATAAACTCATCCTGCCGCGAATGCGCGTGCCGATGCGATGACTGACCGCCAGGCACGATCCGCGTCATGTTCACGCCGTAGTTCGTCAGCCCGGCATGGTCGCCAAGCCGCCGATTCCACCGCTGCAGATTGCCGGCGCGGAACACCTCCGGATAGCTGGTCGAATTGCTCTCCGGCAGCGTGAGCGGATCGAACCCCGACGGCTTCTCGCCCTGGTTCACGCGAACCCGTACACTGCGCGCGCGTTCTCCAGAAAGATGCCGCGCTTCTGCTGCTCGGTCATCTTGATCGGCAATGCATGCGCCGGATCATCGTAATCCCAGTGCGGATAGTCGGTGGCGAACAACACGCGGTCCCATCCCATCCACTCAATCGCGTCAGCAAGATGTTCGCGCGGCTCCGGCTCCTCCACCGGCTGCGTGGTGAACCAGATGTTCGACCGCATGTATTCCGACGGCAGCCGCTTCAGATGAGGCACTTCCTTGTGCAACTTGGCGAACTGCCGATCCATCCGCCACGCATGCGCCGGCGCCCAGGCGAAGCCCGCCTCGACCAGCACCACCTTCAGCTTCGGGAACCGTTCGAACACGCCCTCGAAGATCAGGCTGGTCAGCACCGCCTGTTGGCATTGCGCGTGGCCGACCATCTCCTCGATGTAGAACGAAGGCCAGCCGCCCGAGGTCATTGCGCTGCCGCCATAACCGAACGCATGGATGCCGATCGGCAAATTGGCCGCCTCGGCCGCTTCATAGATCGGCCAGTACCGCCGCTGCCCGAGCGGTTCGGCGGCACGTGTCAGCAACAGCACCTGCGCGAAATTTGGATCGCCGGCGCGCGCCTCGATCATCTTCGCCGAGGTCGGCCCATCCTCCACCGGCACCACCACCGACGCCTTCAGCCGAGAATCACGCGACGTGAACGCAGCCACCTGCCACTCGTTGGTCGCATGGGTCAGCGCCGCCGACAGTTCGGAGTCCTGCGCCCCCTGCCCCGCCGTCAGCGGATTCAGAATACCGAACGCAACATTGTTCGGGTCCAGGTGCTGCTGGGCCATGAACGCCACATCGCTGCCGGGATTGTCGCCGTTCGGCCACGCATCGCGGCGAGCGGCCTGTGGCTGTCCCTTTGGATAAGCGGAGCCACGCTCCCACGGCTGGCGATAGCGGACGCCGATGGTCTCGACATGTTCCCGCCAGCGCTGCGACAGGAACGGATACAGCGCCTTGCTCACACCGCCGATACCGACACCCGGCGCGCGCGGATGCACGTCGCAGTCGGCAATGGCGAGCTTCGACTCGGCGGGCGTCTGCAGGCCGGAGCGGTTCAGGACGTCAACGTTCATGATATTGTCTCCCTCAGCCGAGCATACGTCCGAAGCGGGTTGTCCACCATGATCTTCTGCGCCAGCGCCGGGTCAAGCCCCTCGGGGATCGCAGCCGTGCCCTCGAACTGCCAATGCGGATAGTCGGTGGAGAACAGCAGCAGTTCGTCCGACCCCATGTGTTCCATGAACCGCGAGATGGTCGCCGGGTCCGGCGGACCGTCGAATGGCTGCAAAGTCAGCCGCACCCGCTCGCGCACGATGGTAGCCGGCGGATCTGCCACCCACGGCACCTCATGCCGCAGCCCACGCCAGAATTTGGTCAGCCGCCACAGATAGCCCGGCAGCCAGGTCACCCCCGATTCCATCAGGACCACCGTCAGTTCGGGGAACTTCGCGAACACCCCCTCGGTAACCAGGCTGGTCAGCTGGGTCTGAAACGCGCCGGCCTGGTTGATGTATTCCTCACTCAGATAGCTGGACCAGCCGACCGGCGTGTTGGGGTGCCGATACGTGCTGCCCGCATGGATGCCAATCGGCAGCCCATGCCGTTCCGCTGCCGCATAGATCGGCCAGTTCTGCCGCCGCCCGAGCGGCAATTCGCCTGACACCAGCAGCATCACCTGCACGAACCGCCGATCGGGCGCACAACGTTCGATCTCCGCCACCGCCATTTCCGCATTCTGCTGCGGCACCACGATCGACGCGCGCAGCCGAGGGTCGCGATCCAGCCACTCGCGCACGATCCAGTCGTTGATCGCGCGCGCCATAGCGGCACCGAAATCCTCGCTGAACGTCGCCTGCACGCCATACAGGCAGTTGCAGATCGCAATCGAGGTGCCGAACGGATCCAGTGCCTCCCTGCCCAGGCGTTCGGCGGTGGACGCCGGCTTCCCACGCTCATCTCGCCAGTCGGCCCGAGCAGTCAGCGGGCTGTTCGACGGATAAGCGATGGTGTTCAACTCATCGACGCCGCGCCGCACGATGGTCTCGCGCCACATGTCGTCGAGGTACGGCATCAGCGCCGGAAGTCCCGGCATGGAAGGGTGCAGGTCGCAGTCGATCGGCGCCGGAGCGGGCATGGGTTCCTCCGGCCGAGACACTAACCGCCGGCTCCGCGTTGGCAAAGCCGCACCGGCAGTTTGAATTCCGCCCCCGCTCCGCAATAGTGCGTGCTGCATCGCACACAGGGAACCAACCGTATGGCCTGGCGTATCGGCATCGACATCGGCGGCACCTTCACCGACGTCGCCCTGGTGGAGGAAGCCACCGGCCGCATTGCGATCGCCAAGCTGCTGACCACGCCGCAGGATTTCGGCCAGGCCGTGATCGACGGCATCCGCCAGGGCTTGGACGAGAACCGCATCGACCCCGCCGACGTATCGCTGCTGTCGCACGCCACCACCGTGGTGACCAACGCACTGCTCGAGAACAAGGGCGCGCGTGCCGGCTTCGTCACCACGCGCGGCATGCGCGACATCCTGGAGCTACGTCGATCCTCGCGCGCCGATCTGTACGATTTGATGCAGGACGCGCCCGCGGTGTTGGTGCCGCGGCGCTGGCGGTTCGAGATCACCGAACGGATCGATGCACAGGGCCAAGTGGTGACGCCTCTCGCCGAGGACGAATTGCCGACACTGATCGAAGCAATCCGCGAGGCCGGGCTGAGGACCGTCGCGGTGTCCTTCCTGTTCTCATTCCTGAACGACGCGCACGAGCGTCGTGTCGGCGCCGCACTGCGCGCCGCGTTGCCGGATGTCGGCGTGTATCTGTCGTCCGAGGTCCTACCGGAGATCCGCGAATTCGAACGCGCCAGCACGACGGCGGTATGCGCTGTGGTAGGTCCCGTGCTGGCCTCTTACCTCGACCGGTTGCAGAGCGCGATCTCACAGCTTGGCCTGCCGAAACTGCACGTCATGGGATCATCCGGCGGTGTGTTCGACATCGAGGAAGGCCTGCGGATGCCAGCCATGGCGGTGGAATCCGGCCCCGCCGCAGGCGTGATCGCTGCGTCGCTGGCAGGGCGGCAGTTGGGGCGACCGAACCTGATTTCGTTCGACATGGGCGGCACCACTGCGAAGGCCAGTGTGATCGCCAACGGCGAAGTCTCGGTCACCGCCGAATACGAGGTCGGCGGGGCGGGCCACGCCAATCGCTGGATGCACGGCACCGGCCACCCGATTCGCGTGCCGGTGATCGATCTCGCCGAAGTCAGTGCGGGTGGCGGCTCGATCGCCTGGGTCGATCCGGGTGGTGCGCTGAAAGTGGGGCCTCACAGTGCCGGCGCCGCCCCTGGTCCCGCCGCGTATGGCGCCGGTGGCACGCTGCCGACAGTGACCGACGCGGATGTCGTGCTGGGCCATCTGGATCGCGAGGCCTTGCTCGGCGGCGCACTGCGGATCGACCTCGCCGCGGCGGAACGTGCAATCGATACCGAGATTGCACGACCTCTGGGACTGACGATCGCCGATGCTGCGGCGCGCATCGTGGAGGTCGTCAACGCCAACATGGCGCAGGCGCTACGCATCGTCTCGATCGAGCGCGGACACGACCCGCACGAGTTCAGCCTGATCGCATTCGGTGGCGCAGGTCCGGTCCACGCCGTATCGCTGGCCGAAGAGCTGCGGATTCCTGAGGTGATCGTTCCGCCTGCGCCTGGTGCGTTCTCCGCACTTGGGCTGGTAGCAAGCGATCTCAAGCGCGACTACTCGCGCACGCTATACGTAGATCTCGCCAGCATCGATGCGCGACGTGTGGCCGACGTGATCGATGGCATGGAACAGTCGGGACACGACATGCTGCGCGCCGCGCGTGTGCCAGCCGAGCGGCAGGCATTGCTGCGTCATGCAGACGTGCGCTATCGGCGGCAGGCGTACGAACTGACGGTGCCGATCGCTGATGGCGCGATCACCAAGGCAACGTTGCACGAACTGGCCGAGGCATTCCACACAAAGCACGAGCAGACGTACGGCCATGCCAATCGCGCGGAGCATGTGCAACTGGTCAATCTGCGGCTCACTGCATTGGGACGATCGCCCGATTTGGTCCTGGCGCAACACGGCGATCAGGCGAAGGTGCGGCTGCGCACGCGCGATGTGTGGTTTGCCGGTATAGGCTTCACGCCAACGCACGTGCATTGGCGGGATGGTCTGATGACCGGAACGGAGATCGCCGGACCCGCGATCATCGAGGCCATGGACTCGACCATCGTCGTACCGCCAGGCTGGCGCGCGCAGGTGGATGAACTCGGATATGTTCGGCTGTCTCGTTGTTGATGGTGTAATCGGGTGGCAAGGCAACCCCTTCTCCCGCGAAGCGGGGGAGGGTTGGGGAGGGGGTCTGGCGGCTGGCCGCGCCCCCCCTTCGCGGGAGAGGGGTATGACATGAATCGCCT
>Ga0310811_10011842_pt1 | contig 11323 bp, 10 predicted proteins | sample YCmetagenome_FD_207642 | JGI IMG/M metagenome (GOLD analysis project Ga0310811, IMG submission 207642) | Soil microbial communities from experimental microcosm in Duke University, North Carolina, United States - YC | ecosystem: Engineered > Artificial ecosystem > Soil microcosm > Unclassified ... | reverse complement strand
AGGTAATGAATAGAAAGCTTATCGTATCGGATCCGGAGCGGATAGGCATATTGGATAAAGGAATAGGCTGTGTTAATGTTATATGGACAGGTAATGGATAAGAAAGCTTATCGTATCGGATCCGGATTGGATAGGCATATCGGATCGGATCCATATATCGGATCGGACGGATGAGCGGTAGTTGGACAAGCACGATAGTGGATGAGACTGGATATGGTTATGAATGAAGTCTAGAGGTCTAATCTAAGGATTAGTCCATAATCCGACTATACGATAGGTCCAGAATCTGGGATATGACAGTGGCCCTACAGCAATATTTGCTTCAACCACTTTTGGGGGGCAAGGTATACTTGACTGATCTCTAGCTTAAACTCTGGTGCATTTAAATTAACAATATGCCTATAGCACCCAGCATGGTAGTAGTATGAGTTGGTGTGAAGTTAGTTGGTTCAAGGGGACTTTCAAGTCAGGTAAGGGATAACCTAAGCAAATGCAATGCTACCATGACCTTATCAGATATCAGAATCTGCATTAGGCTTGTAAACTAAGTATGCAGTACAATCTACCTATGAGTTTTCTCTGCTGGTCTGACTAGGAGAGAGTAGTCACTGCCATCAGATCAAAGTATACAGTGGGTGTGAAAATTACTTAGAGAAATCTAAGGTATAGATCTAGATCAAAGACTTATGGAAGCAGCAGGTCAGGTCAGGTACTTTGTTACTGAACTTCAATATTTGAATGTCTCAGTAGGCCATCACTATCCAAGTGGAGTCCAGACCATGCACATTGGTCATGTGATTTAAAGGGAACTGCTTTGTCACACAACCTTCTTAGCTTTTATATTGATGAGTAATCTAGCAACTTTAGAAGGTGCACTCAGCACTTTCAAAACCAAGCACAACCAGACTCTACCTTCACATTTTCAAAAGGAAGTTTGCATGATTGCTACATCATATATTCAGTGTAGCAATAGCATCTATATAGGATATACTAGGACCTTTACTTACAACAATTTTCCCATTTCAATTAGATGTTGCTTGGCATTCAGAACACCACTTCAAGCCTTGAGTGCTTGAGCTCATTTGTCTTGTTAAGCTGGGCTCGAACAGCAAGTATTTTAAGTTTTATAGGCTTCAAACTGCATAAATTAAAGCCACTCATACAAAAACTCAATATGATACAATCAGAAGAAAGAAAAGTATTAAACAAGATTTTAGTGCATAAGTAGTGAATGGGGAGAATCAGACTCTGCCAGAGATACCTGAAATGGCATCAAGTGGCTTTGGTCATAATGTCTTGTAACCAATGTAATTTATTGTATTGATATCTGAAGTGGCCTCAAGTGGCTTTGGCCATCAGCTATATCACTTTAATCATACTTTGAATCTTGTTTCTTTTATAATATAAATATCATGTCTTATAACCAGCATGATTTATTGTATTGACTTCAAAGATCCCTAATGTAGATGACTTTATAACAAGGTGTACCCACCTACTCACCTATCTTATTGTCTTACTGCAATTCACAATGGTTTTGCATCACATGAGGCATTCCTTTGATTTAAGTGTTAGCACTTACTCAAATATACATAGAAACATTCATCCTTGGGTTCATGTCAAATCTCTTACTTTGAGAAAGGTTAGTTGCTAGGTTCACTCCTCTGATACATGGTTACATGTTGCCACAGCCATATTTCCAGCTAGCTCAAGCAACAGAAATCGCACTGACTGTTGCTTTCTTAAGCCTTGCAATCATGCTGGCTATGATTCATTAGATTATTTACACAGATTCTACATTCACAGGATGTGTAAACAGTAGATCACATGCACATCAGAGTGCAACATAAGAGAGATTATTTGTACACCAGAATGCACATACAAAAACAACATTATAACAAGTGAATGCACAAAGAGTGTCATAATGTGATTGTCAGCTGTTTTTGACCAAGTTCAACCAATAAACTGATAGTTGATAGCTTGACTTAGTTCAGCTAACTCTGGGCTTGGCTTGAATGGCTAGCAGATCTGAGCCAAGCCATGACAACACTAAATCACTATGTCTGTGAGTTATCCTCAGGAGTACAACAATTCATATATCACCCTTACACTGGCATTGCTAGTTATATAATGTATCATTATCATAGTATAGCCTGTGACCCCAGCAGAGGTTAAGGCTCATACTGCTGCACTCAATGTGCACTGTTTAGCAGAGAAAGTCATTTGGCAATCATGCAAGAAATGTTCTAATGGTGGAATCCCTTTCAAATGCAAGAGCACACTTACCACTGGACAGGATAAAGAGAATAGAGGTCTATCAATGAAGGCAAAAACACATACCAGCACTCAGCATTAGAAGGCCACTAAAAGTACAGAGTTTGTTATGTTATCTGAGGGTGAGGGTGCCGAGTCAAGGTCATGAGTAACTGCAGTCTTGGAAAGGGAGGGAAGGTTATAAAAGAAATTCAGACTGATGTAGCATTGGTTGAGTTCCTTACCTGCCTGTGGCCCAACCCTACCTACCAATATGAAATGGATAAAATCAACCTCTGGCTGAAGATCACCCTTGGCTGGCACCTGCTGGAACAGATGTCAAGAATGGCTAATGAAATCTTGTATTGTTAGCTAGGTAAGATCATCAGCATCATCCAGGTATTGTATAGCAAGAAATTATAATGACAGTGAGGACAAATACAAATTGCAATGAAAAGGCCAGAGAGGAGGGGGGGATGAGAGAAATTGTGCTAGCATGGTCTGTATTGTAAATATCTGGCACCTATACATCTCACTTAAAGATTTATTTATTTTGAACTTGAAGGGCCAAGGTTGCTGAGTCTATGTGTAATCTTTCATGCATTCTATCCTAATTTTGTTTAATGTCTATGTCAATGTAAAGCAGCATGCATTTATGACGAATGACATTTCAGTTGCAAAACACATGTGGATTGGACCAGTTTGCCAAGAGGGTCAAAAGTCTAGCAGGGGCCGCTAGTACCTCAAAAATAGTCAGCAGGATGGTTAGTGTAGGAATACAGGAGTTGACTAAGAATAATAGCTAAAGATTTTTTTAGATGCCATTGAATACATCTATATAGTTAGTTTCAAAACAGAGAAAATCCAAGCCAGCCTAAGCATGATATATTGACATGTGACTAAAAATCCTTTGGCATACATATACACTGGTCTATTCATACTTGTAACTTGTACTGAGGGAAAATTTCTAAAAATTCGACACTGTGAATGATACATGATGTAAAATCAGTTTGATTGAAATATAGGATTAACATACTCCAAGATTGCATGAAGTCTAGCATGATCATCAGTGACAGTATTTTGTGCAATTATTTTTTTATATGTATCCCTCGATATGTACTTGGGGTGCACTACACTGTCTCCCATGTCACAGATTGCTAATGGTCTCTAGACTATAAGACTCATCCCAGTGTCAGATGAAATGAACTTTTTTGTGGTGGCATTGAGTGTCAATCCTGAAGCATTCAATAGTTTATAGGCAGCTTGCAAGCACTCAGTAATTGTTTGGGAGGAAGCCAGTGTAATATGAAAGTTGTTTTCACACTTGGGAAGCCCAGATATAGTGGAGTAAAATGCAATCTAAGAGTTTGGTGTCCTAATTAATCGTTCAACCATTGTTATGGCATTGAAATTTTAATACTTAATGCACTGCTGATCCACCCACAGTTTTAATGTGCTTGTCTTCAATCTCCTGGATCCTAGATAGCATAGACAGCTTCTCTAACTCCCTAGCTTCCTTCTCCTTCATCCAGATCTTCTTCTCCTCCAAAGTAATTTCTCCAGGTCCTTGATCTGTGCCTTGTTCTCTTGTTGGCTATCATTTAAGTCTTTAATCTGTGATCTGTCTTTTTTTTTTAGGCTGTCCTCCAAGACCTTGATTTATGATTGGTCCAGGCTGCATTTTTACTTGAGGATATTGGTTTGATTCTGAGTCTTCTTCAACTGTTACTTTACATCCTTAGTATATCATTGGAACTGTTGTTTTACACCCTCATCCCTCCACAGTTAATTGTATTGAAACATCTGCATTGTTTTCTGAAATTGAGCTTGTTGTTTAGCCCTCATTCGGTCCTTAAGTTCAAGGGCACTGTTCATTGATAGCACTAGGTTGACCAACTCTTGACTTTTTAGATAAGCAGGACTCACCAAGGTTTTGGTCATAGTTACTGTAAGTAAGGGAGCAATGGAGGACTCTAACTGTCAGGAGGAAATAATAGCAAAAATGTTGTTCACCAAACAACACATGCTCTTGAGGGTAATTAAATTATCTTCAAGCATGGTGGCACCATGCACATCTGGAGGCAGCATAAATATATGTTTATGCCAACAGAAGTAGTTTTACTTGTAATAAGAAGTACAGAATTTGGATCAGGATGGATCTCAGGGGATTGTAACCATTCTCTGGATCCTTAGACTAAAGTTCTAGTTATTGATCTCTCTCACTTATATTCAGAGGAATCCTTCTCAGTAGCAATCCCCTTGAGACAAAATAGTCTTATGCCCAAAGGAGCTTTTGAGCCTCATTCCTTATCACTAAATTCTTTATAGTGCCTAATCATCATTTCTTGCCTTCACCAGTTCAGTCTAGTTCTCCAGAAAATTCAAAGGACCATAGATGAGACTATCAGTTCAGTCCAATTATGGTTTAGCAAGGGTTTGAACTGATGTAGGGATTAGTTTCTCTCTGGGCTTGTATTGACAATTTTTACTTAGCTTCTCTTACCTTACTTTCCTTGTTTATGTCTACATTTTTACTACTTACATAATCACCAAATCTGCACCTACACTTCCACATAGTGGGTAGACTTTCAGTTATATTGCTGGTAGCTCTCCTTCTATAATTCAATAGCTTCCCCAGATCTGGAGCTTATATGCTTAGAACTAGAGGGCAAAGATATAGATTTTGATGCCTTAGATAGGATTGATTATAAGGTTGCAGATGCATATAAAGATGACAATAACAGGAATAACAACTTTAGAGTTAGTAACTCAATTGGAAAGGCTCTTGTACTTGTGAAACAGGTTTGTTGACTTCCATCTGGCAACTTTGACATTCTACTAACTATTGATTATAGATTCACACATCTCCTCAGGCCTGTTCATTCTTTGTATAGCCATATAAACAAGTAGATGTTCCTGTCATAGAGCTTACACAACAAATATGGACTTGGTGGGCTTTCATGCACAGTTTTATCACACAGATGTTGTTACTTCAAAAGGTCCACCTCTCATATGTTGCACATACATAAGCTCATTATTTTGATAGGGTGTCAATCTTTTTGTTGAGCTTATGGATGACAGTGAAGATATCCCTAGCCTGAAAGGCAAGTGTTATGTATATTTTCATCTTAATAACAAGGACTAGGAGAAATTAAAATTGGTGCATAAAGTTCTTCAAATATGTGTATCTATTTCTAATCTAGTTCTACCAGCTGTACTTATTACTAAAATTTGCACAGGAACCAGAAAGCACCACTTGAACCTTTTCTAGTTCTTGTGATCTTTCTGTCTGGTGGATAATTCCTGTCCTTGAGTTTTTGCAGAAGTCCTGGGAAAATATGACCACTCTTCCTCAATTCTCACCAGTCCATGATACTATTCCCAAGGGATTAAATAATGTTGCAAAGGGGTACAACAAAACAAAAGATACTAACACATGCTTCATTTATCTGGGACTTAATCCTAATGTCAAGGTTGCTTATTCTAAACATCAGTGGGATGCAGAATTATTTAAAGTTAGTCTCAAAGATCTTGAACAAGTTGTACATATAATGTTTGTTTGATTATTAAAGCCAATATTTGCTGACATGTTTCAATAGTTTGACAAGTACTATACTATTGCCTCCATCTCAGCTCCTGCAGATGCAGATATAGAATAAGTGCCACCTGGGCAAGCCCAATATGGTCATTCCTGGGTCCTTACTGCTGTATAAGCACATCAAGCATCTGATCACACCCAGCTTAGGTCTCACACTAAACTTACAACATACCTCTAGAGTCCTCTTAAGCAGGGAGAAGATGTTATGGATTAGTGGGGTATAAAACTCTTTTTCTCATTATTGCAAGTCTGTTTATATCAGCTTGATACAAGACTATCAGTTGCAATATCTGACACTTTCATAGATGGCTAGAGTCAATCTAGCCATCCAGGATAGTAGCACAGCATCAGAGCATGCCTTTTTAAGTGATGGGTTAACAGGAACCAAACAATGGAACTATCTCAATAAGGACATATTTAAGAACTTGCAGCTGTTAAAGAGCACATACCACAATGAGCATATCTTTGCTGCAAGTAATATCTGTTATAGTAAGGCTGCACCCCTATAGCTTTTCTCTCTTATTCATCTATCTATTCTTACTTTGTATTATATCATGATCACTTCTTGCTGTTACTAGATGACTATCTGTACTATTCTTGGTATCTCTGACTCATTCCAGATCACTTTATTAAATATGGTTATGCTTCGCTTACCTGCCCTAGACTTGATTTCCATTTACTACATATATGTGATCCTGTACTTGGTAGTTCCTTACTTGAATCTTACTAGATTTTACCCAGAAACTTCTTTGAACCCTTTCACTTAGGCTCTGCAAGCCTAAGTCATCTGAACCTCTGATTCTACTATGAGAACTGCTCATTGTAGCTATAAAGCCTTGACATTCTTACCTTGAGTTCAATCTCATCATAAGTCTTGAAGAATTCTTGCTCAGTCAACAATAGTTCTCTTTTGAACTTTGGCTGTTACAACTGTCCTAGTTTGTGCCAACACTGAGCAACATTTGGATTCATTGATTGCAGCACTCTGTGACAATACAGATAATGAGGATGGTGAACTGATCTAGTAGCATTTAGTATTACATCTGTTGTTGGGTGTATTTCAAAATGATTTTTCTTGACAAAATTATTTATTAATTTGGATGGTCCAGTTCTCAGTGAAGGTTCAACAATTCTGCTGAGATGCTGAAGAATGATGAGTGAATGCTGCCTAGCTACTATTAAACTCAAGGGCTTTTGGACTATACTTAGAGAGAGAGAGAGAGAGAGAGGGGTGGGGTGTGTATAAGAGTGTAAGGATATGAGATCCTCTATGCCCCAACCACAACTTCAAATCAAAAACTGACGCTTGGACTTTTCGACATGTTCCAGATCGTCCATGTGACTTACCGATACTTCTTTTACTATAATTAGCTCACCATTGTTATCATTCAGCACTGCCCGCTCACTCCCTTAAATCAAAATTCCTTATTTATTTGCTCATTAATATCCCTACTCTTGTTATTTCTACTGGTTGAGTTCACCATCCCCCAAAACAAAATGATAAACACCATACAATTCTCATCATAACTGTCAGCTATACTCCCTCATTCCATACTTTCTATTTGTTCCTACTGTTCTACCCTGCCAGCTTCAGTGCCACTCCCTTCTGCCACCATTTTCACCTTATTGTTTGGCTTATCCTACCCAAGGACTGTCATATCCCATATATTCACGCTTCTCATCCGAAGTTCCGGATATCAGATCCAATCAGATCTGATCCACAGATCTGTACCCGGATCCATTACGATAAGCTTCTTCATTCATATCCTGTTCATATAACATTAAACACTGCTTATTTTTTCCATTTAGTATATCTTCCCTTCCAGTATATTGGTTATGCTTACTTCTGGCTATGTTCACTGATCCATTAACCTGTGATTAACTTCCGGCCTATGTTTGACTTGTAATAAGTGTTGCTTATACATTGTGATACTTTGTGCATAGCCTTTCACTTAGTTCTATCATATATAAACTCTTGTATATATCCTGTAGCACCCCAGTTCAAATATCATCTTAGATTGTCCTCATTCTGCTATTCGGACTCAAGTCTTATCAACTCTTGTCACTCTCCAAGACTTAAGGATTGTATCCAATAGTCTAACACATCCGCCTCTATCTTTGGATAGTCTACACTCCGTTAGTTTCTAGTCTTAGACTTGTCTAGACTAGCCTTTATACTTCCGTCCGATATCCAGATGCACCTTCGGATAAGTATATGATACTAATCCTTACCTTCAGATAGGAATACAATACTTATCCTTACCTTTGGATAGGTAATGATACTTGTCCCTACATCCGGATATCATACGATAGTCATCCAGACTTTCAGATATGCTACGATAGCCATCCGGATCTTTGGATATGATACTGATAGTATTCTGAAATACTGGGCTATACTCAGGAAAGGGGCACAGCATACGAGCTGAGGCCGAAGCCCTTCAGATCCGAACCTATTTGAGTACGACCTTAACAAGGACCCTTTTACATTTCCCTTATGGGCGAGAACAGCTTCAATTTCATATTCTTCTTGACCATTGTTGATGTCAGGAGGGGGTTCGGAATTATTCGGACCATGGACTTCTGTTTCTTGATAGGATGATAGCTCAGAAGCATGGAAGACGGGGTGTGATTTCCAGGAAGGGGAGAGTCGGATCTTGAATGTGATAGGGGAAAGGACAGCTTCGACTGTGAAGGGGCCGTATCACTTAGGAGCGAGCTTCTTTGAGGGGAGAGCGGAAATGAGGTTCTTTGCTGAAAGCCATACTTTCTCACCGACTTTCCAGGGTTCAAACTTTTTTCCAAAGGAGCAGGCAGCCATATGCTGCATTGTGAGATTGTGACAGGTGATGGCTTCTTCACGGATCTTCTGAAGGTATCTAACTCAATCTTCTGTGGCAGGGATAGCAGAACTTGGAAGAATATGAGGAATGCCTCGAGGTTCATATCCCAATCATAAGGAAGAAAGGGGAGGCATTATGGGAATCGTGTTTTCGGTGATTATGGATGAATTCTGCCATAGGAAGGTGCTTGACCCAGTTGAGAGGGGCAGAACAGCAGTAGATGCGGAGATAGGTTTCTAATTCTTGATTCAGACGTTCAGTCTGCCCATCGGCCTGAGGGTGATAGGCTGTGGAAAGGGCAACTTCATAGTCAAGGAGTCTTCCAAGTTCCTTGGCGAATTTAGAGGCAAACTGGGGGCCTCTATCAGAGATGATTTTGTCGTAAAGACCAAATCTTAAGAAAACTTTCTTGAAAAACAATTGGGCGACGCCTTCAGAGGTGATGGTTTTCTTGCAAGGTGAGAGAATTACCCCCTTCATAAGCCCATGGTCTACCATGACCATGACTGAGTCACAACCTCTGGATTCAGGTAAATCAGTGATCAGATCTACAGAGATTTGCGAGAAGGGGCATGTCATGGAGGAGGGGATAGGGGTCAATGGGGGAGTGGAAGGGTGAGTGTCGGATTTCATTTGCTAACAAAGGGTGCAACCCTCGACATATTTTCTGATGAATGTGCCCATTCTGGGCCACCAATAGTCGCGTTTGACTAGTTCTTCTGTTTTGAATCGTCCAGGGTGTCCGGCGGCGAGGTGGTCATGATGGAGAGTGAGGATGGCGGAGATGAGCTGGGACATAAGCTTGGTCTTTATAAAATAAGGTTTCATCATCAAGATGCCAGTCGGAGAGGGCAAATTTCATAGGGGGTGCGCTCAGCCCATCAAGGGCTTGCTGTGCAGCAATGATTACAGGGTTGGAGAGGGGGTTGGTGGACTTCAAAGCATTAGCAAGGTCGATATCAATAACTTGAGCAAAGAGTGTGTTGGGGAGAAGGGTGACATCTGCATTATTTGCAGGATCAGATAAATGGTTGGGGCGACAAGATAGGACATCAGGAGCAGCAAGTTTGGTTCCTGGGACATGATGGAGTTCTAGGTTGAATTCATTCAGAGTTAATTGCCATCTGGCTTGACAGTGTGTGAGGTTCTGTGCAGATTGGAAGTAAAGAAGATTCTTGTGATCAGTGAATACAATGACAGGGTGAGGGTTCCCTTCAAGGTAGTGCCTCCATGCTTTCAGGGCACGGATGATGGCGAGGAGTTCACGATCGTAGATCTGGTAGTTTCGTTCGGCAGGGTTAAAAGATTGCAATAGGTATCCACAAGGGTGATATGCTCCATTTTCATCAGTCTGGAGTAGGACTGCACCGGTCGCAACAAGCAATGCATCGGTGGCTAAAGCGAATTGTCGGGAAGGATCAGGATTTCAGAGGACAGGTTCTGCTGGGGAGTTGCATAAGCTGAAGAACATAAATTTTGGCTCAAAGAGTCCGAAGGAGGTGGTGAATGCCGCTTTCCAGCGGTCATCAGGGTGAATCAGGATATTGTTATATCCAGATCAGACATCCATCTTCGTGAAATACTTCGCATTGCTTAACTTGGCGATTAAGGGGGGAATCAAAGGAAGGGGATAAGCATTCTTTATCGTCCATTCATTGATGTAGCAATAGTCCTGGCAGGGTCAAAGAGAGCCATCTTTCTTTCCTATGAGGAAGAATCCGCTGGCTTGTGGGGATTTCAATGGTTGAATAAAATCTTTAGCGATATGTTCGTCAAGGAATGCTTTTACAGCATCAGTTTATTTTGGGGAGAAGGGATAAGTCTTTGCAGACTTCGGGATGAATCCTGGTTTCGTTTCGATTCTGTGATCTACTCCAGGGTGGGATGGTGGGAGTTTGTTTAGGCCGTCTTTGGCAAAAACATCGGCGAAGTCATGAAGGTAGTCAGGGACTAGTTCTTCAAAGGTCTTTTTCTTCTTTTCTTGAGCATCTTTAAGGGCAAATTCTTGCGCCTTGTTGCTCGTCTTCAAGTATTCATCTTCTTTGGTCTTTCGTGTGTAGATCCACGAGTTCCTTAGGGGTCTAAGCGCAGCAGTTCGTCAGATCTCAGAGGCAGAGGTGCCATCACAAGTGAGAGGAGAGTTGAAGGAGAGGTTTTCGTGAAGGGTTACAGAAGATCCATCTCGAGTGTCATATCCCATACATTCACGCTTCTCATCCGAAGTTCCGGATATCAGATCCGATCCACAGATCCGTACTGGATCCGTCGCGATAAGCTTCTTCATTCATATCCTGTTCATATAATGTTAAACACTGCTTATTTCCTCCATTTAGTATATCCTCCTTTCCGGTATATCGGTTATGCTTTCTTCCGGCTATGTTTTACTGATCCGTTCACTTGTGATTCACTTCTGGCTTATGTTTGACTTCTAATAAGTGTTGCTTATACATTGTGATACTTTGTGCATAGCCTCTCGCGTAGTTCTATCGTATATAAACCCTTGTATATGTCCTATAGCACCCCAGTTCGAATATCATCTTAGATTGTCCTCATTCTGTTATCTGGACTCAAGTCTTAACAAACTCTTGTCACCCTCCGAGACTTAAGGATTGTATCCGATAGTCTATACGCATCC
>Ga0310811_10011841_pt1 | contig 11323 bp, 33 predicted proteins | sample YCmetagenome_FD_207642 | JGI IMG/M metagenome (GOLD analysis project Ga0310811, IMG submission 207642) | Soil microbial communities from experimental microcosm in Duke University, North Carolina, United States - YC | ecosystem: Engineered > Artificial ecosystem > Soil microcosm > Unclassified ... | reverse complement strand
GCCATAAGGTCCGCGCGCTCGGACCGAGCGACGGCATGCGGCGCCGGGGCCGCGGCTAAACCGGAGACGACCATGGGGCAAAGAGAATTGGTGAGCAGAACTGCGGCGACCGCGTTGCAGAACCTGCTCGCCCGCGGCCAGCGGAACAATGCGAGCCGCGTCACGCTCACCGCGGAGGAGTTCGATGCGCTCCGGCTGGCGATCGACTTGCTTGACGCCCGCGCGATCGACGCGAAGGGCAGCGACGAATGACGAGCGCACCGAAGGGATGGAAGCGCGGCCTGCCGCCCGGTCCCTACTATGCGGGCATGGTCGACGACTTCGAAGTGAGCTTCACCGCGGGCGGCACCCGCTGGCACCGGAAGCGGACACCCGAAGAGCGCGCCGAGTATATCGAGCGCACCCGCGCACCGGAGAAGGTCGACGCATGATGCAACAGCAGATCACCCAGACGATGAACACACTCGCCGAGTTCGCGCACGTGCACCCGCTGCTCTTCCTCCCGTGCGCCGCGCTCTTCGCGATGGCGGCCTACTACGTGATCATGTTGTGGCTCTCGATCACCCTGCTCATCTCCGGCATCGCGTGCATCGGCGCGAGCTTCATCATTGAGAACCTGATCAAGTACATGGGTGCCGCCAGCGAATGGCTTGAGCGGTTCAACAAGACCATCAAGCGCCGCTATGTCTTCGGCATCGGCTGCGTGCTCGCGGCCTGCGTGCTGGCCTACCTAACCCAGAGTCCGAGCCACTGATGCAATTCATTGCCGAGCATATCGTGACGATCGACAGCGTGATCTTCTACGGTGGCGTCGCACTCGCGGCGATCTTCGGCGCCCGCCGCACAACAGAGGACGATCTATGACGAAAGCATTCGACGACCAGAACACCTACGCCGTGCTCCTCGATTCGGACGGCAACGAGACAAGCTCGCGAATCGACGTAAGCGTGAAGTTCGATCTCTATGGCGCCGATGGCCCAACGCTGGCGTTCACGCAGGAGACGATGCTCGAAGTGAAGGGCAAGCCTGCCACTGTGCTGAAGATCGGCCGCTGGGACGATCAGAATGTTTTCATCAAGCTCACCGTGAAGCAGTTGACCGGCGACGACGCGGTTGCCCGCTACGTCGGCATCAACCCGATCGAGGTCTCAACATGAGCGGTAAGTCTCTCACGTGGCATCGCATCGCCAAGCATCTCACGCTATCTGCCGACGTCGGCAACCGGCTCATCACTCAGCACGAGCCCGCGAATACCGCGGCACGTCTGGCGGACGTGCTCGCCACGATCATCAAGGGCGGCAGCAAGATTCTACTCTTCGGCAACGGCGGCTCCGCTGCGGATGCGCAGCACGTCGCGGCCGAGTTCGTCGGGCGCTACAAGCTCGGCGGCCGTCGACCGCTGCCCGCGATCGCGCTCACCACGGACACGAGCGTTCTCACCGCGATCAGCAACGACTTCGACTACGATGAAATTTTCAGCCGACAGATTTACGCGCTCGGCAACACGGGTGACATCGCGGTCGGCATCTCATGCTCTGGCGCGTCGCCCAACGTGATCAACGCGCTCCGCACCGCGCGATCGTTCGGCCTGAAGACGGCGATGTTCACGGGCAAGGGCTCCAATCTCGAACCGTTCGATGCAGACTATGTCATCAACGTACCGAGCACCGACACGGCGCTGATACAGCAAGCGCATATCACGCTCTGGCACGCGATCGTCGACGCCGTCGAGAACTCACTTTGTGAGTGATCCCCCATATTGCTTTTCTTGCCGTGGTCGCTATTGTGGCTGGCGACACAATACTGGGGACAACGTCGACATGATCATAGACAAGCGCAAGACCACCGCAATCGCGCCGCACCGGCTCGAATGGTTTCGCAGTCTGCCGGAGGCGAAGCGAAAGGAGTGGCGGCTGAAGTGCATGATCCTCACGCGCGGAGAGGACGTGCTGATAACGTCGTGGTCCTTGCGGAAGCGCGGCGATCGCATGGGCGAGTTTCGTGATCTCGCGCCGGAATACGGGTGGCGGCCGAACTCGATCTTATCGATTCCGCTTGACAGGATTCCAGCCGCGGGCTAGGAGCGACGCATGGCCGAGTTGATTGCACACCATTGGCTGATAGTCATCATACTATTGCTGATTGCCCTGCCGCTCATCTGGGACACGATCCTGTTCATCTATGCGGCGATCGCTACGATTCTCGCGATCGGAGTCGTGGGCATGTGGATCATGGCACGCTTCCTCTGGCGCTACTTCGCTCGGCGCGTTGATTGGGACAAGCACGAATGACCGGCAACGCACAGAGCGGGCGCCCGCGCAGCCTGAATCGCGACATGGCGATCATCTGCGGCGAGACGACCTACGACGGCAAACCCTGTCGGAAGTGCACGCAGACGAAACGCTACGTGCACGGCGGCGGCTGCGTCAACTGCGGAACGCTGAAGCGCGCAGAGGATCGAGACGCGCTCCGCGCCTACAAGGCTCAGCGCACCTTTGGCGCGCAGAACTTTCATATCGCGCAACGGATGGGCATGCCGCTGAACCGCGCGAGCGAGATCATGGACAAGGGCGCCACGCTCACCACGTACAGCGCCGCCGATCTCGACGAGCTTTACAAGCGCTGCCACGAAGACCCCATGTGCGAGTTTCCACGGTGCAAGTGCAAGTTCTACGCGCACCCGGAGAGCGATGCTCTATGGTCGCAAAAAGAACCGATTGACAGCAGCGATGGACTGGTTGAAGAAGTCGACCGCAATCAATATCTCGCGGAGATCAAGACTCGCCGAGCGCGAGATCAGAAACGCCAGACAGAGGACCCGCTAGGGTTAGACGAATGACGCAGGCCTTCACCAAGCAGCAAATCGCGGAGATGTCCCCGATCGAGCGCAACGCCGTGCACGCGAAGCTCCACATGGGATACGTGCTCACCGAGTTCAATCACAAGCAGGCGCGCGAGTATGCGAAGGCATCCGCTGCAATGGCCAGCGAGGCGTCGGTGTCACTCGCCAACTTCCTCCGGACCGATGCGGAGCGCGATCAGATCGGCCGCGTGATCGAGATCGCGGTGCAGGACGAGCGCATGGAGGGCGAGATCATCTCCGTGTGGGCCTCCGGCGCGCACGTCTATCCACAAGTCAAGCTCGTGGGCGAGAGTGCAACATTCCACGCTTGCAATCTAAAGTTTAATCACGTGTCGCGCGAATGGGAGCCTGCGTGATGGCGGACAATCAGCACGAGGAGCGGATCGAAGCCGCGAACCAAGTCGTCAAGGATAGGCTCGGCGCCACCGCGGGCCTGCCGCATATCGATCAGAACTTGCGCGACAGCAAGACCGTCCGGACGAACATCTATGACAACTTCGCCGCGCTCCATAACATCCCGCGGCAAGAGGCGAAGCGCCGCGTGCTCGCCGCACTCTACAACGCAGATGGTTCCGAAGACGACCACGAACTCGTCATGCGGATGCTTGGCTTCGATCGCGACTTGCCGATCCTGCCGAATCGCTACTCGAAGGCCATGATCGCGCTCATCCTGTTCCGCGACTTCGTGACGCGCAACGCCACGCAGTGGGCGATGGGCGCGCAGAACCACCCGATCTGGGAGATGATGACGGAGATCATTCCGGGCGACTACCGCGATCTCGAAGACGCGTGGAAGCCTTTCACCTATGCCACGAACAAGCAGAAGTTTCCGCTGCATCGCTTGAAAGGACGTGTGTGATGGATCGAGTTGATGAACTGCAACGGCGCGTCGAATCGCTGGAGCGCCGGACTTGGGGGCGCTCGCGCTCCGTGCCGCTGCGGCACGTCACGAACTGGCGCGAGTTCAGGGAGCGCACGGATCAGCGCCTCGCCGAGCTTGAGCGGAAAACCGGCGTGGAAGTTCCCTTGTGGAAAGAGGACGTGACCGAAAAGCTGGAGCGGGCGAAGCGCGTGGGGCAGATGAACGTCGAGCTTGTCGACAAACTCGCCGAGCTTCGCAACGCGAGCGATATCCAGAAGGACCTCATCGAACGCCAGAACGGAGTGATCGCCGAGCAGGCGCTGAAGATCGCCGCGCTGGAGGAGACGTTGGAGAAGACCAAGGCAGACGTGGTCCGCGATCTTCAATACTGGCGCGCGGCGACACGTCACCGCAACGGCTGTTACGACGTCATCGACAAGTTCGGCAACATCGGCGCCGAATGTGGCTCGCACAACGAGGCGCTGACGAAGGCGCGCGAACTCAATCTCGGACGCATAAAGAGCTTGTTCGGAGTGTGATCGATGATTAGCTGGGAAGAGCGCAAACGAAGTCCGAAGTTTCCGACCATGGCGGAGAGCCGCAAGCGGCTGCGCAAGGCGAGGATCATCACGGCGTGCGCGCTCAGCGCCTTCGCCTCGATCATGGTTCTCATCGTTCCGTTCCTGCACAACGAGGTCGCCGAGACAATCCTGTTTGGCGCCGGGGCGATCGTCTTCTCGATCGCGGCGCTCATCGCCACCGATCGTGACCCTGACTACTGGAATTTTCCACCCGGGATTTGAACGTGACCGCGACAGACGAATACTTCGAAGGCATCCGCCAGCGCAACGCCGCGGAGAGCCGAGCCCGCATTGAGGGAATCCTCGATCGCCACGACAAGCAGCGCATGCCGCAACTCGCCGCGACGAAGATCATCGAATGGCTTCACAAGGCAGAGGCGCGCTTGATCGGCTGCGGCTTTCGTACCGTGGGCGGCGCGACAGGCGTGATAAAATTCTTGCACGCCGATTCGCTTCACGGCTTGACATTTTCGCCGGACGGGAAGAGGTTCTATCCCGTCTCGCTCATCAAGGAGATCATCTGATGGACGCTGCATCACGTGCGATTCTGGAAAATCAGATCGCGATCATGGGGTACCTATCCTCCAATCGGATCGGCCCTAGCGACTTGGCCGTCATGATCCGGAGCACCGACCGACTTCTGAAGGAAGACGATGGCGGGCTGGAGAAGCGCATGGAGATCGAGCGCTCTCGCGAAGGCATCGAGGCATGACACGCCGCACCGCAGTCCACCGCGCCTCCAGCGACAGCTACAAAGCTGATGACGAGGCGCACACCCTCTGCGGCCTAGTTGGTGCGGTCCTCTCGATCGAATCGGACATAACGCTGATTCACGAGAACGGCGGCGAGTATCATGCGACGTCGCACGATCATCTCGTCTCGTGTGAGAAGTGCGCCAACCTGATGGCCGGGCGCGGCCTCTACAATCGGAGCGCGGCATGACTGATCTCCGCGAGCAAGCGCGCATGTCGGCTCACAACGACAGCCGTCTCGTCTACGAATGCCTCTACAGCTACCAGAAGCCGATCTATCAGACGTCGGCCTATGACGACCGCGACATCATCGTCGGCTATGAATACGCCGAGCGTGTCGTGCATATCGTCGCCGTCACGCAGAAGGCGGCCGAGTTCTCGTGGCACCAGCACTGGGGCGATCGTTCGAACAAGACGAAGCTCATCTCGTGCATTCCGATTTGCGTGATCGACAACGAGATCAACCTCGGACGAGCGAGCACATGGTAGCGATCAGCAGCTACGGCCACGTCGACGATCCGTGCGACGCGGTCGACTTCAGCCGCGCCAAGACATGGATTCATCCGATCACCGGGCGCCAGTATATTTTCATGGGCGAGCTATACGAGCGCGTTGACAAGTACCCTGAATCGGGTCTAACGCTGTTTCCGCTCGGACCTAACCCGAACGATTTTTAGGAGTGCGAATGAGAGACCTCCAGAGCATGAAGAAGGACGAGTCCCGCGCCGAGAAGGTTGCGAACGTCCGCGCGCTGAAGTTCGAGGACGCCATGGTCCTGATTCGCGCGGCCGGTGCGTGCTTCACCGTCACCGAGCTTGACGAAGCGATCAAGGCGCTCCGTCACGCGCGCATGACGAAATTGGAGGTCGCGTGATGATTCCGACATGGTGTTGGGTACTCGCTTGCGGCCCGATCGCCGCGAGCTACCTGCTTGCGGTCTACCTGCTCACCCGCCGCTCGAAGCCCTACTGGGCTCTCGACTGGGACATTGGGCGCCGCGAGGGTGACGAGACTATCCTCACCGTCGCGCACGGCTCCGGCAAGATCGAGCACTATAAGCTGGAGCCGAGCGACAAGCCGCGCTGGGACGTCTGCCGCGGTCGCGATGAGATCGGCAAGTTCGATGGCAGGGTAGTCCTACCGAAGACGCTCTACGACCTCTTGAAGGCTGAAGGTGTCGACATGACCGGCTTCATCGAAAGCAAGCCGATCCCGCCTCTGGCGGACAAGGTCCCCACCGAGCCCGTCATCAAGCGCGGCGGCCGATACGTCGGGAAGCACCCAGCGCTCGGCGCACCCTACGAAGAGACGGACTTCCTCAATATCGACCGCAACCACCCAACTTGTTAGGAGCCACCGTGACTAAGCCGAACGCAAACACCCTCCTCCGCCCGGGCGAGGAGCTTATCCTCCGCGGCCTGCACCTGCTCATGCGCGCCTCGTTCGCGCCGAACGATCAGGCCCGACAGGCAAAGCACTTCCTTGGGATTCAAGCCGACCTCGGCCCATGGTTTGCCGACTATGCCGACGTCATGAAAGAGCACCTAGACGCCGCTCTGGCGGTCGCCAAGGAGCGCGGCTCATCCGAAGGGACTCCGGAGCCCGGGACCGCGGAGAACGCCTCCAGCGCCTCCGCAGAGGATTCTACTGGCTGTTAACCGAAGTTAGGAAGTAACCTTTCATTTTCTTGCCTCAAAATTGAACCGAGTTGGCCCTTTGACGTACCAATTCGGTGCGCCTATATCCAAAAGGCGAATACACCCCCAACGGATGGGAGCAAGAGATGAGAATCCCCGAAGTCCGCCGCAAGTTGAGTGCCGCGGCGGACGATCTGCGAATGGGCGCCCGGAAGCCGGTAGCGATCGCCCGCGAGTTGGACACCTTGGCATCGGAGCTTTGGCGCCGATCGCCGCGGCGCAACGCGAGCAAGGCCACTAGGACGAAGATGACTCCAGAGCTTCGCAGGGAGATTCTGGAGTTCGCCAAAAAGAACAAAACTCTCGATCAGCAAGCGATTGCGAACGAGTTCAACGTGAATGCAGGGCGAGTGTCGGAGATCATGTCCGGCCTTCGCCGATAACCCCGGCCGGGTAGGAGGCTGGCGAGCGGATCACGGCGGCGCTGCGCGGCGTCAAGGTGCTCTGCGCTTAGTCAGTCTCCCGGGGCGGTCCCCGCGACGCTCACCGCGTTAGGGGCCTCCGGTAAGTGGCGGATTAGTAGGCCCGTCTGCCGTCCCGCGGCCAGCCTAAAGCCCTTTCCCGGGGCGCGTGAGAGGGACACCAGCGGAAGCACACCCGCGCTCCATAGGCCTATGGACGCGAAGGAGCGCCGGAGCCGTCTAGGTTAGTTGGTGTCATGGCCTCTAAAGCTCGCGATTCGGCCGCGCGAGTGCCGTTCGATCCGGCATGCGTCCCGGGAAGTGGCCAGACAAGAGGAGACATGATGAGAGGCCAAGTGCACACTGTAACCGGCCGCGCCGGTTTGCGGCTCACCCAGTTCCGAGTGAACAAGGGGAAGACCTACCCGTACCGGAGCAAGAAACGCGGCGGCCTCGATCCGGACGAGCGCGCCGCGAAGCTGGAGCAAGAGATCGAGCTACGCCGCGCGATCACCAACGGACCCTACACTATCACCGGACGAACTCGCCGAGTCGTCACTCCCGGCATCGGCAACCACGGCCGCGTCACCGTCGTTGATCCCGGCGAAGGCCAGTCCTAGCTGGCGATCGCGGATGCGTTTGAGGACGGCTTGCATAGCAAGCCGCTCCTCGATCGCCATCTCCAAGGCGACCTCCTCGTGCACGCTCACTCGCGAGCACTTTCCAGATCAGACAGAGCGCTCTCCAGATTGGAGACCGCACTCTCCAGATTCCCGGCCGCGGCCTCGGATTGCTGGCCCCGCTCGCTCTGCTTCAGACCATCGGACAGGTTGTCGAAAGCTTCCTGCTCCTCGCTCTGAATTTCCTCGACCTTCGCCTTGATCTCTTCGATTGCCGAAATCGCATCACTGATTGCTTGGCGCCGCTTCTCGTTCATGCCCGTATCTCCAGTTGGGTGGGTATCCGTGGAAGGCTGCCTTGATAGACAGCCACCCGGGATTGTCAACGTCTACCACGGCCGCGCGAATCGTCAAGCCCTTGCGCTGCGAGACTCGCTTCGCAGCCTCTTGCGCTTGCGATTGCGTCTGGTACACGCGCGGTCGCGAGATATGTCTAGGCTCGGTGAGCAGCCTCGCGCCGCTCACCGTGCCGGTGCTCGTCATCACCTTCACTGCATACGGCATTGAGCCCTCGCGTGATCCGGGAGCCCGTTGTCGTTTTCTTCGGCGCCGTGCCAGTCGAAGACCTTCCGGACCTCCTTGCGCGGACCGTAGACAACCCGATAGGTGAAGTTCGGGTGAGCCGTGGAGCACTGAGCCGCGTAGCCGAGCGCCGGGTCTTCGCAGTTGAAAGCCGCGATGCGCTCGAAGAAATTCCGCTGCCTGCATTCCACGGTGTAGTTCAGTTTCTCAGTCGCCATTTACGAGATTCCTGCTCGCTGTTTCTGCTCGTCTGAGAGCCATAGGCCGCGCCGGTTCAGTTCGGCGAGGCAGTTCTGTTGATCCTCGCCGCGTTGATGAGTGCAGCGAATGATGAGGGCGAAGTTCTGAAGGTGCTCCGGGCGCACAAGCGTCTCTCCGCCGCAGCGATACATGCGCGAAGTAGTCGGCCGATTGCGACCTTTCGAGAGATCGTTGAAACTCATGCGGGCACCTTCACACCTTTGCGCTCGCGCGCCTCCTTCTGCGTGGTCTCGATCAGGCGCCGGTAATAATTCCGGCCATCCTCGATCGAGACGAAGCGCCACCGGCCCTCATCCCATGACACTTCCCGGCCGTCGCGCTCATAGCACACGAAGGACAGCTTCAGCGTCTTTGCCAGCGACAGGAACACGTCTCCAGCCTCATAGGCGCTATCTTTGCGCGACGCGCTCACGACCTTCCGGAGCGTCTTGGCCATGCGATCAGCCTTGCGGAGATCGACGCTATAGACGTCCCGATACTCCGGCTCGAAGCCGATGAACTGGAACTCGTTCAGATCGGAAACGAAACCCTGCATGGTGAGCCCGTCAAGCTGGAGACCCTGCACGGCCTTCGGGACGCTTCCCTCATAGCCGTCATGTTCGCCATCGTTCGAGCACCCATATGGCTTGTCACCGTTCCGGGACACGACCCGGGCAATGATGTATTCGGTGCCGTATTTCATGGTGCGCTCCACAAGGAGGCCGTACTCTTTCGGCTTCTTCAGTTCAGGCATTGGTATCCTCCTCGAAAGGGTAGCCCGCGATAGGGGCGTAGATATTGAAGAAGGAGCGGCGCTTGACAGCGCCGGTCTCCGGGATGACTTCCCAGCACGAGGCGCCGCGAGCGTGTCCGCGCTCAGGGTCCACCCAGTGGTGAGCAAGGCGTATCGCGTGCGCCCTGTCGTCGGCATCAAGTTCGCACCAAGACCCGTCGTCGACTTCGACGTCCACAACGAAACGGGCCTTCCGGGCGAGGCGACCCGCGGTCGCCTCCGGCGTCCGCAGATCGTTGATAGATTGGGCCGAGAATTTAGTCATGGGCCTTAGCCTCCTTGTTGAGCATGTCGCGGAGCCCTTCCGCGTCGCTCAGGGATTGAATACCATGGGCAAGAACCACGTCGCAGCCACCGATTGCTCGCGTCTTGCGGTAGACCGAATAGGGCCAGCCGGAAGTGTCGCGAATGTGCTCGCCGTTGTCGCCCTCCGAACCAATGAACCAACCCGGTTCAAACTGCTCGGACTTGTTGGGCCAAGAAAGGATGCCAGTCATAAGCTCGTCTCCGTTTTTGTTGGAGAGAACCTAGCGCCGCCCGGCGTACCGGGCAAGCGCATCCCACTTTCATGGTTAACAGCCGGTTAACCCCACGACTCGATCTCGGCCCGCACGTCCGCGGGAAGCTCCTCTTTCAGCCACGCGGAGCCGTAGCGGTACGGCTTACCGTTGTGCAGGTAAGAGGCGTCTTCGAGCAGCCCGACCTCCTTCAGCTTCTCACAAGCCCAGTCGTAGTGACTGTTGAATCCGTCGCGCCCATACGTCCACTCGCCGAGCGTCCTCAAGTGCGCAACCTGAGCGGGCGAGCCCGCCTTCATGTGGTTCAGATGCCAGCGCCTCCAAATCTCGGCCATGCGTTGCGCGGTCGCGTTTCGCGGGAAGTAGGCCACGACTTCGTCGACGCACTGGCCACCGCAGTAGATATCGGTCTCGCGCGGATTCCAGATCGAGGCGGACATGCTGAACTCACCCTCGGGCGAGAGCGACCATTCGAGCACGGCCTTGCAGTTCTTCCGACCGCTGTTGTTGTAGTCGACCTTGCCGAGCACCATCTTGTGTTCTTTACGCATGTTACTTCGCCTCCACGCTTTTGTGGGTGATTGAGTCGATTCGATCGCCGCGGTAGCCTTCGAGGATAGTCGTCCCCGGGTGTTCTTCCTTGAAGAATTTGGTATTGCCTTCGGTAGCGATACCGCCGCACTTCAGAACACGGCCGCTATAGTAGGGGAGCGGATAGTAGAAATAGGGGAAAGTCAGATCGGTCATAAGTTCGTCTCCGTTTTTGTTGAGCCGAACCTAGCGCCGCCCGGCGTACCGGGCAAGCGTGTCCCACTTTCATGGTTAATGGTAGGTTAACGCCGTGAGAGTCTGCGTATCGAAGACCCGAAGCTGATAGTTGCGATAGACAACATACCGGCCTCCTCGATCCTTGGCGAAATGCCGCGCCCGGCGAATAGCCTCGACTTGCGCGTCGTGTTCGGGATGATCCCGGAATGATCCGATGAGCGCGCCGTCGCTCGTCCGGATCACGTTGTAGACGTTGTAGACGTTGGTCTCCATTGGCTCTCCTCAATGCTCGCTCGGGAGCAGGATCGTTCGGTACTCGCCGTCGCTCTCGACGTAGAAACTGATCTCATCAAGCGGGAAGTCGGTGAACTCGATCCGCTCGCTCATGAGCACCTTCGGCTCGCGGCCTTCCTTGCCACCATCGGTCGCGGAGACCACGGCCTGATCGCCGTTGACCTTTACCAGTTTCCACACTTGAAACTCTTCGCGCCGAATGTGCGGCTCCAGTTGCCCGGCCGCAATGCGATCGAGCAGCCAATAGGCGCCGCCCTCGCTCGCGACGTAGCGAGCGCCATCGGTGTAGAGCACCTTCGGCACCAGCCCATGCCGGTACCACGTTTCGGTGCCGGTGAATTGTGCGAGATCA
>Ga0310811_10011840_pt1 | contig 11323 bp, 9 predicted proteins | sample YCmetagenome_FD_207642 | JGI IMG/M metagenome (GOLD analysis project Ga0310811, IMG submission 207642) | Soil microbial communities from experimental microcosm in Duke University, North Carolina, United States - YC | ecosystem: Engineered > Artificial ecosystem > Soil microcosm > Unclassified ... | reverse complement strand
TCGAAGTAGTTCCACGCCGCCAGGTGGCCGACCAGCGGCTTGGTGTCGAGGCCGGCCAGTTCTTCCTCGCCGACGCTGAATGCGACGACGGGGATGTCGGTCGCCTTGATGCCCTGGTTGCCGAGCTCCTTGTAGAATGGCACGTTGGCGTCGCCATTGATGGTGGACACCACGGCGGTCTTCTTGCCGGCGGAACCGAACTTCTTGATCGACGCCACAATGTTCTGCCAGTCGGAATGACCGAACGGCGTGTAGTTGATCATGATGTCGTCCGGCGCGACCTTCTTGACCTTCAGGTACGCTTCCAGGATCTGGTTGGTGGTGCGTGGATATACATAGTCCGTGCCTGCCAGCACCCAGCGCTGCACCTTCTCTTCCGACATCAGGTAATCGACCGCCGGGATCGCCTGCTGGTTCGGCGCCGCGCCAGTGTAGAACACGTTGCGGCTGCACTCCTGGCCTTCGTACTGTACGGGATAGAACAGGATGCCGTTGAGCTCCTCGAACACCGGCAGCACCGACTTGCGTGACACTGACGTCCAACATCCGAAGACCGCGGCGCACTTGTCCACTGACAGCAGGCCACGCGCTTTCTCAGCAAACAGCGGCCAGTTGGAGGCCGGATCGACCACCACCGCCTCCAGCTTCTTGCCGAGCAGCCCGCCCTTGGCGTTCTGCTGCTCGATCAGCATCAGCATGACGTCCTTCAGCGTGGTCTCACTGATCGCCATGGTGCCCGAGAGTGAGTGCAGAATGCCGACCTTGATGGTGCCGGTACTTTGCGCGATGGCGGGTGTTGTCAGCGCGGCCTGAATGCCGCCAGCGGCAGCAATCGTTACGGCAGCCGCGCCGAGCCCACCAAACTTACGGCGTGTGAGCGTGGTGTCCTTTGATCCCATGTGATTCGTTCCCTATCCGTTCTGTCTTGTGGCGAGATTTCCGCCCGCAGCACCGAAACGGTAGGTGCAACACCTATGCCACGATTTCGTGATCGGCCGGCCGGGAATTCCGCGGCACCCTGACGGTGGAATGCGGATATTCCAGGCAGACAAACCTTACGTGATCAAAATTTAGCCATTGCGGCTCGCCGGGATCAGCGGCCGGCCCTCTTGCCGGGTGTGCCGGAGTCATGTCGGATGGCGTACTGACGAACAGCCAAACAGCCGGGGAGCCGACCAATGATCCACGTCCTTGCGATCATCACCGCCAAGCCAGGAATGCGCGACGCGATCCTGAAGGAGTTCCGCGCCAACATGCCCGCGGTGCATGCCGAGAAAGGCTGCATTGAGTACGGTCCGGCGACCGACGCCGATGGAATGGGCGGGTTCCAGACCAAATTCGGCGACGACACGTTTGTTGTGATCGAGAAATGGGAAACTACCGACGCGCTGAAGGCGCATGCCGCCGCCCCCCATATGGCGGCCTATGGAGCGAAGACGCGCGACATGATCGCGAGTCGCGTGATCCATGTCCTGTCGCCCGCCTGAGTCACGATTCGCAACGCGACTCGAGCGGCGACCGACTTTTCCACAGAACATCATGAAATATCCACAGATCTTTCATCTTGCAAGGTAATCCGTGACGGTTCGGGTTGACCGGCTGGCCATACAGTTGGTACCCCCGATGTGTGCCCACAGCCGATTCGCGTCCGTTCATCCGAGTTCGTGGCCGCTCGTTCATGGCGCTGGTACTCGCGCCCGAGCCGCCGGTTGACGATTGGCTGGAAGCGCTCGATGCGCAGGTAGAACGGTCGCCGTCGTTCTTTGCCGGCCGCCCCGTCGTGCTGGACCTCGGCGCGTTGCCAAGCGAGCAACCCGGCGTCGCTGGCCTGCTGCAACGCCTGACCAAGCGCGGCATCCGCATTATCGGTACTGAAGGCGCCCATCCGTCCTGGCAGGGCCTTGAAGCCTGGGCGCCGCTGCATGCCAACGGCACGCGCCCTGCCCGGCCGCTGGATGTGCCGGACGAACCTCGCACCACGCCAGCCTCTGCGTCTGCGTCGGAGAGCACGTCCCTGCTGATCGATCAGCCGGTGCGCTCCGGGCAATCGATCGCATTCGAGCGGGGTGACGTCACCATCGTCGGTTCGGTCGCTTCCGGCGCGGAGGTCATCGCCGGTGGCTCCATCCATATCTATGGCGCATTGCGCGGCCGGGCGATCGCGGGTCTTACCGGCAACAGCCGCGCGCGCATCTTCTGCCGCAAGTTGGAAGCCGAACTGCTGGCGATCGACGGTGTCTACCAGACCGCCGATGACATGAGTGCCGCTTTGCGCGGCAAGCCGGTGCAGGCCTGGCTCGCCGGTGAGGTGATGATGTTGGCAACGCTCGACTGAGGAGAGAGACAGATGGCGACGGTCATAGTCGTGACATCCGGCAAGGGCGGCGTCGGCAAGACGACCTCGACGGCCGCGTTGGGCGGCGCACTCGCACAGTCCGGCCAGAATGTCGTCGTGGTGGATTTCGACGTCGGGCTGCGCAATCTCGACCTGGTCATGGGCGCGGAACGTCGCGTCGTGTTCGACCTGATCAACGTCGTGCAGGGTGATGCGAAACTTCCGCAAGCGCTGATCCGCGACAAGCGCATCGACACGCTGTCGCTGCTGCCGGCGTCCCAGACCCGCGACAAGGACGCCCTCACCGCCGAGGGCGTCGCGCGCGTGATCGACGAGCTTCGCCAGAAATTCGATTGGATCATCTGCGACAGTCCGGCCGGCATCGAACGCGGTGCCACGCTGGCGATGTACCATGCCGACGCCGCGGTCGTCGTTACCAACCCGGAGGTCTCGTCGGTCCGCGACTCCGACCGCATCATCGGCATGCTCGATTCGAAGACCGCGAGAGCCGAGAAGGGCGAGCGGATCGAAAAACACCTGCTGCTGACACGATATGATCCGGCTCGTGCCGCGCGTGGCGAGATGCTGAAGACAGAGGACGTGCTGGAGATCCTGTCGATCCCCTTGCTCGGCATCATCCCGGAGAGTGAGGAAGTCCTTCGCTCTTCCAATCTTGGAACACCCGTGACGCTTGGCAACACGAACAGCGCCGCGGCCAAGGCGTATTTCGAGGCGGCCCGCCGGCTGCGTGGCGAAACGCTGGTGGTTTCCATCCCGGCGGAGCGCAAGGGCTTCATGGGACGCCTGTTCGGGCGGAGGGCCGTTGCATGAATTTGATGAGCATGTTCCGCCGGCGGAATTCCGCGCCGGTGGCGCGCGAACGCCTGCAGGTGCTGCTTGCGCACGAGCGCGCCTTCGTCGGTCAATCGGATCTGCTGGCGGTGCTGCAGGAAGAGATCATCGCGGTAATCGCCAAGCACGTGACGATCGAGCGGGATCGCGTTCACATCAAGCTGGATCGAGGTGATCCGATCTCCACTCTGGAGATCGACGTCGAAGTCCCCAGCGCAGCGGCTGCCGCTGCCTTACGCGGTAGGGCCGCCGCCCGTCCCGCAATGGCCAGCGGTTAGCAGCCCCGGCTGACAGAGCACGTTTGCCGCGTTCTACGCACCACTTTTTGTGCCGCCCTCGCACCGTCATTGGTGACCCGACAAGATTGGTGAGCAACTCGGGTGGTCGGCCTTTGGCGTCCCCCTAAATGTCGATAACGCAATCCGACGACCCAGGCGTCGCTCTTTGAGCCTCAGCCGGAATGCGGTATTGCCTATATCGTTGCCGGGGGAACGACAAAAATGGAAAACCAGACGTTCGATTATATCGTTGTTGGTGCGGGTTCGGCTGGGTCCGTGCTCGCGAACCGGCTGAGCGCCAATCCGCAAAATCGCGTGCTGGTGCTGGAAGCGGGGCGGGAAAGCCATCCCTGGTCACGCATCCCCGTCGGGTTCGCCAAGCTGATCAACAATCCAGCGGCCAACTGGCTGTATTCGTCGGAGCCCGACGAGGGCACCGGCCAACGGCGCATTCCGATCCCTCGCGGCAAGCTGCTCGGCGGTTCGTCGTCAATCAACGGCATGGTGTTCGTGCGTGGACAGTCACAGGACTATGACCAGTGGGCGCAGCTTGGGAATCGCGGCTGGAGCTATCGCGAGGTGCTGCCGATATTCCGGGACATGGAAAGCTATCAGGGCGCCGCAGATGATGAATATCGCGGGCGGAACGGGCCGTTGAAGGTCACCGAAAGCAATGAGACGGGACCGTTGTATGACGCGCTGATCAAGGCGGCGGGCGAAGTCGGTATCGCCTATACAAACGACTATAACGGCCCGAAGCAGGACGGCATCGGCATGACCCAGGCGACGATACGTAAAGGTCGCCGGATGAGCACTGCGTTCTGCTATCTCGATCCGGCGCGCGGACGGCCGAATTTGACCATTCAGGCGAATGCGCTGACCGAGTGCCTGTTGATCGAGGGGAAACGCTGCGTCGGCGTGCGATACAGCGTGGGCGGCCAGCAACGTGAGGCGCGCGCAAACCGCGAGGTTGTGGTCAGCGCCGGCTCGATCAATTCGCCACAGCTGCTGGAACTGTCGGGGATTGGACGGCCGGACCTGCTGCAAGGTCTTGGGATCGAGGTGCGGCACGAACTGAAAGGGGTTGGCGAGAATTTGCGCGACCACTATTCACCACGGATGAAATGGTCGGTGCCGCCTTCACTCGGCATGACCTACAACGATAAGATGCGCGGCCTTGGCAAGGTGAAACAGGCGCTGAAGTATGCGCTCAGCCACAAGGGTCTGCTTGGGCTGCCGGCGGCGCCGATACGGGCGTATATTCGCACACGTGGTGGCCTGGACGCGCCCGACGCCGCGATCTCATGGGTGCCGTTCTTCATGACCAATGACTTCCAGCTGGCGAAGAACTCCGGCATCACCGCGATCATGAATATCCTGCGGTCGGAAAGCACCGGCAGCATCCACGTGACGTCGAAGTCGGCGCGTACGCAGCCGGCGGTGCGGTTCAACTTCCTGACTGCTCAGCTTGACCGCGACGTGACGCTGGAGGCGATGCGGATCACGCGACGCATCATGACGGCGCCTTCCATGCGGAACATTGCAACAGACGAGATCGCGCCTGGCGTGAATATCAAGGCCGATGACGAGTTGCTAGACTGGGTGAAGAAGAACGCAGAGACGACGTATCATCCGGTTGGCACGTGCAAGATGGGATCGGATCCGATGGCGGTGGTGGACGACCAGCTTCGCGTGCATGGCATGCAGGGGCTACGTGTCGCCGATGCATCGATCATGCCGACGCTGACCTCGGGCAACACCAATGCGCCGTCGATCATGATCGGCGAGAAGGCGTCGCGGATGATGCTGGCGGCGGCAGCATAACAGCTATCGTGACGGCGATGATCGTACGAACAACAACAATGGCAGTACGACGACCGCCAGGACGAGCATCAGTTTGAAGTCATCGATGTAGGCGATGATCCGCGCCTGGCGGGTGATTTCCTGATCGAGCAGCGCCATACCGTGCAGCGATCCTATGTCCCAGAACCGCGAGGCGGCGCCCGTCTGTAAGGCGCGATTGAACGGGCTTACATCGGCCGCAATCAACGCGTGATTGACCTGCGTGTTGGTCTGCAGCAGGGCGCCGGTGATGGAAATGCCGATGGCGCTGCCGAGATTGCGCATCAGACTGTAGATACTGGTGGCTTCCGTCCGTGTCGCCGCTGGCAGCGTGGCAAAGGCAATAATGTTGATCGGAATTGCGAGGAAGCCGATGCTGATTCCCTGGATGAAGCCCGTGACGATCACGGTTGATTCCGGAATGTCGGGCGTGAACAGGGTCATCTCGCGCAACGCGTAGGCACCGACGACAAAGCCGATGCCGACCAGCAGGCGGGCGCTCACTTTCCCCATCACCCTGCCGCAGATCAGCGCCGCAAGCATCAAGCCGGCGCCGCGCGGTGCCAGAACGATGCCGGCGGTCACTACGGGATAATCCATCAGAGTCTGAAGATAGGGCGCCAGGAGCGCCAGCGACGCGTACATGATCAATCCCATGATCGCGTAGAGGATGGCGCCGACGGTAAAGTTCCGGTCGGTGAACAGTCTTGGCGACAGAAAGGGTTTTGGTGCGAGGAAGAACTGCACCAGAAAGATGTAGAATGCGACACCAGCAATGAATGCTTCGAGCACGATTTCGCGCGATGAGAACCAGTCCAACGTCTCGCCGCGGTCGAGCATCATCTGGAACGAGCCTATCGCCAGGCTGAGCGCGCTGAAGCCGATCCAGTCGAGGGTCGCGGATCCGCTGCGCGAGCTTTCTTTCAGGAAGGTCAGGAGGCCGATCGCGGTGACGATACCGAACGGCACGTTGATGTAGAACACCCAGCGCCAACTGTAGTGGTCGGTGAGCCATCCGCCGAGGATCGGACCGCAGATCGGTCCCATCATCACGCCCATGGTCCACAGGCCCATCGCCTTGGCACGTTGCTCGGGCGGATAGAGTTCGTACATCACCGACTGCGACAGTGGCACCAGGGCCGCGCCGAACATGCCCTGCACAATTCGGAACACGACGATCTGGCCAAGCGACTCTGCAAGGCCGCAGAGTGCGGAGGCGACTGTGAAGCCGACGACAGCGGTCACGAACAATCGCGTGCGGCCGAAGCGCGCGGCCAGGAAGCCCGTGGGCGCCGTCATGATCGCGGCTGCGACGATGTAGCTGGTCAACACCCAGTTGATCTCTTCCTGGCTCGCCGACATCGTGCCCTGCATGTACGGCAGCGCGACATTGGCGATGGTGCTGTCAAGCGACTGCATCAGGGTCGCCAGGATAGTGCAGATCGTCACGATGAGACGGTTGGCGGGCTTTGGGAAGGCGGGCACGGCGATCGTGATTGCAGCATCGCTGGGATGCTGCGTGCTCTGTTGCTGTCCGCTGGATGCTGTCACTCCTCCTGTTCCTGTTGGCGCGCGAGGTTCTGGCAGACCACCTCGAGCACGCGGGTCGTAATGCCCAGGTCGTCATCGGACAGACCGATGAGAGTGGCGTTGCGGACCTCGCGTGAGACGGCTTCGACCTGCTCGATGATGGACAGGCCACGCGCCGTGAGAGCGATGATTTTGGCCCTGCGATCAGTGTCTCCCTCGCGGCGCTCGATGAGGCCGGATGTCTCCAGCGCGTCGAGCAAACGCACAACGGAGGAGCCGTCGAGAGTGAGTGCCGCAGCAAGGTCCTTCTGCCGCATCGGAGCCGCCGCACGCGCTATGTAGATCAGCGGCAACCACGTGGCCTCGGTCAGGCCGAACGGTTGCAGGTGGCGATCAACCGCGCGTCGCCACTGCCGTGCCGCGCGGGCGACAAGAGTACCAAAGCCGTCGCGTAGGTGACGCTGGGTCCGCTTCATGACCGTCGCCAATTAGATGGCACTGCAATATATGGGATGTCATCTAATTAGCCAAGCGGCCGTTCGCTTCACCCGGTGTCCACGACCCATCCCAGTTGTCACTGACCGCGACCTATCGACATCCATCGTCATGGTCGGGATTTTCCCCGCGAGTGGCATACCCCTCCGGAGCCACGCGGTGCGTTGGCTGCCGCGTTGCTATTGCGCTTCGATCATGCGGGATTGTGCCGGCCGCGTTGTGCGTCCTGGGTGCTGATGGCCGGATCAGGCCATGACGGTGAGACGGTCGCTTCGGTCATTGTCAACACGACTTGCTATTATCGCATGGCAGACTGCGTCGGGCCGTGCTGCACACCGCCCTCGCCGATCAGCGCGAAGGGTGCCCAGAAGAACGGGTGCGACAGATTGGCCGGCAGGTCCTTCCCTGCCCGCTCGATGATCCCGAGCTGCGCGGCACGCAGCGCACCCGCGAGGCCACCGTCCTCACCGGACACCAGACGACGGAGGGTATCGGCGATCAGAAACGCCGAGGTCTGGTCATTGATCGACCAGTGCGTCACCAGCATCGAGCGCGCACCGGCGAAGAAGAACGAACGCGCCAGGCCGGACAGGCTCTCACCGGATGTGGTGTTGCCGGGACCGCCGGAATTGCACGCCGACAGGATGACCACGTTGGCGTCGAGATTGAGGCCGGTGACATCACTTGCGGTGAGCAGCGCGCCGGACGCGTTGCGTGCACCCGCCGGCGCAGACGTGACGATGGCCGGCTGGTTCTGGCAACGAAGCTCGGCGGGTAGCAGCGCGTGCGTGGCAAAATGCAGGATGCGGTAGTCCTGCAACGCGACGCGCCGCACCGCGTCGGCGGTGAACGCGGTGTTCAGCAACTCGTCGGCGGGCGATGCGCCGAGCAACGCGCGCGCCGCATCGAGCTCGCGCTGCGCGAACGGCAGCGGCGGCAGTGAGGCGAACAGTTTCGCACTGTCGACACAGGTCGCGCCGGGAAAGCTTGCCTCGGCCTGCGCGAGCGTCACGGGGCGGAAGCCGCCGAAGCCGAACCAGGGATGCGCGGCGCGCGAGCTGCCGGCCTTGCGTAGTGCGACGAAGTTCGCGGCGGATGGCACGTGCGCGATCGTCATCTGCCGGATCAGCCACGGTGCGCCTGCAAGATTGCCCGCGTCCGCCGGGCCGGTCAGCAACACACCGAACGGCAACGACAATAACGGGCCGACCGGGACGACGACCAGGGCTTTGGCGCCTTGGAGCTGCGGCGCTACCGGCGAGAGTGTTGCGTCATACAGCGCCTGAGACGAGCGCGTGTCGAATTGCGGCAATGCCTCGGTGGTCGGCTCGATGCTGGCGCGGATGCGCTTCACCAGCGCGGTGATCGACGCTGAGTCGCCCTTCATCGGCGCGACGTTGATGGTGCCGCTGCGTAACAGGAATATCCAGCCACCGTGCTCGGTGAGCGTGATGGCAGCCAAAGCTTCATCGTTCCGGAGAGCGGACAGGACGTCGGCTGCCGGAACCACCTGCTGCACCAGCTGTCCATAATTCGGTGCCGCTGCCTGCAATGCGCCATCGGCATCGGTTAGTTCGGTTTGCGCCGTGGCGATGTCACTGTCGAGTGCGGCTGGGTTGTTCGTGACGCCGGACGCCCCGTTGCCCGCGGCGATTGCGTCGCGTTGCCGATAGAGATCGGCCAGATTGTCGGCGGCATCCTGGCGCCGGCGAATGGCCTGCCCGACCTTCGGATCACGTGCGCCAGCGGCGAGGCGTGCGGCAGCCTCATCGATCTCGCGACTTGTCACGGTGTCCTGGGCGAGCTGCGCGGTCTCGAACATCTGGCCCAGCAGAACCTGCCGATCGCCCGGTTGGCGCGCGGCTTCGGCGGCGAACGCCGACAGACACGGTTCCAGCAATACCGGCTGCGTGCCGGACTTCAGTTCACGCAGCAATGCGGTGGCGGTGCGGCAGAGGCCGATCGCGCGCGCTGCGTCGTTCTGCCTCCCGGCTACGCCGGCCTGGAGCAGCATCGTTTCGGCGAGTGGACGGGTCTGCGGCACGACCTGTGCGAAGTTCACGCGCGATGCGGCGAAGCCATCCGCCGCCGCAATGACATTGCCGCGCGCGTCGTCGGCTGTTGCCGAAGTGCGGACTAGGCGGGCTGCGACCAGCGGAACGGCGAGGCGATTCGTCCGCGCCAGCATCTGGGCTTGCGCGATCGCAGCGGCGCTCTCGGCCGGCTTGCCTAGCTGACGCAGCACGATCGACTGATAGCGTCGCACCTCGATCAGTCCCATCAGCGCCGACTGCTCGGTTGGATCAGTCAACAACCTCTGGTTGAGTGTAAGATCCAGGCTGGCAACATGTGGGTCCGACGATGGCTGCGTGTCTCCCTGCAGGCTCTCACGCGGAACCAGCGCGGTGTAGCCAGTGGCGGCCGTATCGAGCAATGCCAATGCCTGATCGTCGTGATGTTGGTTCAGCAAATTCAAAGCCTGGTAGTGCCGCAACCGCGCCATCGCTGCTTTGTCGCTGGCGCGCGGGGCGAGCAGTTCCGCCTGCTTGAACAGCGCGTCGGCCTCGGCGAAGCGGCCTTGATCAGACACCTGAAGCGCGAGGTGCATCAGCGCCGTGACGGTGTCGGGGTTGTCCTTGCCGAGCAAGCGTTGCTGCAAGACGAGCGCCGCGCGATAGGCGATCTCGGCGGCGGCAAAGTTCTCGGCGAGATTGGCACGCGCACCGACCGCCATCAGCCGCTGGTAGTCGCCGACGTCGCTGGCGGTGAACGCATGTGCCGCCAATTGCGATGCGAGCTGGGTGTCTGCGGCGGAGGGTGGCAAGGCGGGGGCGGCCGTGGCACTGACCTGACCCGAAAGCACACCGATGGATCGTTCGATCACCGGGAGCGTGGGCAGGATGCCATCGGCCTGGTAGATACGGCCGTTGGCTGACGCCACCAATGCGACCTGGGGCCAGCCGCCAATCCGGCGCTTGCACTGCAGAATGACAGCGGGATCGCCATTGAGGATCGACGTTGTCGTCGGTGCATCACAGACGAGGCGCTGGTCGAGTCCGCCACGCCAGGACCCGGTCGTTGCCAGGTCCATGAGCGATACGGTGCCGGATGCACCGTCGGCATGCACGCGGGCCGCCGGTTCCTGCCAGGAACCGCAATACACGCTGGCATTCTGTGCACCGCCCGCCGCCCTTTGGGTGCATTGTTCGCCACTGCCGTTCGAGCCCAGGCTGAGGCCCTGATCCTGCGCGCCCATCGATGTGCCGGCGACATAGTCCGATGCTGGCGGGGGGGTGCAGCCGGAGAGCAGGCTTAGCGCGGCCAATGCAGCAAATACTGATCGCATGACACTAGTTGTCCAGGTCAGTGATGTCGGGTGGCAGGACGTCCGGGTCGGCACCCGGCTGTGCGTAGGCCATTGTGATCGCCGCAAACGTGGCGGACTGGAGAGCCGTGCCGAACGGGAGGGTCCTGACCATTTCGTATCCCGACTTTCGGTCACGCTAGCGCAGCGACTGGACTGATGGGCGGGAGATCATGCGACCCGGTCGTCACATTTATATGATGGGGCCGAGGCGGGTACCATTCGGCGAGGCACCTGTGGTGTTGGACGCGCCCGCTGAACCCGCCCCATGCTATTCTCGGAGCATGGAACACGAGCATCTGACGCCAGAGCGTATCGCCATCAGGGTGAATGCGAAAGAGCAGGTCTCCGGCCTGTTGCTGGTTCCGGACGGAGCAAAGGCGTGCCTGGTTCTTGCGCATGGCGCGGGTGCCGGGATGTCGCACCCCTTTATGGCGACGATTGCCGCCGGGCTGCATGAGCGCGGCATTGCGAGCCTGCGGTATCAGTTCGCCTACATGGAGAAAGGCTCACGGCGGCCGGATGGTCCGGCGCTGGCTCATGCAGCGGTTCGCGCCGCGGTGCATGAAGCGAACCTGCGTTGCCCGGATCTGCCGCTGTTCGCGGGCGGCAAGTCGTTCGGTGGCC
>Ga0310811_10011839_pt1 | contig 11325 bp, 9 predicted proteins | sample YCmetagenome_FD_207642 | JGI IMG/M metagenome (GOLD analysis project Ga0310811, IMG submission 207642) | Soil microbial communities from experimental microcosm in Duke University, North Carolina, United States - YC | ecosystem: Engineered > Artificial ecosystem > Soil microcosm > Unclassified ... | reverse complement strand
GGCTCGAACAGTCCGGCCGCAAGTGAGAGCAGGGTGCCGGCAGCGTAGGCGGTGAGCGTGTAGCGATTCGCCTCGGCGAGGCGCGCCGCGCCTGACGTACGGAGATGCCGTCCGAGCTCGCCCATGGCCCACCGAGTGGCGAGCCAATACGTGAGCGCGCCGACAAGCCCCAGGGCGGCGCGCCAGATCCAGACCGGCTCAAGTCCGCGCATCACGTCCGCCCAGTCGCCGATGTTGCTCACGCCCGAATACAACAAGTAGCCGGCGGCTGCCAGGAGGTTCACCGTCGCGAACAACCAGAGAAAGAACGTGCCGGCATTAGCAGGTGCCCGTCGCCGTCGCAGGAGTGCGACCGCGATCGTGCCGGCCGCGAGATTGGCGAGCGTACCGCCGGCAGCAATGAATTTGATTCCCGCGCTCGAGACCGTCCATTCGTCGCCCTTGAACTGCATCGTTGTAAGCAGGTGCGGCCGGCATCCCACGAGCACACAGGCGCCGCCGTGGCCGAGGCCTTCGTGCACCACCGCGACCGCGAGGGCATGGGCCACCACGGCCACGGCAATCACGGTCAGCCAGTCCGCGCGCGATGCGATTCGTTTCCTCGTCTCGTCACGGTCCATGTTCCTGCGACTGTCGGAGCGTGCCCATGATTTCAGAATCGCAATCATTCAACATCAGTCGGGTCTGGTTAGGCGTATTTCCGAACTCCCCATTGGTAGCGGTGCCGCTCTCACAGTCAGCGCGCATTGGCGTCGTTCAACGTTGACCGCCAGCCACATCTGTAGCGGGGCCCTGGCGATCTCGCGCAGATCGCCGAGGATGTCGGGCTTCGATCGAATTCTCCACGAATCCACGGATCAACCAGACGGCAACATCACTTGGCCGAACATTCCGTCCCAACGTGACAACCGAGCCGGCGACTTTCGTGCTGCTTGGGTCTTACAGACTATAGCGGGGTTCCCTCGATGCGATCAGCGACGGCAGCCCGGCGTAAGACGACGATGATCCTTGCTCCGCTGAAGGGATGCGCGGGTGCGGGTGAGCCGAGGCGATTGAACAGCTCGATGGGTCACAACGCCGCACGGAACGCCTCGAGAATCTTTGCCGAGACGCGGCTTCAACTGCGACTCTCTCCAAACGAATCGATAATCGAGGCTGGCCCGGTGTGGGACAACGGTTCGTGGCGCGAGGACGCGTTCCCGTTGTAGTGCGGCCGCTCGCGTTCCTCACCGACTGTTTAACGACCGTGTCCGTCGTCGAGAGCGATGTAGTCATCTGCGACGTTGCCACGATCCAGCACTGAACCGCCGGTCGGGTCCACCAAGGGTCCACCAAGTCCGTTTTCCGGTCCGGATTGAGCGTTCTACAGCGAGGTGTGGTGGACGTAACGCGTTCGAGTACCGTTCTATTGCGCGCATCAAGTCCGTAGACCGGTCTCCTTCCCAAGCTGGACGTCGTGGGTTCGAGTCCCATCGCCCGCTCTTTCAGAAATTTTTGAATCGCCATCACTTGCGAAGCCCGGGTTCCCCCTGTGGACCCGGGTTTTTGCGCCGGGGTCGCGACGGAGGCGGCGCATGATCGCCGTACGGCTCGCTCGCCCGCTCGTGGAGTGAGCCCACGGCTTCCCGTGACACGACATGAGCCTGTCCGATGGCGCGCCACTCGGCGGAGCGTTAAGGTGGCGAATCCAACATCCTGGGAACGCGCATGCGGCGGTGATCGGTTGTTCTTCGATGCCGGTCGAGGCGTCGACGTGCTGGTTCACGAGGCGACGGACGAGGAGGCGCTGCGGCGGCTCGTCGTCGATGCCGACGAGGAGTCTGCGGCTGTAACGTCGTCAGAACGGCACTACGCCAAACGACAAGCCGCCCGCACCCACGCTCACGGTCGCCGTCGCGCGCGAGCCGAGGAACTTCCGATCCAGCCAGTTGTGCAGATGCGAATGCGTGTACTGCACCACCTTCTGCCCCGAGAAGACGCCGATGAAAACGCCGAGCGCGATGTCACTCGCCCAGTGCTCATCCAGGTAGAGGCGTGCGGCGGCCGGCATCGCCGCGCCAACATACAGCGCCGGCGAGATGATGTTGCGGTTGGGGGTGTGGCGAAAGCGCATCTCCTGCGAGAGCGCCGACGCCACCGCGAAGCTCGCCATCGCATGCATCGACGGGAACGAGCGATAGTTAAAGCTCGTGAATCCGTGAAACGGGCTGAAGTCGTACGGATCGCTGTCGTGCGGCCGCCCGCCTTCGTCGACGACGTACGGTCGCGCGCGCCCGGCGATCCCGCGTACGACCTGAATGAACGTCGCCGCCGAAAGCACTGAGATCGTGCTGTGCAGCGCGATGTCGGCCGTGGCTTCCTTCCGCATTCGATTCGCGACGACGTACACGACGCCGCCGCCGCCCATCAACACGGTCTCCGTCACGAAGCTCGCGCGCTTGGCCGTGGTGGTATAGCCCGCGTGCCGTTCGTGGAGGAGCGTATCGCCCACGCCGTGTGCGATACGCACGTCGTAGAGTGAGAGCAGCGCCGCCCCGGCGGTGGCCGCGCCGAGAACGGCGAGATCGCCGTGCGTGATAAGTGGTTCCTGCGCGCGTGCGCGCGCTCCGCTGAGGCAAGCGCAAAGGACGATCGCGTGCGCGGTGCTGGCGATGTGATTCATCTCGTACGGGTTGTCCTGGTCGTTGTCCGTTCGTAGCCGGCCGCGGCCGCCGCGGCGACGATCAGCCCCGCCAGCCAGCCACCGGCGACGTCCGTCGCCCAGTGCATGTCGAGATACACGCGGCTGATTCCGACGACGACGGGCAGGGCAATCCCCGCGCCGATCGCCGCCGCGCCGCTCAGGAGCCGCTCGCGCCACAGCACATATGCGAGCGTGCCGCACACGGCGACGGCAAGGGTCGCGTGGCCGGAGGGAAACGCGTACGTCGGATCGACGGCATACCCGTGCACCGGCCTCGGCCGTGCGATGACGCGTTTGGGGATCTCGAATGCCTGCATGGCGGCGAGCACGACCGCGAGCATGCCGACGCCGAGCCGCCGCGAGCGAAACAGAAAGAGCAGCGCCGCGCCGGCGAAACCGACGATGCGCATGCCGGTGGTGCCCGTAACTCTCGAGACGACATCGAAGAATCCGTGCAGCCAGGGCGATTGATGCGCCGCGCACCACTGTTCGACGCGGACGTCGAACACGTCGACGGACGACGCCGTGACGACGCGAACGAACAGGATGAATACCAGGAGAGCGACGAGTCCGATGATGAGTGCGGTGGTCGAGCGCGACTCGCTCGTCGTGGCGGCATGGTGCGTGGGCATCTCCGGCGCGTCCTAGGCAGGATTCGGGCTCAGCCAAGTGCCGGACCGCCGTCGGCCCGCGCTCGAGGCGATTGGCGCGTCTTGCTGCACCGCGCGGTCGGGGACCACGACGGCCTCGCCCCTTGCGCTTCTACAGGAGCGGATGCATACTTCCGGCGACCTGTAGAAGCCGGAGAGGAACCGTGGCCGACGCCCGACTCGACCTGCCGCAAGGCACGCTCGACCTCCTGATTCTCAAAGCCCTCTCGCTCGAGCCGATGCACGGGTGGGGGATCTCCGAGCGCATCCACCAGGTCTCGCGCGAATCGCTCCAGATCCCACAAGGCTCGTTGTACCCGGCGCTGCACCGGCTCGAGCGCCGCGGATGGATCAGTGCGTCGTGGGGCGCGTCCGACAACAATCGCCGCGCCAAGTATTACGAGCTCACGCGGGCCGGCCGCAAACGGCTCGAGGTCGAAGCGCACGATTGGGAGCGCCTCACGACCGCGGTCGCGCTCGTACTACGGATGTCGTAAACGCGGGAGGACACGGTGCTTTCCGAAGTGCTGAGCGACGTCCGGTTTCGCCTCCGCGCGTTGTTCTCTCGCGACTCCGTCGAGCAGGAGCTCGACGACGAGCTCCGTTTCCACATCGAGCACGAGGCTGACAAGTACGAGCGGCAAGGCATGTCGCATGAGGTAGCCGTGCGCCGCGCGCGCCTCGAGTTTGGTGGCGTCGAGCAGATGAAAGAGGCGAGCCGCGATATACGCGGCACGATGCGGCTCGAGTCCATCTTCCGCGACCTGCGCTACGCCATTCGCTCGCTCAAGGGCCGTCCGGCATTCACGTTCACCGTGATCGTCACGCTCGCCGTCGGCATAGGCGCGAACACGGCGATCTTCACGCTCGTCGACTCGCTGTTGTTGCGGCCGCTGCCGGTCCCGCATCCCGAGCAACTCGTAATCGTGAGCGATCCCGCCCAGGTGAATAACAACAATGTCGGATTGCCGCTCACCGATTTCGTGTCCGTCCCGCTCTATCGGGACGTTCGCGCACGCAACACGGCGTTCACCGACATGTACGCAAGTGGGTGGTCCGGTCCGATCGACGTGCAGATGGGCTCGGGTACTGGTACAACGGCTGACCAGCCGCGCGCACGATTCGTGACGGGCAATTTCTTTTCCGTGCTCGGCGTGCCTGCGTACGCGGGCCGCACTTTCACGGCGGCCGAAGATGAGACGCCGGGTGAAGATCCTGTCGCTGTCATCACCTACGACTATTGGCAGCGCCGCTTCTCCGGTTCGGGGACCGCCATCGGCAGCGTCATGCGCGTGAACGACGTCGCGGTGACGATCGTCGGCGTCACGCCGCCGGGCTTCGATGGAGACATCGTTGGCCAGCCGCTCGACTTCTGGCTCCCGATGATGATGGATCCGGTGATTCAGCCGCGAATGAACTTGCTGAACGACCGCGCGTGGTCGTGGGTGGTGATGATGGGTCGCCTCAAGCCGGGCGTCACGATCGCTCAGGCGCGCCGGGAGGTCAGCGCGATCGAGGCCAACGCGATTCGCGAACATCTTTCCGGCCGCGATCTGTCGCAGTTCGAGGATGTTCTCAAACAAAACCCCATTCAGGTCGTGTCGGGCGCCCGCGGGTTCTCCGAACGACGCGCCGAGTACGGAAAGGCGCTGTGGGTGCTAATGGCGGCCGTTGGCCTGGTGATTCTCGTCGTCTGCGCGAACGTGTCGAGTCTCATGCTCGCGCGCACGGTCGCCCGTGGTCGCGAGATGACAGTCCGCATGACGCTCGGCGCCGGCCGCGGGCGGCTGATCCAGCAAATGCTCGTCGAGGGCACGTTGCTCGCGATCGTGTCGAGCGTGCTCGGGCTGTTCGCGGCGAGATGGGGCACTCGCGCGCTGCTGGCGAGCCTGAGCGCCTCGAACACGAAGAGCTCGATCGCCATCGATACGACGCCCGATGCGCGCGTGTTGGCCTTCACGGCGACGCTGGCGCTCGCGTGTGTGCTGCTGTTCGGTCTGTTGCCCGCATTCCGCGCGACGCATGTGGATCTCGCGACGTCGTTGCGCTCGCAGGGACGCAACCTGATGGGCGCGGCGCGAGTTGGAGGCGGGCGCATTCCGTTCGGGCGCGCGCTCGTCGTGGCGCAGATCGCGTTGTCGATGCTCCTGCTCATCGGCGGCGGCTTGCTCGTGCGCAGCATGCAACGACTGCTGCACAGCGACATCGGCGTCGATCGCGATCATGTTGTCGCGGTGCGCGTGCGGACGGCGCGGTCGCGGTACGTGGGGGCGCGCTTGGGTCAATTCCGGCGCGACCTCGCGGACCGCGTCGGCCAAGTGGCTGGTGTGGATGCGGTCGCGTTCGCCGATCACGGGCTGTTCAGCGGCGGCGCGTCCGGCTATCAGGTCGATGTGCCGGGGTTCGTCCCGCAAGCGGATTCGGAGCGGCGAGTGTCACTCGATCGCGTCGGCCCGAACTTCTTCCACGCCATCGGCGCGCGCTTGATTCGCGGCCGCGACATCGAGCCGCGCGATCTCGAGACTCGGCCGTCCGCCACGGTGATCAACGAAACGATGGCCAAGCGTTACTTCGGTGCACGCGATCCGGTCGGCAGCACGGTGACGGTCGACGGCACGGGGAGGGTCGACGGCGTTCCGTACGCCGTCGTCGGGGTCGTGAGGGATTTTCAAAACAGAGACGTGCGCGGTAAACCGCGCCGCGAGATGTACCTCGCGTTCAACGATCCGACAACGGGCGACGCCGGGCAAGCCAAGCTCTCGGTGCATGTTCGCGGGGATCCGTCGCGTTATGTCGAAGCGATCCGTCGTGCGATCGAGGACGTCGATCGCACGCTGCCGATCGCCGTCGCTCCGGTGAACGACCTCGTGCGCGAGACGGTATCGAAGGATGTGCTGCTCGTGCAAGTGACGGTGTTCTTTTGCATCGTCACGTTGGTGCTCGCGGCGCTCGGTCTGTACGGCGTGACCGCGTATTCGGCCAGCCGGCGCACCAGTGAGTTCGGATTGCGCGCGGCGCTCGGCGCGGAGCCGGGCGATGTGACGAGAATGGTGCTCGGCGAGGCGGTACGCGTGGCGATGATAGGAGTCGTAATCGGCGTGCCGGCGGGACTTGCGGTGATGCGGTTGATGCGAGCACAGCTCTTTGGCGTCGGAACGATCGACGTGCCGTCGCTCGGCATCGCGATCGTCGTGCTGGTGGCTACGGCCGCCATCGCGAGCTATTTGCCGGCGAGACGAGCGGCGAAAGTCGGGCCGTTGGAAGCCCTGCGGTTGGAGTAGCGGGCGATTTGTACTTGTCGGGCGTGGCGGACTATCCGGCCAGCGGCGAGGCTCGCGGGAGCCGACGACCACGATGATTCAATGGCTCGTTCCCCACTCGCGGTAGGTCACCGCCGGAGCGGGACGTTCGACCGCCACCGCCCCGACATATCCGGCGTCCGGTGCGAAGTGCACCAGTGACCAGCGCGGTGAGACGCTCGCATCGAAATCGCCAAGCGGCGCCGCAAGGCCCGAGCCCATCGCCTTGAGATAGGCTTCCTTTCGCGTCCAGCAACAGTAGAACCCGAGCGGAAGCGCGTCCGGCGACATCGTCGCGAGCTGCTGTCGTTCGGCCGGCGAAAAGAAGCGCTCGGCAATCGGCTGCATGCCGGGGAAATGCTTCACGCGCTCGACGTCGATCCCGATTCGCTGCACGCGTGCGACGGCGTACACGGCAACATCGTCCGAGTGCGACAGATTGAAGTGCACGCCGACTCGCGCTGCCGGGGCCGCCAACGACGGTCTTCCTTCGGCGCCATAGTCGAATCGAATCGCGGCCGGGGACACTCCGACGTAGCTCGACAGAAGCTCGCGCAGTTGGCCGCGCGCCGCGATGAAGCGCTCTCGCAGCCCTTGTGTGGCGAAGCGCGCTGCCCTCTGCCGCTCGTCGGACGAGAGTGTTTCCGCGAGCGACGCAATCCGCGCCGCCGGGAGCGCGAGCGTGGCCGTCCAGATGTGCACATCGCCCTCGCCGAGCGACGGCGCGGCGAACGAAGCCCTCATGGCGTTCCAATCGCTGGGGGCGCACGGTCGAACCACGGGCGCGCGCGCTCGAGCTGACCGGCCAACTGGAACAACAACGGCTCGCCGCCCAGCCGCGTCGCGAAGTGAACCCCGACCGGGAGCCCCGCGCTGTTCCAATACAACGGCACTGACATCGCCGGCTCTCCAGTCACGTTGCTGATCGGCGTGTACGGGATGAACGAAAGCGTGCGCTTCGCGATCGGCCCGAGCAGATCGAGGGCGTTGAGCAGCCAATCCGCGCCCAGCCCGGCGATCACCCGCATCGCACGCCGCTCCATGCTCGACGGCTGGAGCGCGCCGATGAGTGGCGGTGGATCGGCGAGCGTCGGCGTGAGCAGCACGTCATAGCGTTCGAGAAAGCGACCGACGATTCGCCCCGCGAGCTGCATGAAGTTCACCGCACGTGCGTAGTCCGCGGCGCTCTCGGCCTCTCCGAACATTCCCAGCACCCAGGTCGCGAGCTCGACATCGGCTCGACGCAGCGGTCGCCCGACCAGGCGGGCCGCATTCGTCAGTTCGGCGCGCGTCTCCGCCGCGACCACCGTCACGAAGGCGATCGCGAATGCCTCGCCATCAAACTCGGGAGCGTCCTCGATGACGTCGTGACCCAGGTCGGTGAGCAGCCGCACGGCGTCATCGAGTGCGCGGCGGCAGTCATCGTGCACGTGGTCGCCCAGGAGCGGCTTCGCGGTGAAGGCAATGCGTAGCCGCCGCGGCTCCGTGTTCACCTCCTCCAACAGCGGCCGTTCTCGGGTGGGCGCACTGTACGGTGCGCCGGCATCGGCGCCTTCGATGGCGTCGAGTATCGCCGCACTGTCTCGAACAGATCGGGTCAACACGTGCTCCACGACGAAGCCACGCCAGAGCTCTCCGTACATGGGGCCCGTCGGCGTGCTTCCACGGCTCGGCTTGAGACCGAACACGCCACAGCAACTTGCGGGAATCCGAATCGACCCGCCGCCATCTCCGCCGCCGGCCAACGGCACCATACGCGAGGCCACAGCGGCCGCCGAACCGCCGCTCGAGCCGCCGGGCGAGCGGGTCGTGTCCCACGGATTCCGCGTCGCCCCAAACGCTTCGGGCTCGGTGAAGGGCACGAGCCCGAGCTCGGGCGTGTTCGTCTTTCCCAGGATCACCAGGCCCGCGGCCTTGTACCGGCGCACAATCTCGCTGTCCTCGGGCACCGGAATCTTCGCCAGCACGCGGTTGCCGGCGCTCGTCGGCACACCGGCGTACATCGCCAACAGATCCTTGAGCAAGAAGGGGACGCCGCCGAAGGGACCGGTCGGCGTTCCCCTGGCAAGCGTCCTGCGCGCCTCGTCGTACATTCGGCGCGTGACGGCGTTGAGCGCCGGGTTGCGCTCGTCGATGCGCGCGATCGCGGCGTCGAGCAGCTCCTCGGCCGTGACCTCGCGCCGCCGGACCAGCTCCGCAAGCGCAAGTCCGTCGTACCGCTCATATTCTTCGAACCCGACCATAGGCTCCGACCGGTTGGATCGCAGTAAGATACGCCTGCACCCAGGACGACGAGATCCCACCCGCCACCGAGGTGACCGAAGTGCCGCTTTCAGAACGCGATCTGTGGACGCTCAATTGTTACCGGAACAGCGAGCTGCATGGGGCGCTCCTCATGGGCCGCCTCGCGCGCACGCTCGACGACACGCCGCTGCTGGCACACGCCACGCGGCATTGCGCCACCGAAGCGCGTCATGCGGCGCTGCTGAGTGAAGCCATCGCGTCGCTCGGCGAGCGCATCGATCCTCGAGTCGAGACGGTGCAGGAGCGTTACTCGGCGAAGGGCGGCATTCCAAAAACGCTCGTCGATCTGCTCGTCCTCTCAGAAGTGCTCGAGAAGCGCGTTCTCACGACGTACCGCGTGCACGTCGCGCGCGCCGACCTTCATCCCGTGGTGCGCGACACGCTCACGCACATTCTTCAGGAAATGGAAGAGGAAGATCACGGTGAGGAGGGGAGCTGGATCGAGGCCGCGCTCGACCGGCACCCCAAGGACGAGGTGGAGGCGGCGGAGGAGAAGTGGCGCGCCGTGGACGCCGCCGCGGTGGCGGAGCTGGCCGCGGCGATCGACGCGCGCTTCGGCGCTGTCACCGGGGGGGGCGCGTGATGGCATCAATCGAGCAACGCGTGATGGCGCTCGTGAGCAGGTCGGCCATGATCCCGGAGACCGAGGTGCGGCTCGACTCGGAGCTCGAGTCGCTCGGTATGGGATCGCTGGAGCAGATCGAGTGCATCATGGCAATCGAAGACGAGCTCGAGGTCGAGCTGCCGATCGCCGATTTGCGAAAGCTGCGTACGGTGAGCGATGTGGTCGAAGCGGTCCGCCAGGCAACCGCCGATGCCGGCCCGCACTGAGCGTGTCAAGCGCGCTGTCAGGCCGCCGTTCGACGACGGGAGCGCTTTTCGCGAGCAGGTTCGCCGGTTCGTAGCGCGTGAGATCACGCCGCGCGTGGACGCGTGGGAACGCGACACGCGCTTTCCGCGAGCGGCTGTCCGGGCCTGTGGACGCCGCGGATATTTGGCACTCGATCCGGCACGCCTGGCGGTGATGGCCGAGGAGTTGGCGCGTTGTGATTCGATGGGCGTGTCGCTCAGCGTGCTCGTGCAGGCTGGACTCGTCGCGCCGCTGCTGGCGCGGCTCGCAAGCGCGCGACAAAACGAACAGTGGCTTGCACCGCTGTACGCCGGACGTGCCATCGGCGCGATGGCGGTCACCGAACCCACCGCCGGCTCGGACATCGCGGCGCTGCGCACGACAGCGACGCTGAAACGGGTCAAGGGCAGCGACACGCTCGTGCTGAATGGCGAGAAGACCTACATCACATGTGCCGCTGTCGCGGACTTTTTGATCGTCGCCGCGCGGGTAGTCGACGGCCGCACCGTTGATTCCGACCTGAGTCTCGTGCTGGTACCCACGGATGCGCGCGGCGTCCGCGTCACACGTCTCGACACGTTGGGCCTCGGCACCACCGCGATGGGACGAGTCGCGCTGCGCGACTGTCGAGTTCCCGCCGACTCGCGTCTCGGCGAACGCGGCGGAGGATATGGCTACATCCTGGAGGCGCTCGACCGTGAACGGCTTTATGGCGGACTGGGTGCCGTGGCGTGGGCACAGCGCGCCCTCGAGAAGACGGCCGCGTTTCTGCGCGCCCGGCGCGCGTTTGGCCGAACGGTGAACCGGCACCAGGCGGTCCGCCATCAACTGGCCGACTGCGCGGCGGCGCTGGCGGCCGCACGCCAACTCAATTACGCCGCGTACGAGGTGTGGACGTCGGGCACGCGCGCCGCGGCGATGCACTACATCGCGATGGTGAAGCTGTTCAGCTACCGCGAAGTGCAGCGAGCGATCGAGCTGTGCCTGCAGCTTCACGGCGGACTCGGGTACATGGGCGATCACTGGACCAGCCAGTGGTATCGCGACGCGCGCGCGCTCACGATCGCGGCGGGAACGCCCGAGGTCATGCGCGACCTCATCGCCGCGCAGCTTCGGCTATGATCGCGTTCTAACCGATGCGAATGCGGGGCGTCGGGAAGACCCCGCGGTACTGCTTCGCGAACAACCGACGCAAGAGATCGGCCTTCTTGTACGGCGGCCTGGACCGCAGCGACACGACCGAGATGCGCGTCCATGGCAGCGCGTGCACGCTGATTCGCATGCCGCCAGCCGGGATCTGCATGATGAATCCCGTGTCCTTTCGCTCGTACACGGCGCAGACGCGGCCCAGACACACCTCGAGCGTCGAGACGACCGCGGCGCGCGGGCCGCCGAGAACAAACCACCAGGGCGCGGCAATACCGGTGATCATTATCGCCAGAGCCGCCGCGCCAAGACCGAACGGTGAAAACGGGAAGACGCGCGCCTCACGCCATGCGAGGGCAGCCCATGCCAGCGCAACGTAGAGGGCAGTGAAGG
>Ga0310811_10011838_pt1 | contig 11325 bp, 5 predicted proteins | sample YCmetagenome_FD_207642 | JGI IMG/M metagenome (GOLD analysis project Ga0310811, IMG submission 207642) | Soil microbial communities from experimental microcosm in Duke University, North Carolina, United States - YC | ecosystem: Engineered > Artificial ecosystem > Soil microcosm > Unclassified ... | reverse complement strand
CACCGTTCCCGTACCGACGATAACGGTCAGCCCCACCTCCCTGCCTGCCTTCTCCACAGTAGCGGGAAGCGCCTCGGCCGCCCAAACGATCACCGTCGGCGGGACCAACCTCACCGCCAATATAGCCGCCACTGCCTCCAGCGGATTCGAGCTTTCAACAGATGGTAGCAGCTACACTCCGGGGGTGACCCTTACCCAGCAAAGTGGAACCGTAGCCAATTCCCCCGTCTTCGTGCGCATCGCCGCCGGAAACCCCTCGGGAACGCTCACCGGCAATATCGTCCTTCGCTCGGCCGGCGCCGATACCCAGGTCGTTGTGCTGTCCGGTGCTGTTGCCGCGCCCTCCGCAAAGGTCGTTGTCAACCAGGTATATGGCGGCGGTGGTAACTCCGGCTCCGTCTTCTCCAATGACTTCATCGAGCTCTTTAACGATGACGACACGGCCGTCAACCTCGCCGGCTGGTCCGTTCAATATAATTCCGCTGCCGGCACCGGCTCCTGGCAGGTGACTCCGCTCAGCGGCGTCATCCCCCCGCACGGGTATTTCCTGGTGCAGGAAGCCGTCGGCGCCAGCCCCAACACACCGCTGCCGACTCCCGATGTCATCGGCGCCATCGCGATGAGCGCTACCAGCGGGAAGGTCCTGCTCAGCAATTCCGCCGTGGCCCAGACTGGTGCTAACCCCAACGGCCCCAGCATTATGGACATCGTCGGCTACGGCCCCACCGCGACTGGCTTTGAAGCCGCGCCGGCCCCGGTGTTGACCAACTCCACGGCGGACGAACGCACCCCCGACGGCCACGACACCAACAACAACTCCGCCGACTTCCAGGCCGGCTCGCCCAACCCACGCAACGGCACTTTTACCACGGCTCCGCCGATGGTCCAGACGCTGGTGCCCGGCAACGGCGCGGTACAGGTCCCCTCCAGCATCATCCCAATATTGGTGCTGAGCAAACCCGTCACAAAAGGCAGCGGCAATATCGTCCTCGTAACAAACGGCATCGACGGAACACCGATCCCCGTCTCCGATCCCCGCATCGCCGTCAGCAAGGACTCCGTGGTTGTCCATCTGGCACTGGCCGGCGGTAACAGCTATTCGATCCGCATCGACCCCGGCGCCTTTGTCGATCAATTCGGTAACCCCTTCGCCGGTCTCAATACCAATAGTAGCTGGAATTTCACGACATATAACAACACCCTCGCACAGTCGCTGCCCTTTGTCACCAGCTTCGATAGCTGCCTGGGAAGCGGCCAGCTGCCCAATGGCTTCACCGCCTTCAGCGTCTCTGGCGCCCAGGTATGGGATTGCACCACCTTCGGCAGGGACAGCTCCGCTCCCGCCGGTACCTCACCCTTCGGTCACGCGATCCAGATCAACGGCTTCGCAAACGGCGTCAACAATGCCAACCAGGACTGGCTCATCACGCCCCGCTTCAACCTCACCGGCACCACCTTCCCGCTGCTGAGCTATTACAGCCGCAACGCCTTCGCCGGCGCCCCGCTGACCCTCAAGGTGTCTACGGACTACACCGGCTCTGGCGACCCGACCCTCGCTCACTGGACCGATCTGAACGGGAAATTCCCAAGCCAGGCCTCCGATGTATGGACCCTGTCGTCCAATATCAACCTGGCCGGTTTCAAGGATACCACGGTCTACATCGCCTTGGTATATACTTCCAGCACCCAGGACGGCTCCCGCTGGACGGTCGACGATATCAGCCTGGTCAACTCGCTGACCCCGCCGCCGCCAAGCCTCTCGCTGAGCACGGATAACTTCGAGTTTGGCTTCGTGGCCAGGCACAACAGCGCTACGCAAAAGCTCCTCGTTACCGGCAACGACCTGACCTCGAACATCACGATCACCTCGTCCGGCAGCTTCCAGCTGTCCACCGACAGCACCCACTTTAGCGACTCGGTGGGGTTCACCGCCGCGACGGCCAATAACAAAACGGAGCCGGTGTGGATCCGCTTCACGCCGCCGGCCGGCAACCGCCAGTTCATCGACTCCATCGCTGTCGGCATCTCCGACTCGACGGCCATCGTCAACGTCAAGGGCAACAGCATCGACCCCGCTTCCACCCTCAGCGTCATCGATTGGAACCTCAACTGGTTCGGCACCCCCGATCCGACCCTCGGTCCCACCGACAAGGCGCTGCAAAAAGCAAATGTTGGCGTCGTCCTTCCCAGCCTCCATGCCGACCTCTACGCCCTCGAAGAAGTGTGCGACGAGCAGGCCCTGGATTCCATCGTAGCCACCATGCCGGGCTATGCCGTTGTAGTCGGTCAGTACGGCTCGTTCTCCAACCCGACGATCCCCGGTGGTCCCGATCCGCTCATCACCGTTCAAAAGTTGGGCTTCGTATACAACACCGCCAAGATCTCGCTGCTCCGTACGGACTCCCTGCTCACCCTCGGCACCAACAACCCGCTCGATCCCGCCACAACGTACTATAATGACTGGGCAAGCGGCCGGTTCCCCTACATGCTGACCGCCAACGTGACGCTCAGCGATAACCATGGCGGCACAAAAACGCAGACCATGCGGTTCATCAACGTTCACGCAAAGGCCAACACCTCACCGGTGCTGACCGCGTATGCCCGTCGCAAGGACGGCGCCCATGCGCTCGACTCCCTGCTGAAGGCGCAATACCCGAACGACAATGTCGTCATCCTCGGGGACTTCAATGACGACCTCAACACCACCATCACGGCCGGCGTCAATCCGCCGGTAACGTCCTGGAGCTCGTTCACCATCGATGACTCGGCGCTCTATAAATTCCCGACCCAGCCGCTGAGCCCCTCCGGTCAGCATTCGGATGTCAACTTCAGCAGCGTGATCGACAACGTCATCATCAGCGATACGATGAGCCGGTGGTACCTGCCCAATTCCGCAACGGTTCGCTCCGATGTCGCCACCCTCGTCGACAAGTACGGGACCACGACAACGGATCACTACCCGGTATTTACCCAGTACACGTTCACCCAGCCCGACACCGGCGCGATCCTGCCGCCGCTGACTTTCACCGCGGTAAAACAAGGCAACACCGCCCTGCTGAAATGGACCACCACTCCGGAGAATCAAACCAAGGTCTTCGAAGTGCAGAAAAGCCTCGACGGCCGCCTCTTCCTGCCGGTCGGCCTGGTACAGGCGAAGAGCAGCAACAGCACGGATCCCAGCACCAGCTACACTTTCACCGATCCGCTGCCCCTGCCCGGCACCAACTACTATCGTCTGAAACAGATCGTCTCCCTTGGCAACTCCACGCTTTCCAATACGGTGAGCCTGACCTTCACCCCGCCCATGACGGTGACGGCCATTCCCAACCCCGCCATCGGCTTCACCGAGCTGATCGTGGCCCACGCGGACGGTCCCTATATCGTCCAGATCCTGAACTCCAACGGGAACGTGGTGAAGCAACAAAGCGGTCTGCCCAGCACTCCGCTCCTCACCATCGGCCTGGCCGGCCTCCGCGGCGTCTACACCGTAAAGGTCACCACCGCCACCTCGATCGCAACGACCAAGCTGCTGGTACTCTAAATAAAAAAAAAAGCCGCCCTTAAGGGCGGCTCTTTTTCTTCATTTCCATCGGCCCCTTCCCAAACCTCGTCTTAAAGGCCCGGCTGAAATGCGAGCTGCTCTCGAATCCGCTCTCAAATGCGGCTTCGCTCACCCCCTTGTTCCGGTTGCTCAACAGCTCCAGCGCATGCTCCAGTCTTCGTTCGAGCAACCACTTCCCCGGACTCATCCGGAACAGCTTCTCAAAATCCCGCTTGAACGCCGACAGGCTCCGGTTGCAAAGCTCTGCATACGCCTCCAGTCGAAGATTGAAGCAGAAATTATCCTCCATCACCCGCTTCAATTGCACGGCCTGTGGCTCATGCAGCAAAGAGCAGAAATAGGACAACAGCTCCCTGTTGGCCGTATTGTCCGCGATATTCAGGACCAGCTCCTTGAATTTGATCTCCAGCAGCGCAGGGTCTGGCTCCTTCGATTCGGTATAGTAGGTGAACATCGAAAGAAAGAAGCCCTTTAGCGTTTCGCTGGACTCCAGCATCATCATCGGCTCAAAATGCCGCTCGTAGTTCACCAGCGGCCTCGTCCTCGTTTGAAGGGTCTCGCAGATAAACTCGTCGGGGATAAAGAACAACATCACACAAAACCCGATTTCCGCTATTTGCTCCAGGATGAACCCGCCCTTTCGGACAAACACACAGCTGTCCTTTTGGAGATGGTACGATCCATTTGCCGTATGCCAGGCCTTCTGCCCATCGATCACATAAATAAGATAATTGTACCGGGTCCAAAGGTCCGCAAACTGCGTCTTCATCATCCGGGCCTCCATGGGGCAGGTAAACATAGTGATCAGCGAATTGCCGCACTGGAATTGCCGGTAATTGTGGGGATTTTGTAAGACTCGGTCGAGGAAATTATCCATAGTCCATTAAATTTATGAAATTTCCATGGAAGCCGCCCTGGGCTTTACAGTCATGGATTTGAGCTCCCCGGTCACAGCCAAAAGCGGGCCAATGCCGAACATTGCATTCTAAACATCAATAAAAACGGTATGAATCCTAACAAAGCACTATGGGAGAAAGGCGACTTCACAAAGATCGCCGACACAATGCGGGAGAGCGGGACCGAACTGGTCGCTCAACTGGGTATTTCAAAAGGCCTGAAGGTCCTCGACCTGGGCTGTGGCGACGGCACCACTGCCATCCCCGAGGCAAAGCTCGATGCCATCGTTCTCGGCGTCGACATCGCGGAAAACCTGGTTAAAGCGGGAAATAAAAGGGCCGAAGCGGCTGGTCTCGCCAACATCAGCTTCCAGCAGGGTGACGCAACCGATCTGCGGGATCTGCAAGACAAAAGTTTCGATCTCGTGGTCAGCATCTTCGGCGCTATGTTCGCCCCCAAGCCGATGGATGTGGCAAAAGAAATGGTTCGGGTCACCCGTCCCGGCGGCAGGATCGTCATGGGCAACTGGATCCCCGGCGATCCCACCCTCGTCGCACAGATCCTCAAGGTCTGCTCGACCTATACGCCGCCGCCCCCCGAAGGGTTCGTCAGCCCGATGTTATGGGGAATGGAAAGCCACGTCATCGAACGCTTTGGCGCCGCAGGCATAGCAAAGGAGGATATCTCCTTCGAAAGGGCGACGTTCACCTTCCGGGCCGACTACCCGCCCGTGGAATTCCTCGATCAGTTCAGACTCTATTATGGGCCAACCATGAACGCCTATGAGGCGGCCGGGAAGAATGGCGTAGCGGCCGATCTCCAGCATGAGCTGGCTGCCCTGTTCAACAGCCGGAACGAAAGCAACAACAGCAGGTCCACGTCGATCCCCGCCACCTATCTGAAAGTGACGGTCCATCTCACCCAAAAGTAAAATCAAAGATCTCCACCCCGGGCTCCAAAAATTCGATCACGATCTCCCGGTCGCTAATGGGCCCGGGCTGGCGGATCAATTGATACATCCGCTGCTCGGTCACCCTTCCATTTCCCCGGGCATCGACATCCACACCATGCGCGTCCCCCGGCTCCTTGCCGTCGATCAGCACCCGGAACCCAACGGTTTGTCCCTTCGCCACCGGACCCATGATCAGATTCACATCCCGCGCATGAAAGCGATACACCACCCGCCCCGATTTTGCATTTAGCACATCCGATTCGGAACCCATGCTCCAGTCACCCACAAGCGCCCATTCATTCAGCCGGAGCCGCGCAGGCGCGACATACACCTGGCGCTTATTGGGCTCGGCGCCGCCGGGGGAGGCAAAATTGGCGGTCCGCTCAAAACCCAGGTAGTTCTCACCCGATCCAAGATGGCCCCAATCAGCGGCAACTTCCGCCCCAACAGTCTCTACAGGCGTAGGGTGTTCGCTTACTCCCGCCGCACCGGCTTCCATCAGCAGCTGCTGGATCACCTTCTCCGACTGCTCATAGCTGCCCTCGCCAAACTGGTGATGCCGGATATTTCCCTTGGCATCGACGAAATACAAGGCCGGCCAATACTGGTTGCTAAAGGCCCGCCAGATAGTGTAGTTATTGTCCATCGCGACCGGGAAACCGATGTTCATGTCCTTTATCGCCCACCGAACGTTATCCGCATTGCGTTCAAAGCCAAACTCCGGCGTATGCACCCCGATCACCACCAACCCCTTGTCTTTATATTTATCGGCCCATGCGCGCACATAGGGCAGCGTGCGTCGCCAATTGATACACGTATAGGTCCAGAACTCGACGACGACAACTTTTCCGCGCACATCGGCCGCCGTTAGAGGTGGTGAATTGAGCCAAAGCGTCGCGCCGCTAAAGGAAGGCAGCTTCCCTTCCCTGGGTGTTTGGATCGCCATAGGCTTTAGTTGTTTGGTTCCCCGCTTTTGCCGGGTCGGCTCGACCACGGCCCCCATGATGCCGGCAAGCAGTGCAGGAAAGATCATATAATAGGTGATTTTTTTTAACATTGCGCTCGATTGCCTGTGAGAGAAATACCAATTTCAGTGCCTCAATTCCTCAGTGATCGGAAGGAAGCCCGTATCTCCTCCGAATACACCTTGGGTTGCTCCCATGCGGCAAAGTGCCCCCCCTTCTCGAGCCGGTTGTAATGGATCAGCTTGGGGAACGCTTTCTCCGCCCAGCTGCGCGGCGCCTGGTAGATCTCGTCCGGGAAGGCGCTCACAGCCACCGGGATCTGGATACCCCTGATATCAAAGAAGGCCCTTTTATCTTCATAATAAAGCCGGGCAGAAGAGATCGCCGTTTTTGAGAACCAGTACATCGAGATATTATCCAGGATATCATCCTTGCTGAGCCCTTCGATCCCTCCGTTGAAAATCCGCTCGATCAGCTCTTCGCTCTTGGTGTCGTGGTCGATCATCCAGGCAGCCAGCCCCACCGGGGAATCCATGATACCATATAAGGTCTGCGGCCGGTTGGCCATTTCGATCGCATAACCCAGCCGATGTGCCCAGAAATAGGTCAGCTGATCCCAGGCGTGTTTCTCATCGGGCCCAAGTCCTGCAGGCTCGGGTCCGCCAATGTTCAGCGGCTTCGAGATCTCGGGCGATAGCGTTGCCGGCATGTTGGTGTGAATGGCAATCAACCCCGCCGGCGCCATCACGGCCATGTTCTCAGTCACGTTATCGCCCCAGTCGCCACCCGCTGCCACATATCGCTTGTAACCCAGCCGCTCCATCAGCACGATCCACGCCTTCGCGATCCGGTCTCCATCCCAGCCCGGTGTCGTCGGCTTGCCCGAAAACCCGTAGCCCGGCAGCGACGGGATAACCACATCGAACGCATCCTCCTCTTTTCCCCCATAGGCCGTCGGGTCCGTCAGCGGCCCGATCACCTTCATCTGCTCGATAAACGAGCCCGGCCATCCGTGTGTAATAATAATGGGTAAAGCATTTTTGTGCTTCGACCTGACATGGATAAAATGGATATCCACCCCGTCGATGTTCGTGATGAACATAGGTACGGCGTTCAGCTTTGCCTCGCACTTTTTCCAATCGTAGCCCGTCCCCCAATACTGCGCCAATTTTTGCATCGTCCCGAGGGTTACTCCCTGTGACGCGTCATTGACCGTTTCCTTTTCCGGCCAGTTCGTCGCCAGGATACGTTTGCGCAGATCGGCGATCTGCGCCGCCGGGATCTGGACATGAAATTGGCGGATCTCCGTCGAGGCCCCGCTGTTACCCGACTTCGTTTGTGCATTGCTTGGTGTGCTCTGTAATGCCATGGCGCCCGCTACCATCGCACCGGCGATCATCGACTTCGACTTTTTCATTGCTGGTGTTTTTTGATTGTGTGGATTGATTGTAGCTGGGACAGAATCTAATTTGGGACCAAGATTAGCTGCTTGATTATAAGGAGAATAGCCAAATAGGCCGCAGGGTCCTTTTCGTAAAATGTCGAAATATCGTCAGGTGACAGCCGCAAATGCCGCTCGCGGCTCAATTGGGATGAACAAGAGAGTGCGCCCGCTTGACCAGCGGTTCCCGCACAAAGGAAATGGTCACGGTCGTCCCGTTATCATTCTCGATCAAAAGCGTCCCATCCAGGTTACCCGTCAACGCGTGTATCAGGCTCATCCCCAGGGAACCCGTCCGCATTTCCTCGTAATGCGGCGGGATGCCGATCCCGTTGTCCGAAATGGTCAGGATACAACGATGCAGCGCTGCCGTAGACAAGGAGATGGAGATCACCCCGCCCCTCTCGTCCGGGAACGCATATTTGATGGAATTCGTGATCACCTCGTTCAACACCAGGCCAAGGGGCACCGCCTGGCCCACGTCCAGCTCCAACGGCTCGATAGCCAGGTCGAACCGGATCCGCCGCCAGGTATCATAGCTGTCCGCCAGGTAGGAGACCAGCTCGCCGATATACCGCGCCATATCGATGGATGAGACGTTCTCCGTGCCGTATAGTTTTTGGTGTATCAGCGACATCGCATACACCCGGTGCTGGCTGTCCCTGATCGCCGTTAGCGCATACTCGTTATCGATATACGCCGACTGGGAGTTCAGCAGGCTCAGCACGATCTGCAGGTTATTCTTCACGCGGTGATGGATCTCCCGTAACAGCCACTCCTTCTCCGAGAGCAGGTGCCGCAGCCGGTTATTGCTCTGCTCTTCCGCCCGGTAAGCCCGGCGCTTTTGCCGGAACTGCCAGTATATCAGGATCCCCGTCACGGCCAGGATCGCCGCCCCTCCGAACGAAATATCCCGCATCAGGTTCGAATGCCGGAGGTTCGCCCGCTCCACCTGTATCTCCTTCTCCTTCTTTTCGGTCTCATACTCTACCTGCAGCTGCGCGATCGACTTGTTCTTTTCCTGGGTGAACACCTCATCCTTGATCTTGTTGAACCGGTTGGAATGCAGCGCCGCCGAACGGAAATCGCCCTTCAACGTATCCAGCGTGAACCATTGATCGTAGTTCCGGGTCATGCCCACCAGGTCGTGCAGCGAATCCAGCAGCGTTTCATTCTTCCGAAGATAGACTTCGGCCACATCGAAGCGATGGGTCTCCGTGAAGTATCGGATCGCATTCTCATAACAATTGCTCAGGATCAGCTTGTTCAGGTTCCGGCTCGTGATCGCAAGCAGCTTTTGTACATAAGTCCCCGCCCGCTCGTAGTCTTTCAGGTCCATATAGATCTTGAACCAGGCCTTGTCCGAAGCGTAGCTGCCCATTTCATATTTGTTTTCCGCAACGCTGTAATTATGCGTGATCGTCCTAAAGAAGTCCCGCGCCTTTTGCGGCTGGCCGAGCTTCAGGTAGCACTCGACGATATTGGAGGCCAGCATCCGCACCGTAAGACTGTCCTTTTCCCGTTCGGCAACGCCGATCGACAGATCGAAATATTTCCGCGCGTTATCGATCTCGTTCAGCTTGAAATAGGTGAAACCGATCGTGTTGGTGATCTCGCAAAGCCGCATCCCGCTGTCTTTTGTCGCTTCCGCACTTTGTAGCGCCCTCAATCCGTATTGCAGGGATTGTGGGTAATCCCCTTTGACATAATGGAGCTTGGCAAAAAGCACAAAGATGCCCTGCATTTGGGTGTAGTGGATCGATTCATAATAACGGAGGGCGATGTTCGCCTCCTGCAGGGCCTTGTCCATCTTACTGACCAGGTGGTCCAGGTCCGCCATCAATCGATAGCTTTCTGCCAGCAGCTCGATATTACCGGCCGTCTTCAAGGGACCTGTCGCCGAGTCCAGGTAGGCATGCCGGATGCGGATCGTCGTGTCGGCAAAGTTCCCCGCATATTGTTCGGATAAGTTGAACCAGGCCTGGCCGGTAAGGCCGGGGGAGCCGGTGGCTTTAAGCAGGGCCAGCGCCGATCGGGCGGCCGCCAGGGCCTCGGCGGACTTTTGATGTTTCCGTAACAGCTTGGACTCTTCGAGCAACGCCTTCCCCTCCTGCGCCGGGCTTCCCTGCGTCAATGCCCTCAGGCTACAAAGACAAAACAGCAAAAGCCAGGCGGGCCTTTTGATCATGGGCAGGCGTTTTGGTGTTTTTATAGTAACAAATATAGCAATAGTTGTAAACTACGGTTCATCAGCTCAAACCCGCCGTTAATTAGAATTCGCCGCCCAGCCCGGTGGCCAGGAAGCCAGCACCCTATCTATGTCCTCGACGCCGGGAACTATCGCATCCGGAAACTCGAGTAGTCGCCCCAATTTCCTTAGCTTTAGGTATGCCAAGAAGCTTGCTTTTCTTTTTAACCCTCCAGCTTGTCATAAGATCCACCTTCGCCCAGGGCTATAAAGGACAAATTGATCCATCCCTCATGCCTGCCCTAAGCTACCATTACCAGCAGGAATTCACCTTTGACAAACCCTCCGATCCCGCCGCCTGGAATTCCCAGCAAGGCCCGCACGTCGGCTTCGGTTCTACCGATGAGCTGTATTTCCGGTCGGAAGTCCCGCCGGTAAAGGAGCTGGCGTCATGGAATGGATGTGGATGGAGAGGCCAGCGCCTGAATGCACAGATCGTCATTTGGTCCGCCGATACCCTCGAACAGGTAAGGGTTGAATTAAGCGATTGGAAAGGACCAAACGGCGCATCGATCGCCAAGGAGTACATGCGGCTGCACCTGGTGCGTTACGTCCTGGGCAATTATCCGTACGGCTCAAAAGACGGGAACTGCGGCGACTCCCCCTACAAAGACGGTTTCCTGTTGCCCGACCGCTTCGAGCCGTTTGACCGTTTCGATCTGCCGGGGAGGACGGTCAGACCGGTTTGGATCACCATCGATATCCCGCCGGGAGCGAAACCCGGTCATTACAATGGACATCTCGAAGTGTTGGGTAAAGGAGGTTTTAAAGCGGCTCTCAAGATGGGGCTGGACGTGCAGGACCAGCTGCTTCCTCCGCCGCACGAATGGAAATACAGGCTCGACCTGTGGCAAAACCCCTGGGTGCTCGCTTGGCAGAACCATTTGCAACCCTGGTCCGAAGAGCATAAGCTGCTTTTAAAGAAGCATTTGAAACTTTACGCGGATGCCGGCGGCAAATACATTACCACCTATGCCGTAAATTCCCCATGGAGCGATAATTCGTATACGATCGAAGGCGAAATGATCGGGTCGGTCAAACAAAAGGACGGCAGCTGGAAATTCGACTACAAGATATTTGATGAATACGTACAGCTGGCCATGAGTGTGGGTATCGATAAAGCCATAACGGTTTATACGCCCGTCCCCGGCCAATACCGGTTCCGATATCTCGACGCCACCACAGGGAACCATGAAATAGTCTACTGGCCGCCCGGGTCGGATTCCTTCAAAGCATATTGGGGACCCTTCCTCGACGATC
>Ga0310811_10011837_pt1 | contig 11326 bp, 10 predicted proteins | sample YCmetagenome_FD_207642 | JGI IMG/M metagenome (GOLD analysis project Ga0310811, IMG submission 207642) | Soil microbial communities from experimental microcosm in Duke University, North Carolina, United States - YC | ecosystem: Engineered > Artificial ecosystem > Soil microcosm > Unclassified ... | reverse complement strand
ACACGCATCTCCCTATGCTCGCGGCCTTTTTGGTTTCGGCCGCGAGTCCAAACCCGTCCCCTTATCTCTGATCCGGGCGCCAAAGTGAACCGTCGTTTGCACAGGAACTTTGCTGCAATTGCGAACGCGTTTTGGAACTCCGGCTGCACGACGGCAGAACAATGGGTTAGCCTGTTACCTGCATTAACGAGGATTCATGGGGATGGACCGGCGGATATTCCTGGGCGGCGCGGCCGCGATGGTGACGACGTCAGCAGGCGCGCAGGAGGCGCCGCAGGGTTTACCTCATTGGCCCTCGTCCGTGATCGACATGCATTTCCACATGCGCCAGACGCCGGCGCTGAACATCGCCCATCAGCAAGGCGCGGGCGTCACCGCGGCGAATCTGTTGACGCGCAATGACGCCGCGGCGGCTGTCGCTGTCTTGCAGGCGCAGAATCCGAAAATGTTTCCGTGCTGGTTCGGCTCGACCGACGTGAGCAAACCGGAAGCCGAACAGCTCCTCACCCAGGCCGTGAAGAGCGGCGCCAAAGGCTTTGGCGAACTGAAATATCCGGTGGCGGCGGATGGACCGGAGATGCGCCGCGTCTATGACCTGGCGGCGGAGCTGAATGTGCCGGTGCTGATTCATTTCCAGGAAGTCGGCCAGCCGGCGGCGCCGGGCGGCTACAATACCGGCATCAAGCGCTTCGGCGCGATCCTGAAGGCCTATCCCAGGACCAAGTTCATCGGCCATGCCGATGCCTTCTGGGCCAATATCAGCGCCGATTATCACGAGCAGGAAGCCTACCCCACCGGCCCGATCGTGCCGGGCGGGGTGAGCGACAAACTGCTGTCGGACTATCCCAACCTCTTCGCCGATACCTCCGCCAATTCGGCGAACAATGCGCTGTCGCGCGATCCGGCTTTCACCAAGTATTTCCTCAGACGCCACCAGGACAAGCTGCATTTCGGCAGCGACTGCAATTGCGAGGACGGCAAGGGCGGCGGCGCGGCGCAGAACTCAGACCGTGTGGCGCCGCGGATGCGCGGCAAGTGCGTGGCACGCGAAACGCTCACCTTGCTCGCAGGCGCGACCACGCCGGCGGTATTCCGCAAGATCGCCTGGGCCAACGCGCACCGGCTGATTGGATTGCCGGCTTAGCTCTTTAGAAAATTAAAAACTGTCATGGCCCACCGGAGTGTGGGCCATCCAGTTCGGGCCGCGACAGTCCTGAAAGTAAAGCGCAAACGTCAACTGGGCGGCCCGCATTCGCGGGCCATGACACGTCATGAGATTCGAATGGTCCGTTACTTCCCGAACATCCACCGCAGAATGCCGGGCAAAAGCCATCCCCCATGCACGTCGGAATGGGCGCCGTCGCCCCACTCGTAGCGCACGTCATAGCGCGCGCCGGGAATCTTCTTTTCGTCGGCATTGGCGTTGGCCCATTGCAGCGACGACAGCATCTGCTCATTGGCCAGGTGCCAGTTGCCATGCTCGTTGTTGAGGTCCGCGGTGCCATCCTGCAGGAAAATGCGGATGGGCCGGATGGGATTCTTGCGGATCAGGCCCGGATAGGTGTCGCCGCCCGGGATCATGGGCTCTGTGGCGGTGGCGGGATGATAACCGATCGAAGTGTAGCTGCCGATCATGCTGATGACATTGCCGAAGGCATCGGGCCGGTGCCACGCCACCGTCCAGGCGCAGATGGCGCCGCTGGAGGTGCCGCCGATGGCGCGCCTCTTCGGATCGTCGGTGAATTTGTAGGTCTTGGCGACCTCCGGCAGAATCTCGTCGATCAGCATGCGGGTATAGGCATCGCTGAGCGCGTCATATTCCGGGGCGCGGTGGTTGGGATTTCCGGTGCCCAGATTGTCGGGATAATGCTCGGTGCCGGTATTGCCGGGCGTGATAAAGACACCCAGGGTCGCCGGGATGTCGCCCTTGGCGATCAGATTGTCCAGCACCACCGGAATATTCAGCGGCCCCTGCGGATTGATGGCGCGCTGGCCGTCCTGGAACACCAGCAGATTGGGCGGATTTTTCGCGTCATATTTGACCGGCACATAGATCCAATAGCGCCGCACCGTATTGGGGATAGCCTTGGCCCGGAACTCCAGCGGCCCGATCAGCTTGCCCTTGGGCACGCCGGGTTGCGGGATCGAGTCCGCGGTCGGTGGATATTCGCCCGGCTTGCGCGGCTCCGCACCCAGCGCCGGCCCAGCCAGCAAGGCCAAAGCCAAACCCATTACCCAAAGCTTCATGTACGCTCCCTGATTTCGTTTGACGAAACTCTAGCGCGGCCGTGGGCGTTCAGAAAGTCTTGCGGACCTGCAGGTAGATGCGGGGCTGGGTCCGCGCGAAAACATCCTGGATCGAGCTGGGCGGCGACAGGTTGCGGGGGCCAGGGAAGTTGATCTGCTCCACCTCCAGACGATAGGAGGCGAAATTGTCCGCCCCCAGGGTGATCTTCCAGTCCGGCGTCGGCTTGTAGGACCAGTACGCGTTCAGATAGGGGCTGTTGTGAATGGCGACGCGGCTGATCTGGGAGATGCGCCAGGTGGTGCGCGAAAAACTCGTGCCCCAGGAAAGGCTCCAGGTGGATTTGAGGGAATCGATGTCCTGGGTGATCTCGTAATAGGAGTTGATGTTGCGCGCATTGGAGATGCGCCGCCGCTCTCCGGTCACCGGATCGATCAGGCTGCTGGTGGTCCAGTAGAGATTGGGCTTGAACAGGGCATTCTCCAGCCCCAGGAAATCCAGCGGCACCTGGCCGGTGATGGAGAATTTGTCCTGGGTGGCGTGCGGGATGTTGCCCGGCGCATCCAGGCCGCCGCCGATGGGGATGTAATCCTCAAGATCGGTGATGTCCTCGCGCAGATAGTCCAGCACGATGCCGCCCTTGCCCCAGAAATGCTTTTCCAGCGCCGCGTCCAGCTGCCAGCGCTGATCGGGCCTGAGATTGGCGTTGCCGCCCGCCACGCCATAGCCGGACAGGTTCGACGAGGCCACAAAGTCCGAAAAGTTGAGCTGGCCCACCACGCGCTCGGCCCGCAGCCGCAGCTGGCTCTGGGGATCGATCTGGTAAGACAGGAGCACGCGCGGCTTGGGATAAAAGAAACTGCGGGTGGAGGTGCTGCCGCCCGTTTCCGAAATGGTCGAGATTTCCATCCGCATGCCCGCCTCCAGCGACAGAGCGGGCGTGATCTGCCAGGTGGTGCTGCCAAACACCTCGCCGCGCTTCTCATTCACGGAAATATTGGCATTGGGCAGGCCGATAGCTGTGCCATTGGAGACATAGCTCGAGCTGCCGTCCAGAAAATTGTAGGCGCCCTCCCCGCCCGCCTCCAGGCTCAGCGCCGGCGAAAAGCTGTAGCGCGCGGTGACACGGGCGATGCTTTCACCCGTATCCTTGGTGGCAAGGAAAATCGCGCTGCTGCCGGGCGCGGCGCTGGTGTTGCTGTCTTCTTCATGGCCCAGCCGCTGCAGCACCAGGCTTTCCAGATTGATGGCGCCCAGCACGCCCTGCCAGTGGCTGCCGAACTCGCCATTTTTCACGCCGGTGAAGGAATCGAAGCGCGAACCGCCGCCGCCGTAATAGCGCTGTGTGTTTGGGAAATCGGTGCTCTGCAGAGTGAAGTTGTTGTTCCACTCCCCGCCGAACAGCGGCGCGATCAGGCCGCCATGGGCCTGCCAGCCGACGCGAATGATACCGGTGCTGACGGCGCGGTCGTAAACCTGCGCCTGACCGGGCGCGGTCACCACCCGATAGCCATTGCCGGGCCCGTCGTTCCATATCTGTGTCAGGCGCGAGAGCGAGGCTTCATAGCGATATGGACCGCTCTGGCCGTGATATTCGATACCGCCCCAAGGCGCCCACTGCCCCGATCCCACGAAAGTGAGATTGGTGTTGAGGATGGTCTGACTGGAATCCTCGTTCTTGCGCACGATGTTCGCGACCACGCTCTGACCCTGCATGTCGATGCCAGGCGCCGAGCCGCGGATCAGTTCGATGCGCTCCACATTGGAAGCGGGAATGCGCTGAAGAATGCTTTGCAGATCATCGTTCTTGGCGGTGGGCCGCGCGCCGTCCACCAGCACATTGCCGGCGGTGCCGGCAAAACCCCGCACCGACGTGCCGGTGCCCGTATCCAGCGAAAAACCCGGCAGCCGGCCCACCATGTCATAGGCCGTGGCGGGCCTAGCATCAGCGAAGAAGCTGGGCGGATAGACCGAGATTCCCTGCTCCGGCTGGGCCAGCGCCGGGCCCGCCAAAAGCCAAGCTGCTAAAAATACTGCCTTTTTCCCACTCATTCCCAAGTTCCTTGCATAACCGTATAGCATGTACAACATTATACCTTGCATAACATGGTACCCATGTCTATACAGGGCAGGCGCGAAATCGGCGCGAGGTTTTCAAACGGAGGCTAGCGATGCGGATTTATGTGAAAGCGGCTCTTGCTCTCGTTCTTCTCACCGGCGCGGCCTCCGCGCGCGACTGGGACAACTTCACGGCGCGCGAGCCTTCTCTCAAGCAGCCGGGTCACTGGGAATGGGCCTGGGATGGCAGCGATGGCCTTGGCATCTCCGTGCCCGCCACGGTGCATTATGTGCGCACCGGCCCTGCCCGCATCAGCATCACCGGGTCCGAAGACATGCTGAACCAGATTCGCGTTGGCCAGGGCCAGATCCGCTTCTGCCGCGACTGCTGGGGCAAGGGCGAACATGTGGACATCACCGTCAGCGGCGTCGCCTTGCATAAAGTGGCGCTGGCGGGGGGCGGCGAGGATATCCAGCTCGGGCGTCTGGACCAGGACGATTTGCGCTTGTCCATCGCCGGCAGCGGCCGCGCCAGTGCCGACGGACGCATCGACCGGCTGGAGCTTTCCATCGCCGGTTCCGGCACCGTGCGGATGGATGACGCCAAGGTTCAGCGCGCGGACATCCATATCGCCGGCAGCGGCAATGTCGCCGTCACCCCGACCGAGGAAGCCAATGTGCATGTCGCCGGCTCCGGCAATATCGACATGAAGGCGAGCCCTCCCCGTCTCAACCAGCACATCACCGGCTCGGGCGGTGTGCGCGTGACGCGCAACTGAGTCGTGGAACGCGGCCTCATTGCGGCACCCAACAGCGGAGGTTAGCCTTTGCGTGGCGCCCTCAGCGGAAGATTCGGGTTTGGCGGAAAGCATTCAGACGCAGCTCAGGAAGGGCGTCCTGGAACTGTGCGTGCTGACCTTGCTGTCGCGCGCCGATGCCTATGGTTACGAGATCGCGAGCCGCCTGATGCAGGATGTGGGGATGGGGGAAGGCACGATCTATCCCCTGATGCGCCGCATGCAGGACGATGGCCTGGTCTCGACCTATCTGGTGGAAGCCCCTGGGGGACCGCCGCGCAAATATTATCGCCTGACCGAAACGGGCCGCAAAACGCTGACGGCCCAGCGCGACGAGTGGAAAAGCTTCATGGGCGCGGTGGAGAAAATGCTGGGGGACGGTTCATGACGCGCGCGCTGTTCATCGCCCGCCTGCGCCAGGGCTTGAGAGGCCTTTCCGGCGATGAGATCGCCGACATCGTGACGGACTATGAAGCCCATTTCAGCGATGCCGCCGCTGCCGGGCGCAGCGAAGCCGATGTCGCGGCCTCGCTGGGCGATCCCCTGCAGCTCGGCCAGGAGATTGCCGCCGAAAGCAAACTGCGCCGCTGGGAGAAACGCCGCAGCCCGCACAATTTCCTGCGCGCCGGCTTGGCCCTGGCGGGGCTTCAGACCTTTAACCTGCTGGTGATTCTGCCTGTCCTGGCGTTGATCCTGTTCTGCGCCGGCGTCGCCACTTATGTGCTGTATGAGGTCGGCCGCACCGGCCTGCATCTTCTGACGGGCCTGGCCTCGGGCAACGGCACCGTGGTGCTCCCTGCTCTTGTGGGCCTGGGCCTGATTTCCGGCGTGATCGGCGTGGGCAGCTTGATCCTGCTCCTGCTGGACAGCGGCCTGCGCCTGCTCGGGCGTTATGTCCGCATGAACTACCGCCTGCTCAAGCGGGAGGATGAGGAATAGCCATGTCCCGTACCCTTGTGATCACCACTATCGCCGGCCTTGGTATCTGCGGCCTTTCGCTGGGCGCCGCCATACTGGTTGGCGGCGATAACATCTTGCACGATCCGCGTTCGCTCGAAGGCGTCAAGCCGCTGATCGATCTGGCCACCCACAAGGCCTGGCGCTGGAATGGCGGCGATAGCCTGGCGCTGGATGCACCGATCAACATCCGCTACCAGCAGGCAGGCACGCCGCAGGTCTCCGTCACCGGGCCCGCCGAGGCGATCGAGCATGTGCATGTCTCGCGGGGGCGCATCGGCGCCGACAACAGCCTCAGCCGCAAAAGCGGCCGCAAAGTGGACGCGGTGGTCAGCGGCATTCCCATCCGCAAATTCGTGGTCAACAATGGCGAGACCCTGGACCTGGGCGAGGTCAAGCAGCCGGAGCTTGACCTGCATATCAACGGCAATGGAGCGGTGACAGGCGGCGGAGAGGTAGGACAGCTCAATCTCATCATCGCCGGCCCCGGCCGGGCGTCACTTGGCGGCCTGTCAGTGCAGGACGAGGCAAAGGTCGCCATCCTGGGCAATGGCACGGCGGCGCTGGCGCCGCTCGGCAGTCTCAAATTGTTCATTGCGGGCAATGGCAAACTGGCGATGACGACAAAGCCCAAGGCCATCAGCCAGACCATTCTCGGCAATGGTGAGATTCAGCAGGTAACAGCGGCAGCCGCCGCCGATGCGGCACGCGTGGCCGCCGAAGCGGCGCGCATAGGCACAGAGGCCGCACGGACGGCTACAGAGGAAGCCTTGAGAAGTATCCCCGCGCCGCCCGCGCCCCCGGCTCCTCTAATGCCCTCGCCGCCGGGCATGCCGGATGTGGCGCGGAGAGGCGATTCCGTCACCGTTCTCAACCATCGCAATATTGATCTGGGCCATATCGAGCAGGAAAGACTCAAGATCTCAGTGATGGCGTCCGGCTCGGCCACGGCCGAGGGCAAGGTGGATGTGCTTCAGGTCTCGGTCATGGGCTCCGGTCAGGCCAATCTGGGTCGGCTCGCCGCGCGTCGCGTGGATGTGATGATCGCGGGCAGCGGTGATGTGACGGTCGCGCCTAGCGAGAAGCTGAATGTCAATATCATGGGCTCCGGCGATGTGCATCTGATGACCAAGCCCGCGAAGGTCGAGCAGCGGATCATGGGCTCAGGCCACATCATCCCGCCACCCTGACTGCGGGCCAACTTTATTGCCTGTCAAAGCGTCAAAACTGATGAGACTCGTATGGCGGCATTGGATCGTAGAAGGCTGCTTTTGGGTTGCGGGGCCGCGCTAACATGTGCCGGCGAAGCACGGGCTTCGGTCGCGATCGATGAGCAAGGGTTTGCCCCCATCGGCGGCATTCCGCAATGGATAGCCATCCAGGGAAAGGAGAATGCCAACCCTGCAATTCTTTACCTGCATGGCGGACCTGGAGAGGCGCAATCGCCCTTTCTGAACAGTTTTACGCCGTGGGAGCAGGACTTCACGGTGGTCAATTGGGACCAACGAGGTGCCGGAAAAACTTTCGAGAAGAATGGCGAAGCGACGCCGGACCTGACACTCGAGCGTTTGACCGCCGATGCCGTCGAAGTGACGCGGCTTGCTTTGAACCGGCTTGGAAAGCGCAAGCTGGTTCTGGTGGGTCAGTCTTTCGGCGCCATGCTGGGGCTCATGGCGGTACGGCGCGCGCCCGAGCTTTACTACGCCTTTGTCGGCACGGGACAGTTCGTCAACAATGCCCTGACGATGGAATATCGCGAGCGTTGGGCGCGACAACAAGCGGTGGCCACCCACGATCAAGCTGGCCTTAAGGCGCTTGATGATGTGCAGACGCTGTCAGTGAATGACTGGAAGCGCATCGGCGCCTCACGCAAATGGATGTTGCTGGGCCCCGACCAGGACTATCTCAAGCTGCAGACTGATTTCATGGGCTCACCCGACCATCCCAAGCCCGAAACCCAGGCCTGGGTCAAAGGCTATGGTTTTGAGTCCAGCAAAATTGCGGCAGAATCCATCGTCTTTGACGCGATCACAGCGGCACCCGAGCTGCCGGTGCCCTACATTCTGATTCAAGGGCGTGGGGACCACATCACGCCTTTCGAGCCGGCACGGGCTTATTGGCAAATGGTGCGCTCCAAGGGCAAGGCATTTGTAGCAATCGATGGCGGGCACTATGCCTGCTTCACCGATTCCGACCAGTTCCTGGCGGCGATGCGCAAATATGTGCTGCCGTTGGTGCGGCGATGATTGCCGGAAAATCGCAGGGACCTGAGACGCACAATTCCGGTGCAGCGTGGCTTCGCCACCCGTTGATGCTTTTGCTTTTCATATTAGTCGCACTATTGCCCTTTGCCACCGCGCAAGCCGCCGGCATCCGAGACATTGTCATTCCTGCAGACAAAAACGGGCCTAAAATTTTGGCGCAACTTTGGACGCCATGTGCGACACCGGCGGCAGAGATTGTCGTGGACAGCGAAATATGGCCGGTGGCCATTCGGGGGGTCAGGGACTGTGCGATCACACAAAAGAACTTGCCGCTCGTTGTTATTTCGCATGGATTGTTTGGAGATAGGTTCAGTCATCACGATACCGCGGAATTCCTGGCCGATGCGGGTTTTGCGGTTGTTTCTCTCAATCACACGCAAGATTCTGTTCTCAGTTACAATGACAAATCGGCCTCAGACATTTCGCCCTTTCTCGTTCGCCCCATTGATATCAAGCGCGTGATGGACGCGCTGCTGCTTCATCCGCAACCGGGCCTGAACATCGACCGCAACCGCATAGGCTTTTTCGGGTTTTCCCGTGGCGGCTATACCGGGCTTGTTCTGGCCGGCGCCGTGCCGGATTTTCACCATCCTGCGTTCCCGTGTGTCGAGAAGATACCGCTGTGCCGGGAAATGTCCGACAACGACATCCCCCCTCACCCGGCTGGATACGAACCGCGCATCAAAGCCTTTATCTTGGCTGATCCCTTGAGCTTCTTTGCGGACAAGAGCACGTTGGAGACGGTGAAAGCGCCGATCCAGCTATGGAGCTCCGCACTTGGTGGCATGGGCGTGACCCCCGCAAATGTGGAGGCTATAGCCCGAGACCTTCCAGTCAGGCCCGAATTTCACCGCGTGCCCAACTCCACCCATATGTCTTTCATCTTCCCGTGCACACGCGCTTTCGCCAAAACCAACCCGCCCCAGGTGTGCACAGATCCGCCAGGTTTTGACCGCACTGCATTCCACACGCAATTCAATGCGGAGGTGCTCCGCTTCTTCCGCGCGCAACTGGGCCAGTAACAGGGACCACAATGACGGTATCGCGACGCGACCTCTTGATTGGTGCCGGCGCAGCGGGCCAAACCGTGACCGTCGCGCGGCGTCAGTTCCTCGCCGGCGGCATTGCCACGGCTCTGCCCTTGCCGGCAGTGGCGCAGCCGGTGCCGGAAACGCGCACCTACAAGACGGTCGGTAGCTTGGACATCAAGGCCGACATCTGGCATGGCGCGGGCGCGGGGCCACACCCCGCGATCCTCTATATTCATGGCGGGGGTCTGATGATGGCGTCCCGCCGCGGCATGCCGCCCCGGTGGGAGCTGGAGCGCTTCACGGCGGCCGGATACACGGTCGTGTCCATCGACTATCGGCTGGCGCCCGCAACCAGACTGCCGGACATCGTGGAAGACGTGGCGGATGCCTGGGCCTGGCTGCATTCCCAGACCCGCGATCTGAATATCGATCCGGTACGCATCGCGGTGATGGGCATGTCGGCTGGCGCCTATCTGGCGCTGCTGACCGGCTATCGCCTCAGCCCGCGGCCGAGAGCGGTGGTGTCCTTCTATGGCTATGGCGACATCACCGGCGCCTGGTGCACACAGCCCTCGCCTTTCTACAGCAGCAAACCGGCTGTCACTGAAACAGACGCTTTCAAGGCCTTGCAGACGGAAATCGTGGCCGAACCGGCCGGAGAGTCCGCCCGCACCCGTACTGAGCTTTACACCTACGCGCGCCAGCGCGGGCTTTGGTCCAAGCTGGTCAGCGGCCATGATCCAGTGACCGAGCCGGCATGGTTCTCGCCTTATGAACCCATTCGCCACATCACGCCGAACTATCCGCCCACTATGCTGCTACAGGGAGAGAAAGACACCGACGTGCCGTTCGAACAGGCGAAGGCGCTGGCCCAGGCCCTGTCACGCAACAAGGTCATCCACCAGCTGGTCTCGGACCCAGACTGGGATCACGCCTTCGACTATCGGGCCAATGACAAGGACCCCAAGGTGGCCGCCGCCTTCAGCCTTCTCCTGGCATTCCTGGCTGAACAGTTGCGATAGCAAGCCGTTACGGCAGCCCGAACACGATCAGGCTGTCGCCCACCGGCGGGCTATGTATGAAGGCGCCGCCGGTCGCCACCACGGCGACATATTCCTTGCCGTCCATGCCGCGATAGGCAATCGGTGAGGCATGGGCGGAGGCTTCCATCTTGTAGGTCCAGAGCTCCTTGCCGCTCCTGGTCTCGAAAGCGCGGAAGCGGCTGTCGTCGGTGGCGCCAATGAAGATCAGGCCCGATGCCGTGGTCAGCGGCGCGCCCAGATTGGGACGGCCGGTATTCTGCTTGCCGGCCGGCATGATGTCGCTGACGCCCAGATTGACGCGCCAGGCGATCTTGCCGGTGTTGACGTTCACCGCCCACAGATCGCCCCAGGGCGGATCCTGGCAGGGGTAATAGCCGTGGCCAGGTATCTCTTGCTCGAAGAAGCTGTCGGGGATGTTGGCTGAAGCCCAATAGCCGCCTTTCTTTTTCTCCAGCTGTTCGATCGAGCCCATCTCCTGGGTATTGACGATGTAATAGCCGAGCTTGGGATCAAAGGCGCCGCCGCCCCATTCCGGTCCGCCGCCTGAACCCGGAAAACGCGCGATCTGTGAATCGCTGGTTATGGGCGAGAAAGGCACGCTGTCGTGCAGATGATGGTCTTTGATCAGCTTCTCGCAAAAGTCATGCAGCTCCGGTGTGATATTGGTCACATCGGTCGCCGCGGTGAAGCTCTGCACTGTTGCCAGCGGTGGTGGCGTTACCGGGATGGGCTGGGTCGGCCAGGTCTCTTCGTCCTCGACATTGCTCTTGGGCACCGGCACTTCCTTGACGTCATAGAGCGGCTTGCCGGTCAGGCGATCGAGAATGAACATGTAGCCCGACTTGTTCATCGCCGCGACGGCGGGGATAGTCTTGCCGCCCCGCTTGACGTCGAACAGCATGGGTGGGGTCGGCTGGTCCCAGTCCCAGAC
>Ga0310811_10011836_pt1 | contig 11326 bp, 9 predicted proteins | sample YCmetagenome_FD_207642 | JGI IMG/M metagenome (GOLD analysis project Ga0310811, IMG submission 207642) | Soil microbial communities from experimental microcosm in Duke University, North Carolina, United States - YC | ecosystem: Engineered > Artificial ecosystem > Soil microcosm > Unclassified ... | reverse complement strand
TAGCGCAGGATGAAAGGGGGCGTGATGCCGGGCGGCAGCGAGCGCAGTTGCGTTTGCGACAGCGAGGTGACTTCGGCGAGCGCCTCCTGCACGTTCGCGTTGCGCTGGAAGAAGATTTTGATGATCGAAATGCCGTTCAGCGACTGCGACTCGGTATGTTCGATATCATTGACCGCGACCGACAGGCCTCGCTCATACGGCAACGCGATGCGGCGTTCCATTTCGTCGGCCGACAGGCCGTTATATGTCCAGATCACCGACAGCACCGGGATATCGATGGTCGGAAAGATGTCGGTCGGCGTGCGTGCGATCGTCAACGGCCCGGCGATCAGCAGCAATAGCGACAACACGATGAACGTATACGGGCGCTGGAGCGCGAGTCGAACGATCCACATGAAGTGGCAAGTGGCTGAACTTCGATGATCGGACGTCCCGCTACACGCGCGTTGTACCTTGTTCGAGTGCGCTGTCGGGACCGCGTGGCTTTCGAGCCCGCTTGCAGCGTACTTTCAGCGTGCTTGCGGAAATCCGGCTCGCGTTTCAGTTTTAGACCGTGTTGCGTGACAAGTTTAACGTGTTCGCTTACCGTCCGTTACAACTGTTTCGTTTGGCGAAACCCGCCAGGCTTGGTCCGCCAAGCTTGAGCCGGCATCGATGGCAGGCTGGGGGACGAATCGGGGCGAGATTGAGTGCCAGTTCAATGTTTCGCTTCGGCACTAAACGCGACACAATGGGCTGTGACATAAAGCGGTTGCAACAACCAAACCTGCATTGGAGGTTTTCATGAAGGTCGGATCTATCGTGCGCTCGAGCCATATTGCCGTGCCTAAGTCGGCGCGCGGCGTCGTGATGCGAATTCTCGGCGATATGGCGATGGTGTCCTGGTTCGAGGGTGACCCGGGCGAATCCAAACTGCTCAATACCGAACCGTTCTTCCTTGAGGACCTGATCGAAACCGGCGAAATCGTGCGGCCGACGGAAATGCCGCTGCACTGAGCAACCATCCGGCGCTGCGGCGCGGCACAATGTCGGCATGAAACCAGACAACCACGCCGATAACGGGGCTGACGACGATGCCCAAAACCGCGCCCAAAACCGCGCCGACAATGGGGCCAACGATGAGGCCGCGCCGCCGCGCATCCCCGACAGCGCGGCGGACATGTCCGAAGGCGTGCCATTCGCCGGCCTCACGCCGGAATGCGTGCTCGACGCGATCGACGCGGTGCTGGTGCAGAGCGGCCGGCGCGTCGATGGCCGTCAACTGACGCTCAACAGCTACGAAAATCGCGTCTACCAGGTCGGCATCGAGGACGGTGCGCCGCTGGTCGCGAAGTTCTATCGCCCGCATCGCTGGAGCGACGCCGCGATTCTCGAAGAGCATGCGTTTGTGGCTGAACTGGCGGCGCGCGAGATTCCAGCGGTGCCTGCGCTGCCGATCGGCGGGACGACGTTGCATCGGTTCGGCGGCTTCCGCTTCTCCCTCTTCGAACGCCGCGGCGGCCGCGCACCCGAGCTCGAAGACCCGGCGACACTGGAATGGCTCGGCCGCTTCATCGGTCGTATCCATGCGGTCGGCCGGCTGGAGCGCTATCAAGCGCGTCCCGCGCTCGACATCGAGGCATTCGGCCGCGAGCCTCGCCGCTACCTGCTCGAGCACGGATTCCTGCCCACCGAACTGCGCGCCGCGTACGAGGCCGTCAGTGCGCTCGCGCTCGAAGCGATCGAGCGCGCCTTCCAGCGCGCCGGCGATGTAGCCACCCTGCGGCTGCATGGCGACTGCCATGGCGGCAACGTACTGTGGACGGATAACGGTCCCCATTTCGTCGATTTCGACGACAGCCGCACCGGCCCCGCGATCCAGGACCTCTGGCTGCTGCTGCCGGCGGGCCGGACCGACGCCTCCCGTGCGTTGAGTGATCTGCTGGCCGGCTACGAGGATTTCTGCGAATTCGATTCGCGTGAGCTGCATCTGGTCGAGGCGCTGCGAACCTTGAGGCTGTTGCATTATGCAGCGTGGCTGGCGCGCCGCTGGAACGACCCGGCGTTTCCGGCGGCGTTTCCCTGGTTCAACACGCAGCGCTATTGGGAGGACCGAATCCTCGAATTGCGCGAGCAAGTGAGCGCCATGCAGGAAGGCCCGCTGTGGCCGGTTTGATCCGGCCGGAACGACCCGCGCCGCCTGCGCCGCGTCTGTGCCATGCGGTGTCGCATTTTTCGCTTGCTTGAGTAAAGTCTGCGCTTATGTAATGATAACGATTCGCATCTAATGCGGGTCGCGGGCATCGCCATAAGCATTCTCCCGACGCACTTAGTCGCGCATCTTTAGACCGCCAGCCCCCCGGTTTTGCGTTGGTCGCGACGCCCTGGTTACCACCGGGGTCGACGCGCTGCATCCTCCAGACCGGCAAGCCAGCCCGTTAAACGCTCCAACGAGCGGCCACACGCGGCGGGCGGCTTTCGCCCCGTCGTGTCTTACTGACGGGATCATTATGTTTGAGAAGAAGCCGCTTGCTGCGGCCTTGCTGACGGCTATCGCCGTTCCACTGGCGGCCCCCGGAGCATTCGCGCAGACTGCGCAAGATGCGCCGGCCGCAACCGACCCACGGCGTGACCAGGCCGCCTCAGTTGCGCCAACGCAACAAGCTACGCCAACGCAAGCTACACCCACGCAAGCCACACCAACGCCAACCGCGCGAAAGCCAAAGCACACAACGGAAACCGCGTCAGACACGCTGCCGGCGGTAAGCGTGTCCACGCGTGCCGAAAGACCGGACTTCAAGGCGGACCGCGCGACGGTCGGGGCCAAAAAGGCGACCGACCTGCACGATATCGCGCAGCAGGTCACGGTCGTCAACAAGGCGCTGCTGCAATCGCAGGCTGCCGCATCGTTCACCGAAGCATTGCGCAACGTGCCGGGCATCACGATCGGTGGAGCGGAAGGCGGGCAGATCGGCAACAACATCAACCTGCGCGGCTTTACCGCGCGCACCGACATCTATCGCGACGGCTTTCGCGATCGCGGCCAGTACTACCGGGATACGTTCAACGACGAGTCGATCGAAGTGCTCTACGGGCCCTCATCGATGCTGTTTGGCCGCGGCTCGACCGGCGGCGTGATCAACCAGGTCAGCAAGCAGGCGAATCTGAAGTCGTCCGCTGAAATCGGCGCAACGGTCGGCACGCACGACTACTACCGCTCGACTGTGGACGTCAACCAAGCGATCACGGATACTGCGGCGCTGCGCGTGAACGCTTTCGGGCAGGATATCGGCACCACCCGCGACCAGCTCAGGAACAAAGACTGGGGGATCGCGCCACAGGCGCATTTCGGGATCGGCACGCCGACTGAAATCACGCTGTCCGCGCTGATCCAGCATAACCGGGACATGCCCGACTACGGCGTGCCGCCGCTCAACGGTCATCCGGCGCCGGTCAATCGCGGCACGTTCTACGGCTATACCGACGACCGCACGATACAGGACGTGCAGACGCTGTCCGCGCGCATCGAGCACCGCGTCGACGACAACCTGAAGTTCCGCAACCAGACGCAGTTCAGCCACTACGCGACCGACGCGCGCGCGACCAACGCGAACGCCGTGCTGACCGGACCGCTGCCGGACTCGCCAGCGTTGTCGAAAGGCAATTTCACGTCGTTGCCGGCGTCGTCGCTGTTCGTGCGACTGCAAGGCCGGGACCGCGTGATCAACGACCACTCGATCTATAACACCACGGACGCCGAGTGGAAGTTCAAGACCGGGCCGGTCGGCCACGATGCGATCGCCGGCATCGAGCTTGGCCACGAGACCTACAACAACCAGGCGTTCCGCACCACCGGCCCGGGGATGACGGCCGGGACCATCGGCGTCGTGCCGCTAATCGACCCGGCCTACACGCCTCGTCCGGCCGGCACCGTAACGCAGGCGACCAATCTTGCGGAATCGAGCGCCAACTCGATCGGCATCTACCTGAACGACACGATCACGCTGAACCCTTACTTCAAGATCGTCGGCGGTGTGCGTTGGGATCGCTTTCGGGCACACATTTCCAATTCGATCAATTCGCCGTCGTATGCGGCGCAGACCAATAACTTCACCAGTGTGCGCGGCGGTTTGATTTTTCAGCCCACCAAAGCGCAGTCGTACTACGTGTCGTATGGCACGTCGTTCAATCCGTCACTGGAGGCGCTGACGGTCACGAACACTACGCAAAACCTGAAGCCGGAAACGAACCGGTCGTACGAAATCGGCAGTACGTGGGATTTGCTGAACGACAACCTGTCGATCTCGCAGTCGTTGTTCAACACCGAAAAGAGCAACGCGCGCACGCAGACGAGCAGCGGCGTCTACACGCTGGACGGCGATGTGCGCGTGCGCGGCTACCAGATCGGGGCATCCGGCTATCTCACGAAACAGTGGCAGATGTACGGTGGCTACACGTATCTGAACAGCGTGGTGCTGAAGGCCCTGGACGGTACCACCGGCAACACGCTCGCGAACACGCCGCGCAATATGTTCACGTTGTGGACCACCTACGCCTTGACGGGGCATTGGGAAATTGGCGGCGGCCCGACCTACGTCGGCTCTCGCTACGCGGCGAACAATAACTATGTGTCAGTGGGCGGATACACGCGCTGGGATGCGACGCTCGCCTACCTCCAGAAGAAATGGGATGTGCGGCTCAACGTGTGGAATCTGACCGACAAGCGCTACTATGACGCCCTAATCCCGTCCGACGGCGGACGCGCGGTGCCCGGACTGGGCCGTATGCTCTTGGCGACGCTCACTTACCGCATGTGAGAGGCAACGGAATGATCCTGCATATCCCGCAAGTCCTATCGGACGAACAAGTTAGCGCGATGCGGGCCGCGCTCGACGCGGCCGGCGACGCGTGGGTCGACGGCCGCGCGACGGCGGGGTATCAGGGTGCGCCCGTCAAGCACAACCAGCAGATCGCCGAGCATGCGCCGCTCGCGCAGCAGCTCGGCGACGTGATTCTCGCGTCGCTCGAGCGGCACCCGCTGTTCATCAGCGCGGTGTTGCCCAATCGCGTCTATCCGCCGCTGTTCAACCGCTACGGCGTGGGCATGACGTTCGGCAATCACGTAGATGGCGCCGTGCGGATCGTGCCGCGTTACGGCATCAAGCTGCGCACCGACGTGTCCGCAACGCTGTTTCTCGCGGCGCCGCAGGAGTACGACGGCGGCGAGCTGGTGATCGAAGATACCTACGGCGCCCACGCTGTAAAGCTCCCAGCCGGGGACCTGATAGTCTATCCGGCCACCAGCGTGCACCGGGTCGAACCGGTGACACGTGGCGCGCGCGTCGCGAGTTTTTTCTGGGTCCAGAGCCTGGTGCGCGATGATGCGCAGCGCGCGCTCCTGTTCGATCTCGACAACTCGATCCAGCGGCTGAACGTCGACAACGCGGACGAACTGTCCCGCAAGAAACTGGTGGGCTGTTATCACAACCTGTTACGCATGTGGAGCGACACGTGAATCGACAAGACGCCGATGACATGTTGGGCGCCGAGACCGTACTGGACGGAACACTGCGCGACATGCCGGGCCTGGCCGACGGCGCCGGCAGGCAGGGCGCGCACCGGCCGGGCGTACCGGGCCGGCCGGGCGCCGCCCCGGTACGCCCACTCGACGAGCGCCGCCAACGTTCGCGGCGTTCGAGCTTTCTCAAGTGGCTGCGCAAGCTGCATGGCTGGATCGGGCTTTGGGGTGCGGTGCTGGGCCTGCTGTTCGGCGTCACGGGCTTTTTGCTGAACCACCGCGCGGGCCCAATGAAGATTTCGACCGGGGAGCCGCAGGTGTCGCAGTTGCGGATGCCGTTGCCCACACCCCGGCCCGCGTCGCCGCGGGAATTGGCCGATTACGTGAAGCGCGAACTCAAGCTCGACGGGCGCCTCGGTCGTGTGCAGAAGGAGTCGGCACACAAGGTCGCCTGGGGCGACCGTACGGTGATGCAGCCGGAGCACTGGAGCGCGACGATAGTCGGCCCGTCGCGCGGCGCGGCGATCGACTATTGGGTGGGCAATGCGGAGGTGGAGGTGAAACGGACCGAGCACACGGTGCTTGCGATGCTCACGAACATGCATAAAGGCACCGGCATGGGGGCCGGCTGGGTGCTGTTGGGGGACACCATCGCCGGCAGCCTGTTGCTGTTGTCACTGACCGGCGTGTTGCTGTGGACCGAATTGACGAAGAAAAAGACAGCGGGCGCGCTGATCTTCGCGGTGTCGCTGGCGGCCATGGTGTGGACCGCCTTGTCGTAGCGCGGCCAGCGCCGCGCTTCACTGTGCGAAGGCACGGTCGATGAGCGCTTGCGCATCGAGCGAAGCGGGCAGCGCGCCGTATACGTGTCCGCTGTCCCGCGCGGCTTGTCCGAGCCGTGTGTGGATGAACGCCTCGGCGCTCGCCGGTGGGGCGTCGCGCATCATCAGCACCGCTTGTGCGACTAGCGCCAGCCGTTGCGCAATCCTGCGCGCTTGCGCTTCGCGTGTCTGCTCTGGCACCTGTAGCAGCGCCAGCAGTTCATCGAGCGCGATCTCGACGCGGCGGTCGGCGCGCGCGGCATCGCGCCAATCGTCCAGCATCGCATTGGCGGCGTGCGCTTCGCGTTCGAACGCGCGCAACACGTCGAGGCACATCACGTTGCCTGAGCCTTCCCAGATTGAATTGACCGGCGCTTCCCGATAGAAGCGCGCCATGGGGCCCGTTTCCACGTAGCCGTTGCCGCCCCACACCTCGAGCGCTTCGCCAGTGAACGCCAGGGCCCGCTTGCACACCCAGAACTTAGCGGCGGGCGTGACGAGGCGCCGCCACGCGCGTGTCATGGGCGCGTCCGCGTCTTCTTCGAACGCGCGCGCGAGGCGCATGAACAAGCGCATCGCCGCCTCCGATTCGAGCGCGAGATCGGCCAGCACGTTGCGCATCAGGGCGTGATCGACCAGTTGCTTGCCGAATGCGCGGCGGTACCGCGCATGATGGATGGCGTGGATCAGTGCGGCGCGCATCAACGCGGCGCTGCCGATCACGCAGTCCAGGCGCGTGGTGTTCGCCATCTCGACGAGGGTTTGCACGCCTCGTCCGGGCTCGCCGATCAGGACGCCGAAGGCGTCGAAAAATTCGACCTCGCAACTCGCGTTCGAACGATTGCCGAGCTTGTCCTTGAGTTGCTGGATATGCACGGCGTTCTTGGCGCCGTCGGGCGTGAAGCGCGGCACGTAAAAGCACGATAAGGTCTCGTGGCCGCTGCCGCGCGCGAGCACGAGGTGCGCGTCGGCCTGCGGTACCGAAAAAAACCATTTGTGGCCGATCAGCCGATACTCGGCGCCGCGGCCGCCGGCCGCTCCGAGCGGATGTGCGCGCGTCTGGTTGCTGCGCACGTCCGAGCCGCCCTGTTTCTCGGTCAGGCCCATGCCGACCAGCATCGATGTCTTCCGTTCGAGCGGCAGGTCGCGCGGATCGTGCTCGCGCGATAGCAGCTTGTCGCGCAGCGCCGCATATAGCGCGGGTTCCCTTTGCAGCAGCGGAATGCTCGCGAAGGTCATGGTGACCGGGCACAGCGACCCGCTTTCGAGTTGAGCGTGCAGATAGTAGCCGGCGCAGCGCGCGACCATCGCACCGGGACGCGGTGCGGCAAATGGCAGCGTGCCCTGCAAGCCGGCCGCGCGAAGCAGCGCCACCAGCCGGTGCCAGCTCGGATGAAACTCGACCGCGTCGATCCGTTCGCCGCGCGGGCTGTGTGTCGCCAGCGCCGGGACGTGCCGGTTCGCCTGCTCGGCGAGCGCCAGGATATCCGGCTCGGTCAATTGGGCGCCAGCGGCCGCCAGCGTGTCGGCGTACCATGCGCCGTTCTCGCGCGACAGCGCATCGACGAGCGCGGCGTCGCTGCTGAACGCGTTGTAGCGCGCGAGCGGCGGCACCTGGTTAGAGACGTCGTGTGTCCTGCCGAATCGGGACGGTTCCATGGCGGTCTCCGACTGCAACCCATCGCGGTGGAAGCGGACACGGGCTGCATGTCATATTGCGAAATTATGCTGTTTATCTTCCGAGTGCCTTATACTGCGCCTATAGGTGAAAACCCCTAATTGAGTTCGCGACCCGAAGTGCGGTCGTTGTGACACTCCCACCCTTGTGACATTCTCGTGAGCGCGATCATCCACCGTCCCGAAGCCGCCGATGGGCGAGCCGAGGTCCCAGCCGACGTCCTAGCCGAAGTCCCAGCCGTCGTCCGAGTCGAGGATCGAGCGGACCTTCGAGCGGAGATCCGAGCCGAGATCCGAGTCGACGAACGAGCCGTCAGCGGTGGCCCCATTGGCGGCGTGCGTCGTGTCGCGCGGATTGCCGTTCAAAGCGGACTGATTGCTGCAGTATGGATAGCGGCGGATGCCGCAGCACGCGATTTCCGCCTGCCGGTGCCGGGCGGGGTGCTAGGCCTCGTCGTGTTGCTGCTGCTGTTGTTCAGCGGCAAGGTCGCGCCGAAGGCGGTCAAGGCCGGCTCGGACTGGCTGCTGTCCGAAATGCTGTTGTTTTTCTTGCCGGCTGCGGTGGCCGCGATCCAGTATGGCGGCCTGTTCAAGGCGGACGGCTGGCGGCTCGCGCTGGTTATGCTGGCCGGCACCCTGATCGTGATGTTCGCGGTTGCGGTCGCGGTCGAACAGACCGCACGTCTGGAGCGTCGGCTCGCGTTGCGACGCGCGATGGCGCAGGCGTCGCCACGCGAGCGGCAGACGTTTTCCTAGGGCGCCCTCTGCTTAGGGTTTGCACCGCTCAACCTCTTCAACCTCTTCAACCTCTTCACCGGCTTCGCGCGCCTGATCGGCGCATCGACTGAACGCATTCGCATGACTACGCTGTACGCCTCGTTACGCTCCGACACTGTCGCGCCCTATATCGCGGCCAGCTGCTTTGTGCTCACGATTGTGCTGTATGGGGTGTCGAAACGGCTCTACCGACGCTATCCCAAAGCCTGGCTGACGCCGCTGGTCGTGGTACCCGCGGTGCTGGCGGTGCTCATGCTGGCCGCGCGGATTCCGTACCCCGTCTACTTTGCGGACACACGCTGGCTGATGTGGATGCTGGGACCCGCCACCGTCGCGTTCGCGGTGCCCATCCACGAACACCGCGCACTAATCCGCAAGCACTGGATGTCGCTGGCGGTCGGTGTGACGGTTGGCGTGGTCACCGGTGTGGTCGGATCGCTGTTGCTCGCGCGAATGCTTAACCTGTCCCCCGATCTGCAACGCAGCCTCATGACGCGCTCAATCTCGACGCCGTTCGCGCTGTCGGTGGCTGACACGCTGCATGCGCCGCGCGACCTGACCGCGCTGTTCGTGATCGCAACCGGCATGGTCGGGATGCTGTTCGGCGAGCTGGTGCTTGCAATTGTGCCGCTGCGTACACGGCTCGCGCGCGGTGCGCTGTTCGGCGCGGCCGCGCACGGCATCGGCACCGCGAAGGCGCGCGAGATCGGCAGCCAGGAAGGCGTCATTTCAAGTCTTACAATGATGATCTCCGGCGTCGTCATGGTGCTGATCGCGCCGCTGTTGTCGCTGTTATGGAACACAGCATTCGGATGACCGCGGTATGGTGACTGTGACATTGCAGTCACCACGAAGGCAACGCGCGCGGAATACATTTGCTACAATTCACGCTCGTTTCCGAGGAGCGTTGCGACGGGTGCATCGGGCTAAAGCCAGCCACCCGCCAGGCTCGGAAATTTCTACGGACGGTTCCATAACCGATTGAAGCGCGCGATGCGCCGACCGATTGGATCAAGGAGCCACGCATGAACGGCGCTCACGTCTTTAATTTCTAGTTCTTTTTAGAAAAGGAGGCGTGATGAACGCCGCAGTACTCGATTCCCAAAATTCGAAAGATTTTGCCGTTGCCGATATGGCGCTTGCTGCCTGGGGCCGCAAGGAACTCAATATCGCCGAGACCGAAATGCCGGGCCTCGTGCAAATCCGCGACGAATACCGCGCACGGCAGCCGCTGAAGGGCGCGCGCATTGCCGGTTCGCTGCACATGACCATCCAGACCGGCGTGCTGATCGAGACGCTGACGGCGTTGGGCGCCGACGTGCGCTGGGCGTCATGCAATATTTTCTCGACGCAGGACCACGCGGCCGCCGCCATCGCGGCGAGCGGCACGCCGGTGTTTGCTTTCAAGGGCGAATCGCTCGACCAGTACTGGGAATTCACTCACCGGATCTTCGAATGGCCGAACGGCCAGCACGCGAACATGATCCTCGACGATGGCGGTGATGCGACGCTGTTGCTGATCCTCGGATCGAAGGCCGAAAAGGACCGCTCGGTCATCGCCAAGCCGACCAACGAGGAAGAAGTCGCGCTGTACAAGTCGATCGCGGCCCGCCTCGACAGCGACGGCACGTGGTACTCGACGCGCCTGGCGCAAATCAAGGGCGTCACGGAAGAAACCACGACCGGTGTGCACCGCCTGTATCAGATGGAGAAGGAGGGTCGCCTGCCGTTCCCGGCGATCAACGTCAATGATTCGGTGACGAAATCGAAGTTCGACAACCTGTACGGCTGTCGTGAGTCGCTGGTCGACGGGATCAAACGCGCGACCGACGTGATGATCGCGGGCAAGATCGCCGTCGTGGCGGGTTACGGCGACGTCGGCAAGGGTTGCGCGCAGTCGCTGCGCGGCCTGGGCGCGACCGTTTGGGTCACCGAAATCGATCCGATCTGCGCGTTGCAGGCGGCAATGGAAGGCTACCGCGTGGTGACGATGGAATATGCGGCCGACAAGGCCGACATCTTCGTCAGCGCGACCGGCAACTACCATGTCATCAACCACGATCACATGAAGGCGATGCGCCACAACGCCATCGTCTGCAACATCGGCCACTTCGACTCGGAAATCGACGTCGCATCGACGCGCCAGTATCAGTGGGACAACATCAAGCCGCAGGTCGACCACATCATTTTCCCGGACGGCAAGCGCGTGATCCTGCTGGCGGAAGGCCGTTTGGTGAACCTTGGCTGCGCGACCGGTCACCCGTCGTTCGTGATGTCGAACTCGTTCACCAACCAGACGCTCGCGCAGATCGAACTGTTCACGCGTGGCGGCGAGTACGATAAAAAGGTCTACGTGCTGCCCAAGCATCTCGACGAAAAGGTCGCGCGCCTGCATCTGGCGCGCATCGGCGCGAACCTCACCGTGCTGTCCGACGAGCAAGCGTCCTACATCGGCGTAGACAAGAACGGGCCGTTCAAGCCGAACCACTACCGGTATTGATCCGCTGCGGCACGGCACGCACGGCACGGCACGCACGGCACGGTACGGCCGACT
>Ga0310811_10011835_pt1 | contig 11327 bp, 7 predicted proteins | sample YCmetagenome_FD_207642 | JGI IMG/M metagenome (GOLD analysis project Ga0310811, IMG submission 207642) | Soil microbial communities from experimental microcosm in Duke University, North Carolina, United States - YC | ecosystem: Engineered > Artificial ecosystem > Soil microcosm > Unclassified ... | reverse complement strand
CAGGGCCGGCACGATGCGGCTGAGGTCGTCCAGCCCCGAGACGCGCGCCGCCGCCACGTCGTTGCTCGACAGGGCCGTGATGCTGATCGGCACGGCCTGCAGGTTCTGGGTGCGCTTCTGGGCGGTGACCACCACTTCCTGGACAGAGGTGTTGGCGGGAGGATCGGACGGCGCCGCCGCCGGCCCAGTCTGAGCCCTGGCGCCCCCCGCAGAAAGGGCGATGGCCGAAGCGAAGGTCAAAAGGGCCGCGGCGTTCATGCGCGGCTGGAGACCCTTCCGCGTGGAAGGGAGATGGACGATCTGCACCACTGTTATCCCCTTGTCTTGTCGGCGAACACGTCGCCGTTCGGTGGCGTGACGGGGGTTGGGCGCCCAGGCTCGGGAGCGGCCGACGACCCGGCCTGAATATTACCGAACGACGATTTGGTAATATTCCACAGCAAACGCAGCCGTTTGCCGGGCGACGGGCGGGGCGCCTTTCTTTTGGGCGTTTCGCAAGGGGTTCGGATGCGGAATGACCCGGTTTGGCCCGCCCTACTCCGCCGCCTCCAGCCTGCGTCCGCCCATCGGCTTCAGGCCGAGATCGCGGAACAGCTTCTCGTCCTCGTCCTGATCCGGGTTCGGCGTGGTCAGCAGACGCCCGCCCACGAACACCGAATTGGCGCCGGCGAGGAAGCACAGGGCCTGGTGCTCGCGGCTCATGTGCTCGCGGCCGGCCGAGAGGCGCACGACGGATTGGGGGAGGACGATGCGGGCCACGGCGATGGTGCGCACGAACTCCAGGCCGTCGAGGCCGCCGTCCGCGATCGCCTTGTCGCCAAGCGGCGTGCCCGGGATCGGCATCAGGTCGTTGATCGGCACGCTGCCCGGATGCTCGGGCAGGATGGCCAGCTGACGGATGAGGGAGGCGCGGTCGGCCCGCGTCTCGCCCAGACCGACGATGCCGCCGCAGCAGACGTTCACGCCGGCCGCGCGCACGTGCTCCAGGGTGTCGAGCCGGTCCTGGTAGGTGCGGGTGGTGACCACCTCGCCGTAGTACTCCGGCCCGCTGTCGAGGTTGTGGTTGTAGTAGTCGAGGCCCGCGGCCTTGAGCGACCTGGCCTGCTGGCTGGTGAGCATGCCGAGGGTGACGCAGGTCTCCAGGCCGAGGGCCTTCACGCCGCCGATCATGGCCTCCAGCTGCGGCAGGTCGCGGTCCTTCAGTTCGCGCCAGGCCGCGCCCATGCAGAAGCGCTGCGCTCCGCCGTCCCGGGCGGCCCGGGCCTCGGCCAGGACCTGGTCGATCGGCATCAGCTTGGAGGCCTTCAGCCCGGTGTCGAAGTGGGCCGACTGGGAGCAGTAGCCGCAGTTCTCGGCGCAGCCGCCGGTCTTGACCGACAACAGCCGCGAGCGCTGCACCTCGGAGGGATCGAACCAGCGCCTGTGGACGGTAGCGGCCTGGAACACCAGTTCGGTGAACGGCAGCGCGAACAGGGCCTCGACCTCGTCAAGGGTCCAGTCGTGCCGGGGAAGGGCCAAGTCCGTCGTCATCGATACCTCCAAGGACGCAGGCATCGGTATTACCAATTTTCGTACTCGTAATAATTGCGGCAGCGACCCGCTGACGGGCCGCCAGAGCGGCGACGCCTGATCCGTGGGCGCCGAATCGAACCGTTTGCCCATCCATTGAGCGTCCGGGATCGATCGTCCCGGCCGCGTCGCCAATCCCTGGGAATTATTACGATCCGCCTATTTTGTAATACCCACGGACGGGCCGTCCGCCGTCGGCGCAAGGGGACAGAGTATGAGAGTGATGATCAGAGCGGCCATGGCGACGGTCGGCGCGACCCTGGTGCTGACCGGCTGCGGACCGAAGACCGCCAACGCGCCCGCCGCCGCTGCCGCCGACAAGGAGTATGCCATCGGCTGGACGATCTACGCCGGCTGGATGCCCTGGCCCTATGCCCAGCAGGCCGGCATCGTCAAGAAGTGGGCCGACAAGTACCACGTGAAGATCAAGCTGGTTCAGGTCAATGACTACGTGGAGAGCCTGAACCAGTACACCGCCGGCAAGCTCGACGGCGTGACCTCCACCAACATGGACGCCCTCACGATCCCGGCGGCCGGCGGCCGCGACTCCACGGTGGTGATGGTGGGCGACTATTCCAACGGCAACGATGGCGTGGTGCTCAAGGGCGCCGCCAACCTGCCGGACATCAAGGGCCGCTCGGTCAATCTCGTCCAGAATTCGGTGTCGCAATACCTGTTGTCGCGGGCCCTGGAGAGCGCCGGCCTGAAGCCCGCCAACATCAACGTGGTCAACACCGCCGACGCCGACATCGTGGCTGCCTTCGCCGCGCCGACGACCCAGGCCGTGGTCACCTGGAATCCTCAGTTGCTGGAGGTGAAGAAGCAGCCGGGCGCTCACGAGGTGTTCGACTCGAGCAAGATCCCCGGGGAGATCGAGGACACGCTGGTGGTGTCCACTGACGTGCTCAAGGCCAATCCAAACCTCGGCAAGGCGCTCACCGGCATCTGGTACGAGACCATGGCCGTGATGACCCGCGACGACGACCAGGGCAAGCAGGCGCGGGCGGCCATGGCGCAGCTGTCGGGAACCACCCTCGATGGCTTCGACACCCAGTTGAAGACGACGTTCCTCTACGCCACGCCCAAGGCGGCGCTCGACTTCATGAGCGGCCCGCAGATCGTCGCCGCCAACGACCGGGTGCGCACCTTCAGCTTCGCCAACGGCCTGTTCGGCGCCGGCGCCAAGTCGGTCGACGATGTCGGCATCCAGTTCCCGGGCGGCAAGGTCCTGGGCAGCGCGCAGAACATCAAACTGCGGTTCGATCCGACCTATGTCTCGGCCGCCGTCGCGGGCCAGCTGTGACGCGAGTTTGAACGCATGCCCCGTCTTCTGAACCTCAGGCCGAGCGGGCGCCACGGCGCCCTTCTCGGCGCCATCCCCATCCTGCTGCTCGCGATCCTCTACATTGGCGCTTCGGCCCTGCGCCACTCGGCCAACCCGAGCGACAAGATCCTGCCGACCGTCGCCGCCATGGCCGACCAGGTGCGGATCATGGGCTTCCAGGTCGATCCCCTGACCGGCAAGATCCCGCTGGTGGCCGACACCGTCGCCAGCCTCGGTCGCCTGTTCGCCGGCGTGGGGCTGGCCACGGCGACCGCCCTCGTCCTCGGCTTGGCCATCGGCCTTCTGCCCATCGTGCGCGCGGGTCTCGGACCGCTGGTGGCGACGCTCGCGGTGATCCCGCCGATCGCGGTCCTGCCGATCCTGTTCATCGTGTTCGGCCTCGGGGAGACCTCCAAGATCGTGCTGATCTTCGTCGGCCTGGCGCCGTTCATGGTGCGCGATCTCGCCGCTCACGTGGCCGCCATCCCGGAGGAGCAGCTGATCAAGGCCCAGACCCTGGGCGCCTCGACCTGGGCCGTGGCCCTGCGCGTCGCCCTGCCCCAGGCCCTGCCGCGGTTGATCGAGTCGCTCCGCTTCTCGATCGGACCGGCCTGGGTGTTCCTGATCTCCGCCGAGGCGATCGCCTCGGACGTCGGCCTCGGCTACCGCATCTTCCTCGTGCGCCGGTATCTGGCGATGGACGTGATCCTGCCCTACGTGGCCTGGATCTCGCTGCTGGCCGTGGCGATGGATTTCGCCCTGTCCTCGACCAGCCGGGGCCTGTTCCCCTGGTCGCACGGCAAGAGGAGCCGCTGATGACCGCCCCATCTTCGACGACTGCCTTGGCGTTCGAAAACGTGTGGGTCGAGTACGGCGACGCCGTGATCCTCGAACGCGTCTCGCTCGAGGTGCAGGCCGGCGCCTTCGTTTCGGTCGTGGGGCCTTCGGGCGTGGGCAAGAGCACCCTGCTGCGGCTGGTCCTGGGTCAGGAGGCCCCGACCCGGGGCCGCATCCTGCTCGACGGTCAACCCCTGCGCGCCGAGCCGGGGCCCGACCGCGGCGTGGTGTTCCAGCGCTATTCGGTGTTCCCGCACATGACCGTGCTGAAGAACGTGATGTTCGGCCTGGAATGCAGCGGCCGGCGCGCCAACGCCCGGGCGGAGGCCGAGGCGATGCTGCGCCGCGTGGGCCTCGGCCACAGCCTCGCCGCCTATCCCAGCGCCCTGTCCGGCGGCATGCAGCAGCGCCTGGCGATCGCCCAGGCCCTGATCGCCCGGCCACGCATCCTGCTGCTGGACGAGCCGTTCGGCGCGCTGGACCCCGGGGTCCGGGTCGACATGCACGAGCTGATCACCGAGCTCTGGCTGGAGCACGGCCTGACCATCCTGATGGTCACCCACGACATCCGCGAGGCGTTCAAGCTCGGCACGCGCGTGCTGGCGATCGACAAACGGCGTCACGACCCCCATGCGCCGCATCGCTACGGCTCGACGACGGTCTACGACTTCCCGCTCGACAAGCCGGGCGCGGTCAGCCCGGACGCGGCGGCGGACATGGTTTCGCGCATGGCGAAGCGGGCGGGCTGAACCCGCCCGCCCAGCGCCTACCGCGCCCTGGCGATATAGGCCCGCCAGCCGCCCAGGTGGGTGATGTCCTCGGCGTCCTCGATGGCCCGCGGCTCCGCGACGAAGCCCTTGACCACTTCGCCGCTGGCCAGGGTGACCGAGCCGATCGCCAGGGGCGCAGGCACCTCAGCGACGAAGCTGCCGAAGGCGGCCGCCGACAGCTCATAGACCTCGAGGGCGATGGCGGCGCCCTCGGCCCCGACATGCACCAGGGCCGGTTTGGGCGGCGCCGTGTTGGCCATGGCGTAGAGGCGGTAGGCGCGAGCCGTGGTCGTGGTCTCCGCCAGGCGCGCGTCGCGAGATGTCAGCTGCCAGTGCAGGGGCATGCCGTGCAGGTGGGCGCCGACCACCGCCAGCCGCACCGTTTCACGGCGGGTCCCGAGATCGAGCGGCGGCGCTTCAGGCGCAGGAGCGGCGGCCTCGTAGCGTCCGGCCAGGGCCAGCAAGGCGCGATCGGCCCAGGCCGGAGCGACCAGGGTCACGCCGAAGCCGGTCTGGTTCGCGCGCCAGCCCGCGGGCAGGGCGACGGCGCTCATGTCGAGCAGGTTCACGAAGTTGGTGTAGAGGCCGAGGTTGCTGTTGAGCGCCACCGGTTCGGCGAGGACTTCGTCGATCCGATAGATGGTCGGGGCCGTGGGCAGGAGCAGCAGGTCGACGTCATCCCACAGCGCCTCGGCCTGGCGGACGAAGTCCTGCAGGGCGTAGAGGCCGCGGAACGTGTCGACCCCGCTAACCCCGACGCCGCCCTGCAGGATGGCGCGGACCACGGGGTGGATCGCCGCGGGATTGGTTTTGAGCAGGTCCGCGACCGCCGCCGTGCGCTCGGCGACCCAAGGGCCGCTGTAGAGCAGCTTGGCCGCTTCCAGGAGCGGGGCGATATCGACCTCCACTGGCGTCCCGCCGGCCGCCGCCATGCGCTCGGCGGCCGCTGCGAACAGGACCGCAGACTCCGCATCGCCGAAGAATTGGCGCTGCGATGGCTTGGGTACGCCGAAGCGGAAGCGCGGCCCGAAATCCGCCCCGGCCGGCGGCTCCCGGCGTGAATAGCTGTCGCCGGGGTCGAAGCCGGCGGCGACACTGTCGACGAGGGCCGCATCCGCGGCGTCGGCAGCGAACACGGTGATGCAGTCGAGCGAGCGGCAGGCGGGCACGAGCCCGCGCGTGCTCCAGCGGCCCTTGGTCGGCTTCAGCCCGACGAGACCGTTGAACGCCGCGGGCACGCGGCCGGAGCCGGCGGTGTCGGTGCCGAGCGCGAAGGCGACGAGCCCCGCCGCCACGGCCACCGCCGAGCCGGAGCTCGAGCCGCCGCTGACATAGGCGCGGTTGTAGACGCAGCCGGGCGCGCCGTAGGGGCTGCGGGTCCCGACCAGGCCGGTGGCGAACTGGTCGAGGTTGGTCTTGCCCAGGACGATCGCGCCGGCCGCCTGCAGGCGCTGCACGACCGCCGCCGAGTCCTCGGGCGCGTAGGCGAAGGCCGGGCAGGCCGCCGTCGTGGCGAGGCCTGCGACGTCGATGTTGTCCTTCACGGCGAAGGGCACGCCGGCGAGCGGCAGGGTCTCGCCGGCCGCGACCCGGCGATCGACCTCGTCGGCCTGGGCCAGAACGACGTCGGGCGGCGCGCGGGAAATCCACGCCTGGGGCTGGACGGCGTCGTAGGCGGCGGTGCGCTCCAGCGCCGCCTCCGCCACGGCGCGGGCCGTGGTGCGCCCGGCCTGCACCTCCGCGGCGATCGTACGGACTGTGGTCATCACGCGGGCTCCAGGGCGATCATCGGGGCGCCCGCAGCGATCGGCTGGCGCTCCGCCGCATAGACAGCTCGCACCAGGCCGGCCTCGGGGCTCGGCACGTCACACTCGGTCTTCATGGCCTCGATCACGGCGATCACTTCGCCGCGCTCGACCCGGTCGCCCGGTTTGACCAGCATCTTCCATACGCTGCCGCCGAGAGGGGCCTCGACCAGCTCCGAACCGTCAGGCGCGACCACAACCTCCGCCGACGTCCCGGCGTCAGCGTCGGAGGACAGGGCCTCCACGCGGGCGAACTCGCCGCGCCGCTCCCAATCGTGCCGCTCGGCGTCGAAGGCCGCCTGGCGGGTCGCTTGGAAGGCGCCGATGCTGTCGGCGTTCTCGGCCAGGAAGCGGCGGTAGTCCGCAAGCCGGAACACCTCCTCCTTGATCTCGATCTCGCGGCGGCCGAGGGGGAAGTCACGCCGCCACTCGGTGAGCTCCTCAGCCGAGACCGGGAAGAACTGCACCTGGTCGAAGAAGCGCAGCAGCCACGGCTTGCCCTCGCCGAAGGCCTTGGTCTGGCGCCAGGTGTTCCACACCTGGATGGTGCGCCCGAACAGCTGGTAGCCGCCCGGCCCCTCCATGCCGTAGATGCACATGTAGGCGCCGCCGATGCCGACCACGTTGGGCGGCGTCCAGGTGCGGGCGGGATTGTACTTGGTGGTCACCAGGCGGTGGCGCGGATCGACCGGCGTGGCGACCGGCGCGCCGAGATAGACGTCGCCCAGGCCCATCACCAGGTAGCGGGCGTCGAACACGATTCGGCGCACGTCCTCTTCGGACGCGAGCCCGTTCACGCGGCGGATGAACTCGATGTTGTCGGGGCACCAGGGCGCGTCGTCGCGCACCACCGCCATGTACTTATTGATGGTCTCGTAGATCGCCGGGTCTTTCCACGACAGCGGCAGGCGCACCACACGCGAGGGAATGGCGAAATCGTCGAGCCCGCCCAGCCGGTCCTCGGCGTCCACCAGCGCCTGGAGCAGACGCGCCTGGGGCAGGACGCGGCTGTCGAAATGCACCTGCAGCGAGCGGATTCCCGGGGTGATGTCGATGATGCCGGGGAGAGCGAGGGCTTGCAGCTCCAGCATCAAGGCGTGGACACGCAGCCTCAACTCCAGGTCCAGCACGATCGGGCCGTATTCGACCAGCAGATAGCGGTCGCCCTGGCGGCGGTAGACCACTTCCGGCCGATGCCCCTCGCCGGCGATGCGGGTGAGGATCGGGCTCGCCGCCGCGATCGCCGGCTTGGCTCGCTCGGGGGCGGCGAGGTCCCGCACCAGGCGATCCTGGGCCTGCTCGGCGGCGACGGCCTCCGCATCGTTGACCGGCTCGAAGCGGACGGTGTCGCCCGGCGCGAGCTGGCCCGTCTTCCATAGGTCGGCCTGGATGACGACGAAGGGACAGACGAAGCCGCCCAGCGAAGGGCCGTCGGGGCCGAGGATGATCGGCAGGTCGCCGGTGAAGTCGACCGCGCCGACGGCGTAGGCGTTGTCGTGGATGTTGGAGGGGTGCAGACCCGCCTCCCCGCCGTCTCGCCTGGCCCAGTGCGGCTTGGGCCCGATCAGGCGGACGCCGGTGCGGTTGGAGTTGTAGTGCACCCGCCATTCGGTCTGGCGGATCATGGCGATGTCGTCTTCGGTGAAGAAGTCCGGCGCGCCGTGGGGGCCGTAGAGGACCCGCAGGATCCAGGCCTTGCCGATCTCGGGCTTCAGCGCCACCGGCAACGCCGCCTCGGCGGGAGCGTCGGCCTGCTCGGTCAGCCGCAGCACGTCGCCCGCGGCGAGTGCGCGTCCGGCGTGGCCGCCGAAGCCGCCCAGAGTGAAGCCGGAGCGGCTGCCCAGGTACTCGGGCACATCGAAGCCGCCGCGCACCAGCAGATAGGCGCGAAGGCCGCCGCCGCGCGCCCGGCCCAGTTTCAAGGTCTGGCCGGCGGCGGCCCGGAACGGCGTGTACGCACGAACCGGCTCGCCGTCGAGGCTGGCCTCAAGTTCGGCGCCCGCCAGGCAGAGCAGGGCCGGCGCGTTGAACAGCAGGCTCGGTCCCTGGGCGGTGATCTCCAGCCCGGCGGCGCCTTCGGGGTTGCCGAGCAGCCGATTGCCCAGCCGGAGCGCCAGGGCGTCCATGGGACCGGATGGCGGGACGCCCACGTCCCAGTAGCCGAGGCGGCCCGGATAGTCCTGAACGGTGGTCGAGGGGCCCCCGCTCAGCACCCGCACGGTGCGGCCGGCATAGGGGATTTCGGCCAGGGCGCGGGTCGAGACCTGGCCGGTGACGAAGGGCTGGCTGGCCGCCACCTGGCGCAGCCAGTCTAGGTTGGTCTCCAAGCCGTCGAGCCGCGTCTCGCCGAGCGCCGCCTGCAGGGCCTTCACCGCCGTCGGACGGTCTTCGGCCGTGACGATCAGCTTGGCCAGCAGCGGATCGTAGTAGGGGCTGACCTCGGTCCCGTCCGTGACCCAGCCGTCGACGCGGGCGTCTTCAGGGAAACGCACCTGGGTCAGCACGCCTGAACTCGGCCGGTAGTCCTGACCGGGATCCTCGGCATAGAGGCGCGCCTGGATCGCCGCGCCCTTCGGCTTCGCTTCGAACCCGTCCATGAAGGCGAAGTCGCCGGCCGCCCCGCGCACCATCCATTCCACGAGGTCCACGCCGGTCACCTGTTCGGTGACGCCATGCTCGACCTGAAGGCGGGTGTTCACTTCGAGGAAGAAGAAGTCGTCGCGGTCCGAATCGTACAGGAACTCGACCGTCCCGGCCGATTTGTAGTTCACCGCGCGGGCCAGTCGCACGGCGGCCTCGATCAGGGCCTGCCGCGTGGCCGCAGGCAGGTGCGGCGCGGGCGTCTCCTCGATGACCTTCTGGTTGCGCCGCTGCAGCGAGCAGTCGCGTTCGCCGAGCGCGACCACCCCGCCGGCGCCGTCGCCGAACACCTGCACCTCGATGTGGCGCGCCCGGCGCACATACCGTTCGAGGAAGACGCCGGTGTCGGAGAAGTTGGCGCCGCCCAGGCGGGTCACGCTGGCGAAGGCTTCGGCCACCGAGGCGGCGTCCTCACACACGCGCATGCCGATGCCGCCGCCGCCGGCCGTCGCCTTGAGGATGACCGGGAAGCCGATCCGCTCGGCCGCCGCCAGCGCCGCCTCGGCGTCGACCAGCAGGTCGGTGCCGGGGGCCAGGGGCACGCCCTCGGCCTGGGCCAGATCCCGCGCCGTGTGCTTCAGGCCGAAGGCGCGGATGTTGTCCGGCGTCGGGCCGATGAAGGCGATGCCTTCCCGCTCGCAGGCCTCGGCGAAGGCGACATTCTCGCTGAGGAAGCCGTAACCGGGATGGATGGCCTCTGCGCCCGTGGCGCGCGCCGCCGCCAGGATCGCCTCGACGTCGAGGTAGCTCTGGGCCGCCGCCGGCGGTCCGATCCTAACGGCCTCGTCCGCCTGACTGACGTGCTGGGATCCCGCGTCGGCGTCGGAGAACACGGCCACGGAGCGCACGCCCATGCGGCGCAAGGTGCGGATGATCCGGCAGGCGATAGCGCCGCGGTTGGCAATCAAGACCTTGGAAAACACGAATCGACTCCGATCAGCCCGCGATGACCATGCGGACGGGCGTGGGCTTGAAGCCGTTGCAGGGATTGTTGATCTGCGGACAGTTGGACACCACCGCCACGAGGTCCATCTCGGCGCGGATGTCGACATAGAGACCGGGGGCCGAGATCCCGTCGACGATGCCGAGCGCGCCGTCGGCCTCCACCGGCACGTTCATGAACCAGTTGATGTTGGAGACCATGTCGCGCTTGCCGCGGCCCCAGCGGGCGTTGCCCTGCAGGAAGTTCTCCACGCAGGCGTGCTGGCTCTTGGTGTGGTGGCCGTAGCGCAGGGTGTTGCTCTCGCACGAGCAGGCCCCGCCGATGGTGTCGTGATAGGCCACCGGGGTGTCCATCACCGTGGCCATCGGCCGCCCCTCGTTGGACCGCAGCACCGAGCCCTCACGCAGGAAGATGTTGCCTTGGGCCGCGATGGTGTCCTGGGCGCTGTAGCGCTCGGCGTCGTCCTCCAGCGCGTACATCAGGAAGTCCACCGCCTGGTTGCCCTCCAGGTCGACGATGCGCAGGGTCTGGCCCTTGCGCACCACCGCCGTCCAGGGCGCGCGGGCGGGCACCACCTCGTCGAGCACGATCTGGCCTTTCAGTTCGGGAGCGATCGTCACCGGCGCAGGTCCTCTTCGAGGTTGAGGAAGGCGCGGAGGCCTTCGGGCGTGGCGTTGCGGATGGGGTCGTCGGCCGGGGTCGAAGGTCCGCGCCAGGCCAGGGTGCGCACGGGGGTCACGGTGTAGTCCGACCGCGGATCAAGCACGTGCGGGCAGTTGGCCAGCATGACGATCATGTCCATCTCGGCCCTGAGGGTCACGAGCTGACCGGCGCGGCCAGCGGAGATGAGGCGCGTTGCGCCGTCTGGCTGGATGGTGACGCCCTTGAACCAGTTGATGCAGGGATGGATGTCCTTGCGCCCCAAGCCGAACTTGCCGGTCGCCAGCATGAACCGGTCGCGGGCGTTGGGGTGGGTCCCCCAGTTGTCGCCGTCGCCGTAGCGGGCGGCGTTGGCGGCGGCGTTGGAGCAGCCGCAGAAGGCGTCGTGAGTCCCGGCGGTGTCCTCCAGCACGCTCGCCATCACCTTGCCCATATCGGACAGGATCAGCCGGCCGGCGCCAAGGTAAGCGTTCCACTGCACCTTCAGGGTGTCGGCGACGTTGAGCCGCTCGGCCGGACGCTCGGCGTTGAACAGCAACATCGAGACGCAGGCGTCGCCTTCCTGGTCGACCAGCCGGAGCCGCGCGCCGCGGTCCAGCCGCTTGGCGGCATAGCCGCCCGGCGCAATGGTTTCGTCCCACAGCATCGCCGCAGCGTCGACGCCGGCGGGCCGGTCGGCCGCCGCGGTGGCGGGTACGACGGGCATGCAGTCCACGCGGGTTCCGCCCATGGCCCGGGCATGGGCCCGCGCGCCTGTGGGATCGGCGGTGCTCGAAACG
>Ga0310811_10011834_pt1 | contig 11328 bp, 10 predicted proteins | sample YCmetagenome_FD_207642 | JGI IMG/M metagenome (GOLD analysis project Ga0310811, IMG submission 207642) | Soil microbial communities from experimental microcosm in Duke University, North Carolina, United States - YC | ecosystem: Engineered > Artificial ecosystem > Soil microcosm > Unclassified ... | reverse complement strand
ATCGCCGCGGTGTTTGCTTTCACCCTGGTGCTGTTCCCGGTTGTCTTCGGCTGGCGCACGATCTTCAGTCGCTATCCCGGCAAATTCGGCACGATGATCTATTTCCTCTGCCTCGGGCTGGGCTACATCATCGTCGAGGTGGGCATGATCTCCCACTTCATCCTGGCGCTCAGCAACGCCACGGTATCGGCCTCGGTGCTGATCACCGGCATGCTGGTGTTCTCCGGCATCGGCAGCTTCTTCTCCGAGCGCTTCCTCGACCGGGCGCGCTCGGTAATGCCGCGCATCTTCCTGGCGATCTTCGCCATCCTGACGCTCTACGCCTTCACCATCGACTATGCGCTCGACTGGATCGGCACGCTGCCCTATGCGCTGCGCATCGTGCTCTGCCTGCTGCTGCTGTTGCCGCCGGCCTTCCTGATGGGCTTCCCGATGCCGACGGCAATGACCACGCTCGGCCGGCTCGGCAAGGACCACATGTTCCTGTGGGCCTGGGGCATCAACGGCTGCTTCTCGGTGATCGGCGCCGCCCTGGTGCCGATCGTGGCGACCAGCTTCGGCCTGCCCGCCGTCGTGCTGGTCGGCGCCGTCGCCTACCTCGTGGCGCTGCCTGCGTTCTTCTCCGTCCTGATGCCGCTCCGGGCAGAGCGGCGGCTCGCCGTCGCGTGAAGCGGCGGGCGCTTCTCCTTGGGGGTGCCCTGCTGATGCCGACGGCTGTTGCTGCGAAAACCCCGAAGCAGCCGTCCAAGAAATCGGCGGCGAACCCGACCTCCGTTCCGACGGCGATGCAGCCGCTCCTGCAGGCGCGCACCCAGCTCGTCGACTTCAACGCCTCGGCCTTTCCCTATCGCGGCTTCCTGCCGGGCAGCACCACGCCGTTCCTCGATGTGCGTGACGGCGGCAAGCGCGGTCACACCAACCTGCGCGGCGACGTCTTCTGGGAAACCTCGACCTACAACGATCGCCGCTCGCTGCTCTACCTGCCGCCGGGCTTCGACGCGCAGAAGCCGGTGCTGATCGTGCTGTACCTGCACGGCCAGGGAGCGACCCTGGAGCGCGACGTGATGGTCCGCCAGGGCGTGCCGCGCCAGATCGCCGAGGCGCAGCGCAACATGGCGCTGGTGGCGCCGCAGCTCGCCGTCGACGCCGCCGATTCGAGCGCCGGCAATTTCTGGAAGCCCGGCCACTTCGCCGCCTATCTCGACGAATCGGCGGAGCGGCTGATGCGATTGCACGGCGACCGCAATGCCGGCCGTCAGTTCAACGCCGCGCCCGTCGTGATCGTGGCCTACAGCGGCGGCTATCTGTCGGCCGCCTATGCGCTCGACCGCGGCGGCGCCGGTCACCGCATCAAGGGCGTGATCCTGATGGATGCACTGTACGGCGAGGAGGAAAGGTTCGCGACCTGGATTGCGGCGCGGCGCCGCCAGGCGTTCCTGCTGAGCGCCTTCACCGACTCGACGCGTGACGAGAATGCGACGCTGCAGGGCCTGCTGCAGAAGCGGCGGGTGGCGTTCGGCAGGACGCTTCCGGCCAGCCTGGCGCCCGGCACGGTCGCCTTCGTGAGCTGCGGCGGCCTGGAGATGCATGGCGATTTTGTTACCAACGCGTGGCGTCCCGATCCTCTGCAACACGCTTTGAGCAAGATTCCCGGCTACGCGAATCGTGGTAAACAGGGCACATGAGCGATCCCCTGCGCCAGGAACTTCTCGAGATCTTTGCCGGCCGCGCGACGCGACGCTACGGCCTGAGCGAGGTCAACCAGCTGCAGCATGCCCTGCAGGCGGCCGCTTTGGCCGAAGCCGACGGCGCGCCGCCGGCCACGGTGCTGGCGTCGCTGCTGCACGATGTCGGCCACATGATCCACCAGCTCGGCGAGGATCCGGCGGCACGCGGCCTCGATGATGTCCACGAGGAGCTGGGCGCGCGCTGGCTGGCCGAGCGCTTCGGGCCGGAGGTCAGCGAGCCGGTGCGCCTGCACGTCGCCGCCAAGCGCTATCTGTGCGCCGCCGAGCCCGACTATTTCGGCAAGCTGTCGGCCGATTCGGTGCGCAGCCTCAAGCTGCAGGGCGGCGCGATGTCGGACAGCGAGGCCGAGGAATTCCGCCGCCATCCGCAGTTCGGCGAAGCCGTGCGCCTGCGCCGCTACGACGAGGCCGCCAAGGATCCGCGCGCCCGCACCCCCGACTTCGATCATTTCCTGCGCCACGTACCGGCTTGCCGCCTCTGATCATGATCGGCCGCAAGGACGTCGAGGCTGCCTGGAGCCTCATCCGACCGCATGTCCGCCGGACGCCGGTGATCGAGCTGTCCGAGGGATCGCTCGGTCATCGCCAGCCGATGGCGCTGAAGCTCGAAGCGCTGCAGGTGAGCGGCACCTTCAAGGGTCGCGGCGCGTTCCACAAGCTGCTCGCCTCGACAGTGCCGCCGGCCGGCGTGATCGCGGCCTCGGGCGGCAACCATGGGATCGCCGTCGCCTACGCCGCGCGCGCGCTCGGCCACACGGCCGAGATCTTCGTGCCGATCATCTCCTCACCCGCCAAGGTGGCGCGGCTCAAGAGCTACGGCGCTGTCGTGCACCAGGTCGGTGCCGTCTATGCCGAGGCGCGGGCCGCCTGCGACAAGCGAGCCGCCGAGACCGGCGCGCTCATGGTTCAAGCCTATGAGGACCCCGTGGTGTTTGCCGGCGCCGGCAGCGTAGCCCTGGAATTTGCCGGGCAGGCGAGTTTCGACACCCTCCTGGTGGCGGTCGGCGGCGGCGGGCTGATCGCGGGCTGCGCCGCCGCGATCGGCGAGGGGACGAGGATCGTGGCGGTCGAGACCGACGGAACGCCGACCCTGCACGAGGCCTTGAAGGCCGGCCATCCGGTCGACGTGAAGATTTCCGGCATCGCCGCTGACGCACTCGGAGCAAGCCGGATCGGCACGCCGAACTTCGAGGTGGCGAAGAAGCTGGTCGCCGAGTCGGTGCTGGTGACCGACGATGCAGTGCGCAAGGCACAGCGCGCCCTGTGGGAGGAGCTGCATGTCGTCGCCGAGCCATCCGGCGCGGCGGGCGTAGCGGCCCTGATGACGGGCGCCTATCGGCACGCCGCCGGCGAGCGCGTCGCCACGCTGATCTGCGGCGCCAATACCGAGTTGGCATCGATCGGCTGAGTGGGAGTACGGCGTTGGTGGTCGCCTGATGGCAGTTGGCGCGCCGACGCCGCAGTGATGCAACACGGACCAAAGGTGTGGCATGGCAACCGTTCAGCTCGACAAGTCGACCTACCTCGATTTCACCGGCTACCGCTTCACCGACGAGCCCACGGTCGCCACGGCCTATAACCTGCCGTCCGGCACGGTCACGACGGCAACCAATGCCGGCATCAACGTCGCGATCGTGCTCGATCGCAAGCAGGATCCGACGGGCCTGCTTGCCGAGGATTGGGGCGCCCGCCAGAAGGCCCTGGCGAACCTCGACTCCTCGGGCACCCTGTGGACGACCTATGGCGCCGACAAGGCGCAGTTCGACCATGTTCGCCACGAGCTCGAGACGACCTACGGCTTCACCGTCCTCGATGGAACTGACTCGGCGGCCAACGGCGACTACGTGACGTCGGCGGAATCGCGGACGATCTGGATCGAGGTCGATACCGCGCAACAGTTCAACGCGTTGTTCGGCACCACGCTGCAGCAATACACCCCGGATTCCTCGGGCACCGGCCCTCAGTACGATTTCGTTTTCTGGAACGGCAATCTTTCCCTGCCCGAGGAATGGAACGTCAAAGGCCTGTGGATCGACACCAACAATTCCCCCGCGTCGTCCAACATGGCTCCCGGCGACTCGGTCACCCTGCCGGAGGGCCCGCAGAGCCTGGGCAACGATTCGAGCAAGCAGCAGGACCGCACGTCGCACGCGATCTCGACGCTCTACGATTTTCCGCTGTCCGGGCTCAACGTGAAGACCCAGCCGGTCGGGCTCGTGGAGATCGGAATCGGGACTGCTTTGCCCGGCGACAAGACTCCGCCCGAGCAGACCAAGGAGTTTCAGGAACGACTGACACAATTCCTTGCCAACAACGGGCAGAGCGGCACGAGGACGTCCAATCCTGGACAGATGGCGAGGTCTCGGCGCTCGAACGGTCGCTCGATGTCGGTGTCGTCGCATCGGCAAACCCCAACAGCGACATCACGCTCTACAACGGGTCCGGCTATGCCGGGAATGCCGGCGCCACGACGTTCGCGGCGATGCAGAGCGCGATCTGGGAACGTCTGCATCCCACCGGCTCGATCTCGAGCTCCTTCTGGGACAGCCAGGTCATGAGCCCGGGCTCACCGTTCTACGAAGCCTATACCCAGCTTTTCGTCGACGCGGCCCTGCACAACCAGAGCTTCTTCTATGCGCTGGGTGACGGCGGCTCGGGCAACCAGAACGGCAACGGACTCACCAACGTCACGTACAGCTTCACGAGCCGGTACGGCGTGATGGTGGGGGGCACGTCGATGTCGACGCTCGAGGCGGCGAACAACGATCCGACCCTGAAGTCCGTCGTGGACTCGGCATTGGCCGGCAATCCGGCGACGATCTGGCAGCTCATGGCGGGCGGACTGACGACGCTGCCGAGCAAGGCCACACCGACTCAGAATTTCGTCGAGACCGTGTGGAACCAGTATGTCGTCGACGGCAAGCACATCTCGGGCGCCAGCGGCACCGGCTACATCTCCAACAATACCGGGTCGGGCGGTGTCGATCTGACGCAACCGACGCCTGATTACCAGGTCGATTACGGTCTCGATCCGGTTGCGACCGATCCGACCAGATCACACGGCCGCGGCGTCCCCGACGTGTCGGCAAACGCCGGCGGAAACATGGACTACATCGTGCCGTCCCCCGACATGAGCGGCACATACGATGATTTCGGCACCAGTGCAGCGTCGCCGTTGTGGGCTTCGCTTGCCGTACAGATCAATACGATCTTCAGCGACCAGGGACTGCCCAACCTGGGCTACATGAACGACCTTCTCTATCGTGCGTCGGCCATCGCGCCGGGATCGTTCAACGACCCGACGATGGGGACCAACACCTCGTCCTTCGTGTACGGCGGCCCTTACACGTCCGATGGCAGCCACATCACGCCGACCGGCTTTGGCTACGCGGCGGGGCCCGGCTATGACCTCGTCACCGGCCTCGGGACGCCGAACGGCTTGCTGCTGGCGCGCTCGCTGAGCGCCGTGGCGAATGCCCAGCTCTACTCCACGGCACCCGCCGTCATGGATCAGGTCGGCACCTTCTCGGGCAGCAGCACGGTGGCGCAGACCTTGCTCGTCCAGAACGAGCTCAACGCCAGCACCAGCGGCCTGGCCGTGCAGTTCGCCGGCACCTCCGTGGGAACCACGACGGCCGGCGAGGCCTATGCGTGGACCAGCCGGCTGGCGCAGCAATCGCTGCAGGCCGACTTCGATCCGGCGTTGGTCACGATGTTCGATCGCGCCGCCCAAGCCAATGTATCGACTGTCGGCGCCGGCGCCGGCACGCTGCTCGGCCTGTCGGTCGGCGGCGTCGACCTGCCGCTCTATCAGCAGCCCCTGACCGGCGACTTCGGCTTCGTGCAGTATGGTGGCGCCGGCGCCACCTACGACGTCGCGCGCCCGGTGGCGATCGCGCAGACGGTGGGCGGCCACGACAACCAGGACGTCATCGTGCGGATGCGTCAGAACGGCCTCGATACCCTCAGGCTCGAGATCTACCGGGTCGACGACCTGAACGGAAAGATCGGCAATCTCCTGCCGGGCCAGACGGGGTACGACGTGGCGGCGATCGGGCGGGACTACGATACCGTAACCGGCGTGATGGTCATCACGGCTCCGGGGTATGGGCAGTTCGAGCAGGTCCAGATCACGGGAGTCGATCAGGGCGATATCCTCGCCATGCGCCTCACCAACGTCACCACGGGCCATACCTACTGGGCGTTCGCCGACGGCAACGAGAACTCCGGCGGCAACGAGGTCACGCATCTGTGGAGCTATGGCCTCAACACCTGGGGCTGGGAAGACACCTACGGCGGCGGCGATCACGACTACAACGACCTTGTGGTGCAGCTCGATTTCACCGCCGCCGCCGACAGCGCCTACGTCGCCGGCCGGGTCGGCGGCCCCGCCAACGACATCCTGACCAACGGAGCGGGCGGCACCAGCATCGGCGGCAGCTTCACGGGAAACGGCGGCCACGATCTGTTCATCCTGCGCGGCGACGTGAAGGATGAAGCGGTCGCCACGCTCTATCACAAGGCGTCGCTGATCACCGACTTCGTCGTCACCCTCGACGGGCCCGCCATGGACAGGATCGGCCTGTCCCCGCTCGCCGCTGCCTACGCCAACATCAGCGACCCGCTGGCCGCCTACGCGCCCGGGGCGCCGGTGCTCCAGACGATCGGCGACAGCGGCGCGCGCGCGGCACTGGCCGCGGCGGAGGTCGTCAAGCTCGCGACCGCAGTCGCCACCACGGGCCTTACCTTGCAGCAGGCCTTCGACAACGCCATCGGCAGCGCCAAGGTGACCGGCCTGGAGGCTGACAAGTCGTACTTCTTCACGCTGTACGACAAGAGCTTCTCCGAGCTGGTGATCGGCATCGTGCAGGACCGCCATGGCGAGAGCAGCACCATCGAAGCGGGCGACGTGGTCAGCCTGGTCGGCCTCGCGCCGATGCTGGCCTCCGACTATGCCGGCCTGAAGGCGGACAATTTCTTGATGCTCAGCGCGTGACGCTGGTCACGAGGGCGCGATTGGCGCGGCCGGCGCCGTCGCTGTAGTCGTAGCGAATGGCGAACTTGTCGGCCGGCGAGATCCACCAGCGGGTGACCGAGCGCTGATCCTTCGCGCCGCTTTCGGTCATCTCGACCACGAAGGTGTCGATCAGGGCATCGCCCGGGCCGGTGCGCTTCTCGTAGCGCACCACCGTCAGCACGTAGTTCCAGGTCTGGCCGCCGGCGCTGTAGCGCGCCTCGATCCTCTTGCCGACCGCGAGCGGCCACAGCCGTTCGGGCTTGAGCGCGGCAATGTAGGCCGAGGTGTCGGTGCCGTCGGCCGAGGGATTGTCGAACAGCAGGGCGCTGATCTTGAACGGCTTGCCGCCGACCCTGTCCATCAGGCAGTTCATGCCGTCCTGGCCGCGCGCCACGACCTTGGTGCCGCTGTCGTAGGTGAAGGTGGTGCCCGGGGCGGGGCAGGCGAAGTCCATGGTCTGGGCGGCAAGCCCGCCAGGGGCCAGGGCGGCGAGCAGGGCCGCAACGAGGCGTCGTCTCATGGCGCGATCATAGCTCAATCGTTCCAGGTCCGTGACCGAATTGGCATCAGACGAAATGGCACGCGGCGAGCCCTCCATCGGCGGTCGGGCGCAACGCCGGCTTGTCCTGGCGGCAGCGCGCTTCGGCGATCGGGCAGCGCGACTGGAACGGGCAGCCGGCCGGCGGATCGAGCGGGCTCGGCAGCTCGCCCTGCAGGATGGTGCGCCGGCGCGCCCGCGCCGCCTTGGGATCGGCGATCGGCGCCGCCGCCAGCAGGGCCTTGGTGTAGGGGTGCTGCGGGTTGCGCCAGATCTGATCGCGCCCGCCGGTCTCGACCAGGGTGCCGAGATACATCACCGCCACCCGGTCGGCGATGTGCTCGACCACCGACAGGTCGTGGCTGATGAACAGGTAGGAGACGCCGAACTCGCTCTTCAGGTCTTCCAGGAGGTTGATCACCTGGGCGCGTACCGACACGTCGAGCGCCGACACCGGCTCGTCGCAGATGATCAGCTTGGGATTGAGGGCCAGTGCGCGGGCGATGCCGATGCGCTGGCGCTGGCCGCCGGAGAATTCGTGCGGGTAGCGCTGCTTGGCGTCGGCCGGCAGGCCGACCCAGCCCAGCAGCGTGTCGACCCGCGCCGCCGCCGCGTCCTTCTTCCAGCCCGCGACCAGCAGCGGCTGGGCGATCGAGCGGCCGACGGTCGAGCGCGGGTTGAGCGAGCCGTAGGGGTCCTGGAAGATCATCTGGACCTTGCGCCGCATCTCGCCCAGCCGCTCGCCGGCGAGCGGTGCGATGTCGACGCCGTCGACCACGATCGCACCCCCGGCGATCGGCACCAGCTTGACGATCGCCTTGCCCAGCGTGGACTTGCCGCAACCCGATTCGCCCACCAGGCCCAGCGTCTCGCCGACCGCCAGCTCGAGGCTTACGCCATTGACCGCGCGTACCAGGCCGGCCGTGGTGGCGAAATGGACGTGGACCTGGTCGAGGGCGAGCAGCGCCATGGCTTTAGCCCTGCTCGACGGCGAAGCAGGCGACCAGGTGGTCCGGCGCCGGCCGGGTGAGCTGCGGCCGCTCGTGCCGGCAGCGCTCCATCACGCGCTTGCAGCGCGGTGCGAAGGCGCAGCCCCGCGGCAGCGCATTGAGCGGCGGCACCATGCCGGGGATGTCGGCCAGTCGGTCGGCGCGCGCCGCCCCCGGCACCGGCGTGGCACCGATCAGGCCCACGGTGTAGGGGTGCAAGGGCGCTTCGAACAGCGTATCGACCGGCGCTTCCTCGACCTTGCGGCCGGCATACATGACGACCACGCGATCGGCCGTCTCGGCGACCACGCCAAGATCGTGGGTGATGAAGATCATCGCCATGCCGGCGTCGGCCTGCAGGCGCTTCAGCAACGCCAGGACCTGGGCCTGGACGGTGACGTCGAGCGCGGTGGTCGGCTCGTCGGCGATCAGCACCGACGGGCGGCAGGCGATCGCCATGGCGATCATGACGCGCTGGCACATGCCGCCGGAGAGCTGGTGCGGATAGGCATCGAGCCGCCGCCCCGCATCGGGCATGCCGACCAGCTCGAGAAGCTCGTGGGCGCGGGCGCGCGCCTGGCCGCGGCCGAGCTCGCCGTGCGCCATCAGGACCTCGGCGATCTGCTTCTCGACCGTCGCCACCGGATTGAGCGAGCTCATCGGGTCCTGGAAGATCATCCCGATCTCCTTGCCACGGATCGCGAGCATCGCCTCCTCAGGCAGCGCCACGAGGTCGCGGCCGTTGAGCCTCACCGTTCCGTCGACGATGCGCGCCGGCGGGTCGGGCAGCAGGCGCATGATCGACAGCGCCGACAGCGACTTGCCGCAGCCCGATTCGCCGACCAGCGCCACCGTCTCGCCGGCATCGACCGAAAGCGACAGGCCGTCGACCGCCTTCATCTCGCCGCGCCGCGTGAACAGCGTCGTGCTGAGACCCTGTACTTCGAGAGGGAGGGTCATCGATCACCCTCTCTTGTCATCCTGAGGAAGGCGCTTGCGAAGCAAGCGCCGTAAGCGAAGGATCGCGTCGCCAGAAGTCCCAGAATACGCTCGCATCCTGTGGCGATGAGGTCGTTCACTAACGACGTTTGCGGAGCAAACGTCCAACTCAGGACGACATATGAGCTGACCATCACCGATCCCTGAGCTTGGGATTGAGGGCGTCGTTCAGCCCGTCGCCGATCAGGTTGAGGCAGAGCACGGTCACCATGATGGCGACGCCGGGAATGGCGCAGATGTACCACGAGCTGCGGATCAGCTGCCTGCCGTCGCCGACCAGGCGGCCCCAGCTCGCGACGTTGGGATCGCCCAGGCCGAGGAAGGACACCGCCGATTCGAACAGGATGGCGCCCGCCACCACCAGCGACGACAGCACGATCACCGGCGGCAGGGCGTTGGGCAGGATCTCGCCCAGGATGATGCGGCCGTTGCTCATGCCCATGGCGCGGCAGGCCTGCACGAACTCGCGGTCGCGCAGCGCCAGGAACTCGGCGCGGGTCATGCGCGCGATCGAGGTCCAGCTCACGATGCCGATGGCGATCACGATGTTGGTCAGTGTCGAGCCCAGGATGACGACGATGGTGAGGACGAAGATCAGGTTGGGGATGGTCTGGAACAGCTCGGCGGCGCGCATGACGATCTCGTCGACCCAGCGCCCGAAGTAGCCGGCGACGGCGCCGACCGTGACGCCGATCAGGGTGGCAACGGCCGAGGCGCACAATCCGATCAGCAGGGTGGCGCGTGCGCCGTGCACGATCATCGCCAGGATGTCGCGGCCGAGCGAATCGGTGCCGAGCGGAAAGTCGGGATCCTCGCCCGGCCACAGCTCGGGCGTGCCGACGATGCGCAGCGGATCGGTCGGGAACAGCAGGGGCGCCAGCACGGCCATCAGCGCCACCAGCAGGATCAGGCCGGCCCCGGCCAGGGCGCCGCGGTTGCGTGCGAAGCGGCCCAGCAGCTCGAATTGGGGTAATTTGAATGCGGAAGTCTGGGGGCGCGCCATCAGCGAATCTCGATGCGCGGATCGAGCCACATGTAGAGCAGGTCGACGGCGATGTTGGCTCCGATCACCACCAGAGAACTCAATACCATGATGCCAAGCACGACCGGGTAGTTGCGCGAGCTCACGCTGTCGAACAGCAGCGAGCCGATGCCCGGCCAGCTGAACACGCTTTCGATCACCACGCTGCCGGCCAGCACTGTGCCCATCTGCACGCCGAGGATGGTGACCACCGGCAGCAGCGCATTGCGCAGCACGTGGCTCACCGTGACCTGGTTGCGGCTCAAGCCCTTGGCGCGGGCGGTGCGCACGAAATCGAGCTGCGCCACCTCGAGCATCGAGGAACGCATGACGCGGGCGTAGATCGCGGCATAGAACAGGCCGAGCGCCAGGGTCGGCAGGATCAGATGGTGCAGGATGTCGAGCACGCCGGCGATGCCGCCGCCGGCGCCGCCGATCGTCGCCATGCCGCCGACCGGCAGCCAGCCGAGCTTCACCGCGAACAGCACGATCAGCATGATGCCGAGCCAGAAGCTCGGAGCGGCAAAGAAGAACATCGCGGCGACCGAGACCACGGTGTCCCAGACCGTGCGCACCTTGACCGAGGCGACGACGCCGGCCGCCACGCCGACTGCCAATGCCAGCGCGATGCTCGACACCATGAGCAGGAGCGTGGCCGGCAGGTGCACGGAGATCGCCTGGATCACCGGCATGTTCTGGCGATAGGAGAAGCCGAAATCGAACTGCAGCAGCGCCCAGATGTACTTCACGAGCTGCAGCCACACCGGATCGTCGAGCCCGTAGGTCTTGCGCAAGAGCGCGACCGTCGCCGGATCGCTGACCTGGTTTTCCGCCGTCATCAGATCGAGGAAGCTGCCAGGCGCCAGCTGGATCAGGCAGAAATTGATCACCACGACGCCCAGCATCAACGGCACGGCCTGGATCAGCCGTCGCCGCAGGAGCCTCAGCGCCGCGCGCCGCCGCGAGCCAGTGGCGGCTGTCACGATCTTCTCTTCTCGAGTTCCTCTCCCCCGCTA
>Ga0310811_10011833_pt1 | contig 11328 bp, 18 predicted proteins | sample YCmetagenome_FD_207642 | JGI IMG/M metagenome (GOLD analysis project Ga0310811, IMG submission 207642) | Soil microbial communities from experimental microcosm in Duke University, North Carolina, United States - YC | ecosystem: Engineered > Artificial ecosystem > Soil microcosm > Unclassified ... | reverse complement strand
ATCGTATCCTTGCTAAACTTATCTGGGATAATGCTATTAGTAAACTTCATAAACTCATCTACCTTAAAGAGTTTATGATGCATGTTGCTTGGTATCAATCTCTTCATTACCAGCTTCTTCACTGGATCGTTTGGAGAGAGTTGGGATACCTTCTTAAGTCCCTTTAAGATACCTTCCTTGCGGAACACTGGCATCTTCATTTGCTCTGCAAATGCATGAGAAGGAGTAGCATTTTCCTTCATCTTCTCTAATACAAATTGTTTGTGTAGAGCTGGGTCTAGAGCTTTAATAAAATTCTGCACTGTCATTGTAGGGGCAGCACAATTATGACAGTGGAATAACGCTATGCCCTTCTTTTCATATATGTAACCTCGAGCTTTCAATTTATTAGAAGCTGAGTCATTACAGAACGGACAACTGAAATTAAATAAGTTTCCGTGGGCACTTTTGCGTTTGAAGTTTCGTAATCTAAACGATACGAGATTAATGTATTTTTGATCTAGCCAATTCACCTAGTATACCAATCAATAATATATTGTACCTCCTTCTCCTGAAGGATTTCAAAATGATTACAATCAATGTATGTCTTGAATGCAGTAGGCGGAAGCCAACTATCCTGCGCTCTTATACTAACAATTCCATCAGATTTGTCAATAATAAAAGGATTGAATCCCCTTGTAGTAATGAAAGAATGTATTATCTTTGAGTATTTCTTTTTCCGCAAATCCTTCATGAAATATGATTCTCGTTCAATCATATTAAGAATTGGAGCTCGCGCTACTACAAATGAATCCCATAGAGGATGAATAGTGATACCTGCAAGTGGAGCAGACAATGTCACAATACGTGAACAATTCAGTTCATCATGCAAAGCAAGTGCAATAATTCCGCCAAGAGAATGACCTACAATAACTGTATTTTCACGGAGCTCTTTACGGGCTCTGTCCACAATGTCTGGAAGCTTTTCTTTGTTGCAGTCGTATTTGAAGTAATAAACATCACGATCGATATTCTGCTCAATATGATTGAACCCACTGCCGCTGGACCAAGCGCCGTGTATTAACATCACATTCTTCATGCGATCAATCGTTGGAAAGTTTTTGTGCTGGTGGGAATATCGGATGAACCGGACCTGGTTGATGAATAGTGGATACTTCAGCTGGAAGAGTATTACTCTTAACCACTACGGACACAAACATACCGCCTATTGATAGCAGCAGGAAGCAGACAAAGCCAAATACTATTTTACGAATAGGCTCAAATTCCGCTTTCTTCGTATAATGTTTATCCATCGTTGCATAAACTTCATCATAGTGCTTGTCGACTGATTCTTTTAAATCGTCGACAGTCTTCTGCATCAACTCAGTTCTTTCGTCGATACGATTAACAAGCGCTATCAGTTCAGTATTTAATGGACTGGTTGGCATTGGTAAACTCCTTAAAGCCTTTGTAATTTCTTTTTATCGTGGCAATGACGAGTTTACGCTTCTTGAGATATTTGCCGGGTTCCCCGTTAGGTCCTTGGCCTGTTCCTTCAACATTCCCCGCCCCTATATTATTGACTGCTAATGGTTGGTCTTCAGTTACCATATTTGATCTTACGAAGTTCATTTATGATCCTCTGATCCATTGAAATCATATCTAGGTCTATTGTTGGTTCTGACCCAATATTATACAGCTTTTCAGGCAGAATATTGAGTAGCACAAGAAAGGGTTTCACACAATGAAACTGAGGCTTAAGCTTCAGATACAGAATGCGTGGCAGGTGTCTTGGCCCGAACAGATTATTTAGTATCATCAGGTGGTTGAGAAGTAACCTTTCCTTCAAATCACCCTTGTCAATATAACGAGTAAGTAATTTCTTTACGTATTTGATATGCTTTAAATCCTCCAGGAACTCTTCGTTGGAGGTACATTGCGGATTATTATAGTGCTTAGCACAATAGAGCAAAAAATTTGAGTCAGTCAGATTATCATATTCAGTGTACATTATACAAGTCTAAGTCTTACGACTCCTGTGGCATCATAATAGAAAGAATTTAGTGGAATACCTGCTGCATTGGCAGCTGAGTCATTGGCATAAGGACCAGTGATTAGCTTGGCTACACTAAGTAGAAGACTATTTGCGGTAATCGTCTGGGTGTTTGAAATTTGAGTGTTCGCAGGATTAGTGAGAACCACGACCCTATCATTGGCTTGTAGGGTCGTGGTGATGTTAAGCTGCGAAGTTCGCTTTGGGCTCGGCATTGCTCAGCCCTATTAAGTTCCAGGGAAGAACGTATTGTCGCCTGTTGAGTCTGCAACAGTTGCTGGAGTACCTGATGCAGCAGTTTGCGCACCAAGTGAACCCATAGCAACGATCGTTTCATAATGAATACGACCTGCTCTTCCACCCGCTACTGGATTAAATGTAGCGCCAGATCCTGTCACTGTAGCGCCGCCAGTTGAGTTAGCATATACAGCATTTGGAGAGGCATTGGTATTTAGGAAACCAAATCCAGGAGTTACAACAGTAAAGTTCGTTAAGGCACCACCGGTTGTGTTTGTCGTGAAAGTAATCTTTGCATTACCACCAGCAACAGGTGAAGATACGATAATCTGATCAGTATTTGAGTAACCAGTTGCGGTACCAGTATATGTGATTGATATAATCGGCCCTGTGCCAGCCTTACGTAGGTTCCAACCAGCATGGGCAGGAATTTCCTTTGAGCTATTCAGGGTATTATTCGCCATTTCTGTAGCGGACACACCAAATACACCTACGGCTTGACCTGATACCAGAGCTGACGGAGTAGCATTATTAAATAAGATAACGTCTACATTCGCTCTAGAACCAGGTGAGGTATTACCAAAGTTAGCGTTAGCCGTGTGGGCAGCATTGGCAGACAATCCTGTCTTACCACCCTTAATATATTTCCAAAGACCAATGGGAGCACCATTTGAGGTCTCTTTTGTAGTAGTTGAGTTGGCTGTTACAGCCTGATCGTTACGACCCCATAGAGGCATATTAATTTCTCTCCCGAGTTTTTAGTTTCTTATTATTTATATACTCAAGATTCGTGAGTATGCTTTACAGGTTTACCATACATCGTATGCTTATCGAGATCATGTTCCCCGACGGAATGAGGCTTATATCCCTTTTTCTTCAATTCTTCATGCTTATGGCTTCGTGATACCATACCTCGAGCTCCCTCTCTTGTCGTTGGGTTCCCCTCAAGATAATGAGTCATATGATGCAATTCATGATGGTCAATATCCCTGCCATTGCTGTGGACTTTATGATACGTCATCTTATAGGGATGATTTGTATTTTCTCCAAAGGCGCCTCTAGCATCACTGTCGTCAATAGAACTAGCCTGAGGATAACCTGCATCATTGCGATGTTGCTTAAATGTTTTCATCTTAGACTTTCGCCTCTTCTCCCAGCCTTTCGCTTAGATCTTTTTTCCGTGGTAACAAATCCACTTTCCTGATGAATGTGACCATCCAGTTCTTACTCCAGCGGTATGGAGATTATGCATAAACTTCTTGTGGACGCCATCTGAATCTGATACACCTAAATGACGCTTTAATTCATCTACGCTAATGCCATGGCGGGTCTCATCTGTATTTGTGTATACTTTATGCGGCTTGCCCTTGGCATTAATTATAGCATCAACATTCTTCTTTGTCATATCTACGTAATCTTCAGCCATGACGAGATCAAAGTATTTCAATTCTTCTTCTGAGAATCCTTCATTTCTTGCTAGCTTACGAGCCTGAGCCTTTTCTTTCTTTGCTGCAATCTTCTTCAAAGCAATGTTTGGATACTTAGGATCACGATGAACCCCAGTATTGTTAACATAATTCTTTAATGTACGAGCTGATAGCTCAGTTACAAGATCTTCCTTAGCAAGGACTTTCTCTTTGTTCTTTGCTGGCTTAGTAACTGTATTATCATCTGCGTCATCATCCGTTGTCGGATTAATGTCAACTTCCGTTTTGCCACCGCTTAGCTTCTTTGGATCCTTTGTATCGCCACCATCTGACACCTTACGTATTTCAGCTGAGTTATCCTTTGGTGCTGGTTTAGTGACAGAATCATTCTTGCCCGCCGGCTTTGCTCCATCATCCTTTTTACCTGCAGGTTTATCACCTGGTTCTTGTTTTGGAGGATTCTTGTCATCAAACTTTTTGTCTTTATCCTTAGGAGGTTCTTTCTTCTTCTCCTTCGGATCATCCTTACCTTCGTCAATGATCTTCTGCTTGATTTGAATCTGTTTGTTTAGTTTTGAGAGACCCTTAGGGCGACCAACAATAGGTTCAGCTATGCGCTTCTCATCGTTAGCATTCTCGATAAATGAAACTTCTTCCATGGCAAAATTGAAATATTTCATTTCATCTTCACCATTACGATAAGCAAACAATCCAGCAGTATGATGAACCCATTCATTTGGGCTCACTTGAGTCCAACCATGAGATTCACGACCTTCAACTACTGCTCTAATTTTTGATTCTAATGAACGATAGTCTTTCATTCTTTACCCTTAACTGTGTCTCGTACAACTCTCTTGATTAGGTCTGCACGGTTCTGGCCTGGGGTATCCTTCTTCAATATAGTCACTAGGCTGTCAGTACCAACAAACCGTGATGATGAGTCAGCTTGATTTGGAGATTGTGGTTCTGTTAATTCTTCCTTCATCGCCTTCAGAGCAGCTTTCTTATAACGAGATATATGTTTTGAGGGATGAGGAAATGCCGTCTTAATAACATCTTTACCCATTTCAGAGGCAACCTTAAGTGTGCCTTTGGCAATTTTCTTAAGGATACCTTCGGCAAGGTCGTTGTCAAGACGAAAGGCTTCACCGCCATGGATAAAAGAATCCACACGGCTGAAGCCAGCTTGTACTTTGTCTGATTCCGCAAGCAAATAACCACGTGAATACACTTGAACTAAGGTCTCAAGTGTGATCCCGCTCTCCCGTGACTTACGGTATAGAGCATGTATTTGCTTCGGAGATAATTCTTGTGGAGATAGGGCAAGAGCCCGCTGTTCATAACGAGCCAGCTGAGGACTGGATTGGAGACTTTCTTTATCGTTCATCTTGGTTTTTCCCTTAGGTGGTTACCAATTACACAGCGGGTTTGCCTTAGCCTAACCGTTGTAGGATGAACTATTTATATGAAAGGGTTTCTCTTATCAGTATCGGGCTTAGCTGAGAACTGTGATTTGGGTAGGTAATACAGTTTTAATTCAGCCTGAACTTCTGAGAAATTAGAACGAGTTGATACCCGAACTTTGAAGTCACCATCACCCAAAAATGGAGGTATTTCATCTCGTAGGTGTAATGGATTTTCGTTACCCACGACGTAGAAATCATCGCCAGCTTGCAGGTAATGCACATTACGGGCATTCAAATCCTGGGTTACCAATGCTCCGATATCATATGCGACCACATTGGCGATGTACCGATTATCAGCAGCAACCTCAAAATATTCCTTAAGCACCGACACAGGTACTAGGTAAGGGTCCCCCTTGAACTGTGCTTTGCTTGTCGCAATCTTAAGCTTATCTTCTGGGATTTCTGCGAATGCAGATAGTTGCTTTATGAACTGCTTGGTTGACCAATTGTTGTTCAGTAGCTCTACAGTGACCTTGGCTGATGGAGAGGTATATGTGGTTTGCCACGTTCCATCAAAAAACACTCGGGGATTAACTAAGTTGTCCTCATGATTAGTCTTTACCTCCAACCATACAGGATCGTAACCCTCTTTACTGAGCCAAACATCGGAGAAGCTGACTGAGGTGTTTGGCCTCGTTGCAACTATCTCCGATGTCCGATTAATCCAGCGAGCAACGTCTAATTCAAGTTTATCCGTTTTCGCTGACATCTAGTCTAAAATTCGCCCAAAATTTAGGAGCATACTGAGCTACCGTATTCTTTTCACCTGCATTATAGAAACGCAGGTTGCCATCATCATCTACATATGCAAAATCAGATTTGACGAATTCAATCCTATCCAAACTAGTCGTAACTTTCCACTTAGACAACAGGCTCCTCCTGTACTTCAGCAACAGCACGGAACATGCCCTTATTGTCAATGTAAGTCTGTTTCCACTCTTCAAAAGCGGCGAGGCGCTCTTCAACAGAGCCCTCAACACCATACTTCTTAACCATGGCACGGACACGGTCCCACTTAGGCTCAGCGTAGCAGCTTGCTTCGATCTCGCCGTAAGCAAGGCCGTTTAAGAATCCATATGCAACGTTAGTTGCTCGCGCCTCTTCACGGACGTCATGAACACGGTGCAAATGCAGTCGTTGACGGATTAGGTCATCTCTGTATCGCAGAATTTCCCGCTTAATGATTAGGGACTCTGCTGCCAGAGATTTAAGTTTAACTCGTAGTTGGGGTGATCTCATAATAGTATTCCTTATTTAATAAATTTCGTTTAAACAATAGTTCAGATTCACATAAGGATTGGTGGTGCTCTAATAAATCTACAACATACTTTTTTCCTCTGGTGCTCCCGGGGAGGCTCGAACTCCCGACCGCTTCGGGTTAGAATCCGGCTGCTCTACCATCTGAGCTACGGGGGCTTTACAATGATTCGCCTGGCTTCTTCTGCATTGATGCGATTAAAAGAGATGCATTTTCCTGTGTCATGCATTTCTCTACAGAAGCAATTTGACTACCTGGGTATTTAGCATTAACCGCTTCGGTTACCTTTGCCAATGATTTTTTCAGATCGGCATTACATGCCTTTGCGGTGTCATACGGCTGGTTTGACAAAGCAACAATAGGACCATGAAGTTGGCTTTTTGTTGGCATGTATAGTGAAAGCAGAATAAGTATTACAAATTTCATTTGGTCTCCTTTATTGCAAAAAATGTAGGAGACCAACCGTCAAAGCCGCCGCCTAAGTTTAGTTTTCTCATTAGTTTACGAACTGAATTCTTCGTAGTGTTAGCATAAATGATTTGTTCAGTTCGAGTTTCGTATATGCAAAAAACCTTAAGGTTATCCCACTGTCGCTCAATCATTCTATAATTCATAAATCTCTCTTTTTGGTTTTCTTGGGTAAACGCTTACGAGCTTTTTTAATTTCAGGTAATGAGGTGAGTACTAAAAACACACCATCATAAGATCGTCTAACTGAAATATTCGGAGTTACGCCTTTAAATTCGAATGTCTTGTCGACTTGGGACTTTGCATTTATCTTTTCAAATCTATCAATAGTAATTTCAGGTTCACCTGCAAGGTCCTTGTAATCCTCGGTATACGATTCGTATAATTCTTGTAGTGCCGAGATAAGGTCCTTGAGGTACATTATTTGAACCCCGCGAACTTCTTTTTGTCAAACTTAGGCTTCTGCCGTTCGTAATCCTGTTGGCCAAAATCAGTACGGTCCATAACTGGACCATCTTGAATGTTTTGTGCTTGCTGTTCTACATCATACAGTCGCATCTTGGAATAATCAACACCAATTACGAATCTCTTAATGAGTTTTTTATCATGATCTCGAGCTTTAAGTTGCTTTACCATTATTTGTCCCAATTGTTCTAGCTCCTCTGATGTAGAAAGTCCGATCATAAAATCAGCCGTTGCTGGTAGACCAAATGACTCGGACGTGTCCTCCAGACTAAGATCAGTGTTGCTGTGTCCTGTTCTGGTTGTTTGAGTTGCTGTAACCAAGGGCAAATTAAATTCGACTGCCAGTCCTCTCAATTCTTCAGCTATGCTCTTAATATATGTATACGAGTTTACGTTTGACCCATGGCGTATTCTAGTACTCATACAAATGTTAAGATAATCAATGAAAACAATATCAGGTTTGAAATTCTTCTTAAGCTTCAGTTCATTAAATAGATGCCTAAAATGGGCAGCACCCGCACAAGTGGTTGGATATTCTTTGATAATAAGCTTGCCACCCTTGCTGCGTTCCCGAAATTTCTTTACTTTAGCCTCAAATTGTGAACGAGCAATAAGCTTTAGATCATCTAAGGGAACATCGTAGAGATTAGCTGCAATACGTTTTTGTATCTTCTCCTCTGACATTTCCATTGTAATATAAAGCACATTGTACCCCATACTCAGGCATGCTGATGCCATGTGACACATGAACATTGACTTACCAACATTTGTGCCCGCTAGGATTACATTGAGTGTTTTTCGACTGAGACCTCCACCAGTGATCTTGTTGAAATACTCCAAATCAAAAGGGATTAGAACTTCCTTCGTATGCAGATGTTCAAAGAGTTTATTACTATCCTCTAGGAAATCAGTACCAATAGCAGTGTCAAATGAGACTGCAAGGGCATCTGTGAGTATCTGCGGGATGGATCCTTTGCTTAATGCTCCATCCTTCTCATTTAGGATATCAATCGAATCCATAATGCCATTATATATGGCTTTGTCTTGACAGAATTTCTCTGTCTGATCTATCAGCCATTGCGTGTCCGTTCCCGGATCACGCTGTAGGCTGTCGATTATCTTAGAACATTCCTTTACATTTAACTCATTCAATCCTGTCTTGTTAGACAAGTCAATTTGCAAAGCTTCTTTGGTTGGAAATTTATTGTACTTTGCTGCATATTCAGTTATGAGTTCAAATACAGTTTTATCAACCAGGCTTGCAAAGTAGTCTGGTTTAATAAAAGCTATTACCTTACGGAAGTATTCTTCATTATCTATTAGGTTAGAAAATATTACGTGTTCTAAATTCATTCGTCCTGTAACATTGGTTCATTTGCAATGCGATATTTCTGCTCAATGAACTCAATGAAATTGGTATTTGATAAGAGGTCATTCCAGATATCATTATTTGATTCAATGTCAGCTTCTCGCATATTATTAGTCTTAAATTCGCCAGTCTCCGTGTCGACTACAGCATACCAACCAACTTTAGGCTTAACCACATGACCAGACTCAAGGGCAATATCAAGTAGACCAGTCCAGCGATTAATACCTCCATCAAAAGAAACAGACACAGGTATTTTCGATTCTTCCTGTACAGATCGTGACTTTTCGATTTTGATGATGAAGTTGTAACCGGAGAGTTCTTTGCCATCTTTGTCTTTCTGACGTCCGATAATCCAAATATCGTTAGCTGAATAATAGCTGCCAGTGCCGCCGCCTACGATGTCTTTTGGATATAAGCCTATCTCTTTATAGGTATGGTTCACCGCCACGCAGGGCAAATGTTTCATGGTGAGCTTGGGAGTTATGATGCGGAATAGCGACTTAATCGCCTTCGCTCTCGACATATCGGCAACCGACTTTTGTTCCTTAGCGTCTTCTACTTCCTTCTTGGAAGCTAGATTGCCTATCGAATCAATTAGGATGAAAACTTTGTCTCCCCTATTGATCTCTTCCAACTGCTTGACTATATCAAACTTCAGTTGCTCGACGTCTAGGATAGGACAGTGGATTACCTGCTCTTTATTGATACCAAATGTATCAAAATACGTGCCACCACCAGAGCCAAATTCACTATCGTAGAACAGTATAACACCATCTGGATATTTTTTCAAGAATGCTGATGCCATCAGCAGCGCAAAACAAGTCTTAAAGTGCTTTGAGGGTCCGGCTATCATTGTTAGGCCGGGTAACAGACCACCATCTACTTTGCCTGACAACGCTACGTTGATCATTGGCACGTTAGTTGGGATGCTTTCGACATCGGCAAAAATGGTCGATTCGTCTAATGTAGCAACAAGGTCCAGAGTTGTATTCTTAATTAATCGTGATTTTAAATCCATATTTCTTTCTTTTGAAATTTCAATGTGTGTCCGCTATATTTATTTGGACACTTTCGCACGCTAAAATAAAGGTGCGAAAAAGGGCTATCCGGTTGTAGCCGGATAGCCCTTGGTTCCGACTAGGAAATACTAGCCGTCGCTTTGCGTATGCTTCATGAAGGCCGGCTGGGACATACCCATCTCTGCCGCAGCGTCGACAGCATCGCTGTGCTCGGTCTCAGCGTTGGGAACCTCGGACCCATCAGCAGTCTCAGCGGGCTTGTCCTTCGCCCCCTTGCCTTTGGCATTGCCCGCCTTGGGTTTGGCCTTGGCGGGGGCCTTGGGAGCAGGCTTGGCCTTGGCGTCTTTCTTGGCCTCCGTCTTCTTGCCGGCTGCGGGAGCGTCTGGCTTGAGGCAGGCCTGGATTGCAGTGTCCTGGAATGCTTTCAATCCCGAGAGGTATTTGCGGGCCTCATCCTTGCCCATCGGGCTCTTGAGCTTGAGGATGTTGATGTCTGTGTGACCTTCCTTGTTCAGGATGTCGGCATAGACCTCAGCCTCGCGGTTTGTGCACCGCAACGAAAACTTGCCGTTCAGTTTACTGACACCGGCACTCGCGAATGTTTTAGACATGTATTCCTTTCTTTCTGACGTCGGAACCCGACACTGTCCCTTTTCTAGCAGATCGGGACTCGCTTGTCAAGCAAAGGATTGCGGCAAAGCACTCTTTTTATTACGTTTTTTGCGCTGCAACATAAGAAATGGCTTGACATAGAATCAAGAAAACCAGTCTGCTAGGGATGCTACATGCTCAGCATTCCAGCCAATCGCGTCCGTAATGCCCCGTAGAGGCTCGAGGAACGCTTTCTCGAACTGCATATCCCTGTCTATATACTTGTCAAGCCCGAAATGGGCGGGAAGTTCGTCAGGTGCTGCTATGACAGTTTGTCGTATCGGATTTGGTTCAACTAGGTACGCAAACCTTATCTTATCTCCATCTTGTATGGGCGGAATTGTGCCGATACCATTCTGTTTTAGCATATGGTTGAATATAAGCGAGCCCTTTACGTGAATTGGTGTGCCTTTGCTAAAGATATTTTTGGCATCACGATACTTGTTCAGGTCATTAATACCACGAGGGAATGCAATATCTTCAAATGGCAGCGTCATGAATTGCTGTCGGAACTCTGTGATAAATTCTTGCAGCTTCTCTTCGTTATCATTCATAATGATATTCAAGCCTTCCACAATCTTGTCTCTGCAGACGTGGGGTGTTGAGGATCGTACTGCTTCAATGCCAGTAATCTTTAACTTAGGCTTATCGTAAACCTTACCCTTGCTGTCAAGCACATTGAGCACATATCGCTTCTTGGCAACCCAAATGCCTTTATTAGCAATGTTCTCCCGTGTCATGCTCATGCGTTGCTCATAAGCATTCATGAAAGTGGCGAGCTTGTCAAATTGAGCAGCAATATAGACTTCTAATTGCTCTTTACAGAACCGAGCTAAGCGAGCAGCAATTTTAGCATCACTGCCTAGCTGCAACATGTGCTTGTTTACCACATCCTCCAAATCAAGATAAATGGAGTCAGTATCTGATGCAATGACA
>Ga0310811_10011830_pt1 | contig 11329 bp, 6 predicted proteins | sample YCmetagenome_FD_207642 | JGI IMG/M metagenome (GOLD analysis project Ga0310811, IMG submission 207642) | Soil microbial communities from experimental microcosm in Duke University, North Carolina, United States - YC | ecosystem: Engineered > Artificial ecosystem > Soil microcosm > Unclassified ... | reverse complement strand
GGTCGCGATGACCATCCAGCCCGAGCCCTGGCCTTTGGACTTCGCAAGTAACACATTCGCCACGACGCCGTCGCCAAGGATGATCAACAGCATGGTGCCGACGAATTCGCCGAGCATGGGGGTCACGCCTTAACCCTAGTTCAGGCGCGCGAATTGTCGAGCTTGGCGGAGTCGGGTTAGTGTCTCAGTTTCCATTCTGAGGCGGAAAAAGTACCATTTCAGTCCACGGAGTTCTAATTACATCAGGAGGAATTGCGTGAGGAGTGTAGAATATTTGTTGACCCTGTTGAGCAACGCGGCGATTTCAGAAATTTCTCAAACGTGATCGATGATCCCTGCTTCCGTCGCCGGGGTAACACGCAGGGTTTGCGGATGCGGCAAAATTGTAGCGCATGAAATGAAGCGCGATGGTGTGCTCGTGGTTTTCAACCTTTTTGAGAATGCATTCGTGAAGCGGGTAAGGCGGCGCATTCCTGTACGCACCGTGAGGCTGTTCACTGGGTGATGCTTGTTGAGAACAGGCTGGCCGTTGATTACCGCCTTCTTCGCTCCCATTCACACGTACAAGTCGGGACTGTAACGGACTTCGCAGGGGCCGCCGCCATTACCGTAGATTTTGATCAGCATCGAGTAATCAATTTCTCTGCCGAAAGCGCCCTCGATGGTTGAGAGATACTAAATCGGAAAGAACAAATTTTATCGTTAACGATAAACGGTCTTGACCGCTCCGGTTCTTCAGCTATTATCACAAACGAACCTCATTGAGGTTGTAAATGGTGACGGAGGCGGGGCTCGAACCCGCAAGAGCTGATAGGCTCACGGCAGTGCAAGTGCCGCGTGTTTGCCAGTTTCACCACTCCGCCATTAAAATTACCCCGCGCTGGGGCGTTCCATGAGTTTGCTCATTCTTTTCTCTGTGATTCTCCAAGAATCTTTTGTGAACGGGGGTCGGTTTACCGGCTCCCGTTTGCCATTTGTGGCTTAATCGCTTTATCGGCTAGCCAGAACATCCGGGAGCCATTCCTCAACTCCGAAAGCAAAAACCCCTCCTCCTTCTGGAGTCTGCGACAGGTCATTGAAATTGTCGCCCTAAGATTTTGGGCTTCCGTGCGAAGTCCCTCATTGCCAAGGCGCGTTACGAGTTCAGAAATGCCATGTTTGGTAAATCTGTGTTCGGTAAAAAAGTCCTTAATGGCTTCTGTAACACCTTTTTCAGAATATTTACCTACACCGTCGAATGTCGGGGTGGGTTCTACCTTTCCTGCCGGGCGAGATAATTGCAGAATCTCATCCGCTGTGTCTAACTTGTGCTTAAGCTCATCTAGATGAGCTTGTAACCTCTCGATCTCTCGGCGTGTTATCCGGTGATCCTCACGCCATTGATCTTTGAGTTTTCCGATCTGTTGTTCCATCTCTGTCATAACATATTCCTCCAAGAATGTTTGAGGTGTAACAGAGGGTGAAACAGATGTCAAGTACTATCGCCTTTCGAATTGTCTTTCTTCGTTACCTAGCCTCGGAAGGCTTTTCGCGATAGATTTTGTTTTGTGGCGGATAATTTTCGAGCCTTGCATTGTCACCCCTCAATTCGCGGAGGCGACCGAGGGCTACGGCGGCTGGATTCTTCCCTGTAATCGTTAATTATAGGCGCGTCTTGCCCGTGCCGTGTTGCTTTTTGCATGATCGAGAAAGCATTCTCGTTGACGTCCTTCTTCTTGCTTGAGCGGTTAGGCATGACTGGATTTTGCCACACGCCGAGATTGCAACGACCCCAAAAAACGCGGCTCACATTTCAAACTGAGACGCTACGGGAATCGGGAAATGGCTTCGGGGCTGGCCCCAGGTCCGACAGGTGCAACCGAGGCGCCAGCGGGATATATTTCTGCAGCGCGCAGACCCCGTAAAAAAGCCAGACCTGCACCCGCAGCTTCCACCCGAGGTCTGTGTTGCCGGCCACGAGGTTGTTCAGTGCGCGCTCCATGTTTTCGCTTGGCGCCTGTGTGATGAAGACCTCGAAGGCATGGTTGTCGTAGAACATCCGGATCATGTGCAGGAACACCGAGCTCATCTGCCCGACCCGTCGGGTGTAGCTGCGCTGGGCCGCGCTCGTGAGCGGGGCGTTCGCCTCCTCCGCCTTCAGAACGGTTTTTGCGGCCAGGAAGCCCGATTTGATCGCGAGCATCACGCCCGAGGAAAAGATGGGGTCGATGAAGCCCGCCGCATCGCCGATGAGCAGCCAGCGTGGCCCGGCATTCTGCAGGTGCCGGTACGTATAATCACCGGCGTGGAAAAACTCGCTCACGCGGGTGGCATTGCCCAGTCGGCGCCGGAGCTCCGGGGTCTCCGCAACGGTGCGGTCGAAGCTTTCGCCCGGCTTCAACCCCGTCGTCTTGAAATGCTCCAGCGTCTGCACGAGCCCGACGGAAGTTTTCTCGGCATCGAGTGGAATGAACCAGCACCAGCCGAAGTCGAGCCGCACCACGATGATGTTTCCCTCGGTGGGTGGATCGTTGCGAAAGACTCCCTTGAAATGTGCGAAGGTCGCGAACTTCTTGGTGAGTCCGAGATCGGTTTTGGGCAGTTGGAGCTGGCGGCCGAGGAGCGCGTCGCGCCCGCTCGCATCGAGGATCCAGCGCGCCTGCAGTTCGTGCGTTTCGCCTTCGCGCAGGCAGGTGACCTCGACGCCGTCGGCGGAGACTTTGACCGACTTCACGAGGGTTTCCTGCCAGACCTCGCAGCCCGATTCCTCGGCATGCTCGATCAGGAGTTGGTCGAAACGCGAGCGCTCGACCTGGAAGGTCTCTGCATGCCGCGGCGCGAGATGCTTCGCGAACAGGATCCGGTTGCCGACCGAGGAATTGCCGACCGCAAACTCCGCGCCTCGCTTGGGCATGAAGCCGGCCTGCTCGATCTTTTCCCACGCGCCGATCGTGTGCAGCTCGTCGTTGATATACGGGATGAGTGACTCCCCGACATGGAAACGCGGAAAGCGCTCGCGCTCGAGGATGAGCACCTTTTTGCCCGCCCGGGCGAGTTCGCAGCCGGCCGTGCTTCCGCCCGGTCCACCGCCTATGATGATCGCGTCGTATGCCATAACGGCGTAAATGGGGAAATCGGTCGTTTCGGGGTATGGAGCAAGCGAAAACCCGCCGATTGGCCGCTGGCCATCGCGCCTGCCCGTCGCTAGGCTGCGGCAAATTCGTTGATCCCATGAGTCTTAGCCCTCTCGCCGGTAAGCCGGCTCCCGCGTCGATCCTCACGAACATTCCCCGGCTTATTTCGGCCTATTACTCGGACCAGCCCGATCCCGGCGTCCCCGGCGAGCGCGTGGCTTTCGGGACCTCCGGACATCGCGGCACTTCCTTCAAGCGCACCTTCAACGAAGATCACATCCTTGCGATCGCGCAGGCCGTCTGCGAATACCGCGCCGGGGCTGGTATCACCGGGCCGCTCTTCCTCGGGATGGACACCCATGCGCTCTCCGAGCCGGCGTGGATTTCGACCCTCGAGGTCCTCGCCGCCAATGGCGTCGCGGTGATGATCGATGCCGCGGACGGCTACACGCCGACCCCGGCTGTTTCCCACGCGATCCTTACCGATAATGCCGGTCGCACCGATGGCCTGTCCGATGGCATCGTGATCACGCCTTCGCACAACCCGCCGACCGACGGCGGCATCAAGTACAACCCGACCAACGGCGGCCCGGCGGATACCGACATCACCGGCTGGATGGAGAAGCGCGCGAACGAACTCCTGGCTAACGGCCTGCGGGAGGTGAAGCGCATCCCGCTCTCGAAGGCGCGCGCCGCGGCGACGAAGTTCGACTATGTCGCGAACTACGTGAACGACCTTGGCGCCGTCATCGATTTCGACGTGATCAAGGGGCTCCGTATTGGCGTCGATCCGATCGGCAATTCTTCGCTCGCCTATTGGGAACCGATCGCCGAGCGCTACGGCCTCGACCTCACCGTCGTGAACAAGGAGATCGATTTCACCTTTCGCTTCATGAGCGTCGATTGGGACGGCAAGATCCGCATGGACTGCTCGTCGCCCTACGCGATGGCTGGCCTGATCGGCCTGAAGGACAAGTTCGACATCGCCTTCGCCAACGACACCGACGCCGATCGCCACGGTATCGTCGCCCCCAGCTCGGGCTTGCTGAACCCGAACCACTATCTCGCGGTCGCGATCAACTACCTTTTCGCGAATCGTCCCGGCTGGCCCGCCGCGGCGGGCATCGGCAAGACGCTCGTCAGCAGCAGCATGATCGACCGCGTGGCCGCGAAGCTCGGCCGCCCGCTCGTCGAGGTGCCGGTGGGTTTCAAATGGTTCGTCGACGGCCTGTTCAGCGGCTCGCTCGGTTTCGGCGGTGAAGAGAGCGCCGGCGCTTCCTTCCTGCGCAAGGATGGCGGCGTCTGGACGACGGACAAGGACGGTCCGATTCTCGGGCTGCTTGCGGCGGAAATCACCGCGAAGACCGGTCGCGATCCCGGCCAGCACTATGCGGCGCTCACCGAGGAGTTCGGCGCGCCCGTTTACGAGCGCATCGACGCTCCCGCGAACGCGGCGCAGAAGAAGATTCTCAAGGCCCTCTCCCCGGCGCAGGTCCAGGCGACCGAGCTCGCGGGCGAGCCGATCACCCGCATGCTCACCAAGGCCCCGGGCAACAACGCCGATCTGGGCGGCCTGAAGGTGGAAAGCGCCTCCGGCTGGTTCGCCGCGCGCCCATCGGGTACGGAGGACGTCTACAAAATCTACGCGGAAAGCTTCGTCGACGAAGCTCACCTGCGCCGGATTCAAGCCGAAGCTCAGGACATGCTAACCAAGACCTTCGCCAGCCAGAGCTGAGCGAAGGCATACTAGTTCGCTAAAATGGACGTCCGTTCGCCGCGGAGCGTCTCGACAAGATGGTAGGGCTGGCACTCCGTGCCGGCCCATTTTGAAAAGGAGGGAGTCGGCCGCGGACGGAGCCGCGGTCCCTACCATCTAAAACGATGGTTCCGCAGTCGCGGAACCGTATTGGCTTCGTGCTTTTTTACCATTTGCGAAGAGAGGCGCCTAGGCCTTCTGCGTCCGCCAAATCAAACGCACCGCATCCAACCTCAGCGGAGCTTCGCCAAGACGTCCGGCAAGATCCTCGATCTGCGACTCCAGCAACGAAATCTCCTCGTCACGGATGTGGTCGTTCTTTTTCTGCAAATCCCGCAATCGGTCGACCTCGTGGCGAAGCGCCATCCGCATTTTCTCGAGGGCCGTCTGCGTGATCGCCGCGGAGCGGGCGGTCGCATATTCCCGGCTCTTCTCGAGCATCGAGGGCAGGATCTTTTGCTTGATCCGATTGTTGTCGAGGATCTGGAAAATCGGCCCCGTCTTCAAATCCTCGGGCTGAGGATCGATATCCGCCGAGACATCCTCGCCCCTGGCATCCACGATCACGCGCAACGGAGTCGGCGCGAGGAAGCGATCGGCATGGAGTGCGGGAGGAGCCACGGGTTCCACGAGATAGATGGCCTCCAGATACATTCCCTGCTCGGCGTCGTCGGGCCACATGGCGAAGGCGCTGTTGCCCTCTCCCGAGCCGAGGAGCAGGTCGATGGACCCGGTGACGATCGGATGATCCCAGGTGAGAAACCCGATTTCCTCCCGGCTCAGGGCCTTCGCGCGGTCGCAGGTCAGGGTAAGCCCTTCCTCGGGGAGTTCCGGGAAAGCATCCGTGGTCAGATTGGCCGGGATCGCGAGATAGGTACGCCGGGACAGCTCTTCCACATGCACGCCGAAGTGGTCGAACATGCGAAGCAGGTAGGCGTCGAGCGCCGCGTCGCGATCCAGGGTCGCGATCTGCTCCACGATTTGCGCCGCCACTTCCGGGCGGCAGGAATTCATTTGCAGGAGGCGGTCCTGTCCCTGTTCGAGTTCCTTCGTGAGTTTGGCGTGGACCTCTTTGGTCTCGGTAATGAGTTTCGCGAAGGCGGCCTCGGTTCCCTTTCCGGCGAGAAAGCCTTCCAGACGTTTGCCAAATTTCGCGAGCACTTCTCGCCCGCCTTCGAGTGATTTTTCAAAGGCGTCGAGCCCTTCGTGGTACCAGCGGGCCAGGAATTCGAGGTGGCTGCCCTTGGGAAAGGGGACATGGATCGAGATCGTCTCCGTCTGCCCGATGCGATCGAGACGCCCGATGCGCTGCTCCAGCAGCTCCGGATTGTCGGGCAGGTCGAAGAGGACGAGATGGTGCGCGAATTGGAAGTTTCGGCCTTCGCTGCCGATCTCCGAGCAGATCAGGATCTGGGCGCCGTCCTCCTCGGCGAACCAGGCGGCATTCCGGTCGCGCTGGAGCAAGGTCAGATCCTCATGAAACAGTCCGATCTTAAGGCTGAGCCGGTTTTTGAGCGCCTTGTCGAGGGCCAGCACCTTCTCGCGGGTGCGGCAAATGAGCAGGACCTTCGCCTTGCGTTTTTTCTGCAGGAAGTCGACGAGCCATTCGACCCGCACATCCTTCCCGAGCTTGTAGTCGCGGTCTTCCGGGGTGTTGTCGGCGGCTTGCTCGGCGGTGAGGTCAGCCTCGTCGAGCGGAATCAGGTGAACGCGGCGCTTGGGGAATCCCTTCATCGCCGCGCGGGTATTGCGGAACATCACGCGGCCCGTGCCATGCTGGTCGAGCAGTTCTCGGATCAGTTCCTCGCGGGCGGCCGGGTCTTTCTTTTTGAGCGCTGCGAGTTGCTTCTCGAGCCGTGTGGCATCGGTTTTGCAGAGATTGCGGAGCGATTTGAGGTCGCCCGCCGTAAGCGCTTTTTCGTCGAGGAGCTTGGTGGTGATTTTTGCCGTCTCGCGGTAGTCGGAACGTTCGCTCTCGAAGCGCTCGAAATCGCGATAGCGATCGGGATCGAGCAGCCGCAGTCGGGCGAAATGCCCCTCCGTGCCGAGTTGTTCGGGGGTCGCGGTCAGCAGGATCACGCCCGGCGTGGCGGAGGCCAGCGCCTCGACGACCTTGTACTCCGGGCTGGGCTCCGTGGGCGACCAGGCCAGGTGGTGCGCCTCGTCGACGACGGTCAGGTCCCAGCCCGCCTCGACGACTTGCCGCCCGCGTTTTTCGTCCTGTGCCACGAGGGGCAGCGGGCAGAGAATGACCTGATCGTCGAGGAACGGGTTGGCGCCTGCCTCGCCGGCCTCGATGGAAAGGCAGCGTTCCTCGTCGAAGATGCTGACCAGCAGATTGAACCTTCGCAGCAATTCGACGAACCACTGGTGAACGAGCGGCTCGGGCACGAGGATCAGGATGCGGCCGGCCCGGCCACTGCGATGGAGCCGATGGAGCACGAGGCAGGCCTCGATCGTCTTGCCCAGTCCCACCTCGTCCGCGAGCAGGACACGGGGGATCGCGCGGCCGGCGACCTCGTGGGCGATATAGAGCTGGTGAGGGATGAGGTCGATGCGGGCTCCGACGAGCCCCCGCACCGGTGAGCTGCGGATCTGGTGGCGGCGGCGGTGGGATTCGTAACGCAGGTCGAAGACCGCGTTTTCATCTACCTGCCCGGCGAAGAGCCGGTCCTCGGGCTTGTTGAAACTCAGGGTGTCGGAAAGGTCGGTCTCGGGAACCTCCCGGCCCGCGCCGTGATAAACAAGGACACCGTCGCCACGGGTTTCCACGGATTCCACCACCAGCGTCGTGCCTTCATGCGTGGTGATCGTATCCCCGGCGCGAAACTCCACCCGCTTGATCGGGGCGGACTCGGTGGCGTACTGGCGGAGTGTGCTGCTCGCGCGATAGAGCAAAAAGACCCGGCCCGGCGCGGCGTCGACCACGACTCCGACGCCCAGTTCCGGCTCGGACTCGCTGATCCAGCGCTGACCCTTCTGAAAAACAACCATGGCCCCAAGGCGATCACAAAGGAGCGCGTCCATGAACCAAAAAGAGGTACAAGAATCTTCCCAAGACGGTATTGGAGTTTATTTGCGAGGCAGGTTAGCTTTCCCGTCCCATGAGTAACGAGCCGTCTTCACCCCCGGATCTTGCCGCGATCGATTTATCCCTGAGTTTCGCCCCCGCCTGGGCGAAAGAATCCGACTCGGGCGAGCGGCTTGCAAAGCTGGCGGCCAAACACGGCGGCGAAGAACGCCCCGGTCGGTCGGGAGGTAAATGGCAGGATCGCGGAGGAAAATCGGATCGCCGTCCGCCCCGTCGTGACGGCGGTGGCAGGCCCGCCGGGGGCGGTCGCCCCGAGCGCGGTGGCCACGGGCGTCGCGAAGAGCGCCGTCCCGAGCGGCCGAAGCCCGAGCCGATCCTCGATGGCTGGGAAGTCCAGTTCATGCCCGACCGGCATGGCGTCGATGGTCTCGCCAAACAGATCAAGACCTCGGCCAAGGCCTATCCGCTTTTCGACCTCGCGCGGCTCGTGCTCGAGAAATCGGAGCGCTATCTCGTAGGATTCCGTCGCAGCACGGAGACGGCGACGCCCCTGTTCCAGCTCAAGTCCGACGGCAGCCTTTGGCTGACCGAGTCCGAAGCGGTCGCACACGCCCTCGCGACGCAGATGGACAAATTTTATCGCCGCGAGCGCATCGCGGTCGACCCGCCGAAGGGCACCTATCCCTTCGTGGCGGTCTGTGGAATGAGCGGAGTGCTGCTCGGCCCGCCGAATTACCACGACTATCAGTCGAAGCTCATCCGGTTGCATGCCGAGAAGTTCGCGAACATGCCCTTCGAGGCCTTCAAGAGCCGCATCCGCATGGAGCGGGACGAGGCCTTGATCGAAAAATGGAAAGAGGAGCAAAGCTCGCGGGATGTCTTCTACGCGATCGATCCCTCGGCTCCTCCGAAGCCCGCTCCGGCACCCGAGCCTGCGGCACCTGCCGTGGCGGCCGAAGCTTCAGAGTCCGTGGCCGCGGCTTCCGGGGAGGTTGCCGTCCCTGAGGCCGAAGAGACCGCTCCCGCCGTCGAAGCCGCCGTTCCGGAAGCGTCCGCGGAGGCTCCCGTGGAAAGCGCCGAGCCGGTTGCGGATACGGAAATCGTGGTGGGAGAAGCTCCCGCCGAGGAAGCTGCTCCGGCAGACGATAACGCAAAGAAGTTCGATTCGTTCGCCGAGGTGGAGCGTCATTTCCGCGAAAACCACGCCGCGAAGGCAGTGATCCGCATCCGCGACAAAGTGGTTGTGGCGGGACCCGCGGCCTTGAACGAGTCCGCGCCGGCGGTTCTTCGTCTGACCCGTGGCACTTGGGAGGAGCTGGATCGTTTCCCGCTGCCGCTCGCGCACATCCTTGGCCAGCAGCTCACCGCCAAGGGGCTCCAGATTTTCAAGACGCAGGATAATGTCACCCATGTCGGCGTGGCCCGTCCTCGCCATCTCGACGTCGCCGTCACCCCGGTGTCCGAGGCGCTCAGTGCCATGCTGGCCTATATCGAGGCCCATCGGGCAGTGCCGCGCGCCGAGCAGTGGAAGGCTCTCGTGGAGCTTCGCCCTCTGGCGGAAGGTGGATCGGAAGTGCTGCGCGAAACGGCGGCAGCCGCCGACCTGTTCTGGCTCCTGCGTGAAGGCCACGTGATCGATTTCGCCAAGCGCGGACTCGAGGCCGCCCGTCGCCCGAAACCTCCGCAACAAGCCAAAGCCAAAAAGACACCTGCACCCGTCGCCGCAGCTTCTGCAAAGGAACAGGGCGCCCCTGCCGCACCCGTGGCCGAAACGCCAGCCGAGCCCGTGGCCGAAACAGCAGCGGAGCCCGTGGCCGAAACGCCAGCCGAGCCCGTAGCCGAAACGCCAGCGGAGCCCGTGGCCGAAACACCAGCCGAGCCTGTAGCCGAAACGCCAGCGGAGCCCGTGGCCGAAACGCCAGCGGAGCCCGTAGCAGAAACGCCAGCGGAGCCCGTGGCCGAAACACCAGCCGAGCCTGTAGCCGAAACGCCAGCGGAGCCCGTGGCCGAAACGTCAGCGGAGCCCGTGACCGAAACAGCAGCGGAGCCCGTGGCCGAAACGCCAGCGGAGCCCGTGACCGAAATTGCAGCGGAGCCCGCGGCGGAAACGCCAGCCAAGCCCGTGGCTGTTCCAGCCCAGGACGAACTCGCGTTGCAGCCGCAGCAGTAGCGCAGCGCGGCGAGGTCAGCCTTCGATCTTCGGTGTGTCGATGCCCAGGGCGTCGGCGAGGTCCTGCAGGTGATCCTGCTCCTCGGCGATGATCTTGCGCAGCGTCTCACCGAGGGCGAATTCGCCCATGGCATCGGCCTGACGGATGCGCGCGCGATAGTTGATGATCGTTTCCTTCTCGTTCTCGAGGTCGAATTTCAACATCTCCTTCGCGTCGCCGGAGACCTTCACTTCCTTCGGCGCGTTGATTGGCGTGCCGTTGAAGTAGTCGATCTGCTTGGTGATGAGCAGGGCGTGATTGAGTTCCTCGGTGGCGTGCTTCTGGAGTTCCGCGGCGATGGCCGTGTAGGCGGCACCCTTCATCGTCTGACTGTAGATGACGTAAGCCAGGATGGCCTGGAATTCGCGGGCGAGATCTTCGTTGAGCAGTTCGACCATGCGTTCGCGGGTAATTGCGGATTCTTCTTTCATCAGAACCAGATCGCGCGTGGAGACGATTTTGGCGGGATTTATCGCTGTTTTCGTCGCGCCCACCCGCTAGGAATATTCCGTGAAAGAAGTTGTCGTACATTCGGATGGCGCCTGTCGGGGAAATCCCGGCCCGGGGGGCTGGGCTGCCATCCTGACCTATGGGGAAATCACCAGGGAACTCAGTGGCGGCGTCCCCGCGACGACCAATAACCGCATGGAGCTCCAGGCTGCGATCGAGGCGCTCACTTCGCTCAAGCAGCCGTGTGTCGTCCAGTTCTTCACGGACTCGAAGTACGTCCAGAATGGCATTTCCCAATGGCTCCACGGCTGGAAGCGCAACGGCTGGCGCACCAAGACGCGGCAGCCAGTCAAGAATGCCGACCTCTGGCGCGCGCTCGATACTGCGGCGTCACGGCATCAGGTGAAATGGCAGTGGCTGAAAGGCCACGCCGGACACGAGGGCAACGAGCGGTGCGACGTCCTCGCCAACGAGGCCATCGACGGGATCCAGAAACAATTCACCCGGGCGGAACTGAAGGCGAAGCTGCGCGAGTTCACCGCCGAAGCCGAGGCCGCGCCGCCGGCGCCGACGCTTCTCTAAGGAGGATGGAGCCTAACGTGGAGCGCCCAAGCCGTGGCGGCGCGGAGCGCCATCCTTAGAGGGGAGCAACTGTCTTTTAAGCGGGAGTTAAAGGAAGGCTTTTGAGGAGGGAGTTGAGGTGGATGAGGAGTTTACGCATGACGGCCGTGAGGGCGAGTTTGGCGGGTTTGCCGTTGGAGCGGAGACG
>Ga0310811_10011829_pt1 | contig 11330 bp, 10 predicted proteins | sample YCmetagenome_FD_207642 | JGI IMG/M metagenome (GOLD analysis project Ga0310811, IMG submission 207642) | Soil microbial communities from experimental microcosm in Duke University, North Carolina, United States - YC | ecosystem: Engineered > Artificial ecosystem > Soil microcosm > Unclassified ... | reverse complement strand
TGGACGGTTGTACGCGCATCGGCTCCCCGGGCATCTTGGGATAGTTCGGCGGGTAGGGCATGTCGCCCCGCTCGTCTCCGGCGTACCACTCCAGCAGCGTGTCGATGGCGAACGCCTCGTCGTCGATCGCGCGGTGGACGTCGCCCAGCTTCGCGAACCGCCCCGGCATGGTCTTGATGTCGAAGTCGCGGGGGTCGCAGCCCTCCAGTTCGTCCCAGGTCACCGGGGCGGAGACCAGACCGTCGGGGCGGGCGCGGACGGAGTAGGAGCCGACCACGGTGCGGTCCAGGGCGTTCTGGTTGAAGTCGATGAAGATCTTCTCGCCACGCTCCTCCTTCCACCAGGCGGTCGTCGCGAGGTCCGGCCTGCGGCGTTCCACCTCACGGGCGAGGGCGATGCCGGCGTGCCGTACGTCGACGAACGACCAGCGAGGCTCGAGGCGGATGTTGATGTGGATGCCGCGGTTGCCCGACGTCTTCGCGAAACCTTCGACGCCCAGTTCGCCGAGGACCTCCCGGGCGGTGAACGCGACCTTCCTCGCCTCCTCGAACCCCGTCCCCGGCTGCGGGTCGATGTCGATGCGCAACTCGTCGGGATGCTCCAGGTCGGGCCTGCGGGCGGCCCAGGGGTGGAAGTCGATCGTGCCGAGGTTGGCGCACCACGCGAAACCGGCGACCTCGGTCGGGCAGAACGCGTCGGCCGTGCGGCCACTGGGGAATCGCACGGAGACGGTCTCGATCCAGTCGGGATGCTTGGGCATCCGCTTCTGGTAGATCGCCTCCGCCTCGACGCCGTCCGGATGCCGTTTCAGATACGTCGGCCGGTCCCTGAGGGCGCGGAGCACGCCGTCGCCGACGCTGATGTAGTACTCCACCAGGTCGCGCTTGGTGGCGCCGACTGCGGGAAAGTAGATCTTGTCCGGGTTCGTGACCTTGACGGTCCGTCCACCGGCGTCGATTTCGATGTACGGCGATGCCATGGCTCGGACACTACCCCGGAAGAGCCGGGGAGGAGGGTCCGTCCCGGGCTGCCAACGGCGGCCGGACCGGGAGCACCCACGAGCCACCGCGCCTACCCGGCGCGGAGCCCGTGGTCGCGGCGTGCACGACGCTCGTGTGGCGAGCGCCGTCGCCGCGACGGGACGGACACGACGGGCCACCCCTGCGGGCGGCATCCTCTTGCCGCCCTGCGGCGCCCAGCACGGGTAGGGCGCTTCGCCGTCAGGACGGCGGGACAGGCCGATCCCCTCCCGGAACGGGTGGACGATCGGCCCCCTCATCAGTGAAGACGCCAAAAGAGCGGCGAAAGGATGCTTCGCCGGAAAGAACTCTTGCGGGGAAGATCTCCCGGCTCCGTGTGGTTCTTAGTACGTAATCCCCACAGGGGGCGGCCGCGCTTAGGCTGGTGAACATGGACAAGGTGGTCAAGAGCGACGCCGAGTGGCGGGTGCAGTTGTCTCCCGAGGAGTTCCGCGTCCTCCGGCAGGCGGGGACGGAGCGTCCGTTCACAGGTGAGTACGTCGACACCAAGACGACGGGCGTCTACTCGTGTCGCGCGTGCGGCGCCGAGTTGTTCCGGTCGGACACGAAGTTCGAGTCCCACTGCGGATGGCCGTCGTTCTTCGAGCCGTCGAAGTCGGAGGCCGTGACCCTCATCGAGGACGACTCCCTCGGCATGAGGAGGGTGGAGGTCCGCTGCGCCCGCTGCGACTCCCACCTCGGTCACGTCTTCCACGGCGAGGGCTATGCGACTCCCACGGACGACCGCTACTGCATCAACTCGGTGTCACTGACCCTGCTGCCCGAGAAGTGACCCCTTCCGTACGGCGTGCCCGCCCAGGCGTCACGCCGTACGGCGTCATCGGGGTTCGGGGCTGGTGACGCGGCAGTCGGGATCGTCCGGGCCGAGGACGTTGGCGAGGACCGGGTTCCCGTTCTCCCCCAGATCGGCCTGGACGAAGACCACCCGCGAGGCGTCGCCCTCCGCGGCCAGGTACTCAAGGCCCCGCTCGCACAAGGTGATCGCGGCGTCGGAGTCGTCGTCGGCTTCGGGGAGGTCGGTGTAGATCCGGAGATAGCCCCCGGTGGTCCGGATGTCACGGACCAGGGCGGACGTGCGGTCCCTCCACCGGGCGCGGAAGTAGGCGACGGCCTTGTCGTCGGTGTAGTCCGACCGTGTCGGCGCCGCCATCTCCACTCCGGCCGCCGTCTCCGGCGCCTCGGATCGTGCGCGGACGCCGACGCGGGCGACCTCCGGTTCATCCGGCCCCGCGGAGGCGGGAGCCGTACGGGATCCGGACGGCCACAGGTGGACGGGACCGGTCGTCACGAGGACGGCCGTCGCGATGACCGCCGCGCCCACACTCCCCTCGACGACCCAGGCCCGGGTCCGGGTCTTACGGCGGCGCCCTCTGGAACGTGCCACGTGCCTCGACACGGCGGCCCTCACCTGCGTAGGGGATTTCCTCCGAGTATGACAAAGATCACAATGTCGCACCGGCGGTTTCCCGGCATCAGGGCAACGCGGCGACGAGTTCGCTCACCGGCTTGCGGGTGCCCGTGTAGAAGGGGATCTCGATCCGGGTGTGCAGCCTGGCCTCGGCCCCGCGCAGATGGCGCATCAGGTCGACGATGCGGTGGAGTTCGTCGGCCTCGAAGGCGAGCATCCACTCGTAGTCGTTCAGCGCGAAGCAGGCGACGGTGTTGGCCCGGACGTCGGGGTAGTCGCGCGCCATCTTCCCGTGCTCGGCGAGCATCCGCCTGCGGTCGGCGTCGTCCAGCAGATACCACTCCAGGGACCTGACGAACGGGTAGACGCAGACGAAGCCCTTCGGCTCCTCATCGGCCAGGAAGGCCGGGATGTGCGACTTGTTGAACTCGGCGGGCCGGTGGAGGGCCATCGCCGACCAGACGGGCTCGCTGGCCCGGCCGAGCGCGGTACGGCGGAAACGCGTGTAGACCTCCTGGAGGTCCTCCGCGGAGGGCGCGTGCCACCAGAACATGTAGTCGGCGTCGGCCCGGAAGCCCGAGACGTCGTAGCAGCCGCGGGTCACCACGTCCTTGCCGGCCGACTGCTCCAGGAGCTCGCCCACCTCGCCCGCGACGGCCTCGCGGCCGGGCGGGAGCTGGTCACGGAGCCGGAAGACCGACCACATCGTGTAGCGGATTACCTGGTTGAGATCGCGCGCCTTGGGCCGCGCGGTGCCGTCCGTCATGAGGCCCATTCTGCCGTCTCAGCCGTCCGGTTCTTCCTTCGGCCCGGCGGCGGGGCGGGCGTTCAGGTGCTCCAGGACGCGGGCGGCGGCCGTACGGCCCGTGGCGATGCAGGCGGGGATGCCCACTCCGTCGTAGGCGGCTCCGCACAAAGCCAGGCCCGGGTGGTCCGCCACGGCCGCGCGGGCGCGGGCCACACGGTCGAGATGGCCCACGTCGTACTGGGGAAGCGCGCCGCCCCACCGGGTGACCCGGGTGTCGATCGGCAGCCCGCGGACTCCCATGGTCTCGGTCATCTCGTTCATCGCGAAGGCCACGAGTTCGGCGTCGTCCCGCTGGAGCAGTGCCTCCTCCCCCAGCCGCCCGATCGAGCAGCGCACGAGGACCAGGTTCGGGTCGGCCTCGCCGAGGTGCGGCCACTTGGTGGTGCTGAACGTCACGGCCTTGACCGGCCTGCCCTCGACCGGCGGCACGAGGTAGCCGCTGCCGGACGGCGGCTCGGGGAAGGCGGACCTCGGATAGGCGAGCGTGACGATCGCCATGCTGGCGTACTCGATCCCGGCCAGCTCCGCCGCCGCCCTCGGCGCCTCCCGCTCCAGCAGCCGCGCGGCGGCGGTGGCGGGCACGGCCAGGACGACGGCGTCGGCCTCGACGACCTGCTCGTCCCTGGTGGGCCCGGTGATCAGCCGCCAGCCGTCCGGGGTGCGCACGAGGTCGCGGACCATCACCCCGGTGCGGACCTCGGCCCCCGACGCCTCGGCCACGGCCGCGGGCAGGCCTCCCAGGCCGCCCTTGAGGGTGGTGAAGACCGGACCGGCGTCCTTGGGCGCCTTGGCCGCGAGATCCCGTGCGGCCTTCAGCAGGGACCGCTCCGTACGGGCCGCCGCCGCGACGCCGGGCATCGTCGCCTCAAGAGAGAGCGTCTCCGCCCGGCCCGCGTAGACCCCGCCGAGCAGCGGCTCGATCATCCGGTCCACGACCTCGCCTCCGACGCGGGCCCTGATGTAGGCGGCGACCGAGACGTCGGTCGTGACCAGCGTCGGAGGAAGGATCTGATCCATCGGCACGCGGGCCAGGCCGCCGGGCGTCAGGATGCCCGAGCGGGCGAGCGCCGCCACGTCGGACGGCACGCCCATCACGTGCCCCTTCGGCAGGAGACGGAGCGCCCCCCTGGACAGGATGGCCGACGTGGTCGTGCCGGGGCTCACAAGCGCGTCACCCAGCCCGACGTGCCGCGCCAGCTCCTTGCCCTCGGGACGCCGCGCGAGCATGGCCTCGGCCCCGGCGTCGATCTCGACGCCGCCGACCTCCGAGGAGAACAGCTTGCCTCCCGTACGCGGCGCGCCGTCGAGCACAGTGATCTTCAGCGTCGGATCGCCGCGGTGGAGATGCCACGCGGCGGCGAGGCCGGCGATGCCCGCCCCCACGACGACCACACGCCGGCCAGAGGTCCCGTCCATATGGAGAGAAGTTACCGCTCCGTCCCGGTGGTCCCGGCACCGCCGTACAAGGTCACGAGCCGGCTTCCGGACGGTCACTCGGCGAGATCGACACGTGACGGCATCGTGACGCCGGTACCGAAACCGGCTCGTACGGGAGTCCGTCTCTAGAGCATGAGACGAATCCGGTACGGCATCGCGCTCGTCGCGGCGACCGCTTTCCTGATCTCGGGGTGCGCCGCCGGCTCCGAGTCGGGCATGTCAGGCACGGCCGACGGTGCGGCCGCTCCAGCGGCCCCCCAGTCGGTGACCGGTGGAGGCACCGGCCAGGACGCCGCCGAGAATCCCGGCGCCCCCAAGGGCCAGACGGCGGACAACTCCAGGCTCGAGCCCTCGGACAGATCCGTCATCCGCAAGGCGGAGCTGACCGTGCAGGCCAAGGACGTGTGGGGCGCCGCCGACAAGGGCCGGCAGATCGTGTCCACGGCCGGCGGCTACGCCTCCGACGAGAGGAGCATCTCCCAGCCGGGAAACGACATCGCGGTCGTCACCTTCAAGGTCCCCGCGGCGCAGTACCCGGACGTGCTCGCGCAACTCGGCCGTGACCTGGGCAAGCGGGCATCGCAACGTCAGAGCACGGAGGACGTCACCGGGGAGGTCGCCGACGTCGACAGCCGCGTGAAGTCCGCCAAGTCCTCGCTCGCCCAGTTCCGCCTGCTGCTGTCGAAGGCCACGCAGATCGGCGAGATCATGGACATCGAGCGGGAGATCTCCAGCAGAGAGTCCGACCTCGAATCGCTGCAGGCCCGGCAGAGGGCGCTGTCGGCACAGACCGCGATGGCGACCATCACGCTCACGGTGACCCTGCCTCCCACGCCGGCGCAGGCGGCGAAGGCCGCGGAGCCGGAGGATCCGAGCTTCCTCGCAGGTCTCAAGAAGGGCTGGGGGACGCTGGCGGCGTCGACCGAGATCGCCCTCGCCGTGATAGGGGCGCTGCTCCCGTGGCTGGTCGTGGCCGGCCTCGTCTGGCTGGCCGTCATCACGGTGATGCGCCGCGTCAGGCGCCGTACGCCGCCGGCTCCGGGGTCGGGCACTACGCCGAAGGGGCCAGGCGGCACGCCGCCCGTGCCGGCGATGGTGGGCGGACCCGCGGGACCGGAGCCCGGCACTCCCGTCGGCCCGCCGCACGGCGGTCAGCCGCACGGCGGCCAGCCGGGTGGCCCGCACGTGGGGCCCCCGCCGCCGCGGTGAGAATCAGCGCGCGGACACCTCGTGAACGAGGTCGGTGAGCCGCGCCAGCTGGCCGGGGTCGGTGGACGGGAGCACGCCGTGTCCGAGGTTGAACACGTGCCCCTCCGCCACCCGGCCGCGCTCCACCACGTCGCGTGCGCGCTCCTCGACCACCTTCCACGGGGCGAGCAGGATCGCGGGGTCGAGGTTGCCCTGGAGCGCCTTGCCCGCGCCGACCCGCAGGGCCGCCTCGTCGAGCGGCACCCGCCAGTCGACCCCGACCACGTCGGCCCCGGCCTCGCCCATGAGGCGCAGCAGCTCCCCGGTCCCGACGCCGAAGTGGATCCGCGGCACTTCGAGATCGGCCAGCTCGGTGAAGATCCGGCCGGTGTGGGGGAGGACATAGGTGCGGTAGTCCTCAGGCGCGACGGCGCCGACCCAGGAGTCGAACAGCTGCAGCGCGGAGGCGCCCGCGGAGGCCTGAACGCGCAGGAACGCCAGGGTGATCGTGGTGAGCCGGTCCATCAGCTCGTGCCACAACTCGGGCTCGCCGTACATCATGGCCTTGGTCCGGTCGTGGTTCTTGGAGGGGCCGCCCTCGATCAGGTAGGACGCGAGCGTGAAGGGCCCTCCCGCGAAACCGATGAGCGGGGTCCCGTCGAGTTCCTTGACGAGCGCCTCCACCGCCTCGGTGATGTAAGGCACGTCGTCCGGCTCCAGGGCCCGCAGGCGCGCGACTCCCGCGTGGTCCCCGATCGGCGACTCCACGACCGGGCCGACGCCGGGCTTGATGTCCAGGTCCACCCCGATGGCCTTCAGGGGCACCACGATGTCGCTGAAGAAGATCGCCGCGTCCACGCCGTACCGGCGGACGGGCTGCATGGTGACCTCCACCACGAGATCCGGTGTGGCGCACGCGGTGAGCATCGCGTGGCCCTCCCTGACGCGCCGGTACTCGGGCAGCGACCGGCCGGCCTGGCGCATGAACCAGACGGGCGTATGCGGGACGGGCTCGCGCCGGCAGGCGCGGAGAAAGGCGGACTCGGCCAGCTGGGGATTCACTCCTCCAGCGTCCCACGCCGGACGACCAGCCGGTGCGCCAACCTCTCACCTGGGGACGGCAACGGGATGATCTTCATTGGATGATCTTCGTCGGCCTCGGCACGGCGCGGCACGCCGGGCACCAATGATCGGTATGGTGGGCCCACCCCGCCCTGCGAATTCCTTCACAGCTCGGCAAAATGTTCGCCAATTGACCATCCGGCATCGATTCCAATGCCACTTTCGAGACACGCCGAGCGCGTTGCGGGGAAATGTCGGCGGGACGTGCCAACGTCGGAGCAGTCCTGAGCGACCGACACGACCGCGGATCCGACGAGAGGCCCGGAGCGATGACTTCGATGTGGAGTTCCCCCGAACGCCGCACTGAGCACTGTGCCGGCTACGACGCCGAGCGCACGTTCGAGCACCAACCCTGCCCGGCCTGCGGGGGCGCGCTGCTGGTTGTGACGGCGACGGCTTGACGACCATCCATGCCCCCCATCGCCACCCCCCTGCTTCGCGCCATCCCGAATCCGACCTACTCTTCGGTCATGACCCTCGGTGAACCGCCAGCGCCTCCCGCCGCCTTCCGGCGCGCCCTGGAGACGCTGCGCCCCGCCGAGGTCAGGCCGGAGATCGAGCTGGAGGACATCCCCGCCCCCCAGCGCCTGGCGCCCTATTCGGGAGCGGTCGGAGCCTCCGTGTACCGCGAGGACGACGAGCTCGCCGTCGGCCGCCTGATCATGCTGTTCGACCCGGACGGCCAGCGAGGCTGGGAAGGCCCGTTCCGCCTGGTCGCCTACGTCCGCGCCGACATGGAACCGGAGATCACCTCCGATCCGCTGCTCGGGCCGGTAGCGTGGAGCTGGCTCACCGAGGCGCTCGACTCCCACGGCGCGAACTACGCAGCCGCCGGCGGCACGGTCACGCGCGCGGTGTCGGAGGGCTTCGGCAACAAGTCCGAGGATCCCGTCACCACCGAGCTGGAGCTGCGGGCGTCCTGGTCGCCGCTGGACGAGGACCTGTCCGCACACGTCGCCGCCTGGTGCGACCTGATGTGCCTCGCGGCGGGCATCCCGCCGCTGCCCCCCGACGTCGCGGCGCTTCACCCGCGCCCGGCCCGCCGAGATGATCCGAAAGTTCCTTGACCTGTGACCGAGAACCTGTGACAGAACCCGAAGTCCAGCCCCTGTTGGAGCCGCGAGAAGGTATCCCGCCCGTCATCGAGGACCCGGCGGCGCTCGAGGCTGTCGTGCGCGCCTTCGCCGGAGGCACCGGCCCCGTGGCCGTCGACGCCGAGCGCGCGTCGGGCTACCGCTACAGCGGCCGGGCCTACCTCGTCCAGCTTCGCCGTGCGGGCGCGGGCAGCGCGCTCATCGACCCGATCGGCTGCTCCGACCTGAGCGGGCTCGACCACGTCCTCGAGGACGCCGAGATCGTGCTGCACGCGGCGACACAGGACCTGCCGTGCCTGTCCGAGCTCGGCTTCCGGCCGCGGCGGCTGTTCGACACCGAGCTGGCGGGCAGGCTGCTGGGCTACGAGCGCGTCGGGCTCGGCACGATGGTGGAGGTCGTCCTCGGGCTGCGGCTGGAGAAGGGGCACTCGGCGGCCGACTGGTCGACCCGGCCCCTTCCCGAGGCCTGGCTGCGGTACGCCGCGCTCGACGTCGAGGTGCTGATCGAGCTTCGCGACGCCCTGTACGCGGAACTCGGCTCCACCGGCAAGCTCGACTGGGCGCTGGAGGAGTTCGCCTCCATCGTGGCCGCTCCCGCGCACCCTCCGAGGAGCGATCCGTGGCGGCGGACCTCCGGGATACACCGCGTGCGCACGCTGCGCGGCCTCGCCGTCGTGCGCGAGTTGTGGACGCTCAGGGACGAGATCGCGCGGACCTCCGACCTCGCGCCCGGCAGGGTGCTGCCGGACTCGGCGATCGTGCAGGCCGCGCTCGACCAGCCGCGCACCACCAAGGCGCTGACCGAGATCGCCCCCTTCACGGGCCGCAGCGCCCGGCGGCACCTGCGCGACTGGCTCGGCGCCGTGAACCGGGCGCGCGGGCTGGCCGAGTCGGAGCTGCCGCAGCCGGTCGGGCCGGGAGACGGCCCGCCCCCCGCCAACCGGTGGGCCGACCGCGATCCCGCCGCCGCGCGACGGCTCGCGGCGGTTCGCACGGTGGTCGCGGCGCTCGCCGACGCCCACCGCATGCCGATCGAGAACCTGCTCCAGCCGGACGCGGTGCGCCGGCTCGCGTGGGAGCCGCCCGCCGATCTGTCCGAGGAGGCCGTCGCCGACCGGCTGCGCGGGCTCGGAGCCCGGGAGTGGCAGATAACGCTGACCGCTCACCCGATGGCCAAGTCCCTCGAACGCCTGGAGATCAAGGGCGAGGTCTGACCGGCTCCTCTCTCGTGCGTTCGTGAGTTTTGTCCGGGTCCGACCCCTTGTGTGATGCCTGTTTCCAGCGGTGTTATTCTCGCCGGGAAAGCGCTTTCCCCTCGTCGATCAGGAGTGCTTCGGATGAGCGACCGCGTTCTCGGCGTCGTGATGAGCGGTGTGACCGGGCGGATGGGATACCGCCAGCATCTGGTCCGCTCCGTTCTCGCCATCAACGAGCAGGGCGGGGTGACCCTGTCCGACGGCAGCCGGGTGCGCCTGCGGCCCGTGCTCGTCGGCCGCACCCTCGGCAAGCTCGCCGACATCGCCGCCCGGCACGGCGTCGCCGACTACACCACCGACCTCGACGCCGCCCTGGCCGACCCGGCCAACGAGATCTACTTCGACGCCCAGGTGACGCAGGCCCGCGTTCCCGCGACGCTCAAGGCGATCGCGCGGGGCAAGCACGTCTACACCGAGAAGCCGACCGCCGAGACCGTCGCCGACGCCGTACGGCTGGCCCAGGCGGCGCAGGACGCCGGCGTGAAGAACGGCGTCGTCCAGGACAAGCTCTTCCTGCCTGGCCTGCTCAAGCTCAAGCGCCTCATCGACGGCGGGTTCTTCGGCCGGATCCTCTCGGTCCGGGGCGAGTTCGGCTACTGGGTGTTCGAGGGCGACTGGCAGCCGGCGCAGCGCCCCTCGTGGAACTACCGGGCCGAGGACGGCGGCGGCATCGTGCTCGACATGTTCCCGCACTGGGCCTATGTGCTGGAGAACCTCTTCGGCCGGGTGGAGTCGGTGTACGCGCATGTCAGCACGCACATCTCCGAGCGCTGGGATGAGAGCGGCAAGCCGTACGAGGCGACCGCCGACGACGCGGCCTACGGCGTCTTCGGACTCGAAGGCGGGATCGTGGCCCAGATCAACTCCTCCTGGGCGGTCCGGGTGAACCGCGACGAACTGGTGGAGTTCCAGGTGGACGGAACCCACGGCAGCGCGGTCGCCGGGCTGCGGGAGTGCCGGATCCAGCACCGCGCGGGCACGCCCCGGCCGGTGTGGAACCCCGACCTGCCCGTCACCGAGTCGTTCCGCGACCAGTGGCAGCGGGTGCCGGACAACACCGACTTCGACAACGGCTTCAAAATCCAGTGGGAGATGTTCGTCCGGCACGTGCTGGAGGACGCCCCCTTCCCGTACTCGTTCGCCGCCGGCGCCCGTGGCGTGCAGATCGCCGAGCTCGGCCTCCGCTCGCACGCCGAGGGCCGCCGTCTCCAGGTGGAGGACCTGTGAGCTCGGGAGGGCCGGTCATCTCGCTGCCGGGGATGCGAGAGCCGTACGAACTGGGGGAACCCGTCACCTGGGCGCGCCCGGGCGGCCCGCCGGCCCGGCGGGTCGCCTACGCGGCGGCGCACGTGGTCGCGGACGTCCACGGGGGCAACGGCCCCGGCCGGCCGGCCGCGGTCGACTGGGACGCCACGCTGCGTTTCCGGCGGCACCTGTGGGCGTACGGCTTCCGCGTCGCGGACGCCATGGACACCGCGCAGCGGAACATGGGCCTCGACTGGGCGGCGACGCGCGAGCTGATCGCCCGCAGCGCGGCCGAGGCCCGTTCGCTGGGCGACCCCGCCGACCTGGTGGCCTGCGGCGCGGGGACCGACCACGCACCGGACGCCGGCTCACTCGATGAGATCACCGCCGCCTATCTCGAGCAGGTGGAGACCGTCCGCGCGGCGGGGGCCGGCGTCATCCTGATGGCCAGCCGCCAGCTCGCGCGGGTCGCGCGGGGGCCCGATGACTATCACACGGTGTACGGCAGGCTGCTCGGCCAGGCGGACCGGCCGGTGATCCTGCACTGGCTGGGCGAGATGTTCGACCCCCGGCTCGCCGGGTATTGGGGGTCGCCCGATGTGGAGACGGCCACCGAGTCGTTCCTCGCCCTCGTCCGCGAGCACGCCTCCAAGGTGGAGGGCGTCAAGGTGTCGCTGCTGGACGAGGACCACGAGGTGCGCCTGCGCGCGGCCCTGCCGGAAGGCGTGCGGC
>Ga0310811_10011828_pt1 | contig 11330 bp, 8 predicted proteins | sample YCmetagenome_FD_207642 | JGI IMG/M metagenome (GOLD analysis project Ga0310811, IMG submission 207642) | Soil microbial communities from experimental microcosm in Duke University, North Carolina, United States - YC | ecosystem: Engineered > Artificial ecosystem > Soil microcosm > Unclassified ... | reverse complement strand
CCCGAGATAGGCCGCGAGCACGTTCGGATCGGTGAGCACACTTTCCGGCAAACCTTCCGCAATCGTGCGGCCGTAATCGAGCACATGGATGCGATCGGCGAGATCGGCAATCATCTGCATGTCGTGCTCGATCCAGATCATCGTCATGTTCAATTCGTGCTTGATGCGCAGGATGAAACGGGCGAGGTCCTCGCGCTCCGCGCGGTTGAGGCCGGCCGACGGCTCGTCGAGCAGCATGATCGACGGCTCGAGCGCGAGTGCGCGCGCAAAGCCGACGATTTTCTGCACGCCGAACGGCAGGCTGCCGACGGCGGCGTGGCGATAGCGCTCGAGCTCCACCAGATCGACGATGCGCTCCACCGCCTCGCGGTGCGCGATCTCCGCGCGCCGCACGCCGGGCAGAAACAGCATCTCGGCCACCGGATTTGTACGGATGCGCGCGTGGCGCCCGGTCAGCAGGTTGTCCAGCACGCTCATCTGCGGAAACAGCTCGCCGTGCTGGAATGTGCGGGCGAGGCCGAGGCGCGCGATTTCGTGCGGGGCGCGTCCGGCAATGGCCTCGCCGCGGAAGCGGATGGCGCCGCTGCCGCGGTAGATGCCGCTGATGCAGTTGAGCGCGCTGGTCTTGCCGGCGCCGTTGGGCCCGATCAGCGCGAACAGCTCGCCCGCGGCGACTGAAAACGACACGTCGTCGAGCACGGTCAGGCCGCCGAAACGCAGGCTTAAATGAGCGACATCGAGTTCAGCCATACCACCTCCGCGATCGGCGATATTGCTTCACGGTCCGGTATGAGCGGCGCTCGCCGCCGGCCTGACCGAGATAGAATTCCTGCACGTCCTGATGGCTCCTGAGACGCTCGCGGTCGCCGTCGAGTACGATGCGGCCGTTCTCCATCACGTAGGCGTGGTCGGCGATCGTCAGCGCCGCGGCGGCGCTTTGCTCGACCAGCAGGATGGCGATGCCGAGCTCGTCGCGCACCGCGAGCAGGCGCCGCGTGAGATCCTGAACGACCACGGGCGCGAGCCCGAGCGAAAGTTCGTCGACAAGCAGCAGACGCGGCCCGCACATCAGCGCGCCGGCAATCGACAGCATCTGCCGTTCGCCGCCCGACAGCAGCCCGCCAATGCGCTGACGCAACTCTGCAAGGCGCGGAAACAGGCTGTAAATCCGCTCGTCCTGGCGCCGCCGTTCCGCCGCGCTGGCGCGCGAAACCGGCACCGCCAGGTTTTCCGCGACCGTCAGGTTGGGAAAGACCTTGTCGCGCTCGGGGACCAGCACGATGCCGCGCGGGGCGATGTCGTGCGGCGGCGCGTTCTCGATCCGCCTCCCCTCGAATGAAATCGCGCCCTCGGTGATGCGGGCGTCGTCGAGCCCGAGAAATCCCGAGATCGCGCGCAACGTCGTCGTCTTGCCGGCGCCGTTGGTGCCGAGGATGGCCACGATCTGCTTCGGGCCGACCGACAGAGTGACGCCCTGCACGGCGGTGATCACGTGCTTGTAGACGACCTCGATCTTGTCGACCTGGAGCAGGGCTTCGCTCATTTGCGCGCTCCCGCCAGAGGCCGGTACTTGAAGGGCCAGAGCAGAAAATAGTTCTGCAGCCGCTGCCAGATGCCGACCAGTCCGAGCGGCTCGAATACCAGGAAGAGGATCATCACCACGCCGAAGGATGCGTAGTTCACTGCAAATATATCCCCGGCGAGCTTGTCGGCATTCGGCAGCAGATGCAGCAGCGCCTCGATCGCATAAGGAAATAAAGTCACGAAGGCCGCGCCCAGCAGCGCGCCGAGCAGCGAGCCCATGCCGCCGATGATGATCATCGCGACATACTGGATCGACAGGAACAGGTCGAAGGCCTCGACCGACACGAAGCCGCGGTAATAGGCGAACAGGCAGCCGGCGACCGACGTCATGCTCGACGAGATCACGAAGGCGAGCAGCTTGTAGCCGGCGATTCTGATGCCGAGCGCTTCCGCGACCGTCTCACGCGCATGAACCGCGCGGAAGGCGCGGCCGGAACGGCTGCGCAGCAGGTTGATGCAAATGAGCAGGCTGAGCGCTGCAGCCGCCAGCAGCACGAAATACCAGAACCGGCCGCCGCTCAGCCGGAAGCCCAAAAAACTCGGCGGCTCGACGATGATGCCGGTCGAGAAGCCGCGCTTGGTCTCGTATTCGCCGCCGAGATAAATGACGACGAAATGCAGCGCCAGCGTGCTGACTGCGAGATAGAGCCCGCGCAGCCGCAGCGATGGCAGGCCGAACACGAAGCCGAGCACGATCCCTGTCACGGCCGACGCCGGCAGCGTGATCCAGAACGGCGCGTGAATTTCGCGCGCGAGGATTCCCGTCGTGAAGGCGCCGGCCGCGATCAGCCCCGCATGGCCGAGCGAGATCTGCCCGGCATAACCGGTGAGCAGCATCAGCGACAGCGCGCCGACCGAGGCGAGGAACACCTGGCAGGCGAGATCGAGCGCAAAGGGCGACGCGACGAAGGGAAAGCCAGCAAGGACCAGCAGGAGTAATGCGAGACTGATGCGCTCGGCGCGCGTCTGCAACAACGTCAGGTCCTGCCCGTAGCCGGTGCGGAAATAACCGCTGGCGCGCGGAGCCGGCCTAAACACGGTCGAGCTCCTCGCGCGTGCCAAACAGGCCCCAGGGGCGCACGACTAGCATGGCGATCAGGACAAGGAATGGGACGACATCGGACAGCAGCGGATCGACATAATAAATGAGGAGCACCTCGGCCGCCGCGATGATCAGGCTACCGGCCAGCGCGCCCACCAGACTGTCCAGGCCGCCGACCAGCGCCGCCGGAAAGGCCTTGAGCCCGACCACCGGCATGCCGCCGGTCACGCCGGAATCGAGCGCCATTAATATGCCGGCGAGCGCGCCGGTGAGCGTCGATAGGCTCCAGGCCAGCGCATAGACCCCGTGCAGGTTGATGCCGCGCTGCTCCGCCAGCAGCGGGTTCTGCCCGGCAGCGCGCATGCGCATGCCCCAGCGGCCAAAGCGCAGAAATGCAAACAGTGCCGCATAGACAATGACCGTCGTCGCGACCAGCACGGCGGACCACATTGAGATGCGCGCGCCGCCGAGCAGCACCAGCGACGGGTTGGGCACGCCGAGCGCCTGCGCCGGATATTGCTGCTGCGCCGACCAGATCAGCACCACCAGCCCGCGGATAAGAATGCCGAGCGCGACGGTGGTGAGGATGGCGGCGAGCACCATCTCGCCGGTCATCTTGCGCATGAGAAAGACATAGACGAGCGCGCCGGCTGCCAGGCTCAGGAGGATGGCTGCGGCCAGCGCGATGACCGGATGCCCGTTAAAGAGCGACGCGGTCGCCAGCACCATATAGGCGCCAAGCATCATCAGTTCGCCATGCGCGAGATTGAGCACGCGGCTGACGCGATAGATCAGCACATAGCCGCACGCGATCAGCGCGTAGATCGACGCAAGGACGATGATGTTGACGGCGAGTTGCACGGAGAGGCTATCCAATATGAGCGAGTGGTCGTCATTCCGGGCCGGCGCGCTATGCGCCGGACCCGGAATCCAGACACGCGCGAGAGCCTCTTTCTGGATTCCGGGTTCGCGCCTTTCGGCGCGCCCCGGAATGACCCTGTCGGGTCACTTCACCGCGTAGTTCTTCCAGTCCTGCACGCGCGTGATCTTGCTGCCGTCCCACTTGTAGACGCGGTAGTAGAGCTGCGTGCGGAAGTGGTTGTCTTTCGTCCACACGATCGGCCCGCCGCGCAGGCCTTTGGTGTCGATGGTCAGGTTCTCCATCGCGCCGCGCAGCTTGGCGCGATCGGCCGATGCGCCGGCCGCCTTCAGCGCCGCCTCGATCGCCATGCCGCCGATCCAGCCTTCGGTCATGGTCTGCCCCGGATATTTCGAGCCCGCCTGCTTGGCCGCGGCATCGATCTCCTTCTGGATCGGCAAACCATCCTCGAACAGCGCGTTCGAATTGACGACATAGAACTTGCCGTCCTTCAGCCGCACCAGCTCAGCCTCGGCCTCGAGATGGCCCCAGGCGATGAAGTCATCGTTCCAGCCGAGCTTGCGCAGCGCCTCGAGCGTGCGCACCTGCGTGACCCACGGCGCCCAGGAGTAGACCCAGTTCGGCCCGGCATCCTTGAGCTTGGTCGCGAAGGGCGTGTAGTCGGCGGTCGGCGGCGGGATCACCTCCTGGTCCACCGGATCCATGCCGACCTTCTTCGACAGCTCCATCGCGTAGTCCATCTCACCGCGCGAGAGCGGGATGGCCATTGCGGAGAAGCCGATCTTCACCGGACCCTTGGCGGTCGCCTTGATGAAGTCGAGTGTCGCCTGGCTGTCGAAATGCGACGCGTAGCCGGTGGTGCAGAACTGCAGCGGATCGGCCGGCGGATAGACGCTCTGCGGGCAGACGCCGCTGGCGAATAGCAGCGGCACCTCCGCGCTTTTGCTCTCGGCGATCGCCGGCGCATAGGTCGAGGACAGGCTGGCATTCACCATCAGGACCACGTTGTCCTGCGTGATCAGCTTTTTCGTGTTGGCCGCAGCCTTCGATGGCTGCGCGCCATCATCTTCGATCACCAGCCTGATCTTGCGGCCGTTGACGCCGCCGGCGGCATTGACGCGATCGATGTAGATACGCATCGCGTCGACCGCCGGCGCATAGGTGCTCGACGGCGGGCCGGTGAGCGCGGCCGTGATGCCGACGACGTAATCCTGCGCGGCCGCGGGCAGCGCGAAAGCGGTCGCCGTTAAGGCGCCGAGCAAAGCCTTCCTGAACATGGTGGTCCCTCCCGTTGTCATTGTCTGGACTCTCTAAAACTTGATATCGCCCGCTCCGGCGGCGATCAGCCGTTCTTCGCTGTCGTCATACATTCCATCGACGAGATCGCGGAAACGCTCGTACATGAGTTTACGTTTGACTTTCCGCGTCGGCGTCACCGGCTCACCCTCCTCTTCCGGGTCGAGCGCCTTCGGCAAAATGCGGAACGACTTGATCTGCTCGACGCGCGCCAGATCGCCGTTGACGCGGTCGATCTCGACACGCATCAGCTTTTCGATCTGCGGATGGGTGGTGAGGCTGGTGAAACCGGTGTAGCCGACATTGTTGCTGCGCGCCCAGTCGGCGACGGTGTCGAAATCGATCTCGATGACGGCCGTCAGGTATTTGCGGCCGTGGCCGAACACCACCGCTTCCGCCACATAGGGACTCGCGCGCAGCGCGTTCTCGATATAAGACGGCGAAATCGTCTTGCCGCCGACGGTCACGATGAAGTCGCGCGCGCGGTCGACGAGACGCAAAGCGCCGTCGCGCCACTCGCCGATATCGCCGGTGCGCAGCCAGCCGTCGGCGCGCATGACCTCGCGCGTTGCTTCGTCGTTTTGCCAGTAGCCGTCGAACAGGTCCGGGCTGTGGATCAGCACTTCGCCGTCGTCCGCGAGCTTGATATCGACGCCATCGACGGCGGTGCCGACATTGCCGGGGCGCGCGAAGGGGCCGCGCTGGCCGGCAATGATGCCGCCGGCCTCCTCGGTCTGCCCGTACATCTCGACCACGTTGACCCCGTAGATTTGCCAGAGCACGGCGGTCTCCGCCGGTAACGAAGCACCACCGCTGACCACCAGCTCCAGCCGGTCGAAGCCGAGCTTGTTGAGGATCGGCCGGAAAACCAGGGCTCGCAGCACCTGGTAGGCGGCTTCGTGCAGGCCGGACGCGGTGCCGTCCCAGCGGCGGCGCGCATGCTTGCGCGCGAACCGCACCGCGAATTCGTAGACGCCGCGCTTGATGCGGCTGGAGTTGAGCACGCCGACCAGCACATGCGAGGCGAACTTCTGCAGATAGCGCGGCACCGTGAACATCACCGTCGGCGCGACCTCGAACAACGTGGCTGCAAAATCTTCCGGGTCCTCGCCGAAATGCGGCACCAGTTGCGACATCAGCGGCAGCGTGATGGCGACGTCGCGGCCGAGCACGTGGCACATCGGCAGATAGACGACAGTGCGATGCGGCTTCTCGCGCAGAGTCGGATAATGCGTGCTCACGGTGTCGGTGGCGGCAAGGTGCTTGCCGTGGCTGACCAGCGCGCCCTTTGGATGACCGGTCGTGCCCGACGTATACACGATGAAGGCAGGGTCGGCCGGTGAAAGTTCCGTCAGTTGCTTTTCAAGCCAGGCGAGGTCGGGCTTCTCGACCGCGGCCAGCAGATCCGCAAAGCGATGCAGCTTCGCGTGCGCGTAGCCGAACATCGCGGAATCGTCGAGCACGACGATCGCGCGCAGATCCGGCAGCCGGTCGGCGATCGGCAGGATCTTGTCGACATATTCCTGGTCTTCGGCGATGAACACGCAGGCGCCGCCGTCGCGCATCTGGTACTCGACCTCGGCTGCCGCCGCGGTCGGATAGATTCCGTAGGTGATGGCGCCGAGCGATTGCGCCGCGAGATCGCAGATCATCCACTCTTCGCAGACGTCGCCCATGATGGCGATGCGCTCGCCGCGGACGATGCCGAGCTCCTGCAACGCGCGCGCCGTGTGCGCGACCGACGCCGCATAGTCGCGCCAGCGGCGCTCGCGATAGATGCCGAAGTGCTTGGAGCGGAAGGCAACCGAATCCGGCATCGCTCGCGCCCGCTCGCACAGAAGGTGCGGTGCGGTGGTGCGGCGCAGCCTGTCGCGATCGACCGGAACGGTCATCGTGCGCTCTTCCCGCGCTTTGGCTCGACCCGAAATTCTATAGCTCTATCGAATTCCATATCCGGACGCGCGTCAAGCAACGCCGGCGGTCAGCGGCGCTTGCGCCGCGCCGTGGGGCGCTTGCCCATCCCGTCGGTCACCAGGCGCGCGAATTCCTCGGCAATGTCCGTCACGTCGATATTTTCCTTGCGCTGCCAACTCGATGCCGCATTGCACATGCCGAGTATGGCGAGCGTCGCCAGGCGCACGTCGAGATCGGCGCGGAATTCGCCTTTGGCGACGCCCTCCTTGATGACGTCCTCGAAGATGCGCTCGAGCCCGCGCGACCAGCGGCCGATGCGGCGGCGGCTCTCGCGCGGCAGATGCTGGCGCTCGTTGAGGAACACCTTGACGAAGTCGGCCCGGTCGACCAGCGGTGACAGGTGGGACTCCATCAATGAAATCAGGCGTTTTCGCGCGCTCTCCGGCCGCGCCGCGATCGTCTTGGCGGCCTCGAAGAAGCCCTCGACGCCCCTCAGGCAGACGAGCTCCAGCGCCGCCTCCTTCGACGAGAAATAATAATAGAGGCTGGCCTGCCGGATCCCCAGCACGTCGGCGATGTCCTGCGTGGTGGCGCCATGAAAGCCGCGTTCGGCGAAGACCCGCGCAGCCGCATCGATGATCTGCGGGGCGCGCCGGCGCTGGCTGGCGCTGCGCCGGGTCGACGGCATTGCGAGAACGTTCATTTCATTCGCTCGCGGCGGACATTTCCGAAGGACGTAGAGATTGTCGCATGCTTTCGCGAGAGAGGCCATTGTCTTCTGCCCTGCCGTCGATCTAAAGTCTATCTATTGGACTATAGAATTTTTCCGGGAGACCGCGTGCATGCGTGCCGCCGAGGACCGACCGCTGGGCCGACCGCCGTTTCGCGCCGACCACGTCGGCAGCCTGCTGCGTGCCGCCGCGCTGCGGCAAGCCTTCCGCCGGCATGCAGCCGGCGAGATCGGCGACGCCGAATTCGGCAAATTGCAGGACCAGTGCATCCGCGACGTCGTTGAAATGCAGGAGCAGGTCGGGCTCAAGGTCGTGTCTGACGGCGAATTCCGCCGCGGTTCCTACTGGGGACGCTTCGTCGAGCGCACCGACGGGTTTGCCATCAAGCCTGCCTCGTTCAAATTCCGCAACGACGCCGGCCACGAGGTCGAGTTCACGGCGCCCTACGCCACCAAAAAGATCAAGCGTCTGCAGCCGCTGGCGCTCGACGAATATATGTTCCTGCGCGGCGTGACCAAGCTTACCGGCAAGATCACCCTGCCCGCGCCTTCGACCATGCATTTCTACCGCTGCAACGATTTCGCCGAGCGCGCGGCGTACACCGACGTCGATTCGTTTTTCGCCGATCTGTCAAAAGTCTTCAGGCAGGAGATCGCCGAGCTCGCCAGCGCCGGCTGCCGCTACGTGCAGCTCGACGAGGTCGCCGTCGCGCTTCTATGCGACCCCGCCATCCGTGACGAGATCAAGCGCTCGGGCAGCGAGCCCGATGCTCTCGTCGATCTCTACATCAAGAGCATCAACGATGCCGTCGCCGAATGCCCCGCCGACGTGGTCATCGGCGTGCATATGTGCCGCGGCAACTTCAAGGGCCACTATCTCGGCGCCGGTGGATACGAATCGGTCGCCGAGCGCTTTTTCGCCGGCACCAAGGTGAATCACTTCCTGCTCGAATACGACACGCCGCGCGCCGGCGATTTTGCGCCGCTGCGTCTTGTCCCGAAGAACAAGGGCGTGGTGCTGGGCGTGATCAGCTCGAAGACGCCGGTGCTGGAAAGCCTGGATGCGCTCAAGCGTCGCGTCGACGAGGCGGCGCGTTACATCGATCTGGACCGGCTCGCGATCGGCCCGCAATGCGGCTTTGCCAGCACGGTCGCGGGCAATCCGGTCACCGAAGACGACGAGCGCCGGAAGCTGGCGCTGGTTGTCGAAGCGGCGCGCCAATTCTGGCCCTGAAAAAATAGGCAGTATTTCCGGATCATTCGTTCATCGCTGATTAGCGGTGTTTGCCCGGCGCGCTTACGCAAAAGTTCCCGCTCATCTATAGTTCCGCGCGGACGAGGCCCGCGATGTCCGCAGACGAGCTGGATAAGGAATACGATTTCATTGTCGTGGGATCCGGCGCCGGTGGCGGGCCGGTGGCTGTACGGCTGGCCGAAGCCGGGTACAGCGTTCTCATTCTCGAAGCCGGCGGCGCCGACCACCCCCACGTCCCCGACGACTACAAGGTCCCCGCCTGGCATGCGCGCAGCTCGGAAAACGACGAGCTCGCGTGGAAATTTTACGTCCACCACTATGCCGATCCGAAGCAGGAGGAGCGGGATACAAAAAACTACCTGCCGGGCAAGGGAATCTTTTATCCGCGGGCGGGCGCTCTGGGCGGCTGCACCGCGCACCACGCGCTGATCTTCATCGCGCCCCACAACAGCGACTGGAACGACATCGCGAAACTGACCGGAGACAAGAGCTGGCGTGCCTGGCGCATGCGCAAATATTTCCAGAAGTTCGAGCGCTGCGAGTACCTGAACCGTCCCTGGTACCGCAGATGGAATTTCGGAAGGCACGGATTTGACGGCTGGATGCCGACGACGATTGCGGACGCAACCTTGCTGCTGCGCGACTCCCAGCTGCTGCGAATTGTCATGAGCGCCGTGCAGACCTGCTTCAGCTGCAACGTGTGGTATGCGTCTGGCTGGCGCCACCATGTCAAGTCCTGGGCGGAAAGCTTCGGCGATCCAACCGGCCTGAAGCGCGTCGGCATCATGCATCGCACGCTGTCGTGGGTGTCCAGCCTGCTCGATCCAAACAGCTGGCTGAATATGCTCAACGGTACCGAAGGGCCCGTTTTCGTGCCCATAACCGTGAAGAATGGCATGCGCTTCGGAACGCGCGAGCTCATCCAGGACGGCGAAAGACGATTCCCGAGGAAGCTGAAGGTTCGCTTGAACGCGCTCGCGACAAAGGTGTTGCTGGAGGGCAATCGTGCGGTCGGCGTCGAATTTCTCGACGGAAAGCGTCTTTATCGCGCCGATCCGAATGCGCACAAACACGGACCTGGCACGCTGCGGCAGGTCCATGCGCGCCGCGAGGTCATTCTCGCCGGAGGGACCTTCAACACGCCGCAGCTACTGATGCTGTCGGGGATTGGCGACCCGAAGGAACTGGCCAGGCACAAGATCAGGATCAATGTCGCGCTTCGCGGCGTCGGCAGAAATCTGCAGGATCGTCTCGAGGTCGGCGTGGTGCACCAGACGTACGAGGGCTTTGAAATCCTCAAGCACGCCGACCTGGAGCCAACCGACAGGGAGTTTGCGGACTGGCGCAACGGACATGGCCTCTACGCGACCAACGGCGTCGTTCTGGCGATGATCAAGCGATCCAACCTCGGGCAGCCGGACCCGGACCTGTTCGTGTTTGGAATTCCCGGACACTTTTCCGGCTATAAGCCAGGCTATTCCTGTTGGGGAAAGAAAAAGCATTGGTTCACCTGGTGCATCCTGAAGGGACACACGAAGAACCGGGCCGGCCGCGTGCAGCTCGCCTCGGACGATCCGCGCGATCGCCCGATCATCAATCTCAATTATTTCGACCCGGCGACTCCCGATGTCGGGGAAGACGCGCACGCCATCGCCGCTGGCATCGAATTCGTCCGCAAGATAACCGGCCGCACCGCCAGCATCATGACCGAGACCATCCCGGGCCTGCACGTTCGCACGCGCGCCCAGCTCACCCAGTTCGTGAAGGACCACGCATGGGGCCACCACGCGTGTGGAACATGCAAGATCGGCGCTGATGACGACGGCGACGCCGTGCTCGATACCCGTTTCAGGGTTCGGGACACGCAGGGGTTGCGCGTGGTCGATGCGTCCATTTTTCCGAAAATTCCAGGTTTGTTTATTCTGAGCGCGATTTATATGGCCGCGGAAAAGGCGGCCGATGCGATCATTGCAGATGCCCGGAAATCGACCGCAAACGCCGAGTGATCGCGTCACGAAAGAATGATATAAAGTAACGACAAAATCGTTTGTTCAGGCAACTCGCAAAAAGGGGCGACAGTGGCGCAGTTGTCGAGTCAGGAACGGCCGTCGTCGCGTGCTGTTAAGGCGGAGCGGCGGAATCTCACTGTTATGTTCTGCGACATGGTCGGATCGACGGAATTGTCGAGCCGGCTCGATCCCGAGGATATGCGCGACATCATGCGCGCATTTCAGCGCTGCTGCGAAACTGCAATTTTTGGATTTGACGGCCGCATCGCCCGCTATATGGGCGACGGCATCCTCGCCTATTTCGGATTTCCAGCCGCGCACGAGGACAGCGCCGAAAGGGCTGTCCAGGCTGCGCTGGAATGCGTCAGGCTCGTTTCGGAACTGTCATTCGAAGGCGTGCCGAAAATCCAAATTCGGGTCGGCATCGCGACCGGCCTGGTTGTCGTCGGCGACCTGATCGGGGAAGGCCCGAGCCGGGAGTTCGCGCTGGTCGGCGACGCGCCGAATCTGGCGGCCCGTCTGCAGCAACTCGCAAAGCCCAACCAGATCCTCGTCGCGCCTGCCACGCGGCGCCTGCTCGGCGATCTCTTCGAGTTCGAGAACCTTGGCGATCTGGATGT
>Ga0310811_10011827_pt1 | contig 11330 bp, 16 predicted proteins | sample YCmetagenome_FD_207642 | JGI IMG/M metagenome (GOLD analysis project Ga0310811, IMG submission 207642) | Soil microbial communities from experimental microcosm in Duke University, North Carolina, United States - YC | ecosystem: Engineered > Artificial ecosystem > Soil microcosm > Unclassified ... | reverse complement strand
TGTTCTCGATCGGCACCGGCATCGGTTCGTTGATGTGCGAACGAATGTCCGGCCGGCGGGTCGAGGTCGGCCTGGTGCCGTTGGGCGCCTTCGGGCTGACCGCATTCGGCGTCGACCTGTTTTTCGCACGGCCTGGTGCGGCGCTGGCGCATGGACTGGACTGGTTGGCCTTCCTGCACTCGGCCGGCAACTGGCGGGTCGTGCTGGACCTGACCCTGATTGGCGTCTTCGCCGGCTTCTACGTGGTGCCGCTGTTCGCGTTCATCCAGAGCCGTGCGCCGCTCGAGCAGCTGTCGAGGGTGATCGCCGGCAACAACATCCTCAATGCCCTGCTGATCTGCTGCGCGTCCGGATTCGGTCTGGGATTGGGCATGCTGGGGTTCGGCGTGCCGCAAATCTTCCTCGCCACCGCGGTGCTCAATGCGGTGGTGGCCGCATACATCTTTATCCTGGTGCCCGAATTCGTGATGCGTTTCATCACCTGGGTGCTGGTGAATACGTTGTACCGGGTGCGCACCGACGGCGCGCAGCAGATTCCCGCGGAAGGGCCGGTGCTGCTGGTGTGCAACCACGTCAGCTTCATGGACCCGCTGCTGCTGATGGCCAATCTGCGCCGGCCCGCACGCTTCGTGATGTATTACAAGATCTTCAACGTCCCGCTGTTGAGCTTCGTGTTTCGCACGGCCAAGGCGATTCCGATCGCCGGTCACAAGGAAGATCCGGCCGTGTTGCAGCGGGCCTACGACGCGATCGACGCCGCGCTGGCGGCGGGCGAGATGGTGTGCATCTTCCCCGAGGGCGCCCTGACTGGTGATGGCGAGATCGCACCGTTCCGTCCTGGCTTGGAGAAGATCCTGGCGCGCCGGCCGGTGCCGGTCGTGGCGATGGCATTGCGCGGCTTGTGGGGCAGCGTGTGGAGCCGGCGCGACTCGAAACTGCGCCGCGCCCGCCTGCCGCGACGCTTTCGGGCGCGGGTGGAACTGGTGATCGATGCACCACAGGCGCAGGGGCAAGTCAGCGCGGCGATGCTGGAAGCGCGGGTGCGCGAGCTGCGCGGCGTCGCGGCCTAGGCGATCTTGGTCCGGTGATCGCGCCTGGGAGCAGCGGGTGCGGCCCGCTGTTCTTGTTCATCAAACCGTCGGGTAGTACCGGTTACGCCAGCCAGCCGCCGATCACGATCAGCGCCACCACGCTCAGCCACGCCAGCAGGGCGCGCAGCAACGTGCTGCGCAGGCGCAGCAGTTCGGCGATCGGGTCGCTGTGTTCCTCGGCGTAGCCGTCGCCCGCCTCGATATCGATCAGCACGTCGGCCTGCGCCGCTGCGCCGAGAAAGCCCGGGCCGGCGCGGTACCAGCTGGTCGGCGCCGCCTGGCTGTGCCAGCGCCGCCAGGCGCCGATCACCGCGTCCCAGTGACCGACCACGGCCAGGGTGAAGGTCAGCAACTGGGCCGGCAACCAGTCCAGCGCATTGGCGCAGAAAGCGGCTGCGCTGCGGCTGTCCGGATCGAGTTGCAGCGAAGCATTGCGTCCGAGCGTCTGCGTCAGCCGGTACAGCAGCGCACCGATCGGGCCGAGCAGGAAGAACCACAGCAGCACCGCGAAGCGCCGGCGTAGCGCTGCATACGCGATCGCCTCGCCGAGCGCCGGCGCGTTCCAGGCGACCGGACCGTCGTCGGCAAGCGTCTGCGCGGCGGCCTCGCGGCTGGCTTCGTCGGGGGCGTTCAGAATCGCTTCCAGGTCGACCTCGAATTCGCGTGGGCCGAGGCAGTACACCAGCACAGCCAGCGAGAACAGCAATTGCGGCAATTCGCGCAACGGCGTGTGGCCCAGCAGCCACCAGAGCAAGGCGCACAGGATCAGCGGCGGCAACAGCGCCAGCACCACGCGCCCGCTGCCGCTGGTGTCGGCCAGTTGCGCCACCCAGCGGCGGAACAGGCGATCGCCGCGCCAGCGTGCCAATTGCGGCATGGCGTGCAGCAGACCGAGTGCGATGAGGACGACGAGCAGACTGATGGCCATGGCGGACGGACTCGCGGACAGTGATCGCATTGTAAGCGAGGGATCGACCGGTCCGCAGGTCGTACCCGCACATTACGTGTGGTGCGAAAAGCAGTGGTACTCCGCGGCAGTGTTCTCCACCTGCTCGGGCGATACATGACGATCGAGCAGCTCCTGCGTCGACAGAGTTCGCCACGCATCGACATCCACGCAGTGAGGATCGGGCACGCCGAGCAACGCCTGCAGTGTGCGCACTGCGCCGGCGACTCCCTGCATTCGCGGGTCCGTCATGTGCAGGCCCGGGACGATCGCCACGGCAGAGCCGGGAAGCCGCACCGCAGAACGGGGAAGTTGACTGGCACCCATCAGGAGGTTGCCGCCGGGGATGTATCCGGAACCTTCGACGGGTGTCGCCGCGTTCGCCCGTGGCGTGGGTAGCGCCAGGGCGCTCGCAGGGTCGATGGCCGGCCTGGCCCTCGGCGCCGTCGAATGTCTGCGTGTGTGCACGGCGGATGGGATGGTTGCGGCAACGGCTGCTGGCGGCTTGTGCGCCACCGCGGAAACAAACCTGAGCTGGAGAATTTCGCGTGCGCGGGTCGTCTTCCCGTGCGCCGCATGCCAGAGCGAGATCGGGGCAGGCAGCGACATCAGCACCACACCCAGATGGATGCCGATCACGATGGCATGGACGACAATCCGGTGGCCCGATGCGCGCCAGTCGATCTGTTGATCCGGACGCGCTTGCACGCTTGGCCAGTCCCTGCCGTGGAGTCATCCATCGACCTCGCCGTGTCTGCGAAGTTTCCGCCGTTTTGTGCAGGTGGGCTCAGCGTGCGTGCATGGCGGGCGCGACCAGCGCGTCCAGATCCAGCCCCGCGCACTGCTGCAGCCAATGCGCGAGCAGCCGGTACGACACCGATAGCGCCGTCGAAGGCACGAAACTGCCGTCGGCGATGCCGGATGCGATCTGTTCGGGCGTGAACCAGCGTGCGTCCTCCAGCTCATGGTCGCGCATCGAGATCCGCCGCGACACGGCGCGGGCAATGAAACCGACCATCAGCGAGGCGGGCATCGGCCACGGTTGCGATGAGTGATAGCGCACCTCGTCGACGATGACGCCGGACTCTTCGGCGACTTCGCGGCGCACGGCGTCTTCCAGCGATTCACCCGGCTCGACAAAGCCGGCAAGCGTCGAATAGCGACCGGATGGCCAGCCCGCCTGGCGACCGAGCAGGCAGGCACCTTCGTGTTCGACCAGCATGATCACCGCGGCGTCGGTGCGCGGGAAATGCAGTCGCGCACAGTCCGCGTTGGTGCACTGCGCGCGATGACCGGCGGCGACCAACTGCAGCGGTGCGCCGCAACCGGTGCAATAGCGCGTCTCGCGTTGCCAGTGCGACAAACCCTTGGCATAGGCGAACAATCCCGCCTCATCCGCCGCCAGTTGCAAGCCGGCACTGCGCAGGCTCATGCGGCGCGCGTCGAGTGCGGCCTCAAGGCTGGTGGCTGCGCCGGGCTCGTCCAGTACCACCAGGAAGTGTGGACATTGGCCGGCCATGCCGAGCAGGGTGGTATCGCGGTCGCCGAGCCATTGCTCCCGCTCGCGGTTGTCGAGCCAGCGCAGCGCCTCGCTATCGCGGCGAAGAAACGCTTCGCCCGCCGCGTCGAGCACCAGATAGCGTGCCTCGGCCGAGCGTGCCTGCTCGGCAATCCATTGCGATTCGTCGCGCCGTTCGGCGATCCGGTCGAGGACCAGACTGAGTCCGGCAAAGGTGTTGGGACGCGGCAGTGTCGCCCGATCCATCGCCAGCCCCCTCAGGTCGAAAACGAGGAGCCGCAGCCGCAAGTGGTCTTGGCGTTCGGGTTGCTGATCACGAATTGCGAGCCGCTGAGGTTTTCGGCGTAGTCGATCTGCGCACCGGTGAGGTACTGCAGCGACAGCGGGTCGCACAACAGGGTCACCCCTTCGCGCTCGATGGCGAAGTCGTCTTCGGCCTGGGCCTCGTCGAAGGTGAAGCCGTACTGGAAGCCCGAGCAGCCGCCGCCGGAGATGTACACGCGCAGCTTCAACGCCGGATTGCCTTCCTCGGCAATCAGCTCATGCACTTTGTGCGCCGCAGCGGCGGTGAACAACAACGGTGCGCCGCTGCTGCGGTAATCGGGGATCGCGACAATGGTTTCCATGGTCATCCAGATGGGGGCGTACCGGACTGTAGCCAAGCATACCGCTTCAGGCCGGCACCGCCTCGTCGAGTTCGGCATCCGGAGCCGGTAGTTCGCGCTGGCTTTCCTCGGCCTGGCGCGAGATGCGACCGTTGACCTGCGCACCGGCGGCCATCTCCAGCGTGTGGTAGCGCAGGTCGCCGTCGATGCGCGCGTTCGGTGCCAGCTCCAGGCGGGCGCTTACCTGAACGTCGCCGGTGACGTGACCGTTGATCACCGCATGAGGCACGCGGATTTCGCCGTGTACCTCGCCGTGCTCGCTGAGTGTGAACATCGCATCGTCGCCTTCGGCCAGCACGGTGCCTTCGATGCGGCCATCCAGGTGCAGCGCACCGCTGAAGCGCAGGTCGCCGCGGATCACGGTGCCGCGGGCAATCAGGCTGGTTTCGTGGCTGTCGCTGCTGCGACGGTCATGGCGTTTACGGTTGAGCATCGTGATCCCCCTGGGCGGTGGTGATGTTGCCGCTGAGTGCAGCACCCCATGCAACGGCACGGTTGACCGGCTCGCCACTGGCGGGCTGAATGCGGATGCGCAGTCGCGTCGGGCGGAAATCCGGCGGAAGCACAATCGTGCCGTGCAATTGCTGGAAGTAGGTGAAACGGAACGGCAAACCGTCCTTCTGCTTGGCGTCGCCGAGTGCCGGCCAGTCCAGCGTCACTACCTTGTCGTGACGCAGGCCTTCCACACTGACGGTGGCATTGCCGCTGATTTCGTCGCCGCGTTTCGCGTTCTGGGTGAGGCTGAGCGCGAGATTCCATCCGCGCGAATCCGCAATCGGTTGCAGCTTCACTTCCTGCAGCTTCAACCCTTGTCGCTGGGCGTCGCCGCCGACGAGGCGCGAATAGAAGCCCAGATCGGCCCGCAATCCGCTCAGCTCCTCCTCGCGCTGGGCCAGCGTGCCACGCAACGAGCGCGTGGCGACGTCATTGACCTGTGCGGCGCGTTGAAGATTGGCGACCTGTTGTTTCAGATCTTCGATCTGGCCGAGCAGGACACGCTGCTGACGATGATCTACCGCCGCGGGCGCGGCGTGCCGGCTCAACGCGCCAACGACCAGGCCCACCACCAGCAAGCTGCCTAGCCACGCCAGGCCCAACCATAGCCATCGCTGGCGATGGCCGGTGTCATCGTGCCGGCGCACGATGAAGCGCGGTGGCGGGCGTGAACCCATGGAGGCGATCCGGGCAAAAGGAACGATATAGCCCCGGGAAGACGAGCGCGTCAAGGAACGGGCGCACGCTTCACCCGTCATCGCTGACGCCGCGCGCTGCGCGATCAGCCCTGCATTTTGCTTTGCAGATAGCGCTCCGCGCCGATGTCCTTGACCAGGCTGAACTGGGTTTCAAGCCAGTCGATGTGTTCTTCCTCGTCGTGCAGGATGTCCTTGAACAGGTCGCGGCTGATGTAGTCGGCGATGCCTTCGCTGTGCGCGATGGCCGCGCGCAGATCGACCACCGCGGCCAGTTCCAGATCCAGATCGCCCTGCATCGACTCCAGCACGTTCTCGCCGATGCGAAGCTTGCCGAGGTGTTGCAAGTTCGGCAGGCCGTCGAGGAACAGGATGCGCTCGATCAGGTGATCGGCGTGCTTCATCTCTTCGATCGACTCCTTGTACTCGTGCTCGGCCAGTTCGGCGTAGCCCCAGTCCTTGAGCATGCGGTAGTGCAGAAAATACTGGTTGATCGCGGTCAGTTCGTTGTAGAGCACCTTGTTGAGGAACTCGATGACCTTGGCGTCACCTTTCATGGCCTTTCTCCCGTCGGCAGACAGTGCGGACTATACGAATTCCCCGCGACGGCCGATGGAATGAGAATGGCAATGGTTTGCCTGCGCATCGAATGCGCGGGGCCGTGCGATGGGTGGCGAAGGGACGAACGGAAGGGCTCAGGCCGCGGCTGGCGGGAGCTGGCAAAGCACCTGCGAAACCGCCTGGTCGAGCGTGGCACGCGCTTCGGATTCGCAGCAGCCGCAACAATCCGAGCAGCCGGTGCGCGCCTGCAGCTCGGCAAACGACTGCACGCCGGCGGCCGCTTCGCGGCGGATGTCGTGGTCGGTGACGGCATTGCACAGGCAGATGTACATGGCGCGTATAAGAACGCGAATGCGAATGATTGTCAACAATCAGGCGCCGACTGCCCGCGGGATTCGTTCAGGCGGCCTCGCGGCCATCGTCCGGCCCGTTCGGCGGCTTGGCGGCCGCAGCGCGCGGCGGCAACGTGCCCAGCTCGACGCTGAACAGGTCTTCCACCACCGGCGCGAAGTGGCGCAGCGCGCGCTCATACACCTGCCGCTTGAAGTTGACGACATGCGCCGCCGGGTACCAGAAATCCACCCAGCGCCACAGGTCGAATTCCGGCTTGTCGCAGGCGTCGAGCTTCAAGGCATCCTCACCGCCGACCAGCCTGAGCAGAAACCACACTTGTTTCTGGCCGATGCAGGTTGGCCGCTGGTGATGGCGCACGTAGCGACTTGGCAATCGGTAACGCAACCAGCCATGAGTAGCCGTGATGACCTCGACGTGGTGCGCGGCCAGGCCGGTCTCCTCCTCCAGTTCGCGGTACATCGCCTCCAGCGGCGTCTCGTCCGAGCGCATGCCGCCCTGGGGGAATTGCCAGCCATCGCGATTGACCCGGCGCGCCCAGAACAGCTGACCGTCTGCATTGAGCAGCACGATACCCACGTTCGGACGGTAGCCATCAACATCGATCATGTCGCCTCCTGGGGTCGTGCGGCGCAGCTCGCCAGACAAGACCGTATCCAGTCCTGTCACCGATTCAACCACAGCGCGTGAAGCAGCGGCAAGCCGCAGACTTGAACCCGCCGGGCTACACGACTACACTGCCGCGCCCCGCCCGTATCGTTCCGATCCGGCATGGCGGGCTTCCTCAAGGCTATGTAGCTCAGCTGGTTAGAGCACAGCACTCATAATGCTGGGGTCGGTGGTTCGAGTCCACCCATAGCCACCAAACGCGTCGCGCGTGCTTTTCCCGCCGACGAAACGATTCCCGCGCAGGCGTCCGCCATGCATATCTTCAAAGTGTTTCAGCTCGAGGCAGCGCATCGGCTGCCGAATGTGCCGGAGGGGCACAAGTGCGCGCGGCTGCACGGGCATTCGTTCCGGATCGAGCTCCATGTGGCTGGTGAACCTGATCCGCAGTTGGGCTGGGTGATGGATTTCGCCGACGTGAAGTCGGCCTTTGCGCCACTGTACGAGCAACTCGATCACCACTACCTCAACGATATCGAGGGACTGGAGAACCCGACCAGCGAGATGCTGGCGCGCTGGATCTGGCAACGCCTGCAGCCGCGGCTGGCCGGGCTGGACAAGGTAGTGGTGCATGAGACGTGCACGGCAGGGGCAAGCTGCAGTCGCGACAGTTTTTGACGCGACGCGACAGTTTTTCCAGTGTCATAAGTGATCGTTTTTCATGAATATTTCTTGACCGGCCTGCTTTTCCAAGAAAATATATATTGCACTGCACAAAAATCGTTGCTAGAGTGTCTGCCACTACCCCATCCTCAACGAGGGCAATGCCATGACGCAGCAACTCAACAACCAGCTTTTCGCTTTCACCAAGCAGTTCACCGACAGCGCTTTCAAGGCCCAGTCGTTGGCCCTGAAGGGTCTGGAGACGGTCGCCGCGCTGCAGCTCAAGGCGCTCGAAGAGCAGAGCAAGGTCTCCGCCGAGTTCGTCGCCGAGGCGATGGAGACGCGTGACGCCAACGGCCTGCGCAGCTTGTGGGAGAAGGGCACCAGCCTGAGCCGTGACAATGCCGAGCGTGCGGTGGCGGTTTCGCAGGAAGTGCTGGCGATCACCCAGAAGACTGCCGAGTCGCTGAATGCGCTCGTGCAGGAACAGCGCCAGGCCGCCAATGACGCGGTAACCGCGCCGGTTGCCGCCAAGAAGGCTGCTGCCAAGTAATCACTGCATCGTCGCGCCGCATGGCGACAGGACGGGGTCGGACTTGACGTTCGGCCCCGTTCGCATGTGGCTCGCAAGAACATGCGGCCACGCAAAGCGGCGACGGGCCACGCCCCGCACCGGATTTTCGGCTGACGGGACAGGATGTCGCAGGCCACATGGCTTGTCGCTGCAATCGCCGCACTGATATACTTTTGCGGATTGGATTGTGGCCCGTAGCTGTATCGGTGCCGCCTGGTGCAGGCCGCGCGGAGACGCTACATGCTCAATAGTCTTGCCTCTGGTCGACGTCTCGCCTTGCGCATCATGCTGCTGCAGCTTGCTGTGGCGCTGCTGGCCGGCCTCGCATTCCTGGCGCTGGGGCGCCGTGAAGCGGTGGCTGCCGCGACTGGTGCAGTACTGGTGGCCCTGGGTACCGCGCTGATGTCGGCGCGATTCTTCAGTGGCATGGGCGGCGCAGGCGTGGCGTTGGGTCGCCTGCTGACGGGCATGTTCCTGAAATGGATCGTGATCGTCGGGGGGCTGATCGTGATCCTGTTCCAATACAAGTTGCCGCCACTGGCCGCCATCACGGGGCTGGTGGCTGCCTACGCGGTCTATCTGTTGGCGTTCAGATTCAAGGGTTGAGACATGGCAAGCGAGTCAGGCGGCCTCACCGAATACATCCAGCATCACCTGACCCACCTCACTCCGCATGCGAGCAAGGGCGGGTTTTGGGCGGTGCATATCGACTCGATCACCGTGTCGCTGGTGCTGGGCGTGCTGTTCTGCCTGTGGTTCTGGCTGAAGGCGCGAAAGGCAACCGCCGGCGTACCGGGTCGTGGTCAGGCGTTCGTCGAGATCATCCTCGAGTTCGTCGATGGTCAGGTCAAGGACGTGTTCCATGGTGACCGTCGCGTGTTGGGTCCGCTGGCGTTGACCGTGTTCCTCTGGGTCTTCCTGATGAATGCGATGGACCTGCTGCCGGTCGACCTGCTGCCGTGGATCACCGAGAAGTTCGGCATCGGTCACTTCCGTGCCGTACCCACGGCCGACATCAACATGACGTTTGCGATGTCGCTGACCGTGTTCGTGCTGATCATCTTCTACAGCTTCAAGGCCAAGGGCGCGAGCGGCTACATGCATGAGTTGTTCACCGCTCCGTTCGGCAAGCACCCCGCGTTGTGGATTCCCAACTTCCTGCTCAACCTCGTCGAACTGGCGTCCAAGCCGGTGAGCCTGGCAATGCGACTGTTCGGCAACATGTATGCCGGCGAGCTGGTATTCATGCTGATCGCCGGGTTGTTCAGCGCCGGCGCGGGCGTCGCGGGCTGGGCGCTGTATGGTGCGGGCATCATCGGCTACACGGTGTGGGGCATCTTCCACATCCTGATCATTTCGATCCAGGCGTTCATCTTCATGGTGCTGACGATCGTGTACATCTCGATGGCGCACGATCACCACTGACTCGCGTACCTCGAAGCATTTGTTTCATCCTTTTGTCCATTTCAGTTTGAATTTCTCAGGAGATCGTCGTGGAACTCATCGCTCACATTGCTCAAGTGCAGTCCTTCACCGCCATCGCGTTGGGCCTGATCATCGGCCTCGGTGCACTTGGTGCCTGTATCGGTATCGGCGTGATGGGTTCGAAGTTCCTCGAAGCCGCTGCCCGTCAGCCGGAGCTGGTGCCGCTGCTGCAGGGCCGCATGTTCCTGCTGGCCGGCCTGATCGACGCTGCGTTCCTGATCGGCGTGGCGCTGGCGATGTACTTCGCCGTGGCGAACCCGCTGCTGTCGAAGCTGGCTGGCGCGTGATCCTCTTGGCGACGCCGCGGCGTCGCCGGTTCGGCCCGGGTGTCGTGACGCCCGGGCTCGTTTCAACCCGTATTTGCAGGTAACGCAGCGATGGATTTCAACGCGACCTTGATTGGCGAAATGATTTCGTTCGCCATCCTGATCTGGTTCTGCGTCCACTTCATCTGGCCGCACATCAACAAGGCCATCGAAGAGCGCCAGGTGAAGATCGCCGAAGGCCTGAATGCCGCCGAGCGCGCCCATGCCGAGCTGAAGAGCGCGGACGTGAAGGTGGCTGGCGAAATCAAGCAGGCCCGCCTGCAGGCTTCGGAGATCATCGACAAGGCCCAGCAGCAGGCCAACCAGATCATCGAGAAGGCCCGTGGCGAAGCGGTCAGCGAGATCAACCGGCTGAAGGCGACGGCGCAGGACGATATTGCCTCGATGGCGCAACGTGCGCGTGACCAGTTGCGCGAGCAGGTGGGCGCGCTGGCGGTCCAGGGCGCCAGCAAGATCGTGCAGCGCGAGATCGATGCCTCGACGCACAAGGCGCTGCTCGACCAGCTCGCGGCCGAGATCTGATCGATGGCCCAGGCAATCACTCTCGCTCGTCCGTACGCGCGCGCCGCGTTCGAAGTGGCGCATGCTGCCGGTGCGCTGGATGCATGGTCGCAGTCGCTGGCTTTCGCCGCTGCGGTGGCGAACGATCCGCACGTGGCCGGCCTCGGCAGCGACCCGCGGGTATTGCCGGCGCAGCTGGTGGCCTTGCATCTGCCGCCCGGTCTCGCCGCCGATGCGCCATTCGCGCACTTCCTCGCCGAAGTGGCCGAACAGCGCCGGATGGCGCTGCTGCCGGAGGTAGCGGAGCTGTATGAGGCATTCAAGCGCGAGTCCGAGTCGCAGTTGCTGGTCAAGGTGACCAGCGCGATGGCCTTGGATGCGACGCAGGCCGAACAGCTCAAGGTGTCGTTGAAGCGCCGCTTCAAGCGCGAGATCGAGCTGGAGACCCGGGTTGATCCTGCGCTGCTGGCTGGCGTGGTGATCGATGCCGGCACGGAAGTGATCGACGGTTCCGCCCGCGGGCGACTGGCCCAACTGGCCAGCGCGCTGGCGCACTGAAAACAGATAAAAGTGTGGAGAGAAGTGAGAAACGAGTGGAAAGCTTTTGACCACGCCGCCGCTCTCGCTCACTGCTCACTCCTCTCAACTCGTTTCTAGATCTTTGGGATAACGACCATGTCCAGTACCACCCTGAATCCGTCCGAGATCAGCGAACTGATCAAGAACCGCATCGAGCAGTTCAAGCTCGGCGCGGAAGCGCGCAACGAGGGCACGATCATCAGCGTGTCCGACGGCATCGTGCGCATCCACGGCCTGGCCGATGTGATGCAGGGCGAAATGATCGAGCTGCCG
>Ga0310811_10011825_pt1 | contig 11331 bp, 10 predicted proteins | sample YCmetagenome_FD_207642 | JGI IMG/M metagenome (GOLD analysis project Ga0310811, IMG submission 207642) | Soil microbial communities from experimental microcosm in Duke University, North Carolina, United States - YC | ecosystem: Engineered > Artificial ecosystem > Soil microcosm > Unclassified ... | reverse complement strand
GTCACGCCGGCGGGCGGACTCTACTCCACGCTGCGCGACCTCTACGCCTTCGACCGGGCGCTATATGGTGATACGCTCGTCAACGAGCAATCGAAGGCGCGCCTCTTCGCGGTGCGCAGGGTCATCACGGCATACGGCTGGAAGACGAGCGAGGACACGCTGCCGAATGGAACGAGGCGGCGCGTGCTCCGCACCACCGGTGGGCTGCCGGGGTTCGAGGCCTTGATGGTTCGCGTCCCGGACGCGCGGCGCACCATCATTCTACTCTCCAACGTGCGTACCATGGTCTCGCGCTTCGACGATTTTGCCATCGCGATCGGCCGGATTCTCGACGGGCGACCGTACGCAATGCCAAAGCGATCAGTCGCCGAGACGCTTGCGGCTTCGCTGACTGGGGGAGGCTCCATGACCGCCATCGCGCGGGAGTTCGACGTCATGCGTGCCGACACCGCGCGATTCGCGCTCTCCGAGTCGGAGATCAACCGCCTCGGCTACTTCTTCCTGTCGCGTGGCGCTCCGTCTCGCGCGGCGGACCTCTTCGCGCTCACCGTGCGCGCGTTCCAGTGGAGTCACGCTCATGGCTGCGGGCGCGCGCGAGCGAACAGGATATTGAGCACGCGCACTCCGCTCACACCGCCGCTTCCGTCGGGAACGAACGTCAACACCGTCGGACGAGCGCCCTCGCTCGCCTTCGTACGGAACGCCTCGAAGTTCACCGGCTCGAGCGGCGCAGCGGGATCGGTGACGACCGCGGCCTGCAGCGCGCCATTCTCGAACGTGACGCGCACCGTGCCATAGGCCGAGTCGACGTACGTGCCGGCGTAGCGCTCGAGCGGGAGCGACGGGGCCGACGTCCCACGCGTGGCGGCTGTCGCGCTGGCTGCTGTGGGTGAGCGCGGACGCGCAAAGATCGGCTGGAGGTCCTTGCTCCAGTCCCGCCGCGGACCGTTCTCGAAGAGATCGAACACGCTGTACATCAACCCGTGTCGGATCTCCGCGTGATCGAGGTTCTCGAGCACGTAGACGCCGAGTCGCTTGTTCGGCTCGATGCCGATGATCGCGCACAGGCCGTTGATGCTGCCCGTGTGCATCCAGACCTGCTGGCCGCGATAGTCCTGGATGAACCAGCCCAGCCCGTAGCTGAAGAAGTCGGGCTTCGCGAGCTGGAGCGCCGGGTACTCCGCCATCGGCGCCTCGATCTGCGGCGTCACCAACTCGGCGAACGTCTTCTGTTGAATCAGCCGCTTGTCGCCGACGCGGCCGCTGTCGATCACGAACCGCATCCACTTGGCCATGTCCGCCACGCTCGACCACACGCTCCCCGCCGACGCGACGCCGTCGGTGGACCGGATCGGCACGACCACCACGGAATCGTTGATGAGCGCATGCGGCACGGCGACGTTAGGCTTCCCCGTGATCATCGAGACCAGCGGCTCGGTCTCGTTCATGCCTAACGGCTCGAAGATGCGCTTCCTGACGAACTGCTCCCACGGCATGCCCGAGACGCGCTCGATGATGAGCCCGTTGAGGGCGTACAGGACGTTGTGATACTGCCACTCCGAGCGGAATGACGCCGTGGGTTTGATGTAGCGAAGCCCCCGGATGATGTCCGCCTGGCTGTACTTCCAGTTCGTCGCCCAGAACAAATCGGTGCCCGGCAGACCGCTCCGATGCGTGAGCAGGTCGCGGATCGTGATCTCGCGCGTGACCCACGGATCGGACAACTGCAGCTCGGGGATGTACTTCGTGACAGGGTCGTCGAGCTTGAGCTTTCCCTCGTCGACGAGCATGGCGATCGACGCGGAGGTCATCGCCTTGGTCGTCGACCCGATCGCGAAGCGCGTGTGCTCGTTGGCGGGCTGCGATGTACCCTTCTGCAGCACGCCGTAGCCCTTGGCGAAGACGACGGAATCATCTTTGACGACCGCGATGGCGAGCGCGGGGACGCGCCAGTCCGCGGCGGCCTTTGCGACGTATTTGTCGAACGCCGCCCAGTCGGGTTTGGCCTGCGCGGCGAGCGTCGTGGGCGCCGCGACCAGCAGCGCCGTCGTCAACCGTGTCACCAATCGACCTGCACTCACTTGACCATCCTTACGGAAGAATTTGAATCCGGCCTCCCAAACCTCTGCCAATGATGAGTTGCGGCCAGGCGGCGTGGAAGGAGGGCGGCTCGCGCGTGCTACGCTCGCGCTTCGACTTGAATCGTTTGCAGCGTGACTCGAGCGTCAGTCGAACGACCTACATCACCCGTGCGTCGGCGGTGACCGCCGAAAGCTTCCGCCACGCCAGGACGCCTAACGCGAGCATCACGACGAGAAGAGTCGCCTGGCCGACGACGTCGACTGTAGTCGTAGGCACGCCCAGCGACGTACCGCCAGCGACCACCAGACGGCGCAGGCTGATCCAGCCGTACGTCACGATCGCGCCCAGCGAGGCCGCGAGCGCATGCGTCGCTCCCCATCCCACGCGACGCGACCATACCGCGAAGAGCGCGACCGCTGCCAGCTCGAGGCCCAGCAAACCAGCCAGCGCCAGTCCCGGGCGCACGGAATGACCGGGCGCGTAGGCAAACCAACGCTGAAACGCGCTCGATAGCACCAGTGCCACCAGCAGCACGAGCCAGAAGGACGGCGCGCGGCGATTCGCGCCATCGCCTTGGTCCCTCGTGTCGGCACTGGCGGTCCCGCTTCGGTCCTGGGGGTTTCTCCGGAAGCCGGCGAACGCCGTCACGATCGCCAGCAGCACGAGGATCGCGACCGCCCCGAACTGAGCGGGAGATGCAACGAAGTGAAATGTGCGCAGCGTGAAGCTGGCGGTGGCAGCGCAGCCCAGTACCGCCAGCACCGCTGTGGCGACGCTGCCCGGAAGGCGCAACCAGGGCTCACACCAACGCGCACCGGCGAGGCCTTCGACGAGCGCGACTGAGCTGCCGATGCTCCACACGACGTGCAGCGTCAGCACGTAGACCGCAAAGTCGAACGACGTCCCCAGCGCGGGAATGAATCCGTAGTCGAGAAGGCGCTGGCCGGCGTAATTCGGATTGAACAGCGTCTGGTTCGTGAAGCCCTCCATGATGAGCGCGTAGGCCAGGGAGAGTACGAGCATGGTCGGCCAACCGCGGCGCGCCTGGCGCGTCAGCTCGCGAATCAGCAGAGCACCGGCGCCGTAGACCGGGATGAACACGATGATGAAGCCGAGCTGCCTGACATTGAAGTCGCCGAGCAGGAACTCCGCGATCAACGGTGCGACAACCAAGAGCGCCAGGGCGGGCGCCACTCTCCGCAGCATCGTCATTCCACGTCCGCCCGCGCGCGAGCGATCTGCTTCCGGTTCCACCTGAGTCGGCCACGGTCCAGATCTTCGACGATTCTGTGTACCCAGGCCAAGTCTGCCTGGGTCATCGCCCTGAGGTACTCCACCTCGAGCAGAAAGAGGCGCGGTACCGAGTCCGCGTGCTCATCGAGCACTCCGGCCAACCTTCGGAGTCTCGCGTCGAGAGCCTCGGCCCGGCGCGCCAGTTCCTTCCGCGCCGTTTTCGCGTCGAGCAGGTAAATGAACGAGAGTGCGGCCGGGAACTCCGGAAACTCGCCGGCCGGCTTGGCCAGCATGTCTCGGAGCCACGCCTGGATGGTCTGGCGCCCCGTTTTGGTGATTTGGTAGAGGGTCCGCTCGGGCCGGTTCTCGGTTCTGGACGTGCCCTGCACCTCGACCAGGCCGTCGCGCTCCAGGCGCGCGATGGTCTGATAGAGACTGGCCCGATGCCGCACATTGACGACATCGTCCTTGCCGCGCTCACGTATGAGCTGTTGCATGTGATAGGGATACATCGCGCTTTCATCCAGAAGGGCCAGGACGAACAACGCGAGTGGCGACAGTTGGACCTGACGTCGAGTCATTATAGTAAGTATATGACTAGTGTGAACATTGCTGTCAATGAATGACCTCCTCACGATCACCGTCGCGAACGCCTTCGTCTTCACGGCGAAGCTCCTGACCGATCGCGCTCCCAGCACCTGCGCGGCCTTCGCCTCCTTGCTTCCTTATCGCCAGCAGCTGATTCACGCCCGCTGGAGTGGCGAGGCATGCTGGATCCCGCTTGGCCACTATCAGCTTGGTGTCGGCTACGAGAACCACACGAGCCATCCGTCGCGCGGCGATCTGCTCTGGTATCCAGGCGGAATCAGTGAGACGGAGCTGCTGTTCGCGTATGGCTCCTCATGCTTCGCCAGCAAAGTGGGTCAGCTCGCCGGCAATCATTTTCTCGAGATCGTGGAGGGCAGGGAACGACTCGAGGAGATGGGCCGCTACGTGCTGTATCATGGCGCGCAGGACATCGTGTTCGAGGCGGCGTGATGACCTCGCCCATCCGAACCCCCGATCAGCGACTGCGCGTCTTCGTGAGCTCGACGCTCCAGGAGCTCGCGGACGAGCGTGCGGCGACCAAAGAGGCGATCCAGCACCTCCGTCTGACGCCCGTGATGTTCGAGCTCGGCGCGCGCGCGCATCCGCCGCGCGACCTCTATCGCGCCTACATCGCGCAGAGCGATGTCTTCATCGGCATCTACTGGCAGCGGTACGGTTGGATCGCGCCGAACGAGACGGTCTCGGGTCTCGAGGACGAGTACCTGCTTGCCAGGCAGATGCCCAAGCTCGTCTACATCAAGAGCGCGGACTCGCGTGAAGACCGGATGAAGGACCTGCTCCGGCGCATCAGAGATGATGACAGCGTCAGCTACCGCTCGTTCTCCGATGCCGCGGAGCTGAAGGAGCTGATCGAAAACGATCTCGCGCTCATGCTCACCGAGCGCTTTGCCGCGTCGAATCCCGCCGCCGCGATCGAGTCTACGCCGGCGCCAACGCCCGACGCGCTCCCGCTCAGCATCCCGCCAGTGGAGCGCGGGGATCTCATCGGCCGCGAGCACGAGGTCGAGCTCATCGCCGAGCTGCTTCGCCGTCCCGATGCCGGCCTGATCACGCTCACCGGTGCCGGTGGGACCGGCAAGACGCGCCTGGCGATCCACCTCGCGAATACCATCGGCTCATCGTTAGGCGACGCGACGTTCTACGTGCCGCTCGCCGGCGTGCGAAACGCGAGCGACGTGGTGCCGACCATAGTGTCCACTCTCGAGATCCCCATGCCGCCCACCGGCGGAGATCCGGAGAAGATCCTGGTCGGCTTCCTGCGCGCGCGCCGCGCGCTTCTCGTGCTCGACAATTTCGAGCAGGTCCTCGAGGCAGCCGACAATGTTCGGAAGCTGCTCGGAACCTGCCCGCATCTCAAGATTCTCGTCACGAGCCGCGAAGCGCTGCACATCCGCGGGGAGCGGGAAGTCCCCATCCCTCCGCTGCCACATCACGCGCAGGCGCGCCACGACATCACGCCCGCCATGGCGCTCTTCGAGGAGCGCGCGCGCGAAGTGCGGCCGGATTTCGCGATCGACGAGAGCAACCGCGCCGCGATTTCCGAGGTGTGCCGTCGCCTCGATGGGCTGCCGCTCGCGATCGAGCTTGCCGCGGCGCGCGTGCGCGTGCTCTCGCCGCAGGCCATGGTCTCGCGCCTGCAGACATCGCTGTCGCTGCTCAGCGGCGGCAAGCGGGATTCGCCGGAGCGTCACCAGACGTTGCGCGCCACGCTGGACTGGAGCTTCGACCTGCTGCGTCCTGACGAACGCGTATTCTTCCGCCGCCTCGGCGTCTTCGTCGGCAGCTTCTCCGAAGACGCCGCTGCCGCGGTGGTCGCCGACGCCGGCCTCGATGCGCTGGATGGACTGACGTCGCTCGTGGAAAAGAGTCTGCTCGTTCGCGCGGAGCTGAACGGAGAGTCACGCTTCTCGATGCTCGAGACGGTTTGCGAGTTTGCCCGCGAACGGGTTGCCGAGGCCGGAGAGGAGCGCGCCGCGCGACTCCGACACGTCGAGTGGGTCACGCGATTCCTTGCTGGGGAGCGCAGCAGACTGCAGCAGGTGCACACACGTCTGGCCACTCAGGAACGTGTCGTGTCCGAGCAGATCGGGGCGCGTGAGGCGCTGCGCTTCGCGGCGAGCAGTGATGGCGATCGCGAGCTCGCGTGGCAGCTGTTCATTGACTTCGGCTTCGCGCAGATCGACAACGCCTACACCGCCGACGTGCTCGCGAGCTATGAGCTCGTGAAGCGGCTTCCGCGTTCGGCCGATCCGGTGCGCGCGGCACGAGCGCTGGCGGTCTGCTCATGGGCCCGTGCCGTCATGCACGACGCCGCGGCGGCTGGAGATCTCGAGGCCGCCTGCGCTGTGTTGGAGGATGCCGGCGAACAGGACATTCTACCGAGCGCCATGACGGCGTGGGGGATGATTCTTTCGCCAACGGCCACGGAGCGCGCGCTCGTGATCCTCGAGCGAGCGCTGTCGCTCGCGCGTGACGTGCGTCAGGCTTTCGTGGAAAGCTGGGCGTTGGCCATGATTGCCCTCGCGCATCTCCATCGTGGCGCCCTCGACGACGCGTTGCGCTACGCCGACGAGCTGGAACGTCTGGGTAGCCGCGGATACAACGAGGAGGCAGCTGCCTATGCGGCCGCGCTGAAGGCGCGCGTCAAACTCGCGCGTGGAGATCTGGCCGGAGCACGAAGTCTGTACGCCGAGTCGGCGGCGATTGCGCGTGCGCGTTCCGCGGGCTGGCCGCGCTCCGTGGCGCTCTGCGGTCTCGCCAGTGTGACGCTCGCAGCCGGCGACGACGTGGGCGCGCGCGCGATACTCGAGGAGGCACTCCTCTTCTGCGGCGGCGTGGGGTTGGTGCGCATCGACAGCCTGTGCGGCGCCCTGGCTCTCTTGTCTCTCAGGTCGGGCGAGCGAGACCGCGCGCGCCGAGTCTTCGCCATCGTCGGGGCGGGGGCCGAGGACCAAGCGGACTATTACGCAACCTTCGAGGATCCGAGCGGGGCGCTGCGCGAGGCCACGCGTGAAGCCCGTTCGCTCCTTGGCGACCAATCGCCTGGTGACCCGTCCGCGGTGGATCTCGATGTGGTGCTGGAAGCTGCGCTCGGCACGCCGGTGACCGGGTTAGGCGTTAGGCAGTCGTTCAGCTCGCCCGCTCGGTCGTAGCGAGCGCTCACCGGAGACCCGACCCGCGCCGAGCGCCTCGTCGAGGAAGTCGACCGCCGCGCCGACGGCTCGGTCATCAAGACCGGCCCGGCCGCAGGCTACAACGGCCTGCTGATCTTCACTGACAGCGGCTACATGTCGTCCACGATCATGCCGAAGGGTCGCACATGGAGGCGCGAAACCGTGAGCGCCGCCGAGCTGCGTGACACGTTCGAGGGAGCGAGCGCGCACGCCGGGCGTTATGAGTGCGACACCGTGAAGCACACGGTGCGGATGGAAAGCCTCATGTCACTCGACCCCGCCGACGAGGGAAAGTGGGACGTCGTGGGATACCGCATGCAGCGTGACACGCTGGAGCTCTCGGGTGCGTGGACATATCACGACGAGAAGCTGACGTTTACAATCCGATTGGCGCGCCTGAAGTGACTCTGCGGCGCCTATGTATCTCGTTTGCTCACAATTCGTGAACCAACCTTTGGGTCGCTCGTTCCGATTCGTCGTCGCGGGTGCCGCACTGGCCTGCGCCGGACATGCGCCGCGAACCGTCACTCACGCGGAGCGTCCGCCGGCTCGATATCTCTTCGCCTGGGCCGGCGACGAAGACCGCGAGGACAGCGACTTTCTTGCCGTCATCGATCTCGCGCGGGACGGCGACCGCTACGGAACCATCGTCGCAACGACACCCATCGGCGAGAAAGGACTTTGGCCGCACCACACCGAGCACGAGCTCGGTCCGAGCCAGATGTTGTTTGCGAATGGATTCGCCGGCAATCGCACCGTGCTATTCGATCTGCACGACGCACTGCATCCGAAGGTGGTGCAGCGATTCGACGGCTTTGGCGGCCTGACGTTTCTTCACAGCTTCGCGCGGCTTCCCAACGGCCATGTCGTGGCGACCTTCCAATCGCACGGGCCAAGCAACGAAGCCCCTGGCGGCATTGCGGAGCTCGATGAGCACGGCCGGGTAGTACGCTCGCGTTCCGCCGAGGATTCGACGGCGGACCAGACGTCGTTGCGTCCGTATAGCCTTGCTGTTGTCCCCTCGCTCGATCGCGTCGTCGTCGCCCTCACGTACATGCCGATTCCGACATGGCATCCCCTGCGCGGATCGATCGCGCACGACCATGCCGGTAACCAGGTGCAAGTGTATCGGCTGTCGGATCTCGCGCTCCTGAAAACGATCAGGCTCCCGACGAACGATGGCCCTAACGAGCCGCGCGTGCTGCAGGATGGTCGCACGGTGCTCGTGAATACGGGCGTGTGTCGCTTGTATCACGTCGCCGGACTCGACGGAGCAGAGCCGCGGCTCGAGCTGGTGCATCGCGAAGAGCAGACCGGATGCGCGATGCCACTGGTGATCGGCAACTACTGGATCCAGGCGAATGCCGCCGCGCATCGCGTCTTCTCGCTCGACGTTCACGACCTCACCAACGTGCGGGCCATCTCGTCGGTCACGCTGGACGATCGTCAGCGGCCGCATTGGCTGGCGACCGACGGGTCACGAATCGTTGTCGTCAACGAGCCGGGGCCGACAGCGGAACGTCGCATGTGGATGCTGAAACTCGATCGTGCGACGGGAGGCCTCGCGCTCGACAGCGCCTTTCGCGATGCTGGATCGACGCGCCCGGGAATCGCGTTCGATCGAGCAGACTGGCCGCATGGCGCGACGGGCGCGGCGATTCCGCACGGTACCGTGTTCGGTTGGTAGCCATCGGCAGGGCGCTGAATGCAGCGGGCAGCACCGGGGAAGCGCCTGACTTTTTCTACGCGCTAGTTGGCGCTCGTCAGCGCGTAGAGCGTACCATCCATGCTCGCGCAGTAGACCACGCCACGAGACACCACTGGCGACGACAGGAAGCTGCCCATCGTCCATTCGTGCGCGAGCGCGATCACATGCTGGTCGTAGAAGTACTCGTGCCCGTTAGGCAGCGCCGCACCGAAGAAGTGGTTGCCCTTCGGCCCCACATACCGTTGGCGGTTCGCGCGCGAGGAATCGGTCTCGAACACGTACGTCTGCTGGTGACTCACGCGGTCGAACACGAAGATCCGGCCATCCCAGTTCGGTGCATACACCATCGGGCCCGCGACCGCGGGCGATCCGAAGAAGTACCAGCTCGCCTTGAGCGAGTCCCGCGCCGCTCCTGTGGCCGCGTCGAGGGCGTAGAAGGTCTGACCGTCGGCGTTGCCGTAGTACACCATGCCGTCGGTGACCGCCGGTGACGTGATCACCCATGCCCCGTGATTCCGCACGCGCCACTTGAGGGCACCGTTCCCGGCCTGGAGCGCGTAGAGGTAGCTGTCACGACCACCGAAGTACACGACGCCGTCGACGACCGCCGGCGACGACTGGATGCCGATCTGATTGTGCTCGTCAGGGTCGTCGCCCGTTTTGTACTTCCACTCGAGCGCACCGGTCGACGCGTCGAGCGCGTAGAAGAACGTGTCCCAGCCACCGATGTAGACGGTGCCGCCGACGACAGCCGGCGAGGAATGCACGACATCCCCGGTCTTGAACTTCCATCTGAGCGATCCAGTCCTCGCGTTCAGCGCGTAGACGTTGCCATCACTGCTGCCAAAATAGACCGTGCCATTCGACACCGCCGGCGACGACAGGAACGTATCGTACGGGTCCGGCATCGCCTCGGCGCGCGGCAGCGTACCGTGGAGATGCGTTGCCGTGTACCGGTGCTCGCCTCGCGTCGCGAACTTCCACACCACGGTTCCGGTCGTGGCATTCGCGGCGTAGAGCGTGTCGTCGTAGCTGAGGACGTAGACGACACCATCGGCCACCGCGGGCGACGACACGACGCGCGCACCCGTCTGGAGCGTCCAGCGCTTCACCCCGGATTCGCGGTCGATCGCGTACAATCGCCCATCGGTGCTTCCGATATAGATCAGATCCCCGACGACCGCGGGCGAGGAGATCATGTACGCCCCGGTCGAGAACTTCCACTTGACGACATCCAGCGTTCGCGGCGCGGCGCTCTGATAGACGCCGGTGTGGGCCAGATCGCCTCGAAACATCGGCGCGTCCTGCGCGAACAGCGCTGCGACGGGTGCCACCAGCGCGATGATGAGCGTGATTTTGATTGGCGGCATCATGGCGGGAATCGTTAAGGCCGTCGGGTGAAGCGTCGATGATCCACGCGAGGTCACGATCCGCGAAATACCGGCGACACTAGTTGTGGAAAATGGGCGATGACATGCGAATGAGTGGGACGAATGAGCCGTTGTAGCTTTCGTACTCCGCATCGGATTCCGCGGCCACACTTGTTGTTCGATCTACCCCCTCTGCGTGACTCTTCTCTCGCTTTCCAACATCGGCGTCTCCTTCGGCGCCACTGAGCTCTTCAAGAACATCACCTTCACCGTCGCCGACGGCGAACGGTGGGGCATCATCGGGCGCAACGGCGCCGGCAAGACGTCGATCTTCAAGCTCATCACCGGCGAGCTCGAGCCAACGGTGGGGAGCGTTGCGCGAAAGCCGGGACTTCGACACGCCCTGCTCGACCAGCACCGTGCATTCGAGGGTGCGACGACGGTCTGGGAGGCGGGAGCGGCGGCATGGCGCGACGTGATCGCCCTCGAGAAACGCATCGCCGAACAGGCGATCGAGCTCGGTGAGCTGGGTGAGCGCGTCACGGATGAATTCCTCGAGCGCTTCGGGCACTTGCAGGAGCGCTTCGCTGACCTGGGCGGCTACGTCTATCACGCTCGGGTCGACGCGGTGCTTCAGGGCCTGGGCTTCGACGCCGAAGAGTCGAAGACACGTCTCGTGTCGACGCTCTCGGGTGGAGAGCGCGGGCGCGTCGGCCTTGCGGCGCAGCTCATCGCGCCCGCCGACCTGCTGCTGCTCGACGAGCCCACGAACCACCTCGACCTCGACACCACGACCTGGCTTCAGGAGTGGCTCAACGACGCGAACGAAACCGTCATCGTCGTCTCGCACGATCGCGCGTTCATGGACGCCATCTGCACGCACATCCTGCACGTCGAAGCACGCACGAGCGAGTGGTACAAGGGCAACTACAGTCAGTTCGTTCCCCAGCGCGCCGAGCGGCGTCTCTCGCGCGAGCGCGAGCTGGAGAAGCAGCGTGCGTACGTGAAGAAGGAAGAAGAGTATATCCGTCGGAACATCGCGGGCGTCAACTCGTTTCAGGCGAAGGGCAAGCGGAAGCGACTGGAGCGGCTGCCGCGTCTCGCGCCTCCGCCGGGCGATCCGGCGGCGATGTCGCTCGAGTTCGAAGTCGCCGAC
>Ga0310811_10011824_pt1 | contig 11332 bp, 10 predicted proteins | sample YCmetagenome_FD_207642 | JGI IMG/M metagenome (GOLD analysis project Ga0310811, IMG submission 207642) | Soil microbial communities from experimental microcosm in Duke University, North Carolina, United States - YC | ecosystem: Engineered > Artificial ecosystem > Soil microcosm > Unclassified ... | reverse complement strand
AGGTGGCCCATGACGCCGAGCAGCCCCAGGACGAAGGGCGGCAGCGACAGCAGGGCGAAGAAGGCCGCCTCACCGGCGAGGCCCGTCACGCGGTAGTTGACGCCCGCCATCGTGGTCGCCTTCAACAACGCCCACCCGCTGGTGTCGCGGACCCAGCTCATGCGGGCACGGGCCCGCGCCATCGCGAGGCGTGAGACATGCCTCGGCCTGCGCGTCGAAGCGTCCGTGGACGTCATGGCACCCAACCGTATACACACAGTGAAGGTGTCCGCGGCTCAGCGTGATCTTTGAATGCGAACACCGGCTGTTAGAACTGAGCACTACCCGCATCCGGCGCGAATACCGTCACCCGGCTCGCCCCGGGCCCTCAACGCCGTCGTCAGGCCAAGGATAGGGGGTTATTCCGGGCGCCTCGCCAGCGCCGGGGAATAACCGGGGCGCCGCCCCTCGCCCGGCGGCCCGGCGAACGCCTGCGCGATCTTCAGCCATGACGTCGCCGTCGCGCCCGCGGCCTCCAGAGAGGTGTCGTCGAGGTGGCAGCGCTGGGTGACCAGCAGGCAGAAGTCGAGCGCCGGACCCCGTACGACGTTCTGTGCGCCCGGCGGCCCGGCGGCCCACGCGGCGCCGTCGGGCAGGGTCAGTTCCACCCGCACCGGATCCGCGGGGAGCACGAGGCCGCGCACCGCGAAGCCGTACGGCAGGGCGCGGACGCCCAGGCTCGCCACATGACGCAGCCGGGCAGTCGGCACACGGACGATCCCGAGCGCGTCGGCCACGTCCTGGCCGTGCGCCCATGTCTCCATCAGGCGAGCCGTGGCGAACGACGCCGCCGACATGTCGGGGCCGTACCAGGGAACCCGCAGCCGGGCGTCGGTCCCCGCCAGTTCCCCGATCATGCGGGGGCGGGCCGTGCCGAACCAGTCGAGGAGTTCACGCGGGCTGAGGCCGCGCGCTCCGGCGGCCAGGTCGTCGATCACGCCCGCGCCCCGGGAGAACAGGGCGTCGCGGGCCACGCCGAACCCCTCGGGGTCGCTCAGCGAGCGGGTCGCCGCGTCGTCGAACCACGCGAGGTGGCTGATCTGGTCCCGTACGGCCCAGCCGGCGGCCGGGGTCGGCAGGTCCCAGGCGGCGGCGTCGAGGTCCTCGACCATGCCGGCGAGGTCGGCCGTCTCGGCCCCGAGATCGGCGACGAGTTCGGCCATGAGCCCGGATCCTGTGATCCCCATCACATCTCCCGTGACATCCGCGGGTGACACTCGGCTCACGCCAGCGTAACCGGCGGAGAACAATGAAGACATGATCTGCGACGCGTGCAAGGACCGCAGGCACGACGACTGCCGGGGCGGGTCGTGGTGCGACTGCCAGCATCAGGAGTCGCCGGACGGCCGGCGGACGGAGCCGGCCGAGAACTGGGTCAGCCAGGGGTGACGACCCGTCCGGCCTGGAAAAATGAAGCAGAGGTTACAGTCCCGCATCGTGGACACGAACTTGGACATCCGGGATCTCCGAGGTATCGTCTAGGACATGCCAGCGGACCCATTGCTCGTCGTGCGACGTCACGTCGACCTTCTGCGCGTCCGCAGTGCCATCTGTATCGACGCCGGCTGACCGCTCCCTCTGTTGACCCGGGGCGCATAGCAGGCGTCTTTTTCATGCCCTCACACTCGATGACGAGGTGGGAGGCGGCCTGCCCAGCGCGTCCCGGACCGTAGTCCGATCAGACCGATCACTCGGAAAAGGACGTGCCCATGAGCACCCCGGCCCGCCCGGCGAACCGCCACCACAAGCGCCCGCGCGGCGAAGGTCAGTGGGCTCTCGGTTACCGTGAGCCGCTGAACAAGAACGAGGAGAACAAGAAGAACGACGACGGGCTCAACGTCCGTCAGCGGATCATCGACGTCTACTCGAAGCGTGGTTTCGACTCGATCGACCCGGCCGACCTCCGGGGGCGGTTCCGCTGGTTCGGCCTGTACACCCAGCGCCGGCCCGGGATCGACGGCGGCAAGACCGCCATCCTCGAGCCCGAGGAGCTCGACGACCGCTACTTCATGCTCCGCGTGCGGATCGACGGCGGCCAGCTCAGCCTGGAGCAGCTCCGGGTGATCGCCGACATCTCCAACGAGTACGGCAGGGGCACGGCTGACATCACCGACCGGCAGAACATCCAGCTCCACTGGATCGAGGTCGAGGCGGTCCCCGACATCTGGGACCGGCTGGAGGCCGTCGGCCTGTCCACGATGGAGGCCTGCGGCGACACTCCCCGTGTCATCCTGGGCTGCCCTCTCGCGGGCATCGACGCCGACGAGGTGATCGACGGCACCGCCCAGATCCACGAGATCGACGAGCGGTACATCGGGAGCCCGGAGTTCTCCAACCTCCCCCGGAAGTTCAAGACGGCGATCAGCGGGTGCAAGGCCGCCTGCACCGTCCACGAGATCAACGACATCGCGTTCGTCGGCGTCGTGAACGAGCAGGGCGAGCAGGGCTTCGACGTCTGGGTGGGCGGCGGCCTGTCGACCAACCCGATGTTCGCCAAGCGCCTCGGCGCGTTCGTCCGGCCCGAGCAGGTCCACGAGGTCTGGGCAGGGGTCTGCGGGATCTTCCGCGACTACGGCTACCGCCGCCTGCGCCACAGGGCCCGGATCAAGTTCCTCGTCAACGACTGGGGTGCGGAGAAGTTCCGCGAGGTCCTCGAAACCGAGTACCTCGACTACAAGCTGCCCGACGGGCCCGCTCCCGAGGTGCCGCGCGACGGCCGCCGTGACCACGTCGGCGTCCACCCCCAGAAGGACGGCAACTTCTACGTGGGGTTCGCCCCCAAAGTCGGCCGGGTCAACGGCGACAAGCTCCACGAGATCGCCGACATCGCCGAGCGCCACGGGGCCACCCGGGTGCGCACGACGGTCGAGCAGAAGATGGTCGTCCTCGACGTCGCGCCCGACCAGGTGGACTCGATCGTCAAGGAGCTTGAGGCGGCCGACCTCCAGGTCAACCCGTCGACCTTCCGCCGCCAGACCATGGCGTGCACGGGGATCGAGTTCTGCAAGCTGGCGATCGTCGAGACCAAGGCCACGGCGGTCGATCTGATCCATGAGCTGGAACGGCGCCTTCCGGACTTCGCCGAACCGCTCACCATCAACGTCAACGGCTGCCCGAACTCCTGCGCCCGCATCCAGGTCGCCGACATCGGCCTCAAGGGCCAGTTGGTGACCAACGACAAGGGCGAGCAGGTCGAGGGCTTCCAGGTGCACCTGGGCGGCTCCGTGGGTCTCAACCCCAACTTCGGCCGCAAGGTCCGCGGGCTGAAGGCCACCACCGAGGAACTGCCCGACTACGTGGAGCGCGTGGTCCGGAACTTCGAGAAGCAGAAGAACGAGGGCGAGACCTTCAGCGAGTGGGTCCAGCGCGCGGACGAGGCCGACCTCAAGTGAGCGAGAGAGCGGCGCCGTTCTACTGCCCCTACTGCGGCGAGGAAGACCTGGAGCCCTATGTCACCGAAGAGGAGAGCTACGGGTGGTACTGCCGCTCCTGTGCTCGGGCCTTCCGGGTGAAGTTCCTCGGGCTCGGCGTGCGTTCGTGACGAGTCGAACAGTGATCTTAGAGAAATGACGTGTGAGGAGTGGCAATGACCGTCGTGGACATCGAGGCCGGTCTTGAACGGCAGCGGGTGACGCTCGACCTGCAGAGCATCGTGGCGTCCGCCGCCGAGTTCCTTGAGGATGCGCCCGCCCGGGAGATCATCCGCTGGGCGGCGGCCACGTTCGGCGACCGTCTCTGTCTCACGTCCTCCATGAGCGACGCGCTGCTGATCGACCTGGTCAGCCGCGTCAAGCCCGGCGTGGACGTGTTGTTCATCGACACCGGCTACCACTTCGCCGAGACCATCGGCACGCGCGACGCCGTGCAGCAGGTCTACGACGTCAACGTGATCAACATTCAACCTTCGCGGACCGTGGCCGAGCAGGATCGCGACCTCGGCCCCCGGTTGTTCGGGCGCAACCCGGATCTGTGCTGCTACCTGCGCAAGGTGGAGCCGCTCAACCGGGCGCTCGAGCCGTACCTGGCCTGGATCTCGGGCATCCGCCGCGACGAGTCCCCCACCCGGGCGGGCACCAAGGTCGTCGAGTGGGACGCCAAGCGGCAGATGGTCAAGATCAACCCGATCGCGCGGTGGACGCAGGACGAGGTGGACAACTACATCTCGGACAACGGTGTGCTGATCAACCCACTCCACTACGACAACTACCCCTCGATCGGCTGCGGCCCGTGCACCCGGCAGGTCGCGCCCGGCGAGGACCCGAGGAGCGGCCGCTGGTCAGGACTCGGCAAGATCGAGTGCGGCATCCACCTCTGACCCCCCCACCCCCAGGCGTGATCATGCGCAGGTTCGGAGGAACGGTCACTGACCTGCTCCTTCACTGGACGTGATCATGCACCAATTCGTGAAAACACCCGACGACCAGGCGGAACTCCTTTCGTGATCATGCACAGCCGTCCAGCTGACCGAGCGCCGCTGATCGCGGTGGCGCACGGGTCCCGCGACCCGCGCGCCTCCGTGACGGTGGAGGCGCTCCTGCATGCCGTACGGCAGCGGGAGCCCGGTCTCGAGGTCAGGACGGCGTATCTCGATCACGCCCCGCCGACACTGGCCGCGGCCCTGTCGGGCCTGGACGAGGCCGTCGTCCTCCCCCTGCTTCTCACCGCGGCCTACCACAGCCGCGTGGACATCCCTTCGGCGCTCCGCGAGGCGTCCGCCCGCCGGCCGAGACTCCAGGTGGCGTGCGGGGACACCCTCGGACCCCATCCGCTCCTCATCGGGGCACTCGAGCGCCGGCTCTCCGAGGCCGGGGTGACGCCGGGCGACCCCGGCACCGCCGTGGTGCTCGTGTCCGCCGGCTCCAGCGACCGCCGGGCCAACCTCGTGATCACGCGGATGGCCCGTGAGTGGGCGCGGGCACGTCCGTGGTGGTCGGTCACCGCGGCCTTCGCCTCCGCTGCCACCCCCACCCCCGAGCAGGAGGTCGCACGGCTCAGGCGGGCCGGGGCGCCCAGGATCGTGGTGGCCCCCTACCTGCTGGCGCCGGGCCACTTCGCCGACAAGGTCGAGCGGGACACCCTGCATGCCGGAGCCGACGCGGTGGCCGGCGTCCTCGGGCCCGCGCCCGAACTCGTCACCATCGTCCTCGAAAGGTACGGCCAGGCCGTACGGGGCCTGAAGGCCGTCGCGACGGCCTGAAAGGGCTAGGAGGACGGGTCGTCGCCGCGGCGGAGGTCACCCCAGGCGTCACGACCCTCGCGGCGGGACTCCCTGCGGGCCTCGCGATCGTCGCGCACGAACTGCCGGCGGAATTCTTGCTCCCCCCGCCTGGCCTCACGCTGCACGTGGCGGAACTCCCTGGTGGCGTCCCGGTGGGCCTGCATGATCTCGCGGTGGGCCTGACGGCCGCCGTCGATCGTCTGGCGCAGATCCGCGCGGAGCTGCTGGCGAACCTCCTTGCGGCGGTCCCACCACCACTCACTCCAGGCGAACCATCCCCGCTTGATCGGATCGGCCAGGGAATCGCCGATGATCTTCACGTCGCCCATGAGGACGAAGGCCTTGACCCTGACGACGGGGGCGTTCTGGCCCGCCGGAGCCTCGGCCACCTGGACCTTCTTGTCGCCCATGATGGTCACGCCGGAAAGCTCGACGTCGACGCCGTCCGGGACGATGATCTTCACGTCGCCCATGACGCAGGTGGCCGTGATCTCCACCTCGCGTGTGCGCACCTCGGCCTGACGGAGGTCGAGCGTCACGTCGCCCATGACGCTGACGGCGGCGATCTCCTGGTCGATGCGCCAGGTGCCGTTGCGCTTGGCGTCGCCCATGACCGCGACGACCCAGGTCTTCACCTTGCCCGGCGTCTTCACCGGCTGGGGCCGGGGTGCCGGGGCGCCCCCGGGGAGGTCGGCGGTGATCTGGGCGAGCTCCGCGTGCGTCCGGGCCAGGTAGGCCGCCTCCGTCCGCTCGGTCAGCTCGGCGAGGGTCAGCCGTCCCTCGACAGAGGCCTCACGGAGCCTCTCGACCGCCTGCTCCCGTTCCGCGTCGGAAGCACGCATATCACCTAGATCGCTCACGCCTCCACGCTATCCCGCACGACGCGATCGACCTATCCTCCCTGGGAAGGAATCACCTCTCCCAGAGGACGAACTTCGGGCACCTCCCGGGCCGGCGACGCCGACGGCTCCCTGGACGGCCGTCCCGTGTGATTGTGGAGTTATCCCCCTCGACCCCCGCATTTCATTATCCACTTGAAATGTTGAGATGGTTGATGACGACCCGGACAGGAGGCCCAAGTGACCCACGACGTGATCAACCAGGCACCGCCGCTGATCGGGCACGACGTGTCAAGCGACCCCGCGCTGCTCGACGGGCTGGACCGGGAGGGCGCGGACTGGGCGACCGGGGAGCTCCGCCAGCTCGGCCTGCTGGCCGGCTCCGCGAAGGCGCAGGAATGGGCGCGGCTGGCCAACGACAACCCGCCGGTGTTGCGGACGCACGACCGGTACGGCCACCGCATCGACGAGGTGGAGTTCCACCCCGCATGGCACGACCTGATGGCCGTCGCGGTCGGGAACGGCATGCACGCCTCACCCTGGACCTCCGCCAGGCCGGGCGCTCACGTGGCCAGGGCGGCGAAGTTCTTCACCTGGTCTCAGGTCGAGGCCGGACACGGCTGCCCGATCTCCATGACGTACGCCGCCGTGGCCGCGCTCCGGCACTCCCCCGATCTCAGGTCCGAGTGGGAACCCCAGCTCGCCTCGCGGACCTACGACTTCGGGCTCAGGCCCGCGCACGACAAACGCGGCGTGCTGGCCGGCATGGCCATGACCGAGAAGCAGGGCGGCTCCGACGTCCGTGCGAACACCACCAGGGCCGAACGGCTGGCCGACGGCACGTTCGCCCTGACCGGCCACAAGTGGTTCAACTCCGCCCCGATGTGCGACGTCTTCCTCGTTCTGGCCCAGGCGCCCGGCGGGTTGTCGTGCTTCCTGCTGCCCCGCGTGCTCCCGGACGGCTCCCGCAACGCGATGCGCCTGCTGCGGCTGAAGGACAAGCTGGGCAACAGGTCGAACGCCTCGGCCGAGGTCGAGTACGACGGCGCGATCGCCCACCTCGTGGGCGAGGAGGGACGGGGCATCCGCACGATCATCGAGATGGTCAACATGACCCGGCTCGACTGCGTGATCGGCTCCGCGGCCGGCATGCGGTACGGCCTGGTCCAGGCGATCCATCACACCACCCACCGCAGGGCCTTCGGCAAGGCGCTCATCGACCAGCCACTGATGCGCAATGTGCTCGCGGACCTGGCCCTGGAGTCCGAGGCGGCCACCACCCTGATGATGCGCCTGGCCGGGGCCACCGACCGCGCGGTGCGCGGCGACGCCGCCGAGGGGCTGTTCCGCCGTACGGCTCTGGCCGCGTCGAAGTACTGGATCTGCAAGCGGGCTCCCGTCCACGCCGCCGAGGCGCTCGAGTGCCTGGGCGGCAACGGGTACGTCGAGGAGTCGCAGATGCCACGCCTGTTCCGCGACTCGCCGCTGAACGGCATCTGGGAGGGTTCGGGCAACGTCGCCGCGCTCGATCTCGTGCGGGCGCTCACCAAGGAGCCCGAGGGGCTGGAGGCGTTCTTCGCCGAGGTCGCGCTGGCCGACGACCGCCGGGTGGGCGACGCCGCCGAGCGGGCCCGCAAGACGCTCGCGTCGGCCGGGGAGGGCGACGCCCGGCGCCTCGCCGAGGAGCTCACCCTGGTCCTCCAGGCGTCCCTGCTCGTACGGCACGCGCCCGCGGCGGTGGCGGACGCGTTCTGCGCCTCCCGCCTGGCGGGTGAGTGGGGGCGGGCCTTCGGCACCCTTCCGGCGGGCCTCGACCTGGAGGCGATCGTCGAACGAGCGACCTGACGGCCACCCCGCCGTGATCATGCACACATTCGGGAGGATGCCCTCTGACCTGCGGTGACATGGTTCGTGATCATGCACACTTTCGTGGATCGGCCACCTGACCTGCGACTTCGTTTTTCGTGATCATGCGGGCCTTCGCGAGCATGCGGGATGAGCAGGCGTTTCGCCGTACATGATCATGCAGTGGCGGGGAGTGCGATCGGGTGTCGCACGGGCACGAACCCATGCTCTGCATGATCACGTACGGCAATGCCGCAGGTCCGTACGGCGTTGCGCGAATGCGTGCATGATCACGAGCCGCATCACCGCAGGTCACAGGCCTTACTCGCGAAGGTGTGCATGATCACGACTCGAGAATGGCCAGGTCAGTCGGCCTGTCACCGAACCTGTGCATGATCACGCCCCCAGTTTTGGCTGCTCAGATGGCACATTTACGAATCTGTGCATGATCACGGCCAGATAAGGGCCAGGTCGGTTGGGCTGGCACCGAACCTGAGCATGATCACCACCTGGGGAGGCTCTAAGCTCGCTCATGGATGTGACTTAACCGATGAAGGGACAATCGCCATGGCGACCACTCGTACCGCGACCACGCAGTGGAAGGGCGCTCTCCTCGACGGCTCGGGCGTCGTCTCGCTGGACACCTCCGGCGTCGGCACCTTCGACGTCACCTGGGCTTCGCGGGCCGAGACGGCCAACGGCAAGACCAGCCCGGAAGAGCTGATCGCGGCCGCCCACTCCTCCTGCTTCTCGATGGCCCTGTCCCACGCCCTGGCCGGCGCGGGCACCCCGCCGCAGTCTCTGGAGACCAAGGCGGACGTCACCTTCCAGCCGGGTGAGGGCATCACCGGCATCGTCTTGTCGGTCCGCGGCCAGGTCCCCGGCCTGTCCGCCGAGGACTTCCAGAAGGCCGCCGAGACGGCCAAGGCCAACTGCCCGGTGAGCAAGGCCCTCACCGGCACGACGATCACGCTGAACGCCGAGCTCGTCGGCTGAACATGCCCTGATGGCCGGGCAGAGCCCCCGCCGGACGTGATCCGGTGGGGGCTCTCGCATTTCCCCAGACGGACGACACACCCGAACGACGTTCCAACGGCCGTTTCCCGGAAACCTTTTCCGGTGACGATCTACCGAAGACGTCCCCGGCGATGTACCTGGCGAGGTTTCCTGACGGGGTTCCCTGACCGCCTCGAGCCTCTTCAGGTGCGCGATCGACCGCGGGAGTGGAGAATGAGGTTACATGCGTGAAGTTTGGCCTGGAGAGCCGTACCCGCTCGGAGCCACCTGGGATGGAGTGGGCACCAGTTTCTCGGTGTTCTCCGAGGTGGCCGAGCGGGTCGAGCTGTGCCTGTTCGACGACCACGGCGAAGAGAGCCGCGTCGACCTCCCCGAGGTCGACGGGTTCGTGTGGCACGGCTACCTGCCGGGGATCATGCCCGGCCAGAGGTACGGCTTCCGCGTGCACGGGCCGTACCGGCCGGGGCACGGCCACCGGAACAACCCGGCCAAGCTCCTGCTCGACCCGTACGGCAAGGCGGTCGAGGGCTCGGTCAAATGGAACGAGTCCCTGTTCTCCTACCACTTCACCGACCCCGCGCGGCTGAACGTCGACGACTCGGCCGAGTACATGCCGAAGAACGTGGTGGTCAATCCGTTCTTCGAGTGGGGCAACGACCGGTCGCCCCGCACGCCGTACCACGACACCGTGATCTACGAGGCCCACGTGCGCGGCCTGACCATCCGGCATCCGAAGGTGCCCGAGGAGCAGCGCGGCACCTACGCCGGCCTCGCCCACCCCGCCGTGATCGAGCATCTGCAGTCGATCGGGGTCACCGCCGTCGAGTTGATGCCGGTCCACCAGTTCGTGCCCGAGCACGCGATGGTGGCCCGCGGGCTGACGAACTACTGGGGTTACAACACGATCGCCTACCTCGCCCCGCACAACGCCTATTCCAGCGCGGGGCAGCGCGGCGAGCAGGTCCAGGAGTTCAAGGCGATGGTCCGCGCGCTGCACGAGGCGGGCATCGAGGTCATCCTCGACGTGGTCTACAACCACACCGCCGAGGGCGACCACATGGGCCCGACGCTCGGCTTCCGCGGGATCGACAACGTCGCCTACTACCGGCTGCGCGATGAGGACCGGCGCTACTACCTCGACTACACCGGCTGCGGCAACTCGCTGAACGTCCGCTCGCCCCACGCTCTGCAGCTCATCATGGACTCGCTGCGCTACTGGGTGCTCGAGATGCACGTGGACGGCTTCCGCTTCGACCTCGCCGCCGCGCTCGCCCGCGAGTTGCACGACGTCGACCGGCTGTCGGCGTTCTTCGACCTCATCCAGCAGGACCCGGTGATCTCACAGGTCAAGCTGATCGCCGAGCCGTGGGATGTCGGCCCCGGCGGGTACCAGGTAGGAAATTTCCCGCCTTTATGGACGGAATGGAACGGGAAATATCGGGATTCCGTTCGGGATTTCTGGCGAGGCAGCTCCCGCACGGTGCCCGAGTTCGCCTCGCGGCTGACCGGATCGAGCGACCTCTACGCCACCAGCGGCCGCCGCCCGGTGGCCTCGATCAACTTCGTGACCTGCCACGACGGCTTCACCCTCACCGACCTGGTCTCCTACAACCGCAAGCACAACGACGCCAACGGCGAGGCCAACCGCGACGGCACCGACGACAACCGCTCGTGGAACTGCGGCGCGGAGGGCCCCGTCGAGGACCCCGGGATCGTACGGCTGCGCAAGCGGCAGCGGCGCAACTTCCTGGCCACGCTGTTCGTCTCCCAGGGCGTCCCGATGATGCTGGCGGGCGACGAGTTCGGCCGGACCCAGGGCGGCAACAACAACGCCTACTGCCAGGACAACGAGACGTCCTGGACCGACTGGTCGCTGCTCAAGCAGGAGGACGACCTGCTCGAGTTCGTCCGCGCCCTCGCCGCGTTGCGGCGTGAGCATCCCGTCTTCCGCCGGCGCAGGTTCTTCCACGGCCGCAAGGCGCAGGACGGCACGCGCGACATCGTCTGGCTGACCCCTTCGGGGAAGGAGATGGCCGACTCCGACTGGAACGCGGGTTACGCCAAGTCGCTCGCGGTGTTCCTGAACGGCGAGGCGATCAGCGAGCCGGGCCAGCGCGGGGAGAGGATCAGGGACGACTCGTTCCTGTTGCTGATCAACGCCCACCACGACGAGCTCACGTTCAACCTGCCCGGCGCCGAATTCGGCCAGGAGTGGCACCTCGTCCTCGACACGGCTGACGAAAGCCCACGGGAGGAGACGTCCGGGGAGGAGACGTGCCCGGCGGGCGCCAAGGTGCCCGTCACGGCCCGGTCGCTCCAGATCCTGCGCCGCGCCGGCGAGGACTGACGCCCGGCGATGAGTGCGCGGGAGAGA
>Ga0310811_10011823_pt1 | contig 11333 bp, 10 predicted proteins | sample YCmetagenome_FD_207642 | JGI IMG/M metagenome (GOLD analysis project Ga0310811, IMG submission 207642) | Soil microbial communities from experimental microcosm in Duke University, North Carolina, United States - YC | ecosystem: Engineered > Artificial ecosystem > Soil microcosm > Unclassified ... | reverse complement strand
GTCATCAAGAACCTCGGCATCTCTGGAATCGGCAATTCCTCGCACGACATCGGAATTGACCTCCGCTCACCTTCCGGCTTTAACTGTGTGTCGTGTTTGGTGTCTCACATATCCGGATTCGGCAATGCGTTCGGCGGTCAGGCGGTTCTGGCTCGTGGTATCAGCAATCGCCTTGATCATCTGGGATATGAAGCCGCTCAACTCTCCGGTTGCGTCGTCTACACCAACGGAACTGAACCAGTTTCTAACTCACCTACTGGCACATGCGGCGCGGTTGAAGATGACATCCTTGACGGAGAAGCAGATGCCGCTTATGTAAGCGACGGTGCTCAGTTCCTTTCTGGTCACGGTCCCGGTCCTTGTTATCCGAATTGCGCGGGCTTCATGTTCGGCGGTCAGAATGGCCACGTCAACGGTGTGTTCTCGCAGGTTAGTGATATCGGTATAAGCATCGGTGGGACAGCCTTACGCGTAAGTGACATACGCATTGACGGGACTTCAGAGGAAGCCGTTAGGGTGGTCCCTGGTGCAGGTGGACACATCCTCGAACGTTTTACCATCACATCCCCGTGCACCTCTAACTCGCTTTCATCGAACTTTGGCAGCGGGATTGCAACGGGATGTAAAGCTGTAAACGTATTGGGAGAAGGAAACAAAATCTCCAACATCGACTTCGAGTCGAACGCAGGTGTCTTCGGATCGTCTTTCACGCAAAGTAACTTCGGGGACAACGTACCGACTGGGCACTCCGCTAATTACTACAACTTCCTGGGCACGAGCGCGCTCAACGGCAACAACACCGGACCTAATCAGTGGTCGATGTCGTTCACGGGTGCCGTTACTCCAATCGTCTCTTACCCACAGGGCGCGATGACCACCACAACAGGAACCACAGCCAACATTAACGGCGTCGGGTTTTTGTTTCTTGGTAATAGTTCGGTTCCTCTGACGGGCACAATCGGCGGAATACCTGGTCAGATTGTCACTGTTTACGCCACTCTCGGAGCTGGTTCAGGCACCGTCAACCCCAGCAGCGGTGGTGGCGGCATCTCCAAAGTGATCACTTGCTCCGGCAATCCAACAACTATCGCCGGTGACACAGGTCTGTTGTTTCAGGTCAACGTGTTCGGCAACTTCACGGAGTTGGGATGCAACACATCGGCAAATCCAACGTTCAACGCTGTGGGGCTGGTCGCACCGATTGTCAGTGCTAATCAGGCTGCTACCAAAGCCTATGTAGACGCGCATATCAGCACGCCTAACACAATTGCCAGTTCCGAGACCCTTACGTTTTCAGCTACGCCGACCTTCTCAACATCGACTCGCTATAGCGAGATATCGATGACGGGTAACATAACCAGCTTCACCATAGCAGCTGGCGCAGCGGGTCAGGAAAAGACGCTCACATTTTGCCAAGATGCGGCTGGCGGTCACACGCTGGTCGGACCTGCAAATGTGCGCGGGCTATTCCCTTCCGGCATTGGTGGATCAGCTTCTAGTTGTAACTCGCAACACTTCACGTACTCGACAGCGCAGGCAGCTTGGCTGGCGGACTCGGTCGGAATCATAAATCAGTAATAAATCGAGTTCGATTTGCGTCGTCTTTTCATCCTGTTCGTTTGTGCAGTCGTGTCTCTGTCTGTCTTCGGTCAAGCAAGTGCGGGCGGCCCTGATCCAACGGCTCTCCACAACATGCCGCCCACTGCTTACTTGCTCTGGTCGTCGTTCAACTCGACTACCTTTGCAGGGACCAACACAGCAGGAATCGGAACCATCTTCAACCCGCCGATTTCGGTCAATGTTCAGACCGTCGATATAGCTCTAGCGACTGCGGCAGTCGGTTGCACGACCTCCCCAGTGCTCAGTCTGTACGATGTCACCGCGACACCTGCCGAAGTTGACCCGTCCTTCGAGACCTCGCTAGTCAACGGTCAGCGGATATTCAACAACACGCCGAACACACCGTTCCCGCTCCAAGCGAACCACGCTTACATGTGGGGAATCAAGACGGCTGCGGCTGGCTGCACGACCTCGCCTTCCGGCCCGTCGATCACTCTCGGCTACACGATGAACACGGCTGACCTGACTGTCGCCCCATCTGGAGGCGGCACAACGGTTGTCGTGAACATGGTCAACACGACCGACACGACCCAGTTTGAGAAGGTCGTCTGTCAGCTTCCGAATTGTAATCCGGGCGGTAACACAGCGCCGGTAGCGACCAGCTTGACAGCCGGAACCATGTCGAGCCCGCCAACTGCGGACACGTTGGGGACGACGACCTCCCTGACAGCTCCTGCAACCGACGCGACTCACACCGCTCAGGTCAACGTGCTGTGGACAGAGCACTTCACGCCCTGCGATAGCTGTACGACCTTTCAGAATGACTTTTGGGAGCGGCCATCAGCTAACGCGGTCGCTTGGGCGGTCAATCTCGAATCGGACCACGCGATGTTCGACTCGACTGACGGTCTGGACTTCATGTTCGGCCTTCAGTGCAATCTGTCCGGTCACAAGTGGCAGATTGACAACCAGGCTGACCCTTGGATCGACGCCATCTCGTCTGGTTCAGTTGTGCCTTGCAACATGACAGCCGGTACTTGGTATTACGTCCAGCTCAATACTCATCGCACTGTGGGTGACACGGCTTGTTCGCTAGCTAACACCAACGGAGTCGGAACTACTCCCGGTCCGTGCGTCTACTTTGACAAGCTGATCGTTCAACCTTTCGGCGGTTCCGCGACCACCTACGTCCTCAATCAGAAGATGCGTGCTGCATTCCTCCACTCGGGTTGGTCGTCCGGCACGTACTCGCAGAAACAAACTGACCTGTTCCAGCCGAACTCAACGGCACAGAGGACAGTCACGATGGATTACACCGCTGACCACTTCCAAGCCTCGAAATAAAGGACAGGATGTTTAAAAAGTTCAAAATAGCTCTCATAAGCATCCTGCTCCTCACCCCAATAATGGCTCTCGGGCAAGTTGGGTCAGCTACGGTCAGCGCACAGGGCGGATTTGCTCTCAATGCGGGAGACGTGCTGACTATCTCGGCTCAGATCGTCGGTTGTCAGGGTAATGTTCCGCTCTACGGCGGCATTCCGGTGTCGATCACGCCGAATCAGACCGCTTCTTCACCCTTCACGGCTAATTCCAGCCAATTTGTCACATTTACTGTCCCCGGCAACGACAAAATCACTTGCGGCGGGCAGAACTACACGCAATACGCGATCACTTGGAAGATCAATGGCTTTCCGGCTGCTCCAACTCAGACTTATCGTTTTGCTGACGCTTTCTCGGTTCTTCTAAACGGCCTGACTCCAACCGGTTTTTATCCGCCGAACTTGGCGAATGCAGCCGGTTTTAGCTGTCCTACCGGTACGAACCTTCAAGGGTTCGACATGTTCTTCACTCCGACATGTGGACCGTCAGTTACGACGAACATGCCGAATGCTGATTCGTCCGGCGAGATTCTGGTCAGTCCTTCCGCTGGTAACAACTGGCAGACGCTAGCTCAGATGCGTTACCAGATGCCGGGTGACACAATCACGTCGATTGAAGCGAACTGTGCGGCCTCTCCTTGCACTTATGTCGTAACGTCACCGCAGTCCATCACGCTCTCTGCGAATCACACCCTCTCAAGCAACGTCAACTTGCAGTTCATGCAGGGCGGTAAGTGGACAGTCAACGGCGCTTTCACGCTGACCATACCGGGCAACGTGACCGGCACACTCAGCCAGCACTTCCTCGGTGCGGCAACTGTGAAGTTCGGCGTGCTTCAGTCGCTTGCTCCTGTCGAGTGGTTCGGTGCCGCTGGTGACGGCGTAGCTGATGACACTTCGGAGATTCAGGCGACTCTGAATGCCCTCACTTCCGGTCAGGCTTGGCTTCAGGCTCGCACTTATCTGGTTTCGAGTGCGCTGACCATCAACAAGCCGAACGTCGGCATCAAGGGCAGCAACCTCTGCTTTGCTAGTCCGACGATTTACGCCACACCGACTTGCGCAACGATCAAGTCGAACTCGGCTTCAGCGGACATCATCGACGTCGCGGGCGTCAGCACAAGCAACACGATCACCTTCAACAAGTTTGAAGACTTCTCGCTTCAGCGTTCGGTCGCTCCGTCTGGTACGGCTGCCGGTCTGTCGCTGAACTTCACCTACGGCATCTGGGTTCACCGGGTAAGCAGCGAAGACTCCATATCGGACTTCTACATCCACGGCTCTGGTTCGCAGGGCGTAGGCGACATGGAGGACTGTGTCGCTTCGGACGGCTATCGCGGCCTGTCTGAAGCTGGCCTGACTCTGTACGGCTGGAACCTGGACTCGTCTGACGGAGTCGGAAACAACTCCTTCCGCATCCGTAACTCGTTCTTCGCTTCCAATTTGGGAGCCACGGCGACGACGACCGGTCTCTACGTTCACGGTACTGAGCTGAACGACCTGATGGTCAACGGCTTCGAGACCGCGAATGCGTCATTTGGCGAGCAGTTCATTCAGACTGCGACTGCCTCACCCATCTCGGGCTCTGACATCCACCTGTGGGGCGTCGTCAACGACAGCTTCTTCAACATTGGTGTTCTCGTTCAGGGTCTGACCACTTCGGGTGGCGGAAGTCTCGAAATCAACGGCGGTTACATCGCTTCTGCGCATCTTCACACGAGCGGCGTCGATATTGAATCTAGCACCGGTGTGTCGGTCTCGAACGTGCAGTTCGCTGCGTTCGTCAACAATGCGGATAACGCGATCTTCGTTCACAACTCGTCTGACGTGAACATCATCGGCAACCGGATTCAGGCTGTCATCACAGACGGCATCGTTCTCGGCCAGTCTACGGCTGTCTCTGTGGTCGGAAACAACTTGAAGGGTATCAACGCTTCAACCGGTCTGATCCGTCTGACTGGTTCGAGTCTGAACGCCATCATCGGCAACACGATGACCGGCACAGGACAGAGCTTGGTGGTTGACTCCAGCTCGATCAACAATACCGGCTTCTCCAGCGACATCATCGCTGCGTCACTGGCTGCTCCCGTCATTGCTGGCTCGAATCCACTCAGCTTGGGAACGACTCAGCAGGTCATATCGCAGTCAGGTGCTCCAAGCGGGGCATGCGGGAATGGCTCACTGTACCTGAACTCAGCAACGACCGCAGGCACCTTCGCAAGCTATCAGTGCAAAGGTGGCGCGTGGGTCGGATTAGGGACGGCTTACTAACATGGCGAAACTCAAAGCAGCGACTCGGTCGAAACTGGCTGGGTCGCAGTTCGCAGGTCCGGGGCGCTCATTTCCGATTCCCGACAAGTCTCATGCTGAGGACGCGCTGAGGGAGCGTAAATTTGCCGCGAATCCAGCCGCAATCGTGGCGAAGGTCAAGGCGAAGTTCCCCGGTGTCGGTAAGTCGCTCCTGTCGAGCGGAATGAAGAAGAAATGACCTATCAGAACGACCCAAACTACCTGAATGCAACTGATCAGGAGCGTAAGTGGTTCGATCTGTTCTATCAAGACAAAGACATGCTGGCGGCGACCAAAGGTGCCTACCGAGTCAATGGGGATGATTCTGCACGGGCTTACGGTAAGTCGGTCTTAGCTCGCAAGCATATCGCAGAACTGATCAGAACCTATTGCACTCAGCAGCCTTCTCTACCTAGCGCAGAGGAGCTGAAGTTCATGTATCTCGACATCGCTCGTGATGGTAACGCGACTCCGAGAGACAAACTAGCAGCCCTGGTCGCATACGAGCGACTAGCGGGATTCACCGTGAAGGGCAAACCAATCGCAACACCAACGGACGACCCGTTCGCAGGCATAGATGACTAAAGCTATTCAGTTCTTACTCTCACACCAAACAGGAGCCTTAGTCGTACTCGGCTATTTGGGCTCTGGAGTGGCGAGCGTATGGCCGGAGCAACGGCCTAAGACACTTGATGACTGGTGGAACTGGCTTCGCGACCTCGTCCACGTACTGGGAAACGCAAAGCGCCCTACCAAACCGTAGTTAAGGAGCAACACATGGCAATTTCGTTCAATTCTGTAGGACATTTCTTCGCAAAGGCATTTCAGGCTATCGGCAAGCTCTCGGGGACCAAGAAGGCTGTTGAAGATGTGACCGCTGCTATCCCTGGTGGAGCGGCGTTCCTTCCGCTCGAAGACGCTGGCTATGCCGTGTTGGGCGCAGTCGCGGCGGTCTTCTCGGCTTCTGGTGATGCTGCATCTGCCAAGCTGGCTGACGCTGGCCTTGACGTCGTAGCTATCCAGAAGGTTGAAGCGCTGCTCGCTCAGATTCCGCAGTTGGCTGCACTGGCGAAGGCGCTGGCGAATCCGTCAGCTAAGTAGGTCATATGTTCAAGAAAACTAACTTTCGTGACCGCTACACGCCTTACTCCGGCGACGGCAGCACATTTCAGTTCACGACTTGCTTGACTTGCTTCGCCCCTGTCTCAAAGGCAGAAACAAGCCTCCGCGGACATGACGAGTGGCATCGCAAGAACGGCGAGTAACAACAAGATAGGTGTGGGCGACCGCCATAAAGCGGCAGCAGCGTGAGCAGGCTAAAACTGGTGCAATCCTGACACGTGCTAGCGGCACCTAACTGGAATCAACCAGTACCCCACACCTACCCCTCATGGACATAGCAAAACTTAAACAGCGCCGACTACGTGCGCGAACCGATCTTTACTGGCTGGCTAAGGACATCTTAGGTCTGACAGAGCTTAACGAGCGGGTTCACCGACCTGTTTGTGAGCACTTCTGGCAAATGAAGCCGGGGACGCCGATAGCAGAATTATCCCCGCAAAAGGGGATGTCGTTGTTTGATCCACGTGGTCATTTCAAGACTTCGATAGCTCAGGCAAGCGCGATTCAATGGATTCTTAACTACCCGAATATCCGCCTATTCTGGGGATCAGGCAAGCTGGATCAAGCTTCCGACTCGCTGGTAGTCATTAAAACGCACTTCCAGACCAACGACAAGCTCCGCGCACTCTTCCCTGAGTTCTGTCCTCCGAAAGGCGCTGACTGGGGTACTAAGACCGAGTTCACCATCCCCAATCGCACTAAGGTCTTAACTGACCCGACTTGTAAAGCCTTCTCTCTGGATTCGATCAAAGCCGGTCCACACTGCGACGTTCTCTTCTTAGATGACGCGGTTCACCCCGGTAACGTCGGCAACGTCGAGATGTTGCAGAAGACCGTCATCGACTACAGCTACCTGACGCCGATCATTGAACCATACGGCTACAGGCATGTCATAGGCACGCCTTACAGCGATGCCGACCTCTACGCTTGGCTAGAAGAGAACGACCCCCTTATGAGGAAGTTCAGGCGGGCTGCTTGGTCGATCACTAACCCTGACTACGTTGAAGGCACGCCGCTCAAAGAGTCAGATGTTGAGTTGCTATTCCCGGAGCGGTTCACCTTTTCTGGTCTGAACGTACTCCGCGAACAGGATCAGTACGTCTTCAACTGTCAGTACTTGATGGACCCGACACCTCGGGATACAGCGAGCTTTACTGACGCGCTCATCACTTCGCACACGCTACCAGCTCAGCACGTACCTAAGCACGGTGCGCTGTTTCAGATGTGGGATACGGCTAATACGAAAGAGAAATACTCAGACTACTCAGTCGGCGCAACCGGCCTCTACGACAACAAAGGCAACCTCTTCATCGTTGACATCGTGGTCGGCAAGTTCACTCCAACCGAGCTAGTCAACCAGATCGTCTCGGCTGCTCTGAAGTGGAAACCGCAGCGTGTCGGTATTGAGGAAGCTGCTGGTGCACGGATGCTCGAACCCGCTCTGGACATGATGCAGCGTCAGATGCGGCAACGGTTCAACATCGAGTGGATTAAGACAAGCCCACTCAAGTCCAAGGCAGAACGAGTCCTCTCACTTCAGCCGCTACTAGCTCAGCACAAGCTTTACTTCTCCGGAGCTATCCGACCAGACTTCATGGCCGAGCTGAAGAAGCAATTCCTGAAGTTCCCCCGGTACGTGCACGATGACATCCCTGATGCTATCTCTCGGCTGCTTATTTTTCGTGGCGGCGTTGATATTCGTCCGGATGTGGACGACGAGGACGCTTCGGAAGTGTACTCAGTCGCATTCGATCCGCACGAGGACACGTTACTCGGAGCGGGATTAGTTGGATGATCCACCCACCCCACAACAGGCTCTCAAGGTTAGCTAATGTTACTCGAAGAACTGAACAGTAAGCGGACCTTTCCGCAAGGCACCGGGTACGAAGAAATCACAGAGCCTCGCGAGATAGCTTGGCCAGGTGACCCACAGCCCGACAAGACTGCACTCAAGCTGGTCTTGCAGGACATGGCTCTTGCTGAGACCTGGATTCAGAGTCAAGGATGGCTATTAGAGTGGCAGCAGCAGGAACGGCTTTACCTGTTCAAAGTGCCGCTCCGCATGTGGGACGGTACATCAGTACCACGCTCTCACCTAGGCATGCCGCTCGTATACGAGCATGTCGAATCCATCCTTCCGCAGCTCATGACCGGTCTCTTCGCTGATGACCCGCCATTCAACTCTAAGCCGCGTCCGAACACTCCGATGGATGCAGCTAGGGCGAATGATGCACTCATCTCGTGGGAACTGAAGCAGATCAATGCGCGTGAAGAGTTCCGCCTCGGCCTGAAATACATGCTGCTTCACGGCATCGGTATCTGGAAGTGGGGTTGGCAGAACTACACCAAGAAGCGCACCGTTTATCGTCGCCGCAAGCCTTACAAGTGGGAAGCTACCCCAGTTGGCGCATCCATAAAGATGGCGCAACGCGGCACGAACGACATCAAGAAGGTGGAGATAGAAGATGAAGTTAATCTCCCGGTTTTTGAACACCGTAACATCCGTCATGTACTGGTTGATCCGGGCTTACGATCTTCTGATATTCGGAAGGCGCGGTACGTAATTGACCTTCAGTACCTCAATATCCTCCAGCTTGACGAGCTGCGCGGCTATGAGGGCTATGACATCCCCAGCAAGGAAGACCTTCGCAAGCTCCTCTTCCCCGCTGAAGAAACTCCGAACATGAACCCATTGGAGGCTCCGGCCCTCAATCTGTTTCAGGAGTTCGAGGCTATGCCTCGTTGGCAAAAGTCAACGATGGACAAGATGCAGCAGCCTCTTGAAGTAGCCGAGTACTGGACTAATGACCGTGTCTATACCGTCCTCCAGCGCAAAACAATCATCCGGAATGAACCAAATCCGCATGGTCGTATTCCGTTCTTCTCCGTTGCTATGTCGGACGTGCTTGACTCGTTCTTCGGCATTGGTGTCGGAATGCTGGTTGGTAACGAGCAGAGAATGCAGCAAGGAGTCATCAACACTTTCCTCGATGATCTCTCGCTCAATCTCAACGGAATGTTCTTGCGGAAAAGAGGCGCGAACGTCCTTACGCAACAGCTAAGGATGCGGCCAGGAGGAATTATCGATGCCGATGACGAGAAGGGTGTTTCTGTTATGCAACGGAACCCCATACCCATTGCAGAAACACAAGCTGTCTTGGCTGCTTCGGATGCTCGTGCTGCTCGTAGAACTGCCGCTTCTGAGCAAGCTGTACAAGGTTCAATGCCTTCTGCAAAGTCTTCTATCACGAGGACTGCGACGGGTGTATCCACACTCACTAGCGGTACTGGAACAAGACTACAGAGCATAATCGAGCAATTCGCTTATCAAGTGTTTGTGCCGCTTCTGGATGCGATCCACGAGATGAACGGTGCGTTCCTCCGACCTGAGCAAATCAACAAGATTCTCACTAAGGAACTTGGGATTGCTTACGAGGGTGACACGCTCGACCTCATCAATGGTCAGTTTGACTTCGACATGTTGGCCGGTGCTCGCATGCGGGCTAAGGAGTCGCAGCGTCAAACACTGCCGTTGCTGTATCAGTTCCTGCTGACCGAGCCTGTCATGAACGGACTCCAGCAAGTCGGCAAGAAGATCAACATAGCGGAGATGGTCAACATGACCTTCGACGTGACTGGTTGGCCGAACCGCTCGACACTCTTGCAGGACTTGACTCCAGCAGACGAACAGCGGATTCAAGCGAACTCTCCAGCGGCGCAGCAACAGGCTCAGTTGCAACACCAAGCGCAGATGGAGCAGATCAAGACCAACAACAAGGCTCAGTTACTAGATCAAGACACCATGGGCAAGGCTGGCCAGCTCGTCATTCGTCATGAACTGATGGAGAAGGACCGCGAAGGCTTTGGTTTGGGCGGAAAGTGACAGACAACGAAAAGCTAGAACAACTAGACATCTTCAAGACTCTCGAAAGAGGTCGTCGGCTATTCCATCTCCGTAACTCGGAAGGATACCAAGACCTCCTCGACATCTTCGAAGCCGAAGTCGTTAAGTGGGAGCACCGGTTGCTTAATACAGCTTCCGGTGCCACCTCCGAACTGCTACGCGATCTGCATGCTGAGGCTAAGGTTAGCCGCGCCATGTTCGAGCGTGTACAGATGCGACTGAACGCCGAGATTGAGCACGGCAAAGACGCCACAATCGACGCATTCAACGACTACAAGACAACTAACCTCTAATAGCTGCGGATTGCGGCGAAGGAAGAGTAATGGCTGATCAAGTTACACCTGAAGTAAAAGACCTTTTTGGCGACGAGTTCGCCGCACCAGCAGCACCCGTAGCAGAACCGCAGGGTAGCCCCAACCAGGTTCAGGACAGCGACGGAGATGGAGAGCCTGTTTCTGGGGTGACCGAACAGCCACAGACGACCGAGCTAGTTCAGGAGATTGACCTCGGCGACGGTGGAGGCAAGCAGGTCTTCAAGGCGAAGTCGCCTGAGGAGATGATCGCCAAGCTGACCAAGGCACAGGAGAACGCGACCCGCAAGATTCGTGAGCAGCAGTTTGAGCTTCAACGCGCCAAACGCGCCACACCAGACAAGACCACCCCAACAAGGGCTCTCAAGCAGTTGACAGCGGACGATAAGTTCGCTCTGGCTCAAGAGTTCGCTAAAGACCCCGAGTCGGCTCTAGAGAAGCTGCTCGCGGCGAAAGGTCTCAGCACAACCGATCTGAATCAGATCGTCACAGAGCGTTCGATTGCACAGGCTGAGCAGACATTCCTCAGCAAGCACGAGGGGGTTGATTTCCTCCCGTCACCTAGCAATGCGAAAGCGATGCAAGAGTTTTTAACCAAGGAGTCGCTGCCATATACCGCAGCCAACTTGGAGTACGCATTTCAGGAACTGAGCGAGGGCGGATTGCTCGACATGCCCAGTTCCAGCAACACCAGTTCGGAAGGTGAGAAACCGAACGAGGAAGAACGGATTGTTGTTCCTGAACACACTCGCCGCAAGCCGATGTCTA
>Ga0310811_10011822_pt1 | contig 11333 bp, 16 predicted proteins | sample YCmetagenome_FD_207642 | JGI IMG/M metagenome (GOLD analysis project Ga0310811, IMG submission 207642) | Soil microbial communities from experimental microcosm in Duke University, North Carolina, United States - YC | ecosystem: Engineered > Artificial ecosystem > Soil microcosm > Unclassified ... | reverse complement strand
GGTGCGCAGGCGGTCGGTGCGCTGGCATACGGCACGGCGACCATTCCGCAGGTCGACAAGATTGTCGGTCCGGGCAACGCCTATGTTGCAGCTGCCAAGCGCCGCGTATTCGGCACGGTCGGCATCGACATGATTGCGGGGCCATCGGAAATTCTGGTGGTGTGCGATGGCAGCACCGATCCGGACTGGATTGCGATGGACTTGTTCTCGCAGGCAGAGCATGACGAACTGGCGCAATCGATCCTGGTTTGCCCGGATGCCGCTTATCTTGATGCAGTGGCTGCCAGCGTGAATCGCCAACTGGCCGATATGCCGCGCAAGGACGTGATCGCAACCTCCCTGACCAATCGCGGGGCGATGATCAAGGTGCGCGATATGGACGAGGCCTGTGAAATCGCCAACCTGATCGCTGCCGAACACCTGGAAATTTCTACCGAGAATCCGCAGCAATGGGCCGACAAGATCCGCCACGCCGGCGCGATGTTCCTCGGCCGCTTCTCGTCCGAATCGCTGGGTGACTATTGCGCCGGTCCGAACCACGTACTGCCAACTTCGCGCACCGCGCGCTTTTCATCGCCGTTGGGCGTCTACGATTTTCAGAAGCGCTCCAGCATCCTGCAAGTCAGCGAAGCCGGTGCGCAGACATTGGGTAAAGTCGCAGCCGAACTCGCATACGGCGAAGGACTGCAGGCCCACGCGCGTTCTGCGGAATACCGGCTGAAATGAGCCGCCGCAAATGACAGGGCGCGTGCCGCGATGAGCGCCTGGCTCGACCGCGTTTTCTGCGAAGATGCGCTGGATGGCCTTGCGCGCGTTCCGGACGGTGCGATTGATTTGATCATCGCCGATCCGCCGTATGGCCTTGGCAAGGACTATGGCAACGATTCCGACAAACTGGCGGCGGAAGCCTATCTGCAGTGGATGGAAGAGTGGATCGACGCCGCGCTACCCAAGCTGAAGGCCAACGGCAGTCTTTACATCTTCCTGACCTGGCGCTATTCGCCGGAAGTTTTCGTGATGCTGAAAAAGCGCATGACGATGATCAACGAAATCGTCTGGGACCGGCGCGTGCCGTCGATGGGCGGCAGTACGCGGCGCTATTCATCGGTGCACGATACGATCGGTTTTTTCGCGAAGGCGCGCGACTATTATTTCGATCTCGATGCGGTGCGCATTCCGTATGATGCGGAAACGAAGAAAGCACGTTCGAGATCGATCTTCGTTGGCGCCAAATGGCTGGAGATCGGCTATAACCCGAAGGACGTATGGAGCGTGTCGCGCCTGCATCGTGAGCATCGCGAGCGTGCTGATCACCCGACGCAGAAGCCGCTGGAAATCATCGAGCGCATGGTGAAGGCCTCATGTCCGCCGGATGGGGTCGTGCTCGATCCATTCATGGGCAGCGGCACCACGGCGATTGCCGCGCGCCGCTGCGGCCGGCATTTCGCCGGATTTGAACTGAACGCTGAATATTGCACCCTGATTGAGCAGCGGCTGGCTGCGCTGACGGCCGAGACTTCTGGGGGGCAGCCTTATTCCGTCGGAACGCAAAGTAAGGGCGCAAAATATGGGTAAAATGCAGGCATTGCCAGAAATCGCGGTCTGCACCGCCCGTCGACCCACCTGCGTCTCGAAGAGCTGAACCGATCGCCGGCTTTGCCGCAGATTCCACCACCCAGATTTTTATTCGACATGTCCACGTCCCGTACCGCTGAAGTCATTCGCAACACCAACGAAACGCAGATCCGCGTATCGATCAATCTCGACGGCACGGGCAAGCAGTCGCTGAATACCGGTGTGCCTTTCCTCGATCACATGCTGGACCAGATTGCACGCCATGGCCTGATCGATCTCGATATCGAAGCCAAGGGCGATCTGCACATTGATGCGCATCACACAGTGGAAGACGTCGGCATCACGCTCGGCCAGGCATTTGCGAAGGCGATCGGCGACAAGAAGGGTATCCGCCGTTACGGTCATGCCTATGTGCCGCTGGACGAGGCGCTATCGCGCGTGGTCATTGATTTTTCCGGCCGTCCTGGCTTGGAATTCCATGTGCCGTTCAAGCGTTCGATGATCGGTGCTTTCGACGTCGACCTGACGCACGAATTCTTCCAGGGCTTCGTCAATCACGCGCTGGTCACCCTGCACATTGATAACCTGCGCGGCGAGAACGCGCACCACCAGTGCGAGACCGTATTCAAGGCTTTCGGCCGCGCCGTGCGCATGGCGGCGGAGCTCGATCCGCGCGCGGCCGGCACGATTCCATCCACCAAGGGCAGCCTGTAACGACTGACTTCTGACGCATCGCATGAACAAGATTGTGGTTGTGGATTACGGCATGGGCAACCTGCGCTCGGTAGCGCAGGCCTTGCTGAAGGTGGCGCCGGAGGCGGACATTCGCATTTCCGGCAAGGCGAGCGACATCCGCGCGGCTGACCGCGTGGTGCTGCCAGGGCAAGGCGCCATGCCGGATTGCATGCGCTCGCTGCGTGAATCCGGAGTACAGGAAGCGCTGATGGAAGCCGCGCGCAGCAAGCCGTTGTTCGGTGTATGCGTGGGCGAGCAGATGATGTTCGACCGCAGCGAGGAGGGCGACACGCCCGGCCTTGGCCTGTTTCCCGGTAAGGTCGTGAAATTCCAGCTGGATGGGCAGATGCAGGAAGACGGTTCACGCTTCAAGGTGCCGCAAATGGGCTGGAACCGCGTACACCAGTCGCTGTCCCATGCGCTGTGGAATGGCGTGGCCAATGACAGTTATTTCTATTTCGTGCACAGTTACTACGCAGTCCCGGCAGAGCGCGCGCATGTCGCCGGTGAGACACCGTACGGCGCACCGTTTTGCAGCGCGATTGCACGCGATAATATCTTCGCTACGCAGTTTCATCCGGAAAAAAGCGCCGGCGCGGGACTGCAGCTGTACAAGAATTTCGTTCACTGGAATCCTTAAGCACTCGTTCGCTTCCCTTTTCCACCAACCTTACTGAACTATCCATGCTGCTTATTCCCGCCATCGATCTCAAGGACGGTCATTGCGTTCGCCTGAAACAGGGCGATATGGACCAGGCGACCGTTTTCTCCGAAGACCCGGCCGACATGGCACGCCATTGGCTGGCGCAGGGTGCACGCCGGCTGCATCTGGTCGACCTGAACGGCGCGTTCGCCGGCAAGCCGAAGAACGAAGCTGCGGTGAAATCCATCCTGCAAGCGGTGCGTGATTACGCCGAGAAGCACGGCATCGAGGAAATTCCGGTGCAGCTGGGTGGCGGTATCCGCGATCTCGACACCATCGAGCGCTACCTCGACGACGGTTTGAGCTACATCATCATCGGCACTGCGGCAGTCAAGAATCCGGGTTTCCTGCACGACGCCTGCAGCGCGTTCCCGGGACAGATCATCGTCGGCCTCGATGCCAAGGACGGCAAGGTGGCGACTGACGGCTGGAGCAAACTGTCGGGGCATGAAGTGATCGACCTCGCGAAGAAATTCGAGGACTACGGCTGCGAATCCATCGTCTATACCGACATCGGTCGCGACGGCATGATGGGCGGCGTCAACATCGACGCGACCGTCAAGCTGGCGCAAAGCATGACGATTCCGGTGATCGCCTCCGGCGGCGTGCATAGCGTCAAGGATGTCGAAGCATTGTGTGCAGTGCAGGACGAAGGCATCGAAGGCGTGATCTGCGGTCGCTCGATCTACGAAGGCACACTGGATTTGCGTTCGGCGCAGGCGCGCGCCGACGAACTTAGCGGTGTGGAACCGGAAGCCGACGAATGACATTGGCAAAACGCATCATCCCTTGTCTCGACGTGACCGCCGGCCGCGTCGTCAAGGGCATCAATTTTCTGGAGTTACGCGATGCCGGCGATCCAGTCGAGATTGCGCGCCGCTATGACGAGCAGGGTGCGGATGAAATCACCTTTCTTGACATCACCGCGACTTCCGATGGCCGCGACCTGATGCTGAACATCATCGAATCGGTGGCGTCGCAGGTCTTCATTCCGCTAACGGTGGGCGGCGGCGTGCGCACGGTCGACGATGTGCGCCGCCTACTCAATGCCGGTGCCGACAAGATCAGCATCAACAGCTCAGCGATCAGCAATCCGCAACTGGTGGCGGACGCGGCCCAGAAATATGGTTCGCAATGTATCGTGGTGGCGATCGATGCCAAGAAATCGGCTGAAGGTCGCTGGGAAGTGTTTACGCACGGCGGCCGCAAGGCAACCGGGCTCGACGCCGTCGAATGGGCGAAGAAGATGGAAAGCCTGGGCGCTGGTGAAATTCTGCTGACCAGCATGGACCGCGACGGCACCAAGGCTGGTTTCGATTTGCCGCTGACGCGTGCGGTGTCGGATGCGATCCGCATTCCGGTGATTGCATCCGGCGGCGTCGGCGGCCTGCAGGACCTGGCCGATGGCGTCAAGCAGGGACATGCGGATGCGGTGTTGGCCGCTAGCATTTTTCACTATGGCCAGCATACGGTGCCGGAGGCCAAGCGCTTCATGGCCGGGCAAGGCATACCGATGAGGCTGGCATGAGCGTCAACGCGAAATGGCTGAACAAGATCAAGTGGGATGAACACGGCTTGGTGCCAGTTATCGCGCAGGAAGTCGGCAGCAACGACGTGCTGATGTTTGCATGGATGAATCGCGAGGCATTAGCAAAGACGGTGGAATCGGGCGAGGCAGTGTACTGGAGCCGTTCGCGCAAGAAGCTGTGGCACAAAGGCGAGGAATCCGGTCATACGCAAAAAGTGCATGAAGTGCGCGTGGACTGCGACGAGGACGTTGTGCTGCTGAAAGTCGAGCAGGTCGGCGAGATCGCCTGCCACACCGGTCGCCATTCATGTTTCTTCCAGAAATTTGAAGGCGATGCCACCAGCGGCGATTGGCAAACGGTCGAGCCGGTACTGAAAAATCCTGACGAATTCTATAAAAAATAAAAGGCGTGCACGATGGGCGATACCCTGCAAAAATTGGCCGAGGTCATCGAATCGCGCAAGCCTGCGAACGGCGGCGACCCCGAGAAATCCTACGTCGCGCGTCTCTTCACCAAGGGCGACGACGCGATCCTGAAAAAGATCGGCGAGGAAGCGACTGAAACCGTGATGGCGGCCAAGGATGCGCGTGTGCACGGCGATACCTCCAAAGTGCTGTATGAATGCGCCGATTTATGGTTTCATTCGATCGTCATGCTGGCGCAATTCAACCTGACGCCGCAGGATGTATTGAACGAACTGGCGCGCCGCGAAGGACTGTCCGGTCTGGACGAAAAGGCCAACCGCAAGGCCGATTGATTCGTAGTGCATCTCATCGATGACGGAGCCCGATTTGGATAACTGTATTTTTTGCAAGATCGCCGCGAAGCAGATACCTGCCAAGGTCGCGTACGAAGATGAAGAGCTGCTTGCTTTCCACGACATCAATCCGGCGGCGCCCGTACATCTGCTGATTGTTCCCAAGAAACACATCGCGTCGCTAGCCGAGTGCGCGCCGGACGACGCTGGCCTGATCGGCCGCATGTCGCTGCTGGCACCGAAGTTGGCGGCGGAGCATGGCTGCGGCTTCAAGCGCGACGCGGACGGTGCACCGGCTGGCGGGTTCAAGACGCAATTCCACGTCGGACCCGATGGCGGGCAGGAGGTGTACCATCTGCACATGCACGTGCTCGGCGGTCCGCGCCCGTGGCGCGGTCAACGCTGATCTTGTTGAGTACAACGCACAATCACTGATTCGGACACTGGCGTCCCAAGGAGAAAATGATGGGTTCATTGAGCATCTGGCACTGGCTGATCGTATTGGTCATCGTGATGCTGGTATTCGGCACCAAGAAAATCGGCAATATCGGCGCTGACCTCGGCAAGGCGGTCAAAGGCTTCAAGGATGGCGTCAAGGGCGAAGAAGAAAAATCTGCGCACCAGCAATCCGCACCTTCGCAAGTCGCCGACAAAAGCACGGTCGACGTCGAAGTGAAAGAAAAATCGAACAGCTAATTCTGATGTATTGCGCTCGCCGCCCTGGCGAGCGCGGCACACGACTGGCCCGACCATGATCGATATCGCCTTTTCCAAACTCGCGATCATTGCCGCTGCGGCGCTGGTTTTTATCGGCCCGGAAAAGCTGCCCAAGGTTGCCCGCATGGCGGGCACCTTGTTCGGTCGTGCACAGCGTTATATCAACGACGTCAAGGCCGAAGTCAGTCGCGAAATGGAACTGGACGAGTTGCGCAAGATGCATCAGGACATACGCGAAGCGGCCGGCAATGTGGAGCGAAGCATCGCGCAAAACCTGGCTGAAACCGAAAATGACTTGCACGCAGCCTTGCGCAGTGCCGACACGCAAGCCAACCCGCTGATGAATCCGCCGAGTTTCGAGCAGCCCTCGATCAAGGCCAGAAATTTCCACAAGAAGAAACTTGCGCATACTTCGGCGCTGCCGTCGTGGTACAAGCGCCAGTCCAACCATCGCTTGCGTGTCATTTCCGGCGCGGCGCGGATGGCGCGCTACGGTACCGCCGGCAAAAGCAAATCGACGTTTTTCCATTGATGATCTTCGCCCGCGATTCTTCTTTCGGGCAGTCGTCTGCCACGTATATCCTTCCCGCCGGTATCTGCAATGAGTGAAGAAAACAACACGATCGGCAACGAGGATTCCTTCATCTCGCATCTGATCGAATTGCGCAGCCGCCTGATGAAGGCATCCATCGCGGTGGTCGTGGTATTCCTGTGCCTGATGCCCTGGGCCGGCCAGATCTACGACGTGCTGGCCTATCCGATGATCAGCGCGCTACCGCAGGGCAGCAAGATGATTGCGACAGGCGTTATCACGCCGTTTCTGATTCCGGTCAAGGTCACGCTGCTGGTGGCCTTCATGATCACGCTGCCTTGGGTGCTGTACCAGATGTGGGCCTTCGTCGCGCCCGGCCTGTATGCGCACGAGAAAAAATTGATTGCGCCACTGGTAATCTCGTCTTCGGTGCTGTTTCTGACCGGCGTGGCGTTCTGTTACTTCATGGTGTTCGGCGTCATCTTCCATTTCATCAACAACTTCGCGCCGCATTCGATTTCGGTGGCACCGGATATCGATGCCTACTTCGGGTTCGTGATGACGATGTTCATCGCCTTCGGCATGACATTTGAAGTGCCGGTGGTGGTGATCGTTCTGGTGCGGCTGGGGCTGGTCTCGATCGAGAAACTGCGGCAGATACGGCCGTACGTGATCGTCGGCGCCTTTGTCGTGGCGGCGGTCGTGACGCCACCGGATGCGATGAGTCAGTTGCTGCTCGCAGTGCCGCTGTGCCTGCTGTACGAACTCGGTTTGCTGGTGGCGCCGATGTTCGTCAAGGCGACGCAGGCGCCGGCCGAATCGGAATCGGTTTAAGCGCTACCTGATCGCGCGCAGCCACTCGACCAGCGGCCAAGCACTGCGGAATCCGTCAAGGACGGTTTTTTCCAATACCTCGCCAGTTTTCATGGCAGGCATTTCCTGCCACACGATAAAACTCTTCAGCTTGATGTATTCGATATACGGCGTATCGGCGTCATAGCCCTTGGGCGGGCGCGTCAGTTTGCCCTCCTGCTGCAGGTCGCCGTACGCCTGTTTCAGCTTCCTGTTCTTCAGCATCTTGGCAAAGCCGGCCGGGTCATTGATGATCTGTTGACGAATGGCACGCAGGCGATCCGGCGGCGGCATATATTCGCCCCCGGCGAACAGCAGCAAGCCCTTTTCATCGATGTGGAAATAATAGGCGGGACCGCCGCCTTGGCTCGGCTTTTTCAGGCCGCTGGCGGTGATCGCCGCCGAGAAATGCGTCTTGTACGGAATTTTTTCGCGTGAAAAGCGCATGTCGCGATTGATGCGGAACAGCGCTTTCTTCGGATTGCACTCGGCGACTGCCGGATCGAATTTGGCGATCTCACGAATCAGGTCGGTCACTAGTTCCAAGAATTCCGCGCGCAGAATATCGTAACGCGGTTTGTTCATCACGAACCAGGCGCGGTTGTTGTTCTCCGCCAGCTCGGCGAGAAATTGCGTCAAGTCGCGCAGATGCATGCGGCTATTCCTGATCTTCGTTCATCGGCCGCGGCTGCGCCTTCGGCCGCTTGCCAACCGTCACGGTGTACGCGGCTTCTTGATTGTTGCGCAGGACCACAATCTTCGCCTTGCTGCCGGGTTTCAATTGCGCGATGTCGTTCAGCATCTCCGACATGTCGACCACCGTCTTGTCGTTGACCGATACCAGGATGTCGCCAGGGCGGATGCCGGCCTTGTCCGCCGGGCCGCCTTTCAGCACGCCGGCGATGATCGCGCCATTGCTCTTCTTCAGGCCGAAACTTTCGGCCAGTTCCGGCGTAATGTCCTGCGGTTCTACGCCGATGTAGCCGCGGATCACCTGGCCATCTTTGATAATCGCGTCCATTACCGATTTCACGGTCGTCACCGGGATCGCGAAACCGATGCCAAGCGAGCCGCCGCTGCGCGAATAGATCGCGGTGTTGATGCCGAGCAGGTTGCCATTGGCATCGATCAGCGCGCCGCCGGAATTGCCGGGGTTGATGGCGGCGTCGGTTTGAATAAAGTTTTCAAAGGCGTCGAGAATGCCGAGATGGTTGCGCCCGAGCGCAGAGATAATGCCCATCGTCACTGTCTGCCCGACGCCAAACGGATTGCCGATCGCCAGCACAACGTCGCCGACGCGCGCGTCTTCGACACGGCCAAGCGTGATCGCAGGCAGGTTGTCGAGATCGATCTTGATGACCGCCAGATCCGTTTCCGGATCGGCACCGACTACCTTGGCGGAAGCTTTGCGGCCATCTGCCAGCGCAACTTCGATTTCATCGGCGGCTTCGACCACGTGGTTATTGGTGAGGATATAGCCCTGCGAGCTGACGATGACGCCGGAGCCCAGGCTGATCTGCTTCTCGTCCTGATCGTCGAAGCGGTCGCCGAAGAACTTCCGGAAAAAGGGGTCGTCGAGTAGTGGATTCTGCGAGCGCGGCGGCGTCTTGCTGGTAAACACATTTACTACTGACGGCATTGCACGCGCGGCGGCAGTGCGATAGGAGTTCTGGACTGGGGCGCTGTTTGCCGGCGCTTCGAGCATCGGGATCGACGTCGTGCCATGCAGCCTGTTGCTGCCCAGCATGGCAGCCGCCCATTCGGGTTTGAGGGTCGTTACAATGAACAGGATCGCGAGACCGACCGTAACGGTTTGCGCAAACAACAACCAGAGACGTCGCATAAAAAGGCAGTGGAATGAGTCAAAAAACGATAGCGCCAAACGCGCTCGCCGATTATCTGGCGAAGACGCTCGATATTACCCGTTTTCGGGATTATTGCCCAAACGGCCTGCAGGTTGAGGGACGAGCGCAGATTGGCTACATCGTTAGCGGCGTCACGGCCAGCGCTGCGCTGTTGCAGGCTGCGATCGACGACGGCGCGGACGCGATTCTCGTACATCACGGTTACTTTTGGCGCGGCGAGGACATGCGTGTGATCGGCCAGAAGCAGCGCCGGCTGAAGTTGCTGCTGCAGAACGATATCAACCTGTTTGCCTATCACCTGCCGCTCGATATGCATGTCGAGTTCGGCAATAACGCGCAGCTTGCGCAGCAACTTGGCTTGCAGGCGGAGGGCCGCTTTGGCGAGGACGATCTGGGCTGGCTCGGCCGTGCCGATAATTCGCTACGCACGGTCGGCGATCTGGCGCGGCATGTCGAAATTCGGCTCGGCCGTGCACCGCTCGTAGTCGGCGATGCCGCGCAACCCTTGGGCCGCATAGGCTGGTGCACTGGTGCTGCGCAAAGCATGCTGGGCCAGGCGATCGAAGCCGGCGCATCGGTTTACCTTAGTGGAGAAATTTCGGAACCCACCGTGCATCTGGCGCGCGAGAGCGGCGTCGCCTACCTTGCCTGCGGTCATCATGCGACCGAACGTTACGGCGTGCAGGCGCTGGGCGAGCATCTTGCGCAGCAATTCGGCATTCGGCATCGCTTCGTCGATATCGACAATCCGGTGTGACGATCATGGGCACGCCTGTGGTATAAAGCAAAAAAATGGCGTGCGCTACGCATCGCGTCGTCAATAAAAGCCATACGGGGAAACCATGTCGCAACAAGCTGAAAGCCAAGCCGAAAAACGCATCACCGTCCTGGTCGTGGAAGACGACGCTGTCACGCGCCGCAGCCTGTGCCTTGCCATAGAAAAGGAGCCTTCGCTGCAACTGCTGGATGCGCTGGACAGCGTGCAGGCGGCAACCGAGTGGCTCAAGAAGCGCGCGCCCGATATCTTGCTGGTCGATCTTGGCTTGCCGGACGGTTCAGGTATCGACGTGATCCGCTTCTGCACGCTCACACACGCGAAGTGCGGCATCATGGTGGTGACCGTTTCCAGCGACGAGGACAGCGTGCTGGACAGCATCGAGGCCGGCGCATCGGCCTACATACTGAAAGACGCAGGGCGGCCCGATATCGCGCGCGCCTTACTCGACCTGCATGCGGGCGGTTCGCCGATCAGCCCGTCCATTGCGCGCAAAGTATTGGCTCGCGTGCGCGTGGCGAAGGTGGAAGAAGAAGTGAAAGAACCGGTTGGCGAAAAACGTCCCGGTGAAACGCCGGTTTTCCTGACCAAGCGCGAGGCATCGATTCTCGACCTGATCGCACGCGGCGACAGCTACGGCGATGTGGCGCGCCAGCTGACCTTGTCGGTTGGTACCGTGCAAACTCACATCAAGAATATCTACGACAAGCTATCTGTGCATTCGCGCGGCGCGGCAGTCTATGAGGCAAGCCGCCGCGGCTTGCTGCAGATGAATCAGCTCGGCAGCAAACAGTAAGACCGCTGCGGGCGTTCTCCTAAGCATTGCCGCGATAACAGCTGATTTTCACGGATTTTTCTTCAACTCGTCCCTGATTTCACGCAGTAGCAGAACCTCTTCCGGGGTTGCCGCAGGGGCGGCCGGCTCATCCTTTTTCAGCTTCTGAATAATGCGCACCATCTGAAAAATGATGAATGCGAGGATCAGGAAATTCAGTGCAATCGTGATGAAGTTTCCGTACGCGAAGACAGCGCCGGCTTTTTGTGCCTCGGCCAGCGGCAGGTTCGTGCCCTGGTTATTCAGCGGGATGTAGTAATTGCTGAAGTCCAGGCCGCCGAAGATCTTGCCGATGATCGGCATGATGATGTCCTTGACCAGCGAATCGACAATTTTGCCGAAAGCGCCGCCGATGATGACTGCGACCGCGAGATCGATCACATTGCCCTTGACCGCGAACGCTTTGAATTCCTGCAGCATACTCATGACACCTCCGTTGTTACCACATAGATCGATGA
>Ga0310811_10011821_pt1 | contig 11333 bp, 9 predicted proteins | sample YCmetagenome_FD_207642 | JGI IMG/M metagenome (GOLD analysis project Ga0310811, IMG submission 207642) | Soil microbial communities from experimental microcosm in Duke University, North Carolina, United States - YC | ecosystem: Engineered > Artificial ecosystem > Soil microcosm > Unclassified ... | reverse complement strand
TCCGAAGCGCCGACCGTCGAAGGAACGATCTCGCGAAACGCCGAGTCGAAGCATCCACGCACGGCGATCGGCTTCTCGCGCGACAGCACGACGCTCTACATCCTGACCGTCGATGGACGTTCGACGGAGAGCGTCGGCGTAACGTTGGTGGAGCTTGCCGACCTCATGCGTCGAGTTGGCGCGTGGCAGGCGATGAACTTCGACGGCGGCGGTTCGACGACGATGGTCGTCAACGGTGCGCTGATGAACAAGCCGACCGATACGACCGGCGAGCGCGACGTCGGCAGCGCATTGCTCGTCGTAAGAAAAAACTGATTCAGCCGTCAGCTGAGGGTGTTCGCATCCACAACTGCATCGCGGCGTAGGCTCGCCACGGTCGCCACGGCTCGGCGGCTTTGAGCAGACGCGGCGCCGTGAGATCGCCCGCTCGGCGGCGGAGCACGAGATCACCGGAGGGAAACGCGTCGGGCCAGTGAAGGGCCCGCATCGCGATGTATTCCGCCGTCCACGGGCCGATCCCCGGGACGTCGAGCAGCTGACGCATGACCGCGTCCACGTCGACATGCGGCTCGAGCGACAACTCGCCCGACGCGACGCGTCGTGCGAGAGCATGGACCGTCGCGGCGCGCGCTTCGGTGAGACCGATCGCGCGGATGCTCGCGATGCTTGCGTCGGCGAGTCGGTCGGCGGCAACGGCGGTTCGCGTGAGAGACGGATCACCGACGTCGACCGCTTCGCCAAATGCAGCAGTGAGGCGAGCCATTAGCGTCGTGGCGCCTTTGACGCTCACCTGTTGTCCGAGAATCGCTCGAATGGCCAACTCGAATCCGTCGAACGCGCCAGGAACACGGAGACCTCGTCTGAGCGCGCGCAACGGTGCGAAGCCCGACACAGCGAGGTGCGACTCGATCGTCTTCGGATCGGCGTCGAGGTCGAAGAGCTGACGTACGCGCGCGGATATGTGCGCGAGCGAGGGCAGAAGCGCATCCGAGACATCGAGATGAATGACGGGAGTCGAGTCGTCGCGTCGCGCGCGTATGATCCCGACGTGCTCACCCGCGCGGACAGTGCGCGCGTACGAGCCGTTCGTGACGGTTTCGACGCCGGGCGTCGCGCGCGCTGCGAGAAAGCCCAGCAGCGCGTCCCAATCGATCGGCGGGCGATACGACAGTGCGAGCGTAGCTATTTCAGCTTCGCCCGCTGCGTCCAGTAAACGACGACGCTGCACCGGCCGGAGCGCGTTACGTCTCTCGTTTGCCAGGTGTAGCGCTGGAACTGCTCCGGAACAGAATCGGGTCGGGCGTAGACCTCGAGCGCGACGAGGTCGTAGGGATACTCAGGAACCGGGTTGGCGGGAGTGACCTCGCGTCCATTCACGAGCGACGTCACGCACCCCCACGGCAACACATTCGCGGCGACGCGGATCGGGCCGGAGTCTCGCGTATTGCGGACGGTCTCGCGGAACCCTTTGATGTCGCGAAACAGGTCGGCCGTGTAGAGCGCTTCCTTGTCGTCGATCTCCGTATAGTCCATGAACACGCCGTGCCCCGTCTGGCGTCGGCAGACGAACCCCTCGAGCGTGAACGGCGGACATTTGCGATCGGCGCGCACGGTGACGGTGTCGAGCATCGGCATTCGAGTCGCGAGCACCAACGAGATGTCGACGCGGCTCGACTTCGTGATCTTGACGTCCCAGTCTTCCGGCGCGAAGCCGAGCTTCCGCGCGCGCACCGTATAGTTGTCCGGGTCGAGCCCGGAGAAGATGAAATGTCCCGTCGAGTCAGTTCGCGTGCGGTGGTCGCCCGGATGCGCGACGACGTCCGCTCCGACAACGGGGCGCGACGCCGAGTCCTTGACGATCCCGGTGATCGTGCCGCCGGTGGTTTGCTGGGCGCGTAAGGGCAGCGCCACGGCGAGCGCGAAGAGAGCGAACTGAAGTGCGAAGCGTTTGGACATCGAACCGCCTGCGATGAGGTCGGGGTCGGAGAAAAACGGCAGAGTGCTAGAGCAAGTTTCCTACTGCCTCGATGTTTTCGACACGACTTATGGGACGATGCGTACTTAGCTGAGGCGACCTTCCTCAACGGCGGCCCCATTGTATACAATCGCAGATCGCGACGGCGAACGCCAGTCCACCCGAGAAACCAGCATGCTTACCTACCAATCCATCGAGACCTATCGCGGCTTCGTCTACCCGTGGTCCATGGATCACGTCGGCCGCTCGGAACCAAGAGCATCTACTTCGCTCACCTCCTCATCGCCACTGCCGCGAGCCGAGGCTCGCCCGTGTGCGCCGCGACGGCGTCCGCGGTACGGTTTCGCAAATCGACGATCGCCTTCCAATCGTGCCCCGTGGGCTGAATCGGCTCGCCGATCCAGACGTGAACGCGGCCGGGATGCGGGAATCGCGTTCCCGGTGGGCGGAGCTCGCGCGATCCGCGAAGCGCGATCGGAACGACTGGCGCACCTGTCGCGACGGCCGCGCCGAAAGCCCCGAGCCGAAACGGTCGTAAGCCGTGCGCGCTGGCGAACCCACCTTCCGCGAAGATCAGGATCGCCTCGCCCTCGCGCAGGTGCTGCTCCATCGACGTAGCATCGGCCACGCCTTGCTGCGGATGCCAGCGGTCGACCAACAGGTGGCGCCCGCGGCGCGCAAAGGTTCCGATCGCACGCCACGAAAGAATCTCCGTCATCGCGACGAATACCAGGTCGATCGCGAGCGCTGCGAGAAGGACCGGCGTGTCCGCGTACGACGTGTGATTGGCAACGAGCACGACGGGCCCGGAGCGCGGCAGATGCTCCGCGCCCTCGACCTCGACCCGGCATCCGCTGATGGCGAGCACGATCCTGGCGACGAGGCGGCCAAGAATGCGAACGGGGCGGCCGGCGGGCAGGGCGTATGCGAGAATTAGAATGAGCGGTCCGAGGAGCAACAACGCAATGCTCCAGGCCGTTACCAGATACGCGATCTGGAACGTCCGGAATACCCGTGACGCCGCCGCGCGAGCCAGCTGAGCAGCCGCGCCCCGCGCGATGTCGGCGCGCAAACGCAGCGACGCCGACGACGGTGCGCTCGTGCGGTTGGCTGCGTACGCCTCGCGGGCTGCTGCTCGTCGGAGCTTGCCACTCGACGTTTTCGGTACGACGCCCGCGGGTGCGATCTGTACGACATCTGGCGGCACTCCGATCTCGCTCGCCACTTTCGCCACGGCCTCGCGGCCGAGGCGATCGCGCTCTTCTTCCGAATCGGCGTGCGACTCCGCGAGCACGATCAAGCGCTCCGTTCCGCTCGCCTCGTCCGGAACGCCAAACGCTGCCACACATCCCTTCCGGATTCCGTCGATCGAGCCGACGACGTCCTCGATCTCCTGCGGCACGAGGTTACGGCCGGCTTTGATGATGAGGTCCTTCACACGGCCGGTGATGAACAACTCTTCCGACGCGACATCGCCCGCCGCACTTCGATATGCCAGGTCTCCACTATCGATCCAGCCGTCGGCCAGTATTGCGCGCGCCGTAGCTTCGGGGTTTCGGTAGTAGCCGGACATGCACGATGGGCCGCGGAACTGAAGTCGGCCCACCGTTCGGTCGTCGACGACCTGCCCCTGGTCGTCGACGAGTCGCACCTCGTGGCCGGGTAACGGGCGCCCTGTGGATACGAAACTCATCGGCCCGACGCTTTCGCTCGTGGCCGGTACGGCGCGTCCCTCGCGGGTAAAGGGCTCGCGTTCGATCACGTCCACGACAGGTTCGCGGCCGATCGGCGGAAAACAGAGCGCGACAGCGCACTCGGCCAAGCCGTAAACTGGAAATAATGCGTTGCGGCGGAGCCCGTATGGTTCGAACCGGCGGGCAAACCGATCCAGCGTGGCAACGCTAACGGGCTCAGACCCATTCGATGCGCACCGCCACGAAGACAGATCCAGTCCCGTCAACACCTCGTCGCGGATCTTCCTCACGCAGAGCTCGTACGCGAAGTTCGGCGCCGGCGAGAGGGTCGCGCGCTGCTCATGAATCGTCCACAGCCAGCGCTCCGGTCGCGCAAGAAAGCTGAGCGGCGACATGAGCGTGAGTGGAACTCCGTTCACCATCGCATTCAACCAGGTGCCGATCAGGCCCATGTCATGGTAGAGCGGGAGCCAGCTCACGACGGCGTCGGTCGGAGCCAGCTGTATCCCCGCAACGATGGCGCGGATGTTCGCGAGCAAGTTGGCGTGCGACAGCACGACGCCCTTGGGTTCACCCGTGCTTCCCGACGTGTATTGGATCAAGGCCACGTCAGTTGCCTCGCCCACCGCCGGTGTGGTCGGTTCAGCGTCGTCCAGGAGCGCGTCTACGGAAACGACGGTCTCAAGAGCAGGAGCAGCGTGATGTAGCGAGTGTGCGATTGGTTTTGCTTCCGGCATCGCAACCAGGAATCGTGCGCCGGCGTTGGCGAGGATCCCTGACTGCCGTTGCATGTACTCCGCGAGTCGCGCCAGGCGAACCGGCGGGTAGAGCGGCACCGCGACCGCACCGGCAGCGAGCACCCCCATGAAGGACTGGAGGTAGTCGAAGCTCGTCGGCAGCATGATTGCCACCGGCTCGCCCCGCTTCACACCTCGCGCGGAGAGCGAGCCCGCGATTCGCGCCGCACCGTCCCACAACTCGGAGTAGGTGACGCGTTGAAACCCTCCGTTGCTGCGCAGCAGGACGTGCACGCGTCGCGGCTCGGCTGTGGCGCGCCGGCGAAGCGCTTCGACGAGTGTCGGAACGTCGTCGACGCGAACCGACGTGGCCGGCGCCGGCAGCGCGACCGATGCGGCGGACGCGCCGCGAAGCTCCGGGGCGTCAGGAATCGCGCGCGCGATCTCCCGGGGCGTGTCGAAAAGCAGGAATCGATCATCGAGCTCACGGCTGACCGCGGCTTCGAGTCGCATGAGCAGCTCGACTCGCTCCAGGCTCCCGAGCCCGACATCCCGTTCCAGCGATGCCGTCGCCGTGACCGCGTCCGCTGCCCGATCGCCGCTTACTTCGCGGGCCAGCTCGCGCACCAGATCGACGACCAGCTCTTCAGTCTCCCGTGGCATACGGTCGACTCACACGCACGGAGCATACTTGCAATCAATTTCCAGAATCGACAACAACAGATTGAACCACAACGACACTGTGAAGTTGACCCGAGCATCTAGGAGTTCGGTAGATCGAAAAGGCCGGACAAAAAACGGAAACTGCCGGATCCGGCCGTTTACGGGTCAGATCCGGCAGTTTCATTTATCAAACTCTTAGATGCTCGGATTACACCAGCTTGACGAATCGCAGCGAAACGGAATCGATGCAGTACCGAAGACCCGTTGGCTTCGGGCCGTCGTTGAACAGATCGCCGAGGTGGGCGTCGCAACGACGACAGGTCACTTCGCTCGGCGTGAAGCCGCTGCTCGCCGCGCCATGCTTCACGTTCTCCTCGGCGATCGGCTGCCAGAAGCTCGGCCAGCCGGTGCCAGAGTCGAATTTGGCGGTGGAACTGAAGAGAGCGGTGTCGCAGCACACGCAGCGAAACAGACCCGCCTCGTGGAGGTTCCAGTACGCGCCGGAGAACGGCCGCTCCGTTCCGCCTTCGCGCGCGACCTGGAATGCGAGCGGTGTGAGTTGCTTCCGCCATTCAGCATCGCTCTTCACGACCTTAGGTACGCGGGCAGTGCCCTGTCGTTCTCCGCGATCGGAGAACTGAACGATGTCCACGTCGCCTGGCGTGCTCGCTGCTCGCGATCGACAGAGCGTCGCGGCCATTGCGGCCACCACGAATTCACGGCGTGTCAGGACAAAACCGATGGTCGACATCGTGCGACCTCCGGGAAAGGATCAGCCGTTGTCAGTGCCGGCCGGTAGCGATCGATCGGTCGTGTTGCGCGCGTCGGGAAAGACCTCGAGCGACGGGTCGAGCGGCATCTCACGCCATGCCATCGCGCCTGGAAGCGTCGGACGAGTACCACGGAGTCGGTGATAGAGCACGATGCCTGAGCCGATCACGCCGCCGGCGACGGCGAGGCTGGCGAGCAGCGCGAATCCCACCACGAGGAGCGCGGCACCTGCTCCAAGCACGGCGAGCGCCAATAAAGTCGCGGTAAAGCGATTTCGGACCGTCAATGAATAGACCTTCATTTCCACCCCACTTCTCGGACGTTCCCTATGGTACAATAACCCGCCAGGGCACGTTCCGTCTCCCGCCTCAGGGAGTCCGTCGCGGGGGAAGGCCGATCGTGCCAGGGCTCGACCGTGCCGTATCCGTCGGGGCAACGGTGCACGTCGTTTTCTCTGAATCGGGGCGCGAGACGCGTCCTCCTGCTGCCTCGCACGGAATGGCGAGCAAGGCCCGGACCAAGCTGCCGCTTGCTGGCAAGGCGAGATCGGATCCGGGGACTCGGCGCGCGGCCGGCTGCCCGCATCCAATCGCGAGACCTGTCAGAATCGGAACCAGAAACAGCCGGCGGAACGGCGCGAATGGGGCGGGAGTGGGCATGCGGTGCCTTGGCGTACGGCGGAGAGTGGGGGTTGCCAGACCCAGCGCCGAGCGTGAATCGTGCCTCGTTTGAGAGTTCTCGTAACTCGCATTCGATCATTGGTTTGGCGCTAGTGCGCGGTGAGCCACGTCACGGAGCTGTCCTCGTTGGGGGCCACGCACCGTCTCGATTGGAGGTCGCCGTTGACGACCGTCGTGTGGGAGGGTACGCTAGCAGTCTCCTCCTCCGCGACTACCATGGAACGGCGTGATCTTCTCCGCGCGCTTGGCGCGGCCGGCGCAATGGCGCTACTCCCGAATCAGTCGATCGCGGCCTGGGCACGGGCGGCGAGCGGACTTCGCGTCGTCGACGGACTCACCGAGGCGCAGCTCGCGCTGGTGGGCGCTATCGCGGACGTGGTTTTGCCGCGGACCGATTCGCCGAGTGCCACCGACGTCGGCGTGCCGGCGTTCATCAATGTCATCGTGAGCGAGAACTACAGCACCGACGAACGCACGGCGTTCATGTCCGGCCTGGACGCGCTCGATGCGAAGGTACGTGACGGCGCGGGGAGCGCGTTGGCAGGGCTGAGTCCCGACGCTCAGGCCGCGGCCGTCGCGTCGATCGAAGGCGCCCCGGATCGACGGGCCGAGCCCGCACGAACCTACTGGCGGCTCAAGGGGCTGATCATCCACGGCTATTTCACGAGCGAGGCAGTGATGAAGGGCGTGCTTCACACCGAGATCATGCCGGGTCGGTTCGACGGCGCAGCGCCGATGCCGCATGCGTGAGACGACCCACTTTGACGCGATCGTCGTCGGATCCGGAATCAGCGGCGGCTGGGCGGCCAAGGAGCTGACGGAGCGAGGGCTGAAGACACTCGTTCTCGAAGCGGGCGGCCCCGTCGATCCGAGAACGGATTTCGTCGAACATGTGCAGCCGTGGCAGATGCACTTTCGAGGACTGGGCGATCGCAATGCCCTCGAGCGCGATCACCCGGTGCAACGCGGCTGCTACGCGTGCGACGAGGTCGGACACAAGTTCTTCGTGAAGGACGGTGAGAATCCGTACACCAATCCGAGCGACGCGCCATTCAAGTGGTTCCGCGGCCGCCAGGTAGGTGGACGTTCGATCACGTGGGGCCGTCAGGTCTATCGTTGGAGCGACCTCGACTTCGAGGCCAACGCCAGGGATGGACACGGCACCGATTGGCCTATTCGTTACAAGGACATCGCGCCCTGGTACTCGTACGTCGAGAAGTTCATCGGCATCACCGGCGCGCGTGAGGGGCTGTCGCAACTGCCCGACGGTGAGTTCCTGCCGCCGATGGCGATGACGTGCGTCGAAGCCGACGCGAGCCCGAAGATCCGCAAGGCGTTCAACGGCGAACGCGTGATGACGATCGGTCGCGCTGCGATCCTGACGCAGAATCACAATGGGCGGCTCGCCTGTCACTACTGCGGTCCGTGCGAGCGCGGGTGTGTCACGCAGTCGTACTTCAACAGCCTCGGCTCCACGCTGCCGGCGGCCAAGAAGACGGGCAATCTCACGCTGCGACCGAACAGCGTCGTCGCCGAAGTGTTGTACGATGCGAAGCGGAGCCGCGCGCGCGGCGTACGCGTGATCGACGCGAATACGATGAAGGAGCAGGAATTCACGGCGCGCATCGTCTTCCTGTGCGCGTCGGCGATCGAATCCGTGCGCCTCCTGCTCAACTCGAAGAGCGCGCGTTTCCCCGATGGCCTCGCGAATTCGAGCGGCACGCTCGGGCGCTACGTCATGGATCACCACTACGGATCGGGCGCATCAGGCACCTATCCTGGCTTCACCGACAAGCGCACGATCGGCCATCGGCCGAATGGCATCTACATCGCGCGCTTTCGCAATGTCACGAGTCAACATCCCGACTTCCTGCGCGGCTACGGCATGCAGGGTGGATCGGGTCGCGGCGGCTGGGGGCGCGGCTCCAGCATGGTGGGCTACGGTTCGTCGTTCAAGCAGTCGTTGATCGACGAGCTCGGACCGTGGTCGCTCTCCGCATCCGGTTGGGGCGAGACGTTGCCCCACGAAGACAATCGGGTGACGCTCGACCCGGACGTCCGCGACAAGTGGGGAATTCCCGCGGCGCGCATCGAGGTGCGATGGCGCGAGAATGAACGTGCGATGGACAAGGACATGTCGACGGCAATGGCCGAAATGCTCGACGCGGCGGGATGCACCGACATCCGTCAACATGGCTCGAACAATCCGCCCGGCCATTGCATCCATGAGATGGGCGGCGCGCGCATGAGTCGCGCGCCGAAAGACGGCGTCGTGAATTCGTGGAATCAGGCGTGGGACGCGACGAACCTGTTTCTCACGGATGGTGCGTGCATGGCGAGCTCGGGATGTCAGAATCCGAGCATCACCTACATGGCACTCACGGCTCGTGCCGCGGCGCACGCCGTCGCCGCAATGAAGCGAGGAGAAGTCTGATGCGACGTGATGGAATCACTCGACGTGAAGCACTCGGCACACTGAGCGTCGTTGCCGCCGCTGCGGCAACCTTGACGCCGACGTATATGCTGGCCGAGCGCGAAGAGAATGCGTTGCGAACGACGGGGAAGATCAAACAGTCGGTCTCTCGCTGGTGCTACGGGCGCATGCCGCTCGACGACCTCTGCGCGGCGGCGAAGGCGATCGGCTATAGCTCGGTCGAGCTATTGAGCGAGAACGAGTGGGAGGTGCCCGCGAGGCACGGCCTCGCGTGCGCGCTGGCGAATGGATTCGGAACCATTCCCGTCGGCTTCAATCGTCCGGACAATCACGACAAGCTCGTGGCCGATGGCGAGCGCCTGATTCCCCTCGCGGCTGCGGCGAATGTGCCGAACATCGTCGTATTCAGTGGCAATCGCGCCGGCATGTCGGATGGCGAAGGCATCGCGAACTGCATCGCGGGCCTCAAGCGATTGGCGCCGACCGCCGAGAAGCACGGCGTGACGCTCTGCCTCGAGCTGCTCAACAGCAAGGTCGATCATAAGGACTATCAGGCCGACCATACCGCGTGGGGCGTGCAGGTCGTCCAGGGCGTTGCCTCGCCGCGCGTCAAGCTCCTGTATGACATCTATCACATGCAGATCATGGAGGGCGACGTCGTCGCCACCATTCGCGGCAACGCCCAGCACATCGCCCACTATCACACTGGCGGTGTTCCCGGCCGCAACGAGATCGACGAGACGCAAGAGCTGAACTACCGTCGCGTGATCCAGGCGATCGTCGACACCGGGTTCACCGGTTTCGTCGCGCAGGAGTTCGTGCCGAAGCGGGAACCAGTCGCGTCGATGAAGCAGGCATTCGACATCTGCAACGTGTAGGCAACGGTTAGGCACAACAACAACTGGACACGAATGAGACGAATAAACAACCCAATCGAACCTAGTGTCGGCTTGGTGAATCGTCGCCCCGGACGCGCTCGATTCGATTGGTTTTCAATTCGTGCAATTCGTGTCCAGTTGTTGGTTGCTGTGGTCGTTGGCGTGACGGTGCTGCCACGTTCGACCGTCGGCCAGGTTCCAATCGAATGGCGCGACTCGCTCGTCTTTCACACTTTCTCTATCGCGGCGATCGATCCGCGGACGGGCGAAGTCGGCGTTGCCGTCACGACACGAGTGCCGTGCGTCGGCAATGGCGTGCCGTGGGTGCGCGCCGGCGTCGGTGCGGTCGCAACGCAGGCGAACACGCGAACCGAGTATGGGAACGAGCTGCTCGACGCACTCGCCAAGGGCGAAGCACCGGCCGAGGCGCTCAAGCGACTGCTCGCCGCGGATTCCGGTGCGGCATCGCGACAGATCGGCGTGATCGACATCAAGGGTCGGTCGGCCCAACACACGGGAACCGGACCGCAGCCGTGGGCCGGCCATCGCGCCGGCAAGAACTACGTCACGCAGGGGAATATTCTCGTCGGCCCCGAGGTCATAGAAGCGGTCGCCAGGAGCTTCGAGGCGAGTGAAGGGCAGCCGCGACATCTCGCCGACCGTCTCATCGATGCGATTGCCGCGGGTCACGCGCTCGGCGGCGACAAGCGACATGGGCTGCGACAGTCGGCTGCCGTGATCGTCGCCGATTCGCGACCAGGTCGCTCGCGTCGGACCGACGGTGTGACCGCCAACATATCGGTGTGCGAGAATCCGGAGCCCGTCGCCGAGATGCGACGTATCTACGACGCGATCTCGCAGACGCTCGGCTATCGCACGCTCCAACAATTCAGCGGCGGCGATGTGTGGCAGCTCAAGGTCATGCTGCAGGCGCTCGGCCTGTACAAGGCGAACGACCCGCCGCTCGACGCCCGCGCGCCTGGCGCGAACGACTACACGCCAGACGTCATTGCCGCGGTGGATGCGTTTCGCACTGCCGAAAAGCTCGGCGGACCGAGCGTCGGATCGCCGTCGGGACTCGTCGATCCGGAGACGGTCTCGCATCTGTGGGCCGCGCTCGAGCGGGCCGGAAAGGCGCGTGCGGTTCGCGAACGTTTGCTCGACGTCACCGCGGTCCGCCGCTAGTTCGTGGCGAAGTTGTAGGTCGCGTCGGCGTGAGCGTCTGAGGGCCTGCGCACTCAGTACATTACGAGAGTGTCCCCTTCGCCCACTCCCTTCGACCTCATGGGCGGCGACGCCGGCATTCGGCGGCTCGTCGACCGATTCTACGACCTCATGGACTCGTCCGCCGAGGCGGCGACGGTCCGACGGCTTCACGCGTCGAGTCTGAAAGCGTCGCGCGACAAGCTCCACCTCTATCTAATGATGTGGACGGGCGGCCCGCAGACGTACGTCGAACGGAACGGCCACCCGCGTCTGCGCGCGCGACATCTGCCGTTCT
>Ga0310811_10011820_pt1 | contig 11334 bp, 8 predicted proteins | sample YCmetagenome_FD_207642 | JGI IMG/M metagenome (GOLD analysis project Ga0310811, IMG submission 207642) | Soil microbial communities from experimental microcosm in Duke University, North Carolina, United States - YC | ecosystem: Engineered > Artificial ecosystem > Soil microcosm > Unclassified ... | reverse complement strand
AGGAGAGTCCGTTGTCCCTGGACGTGCCCACTGCACTGCTCGAGCGCGCCGAAACCGGCGCCGTGACGGACGAAGAATTCGTCGTGTGTGTGCGTGATTCCCTGCCCTACGCCTGGCAAGTGATCAGCACGGTCGCGGCCGAACTCGCCGGCGGCACCGGCGAGTTCGCCGACCACGCCACCCCGCCGCCGACCGAAGCCGAACGCGGGCAACTCCTGCGCGCACTCGCGTCGGACGCCATCCGCGGCGGGCTCGAACGGCACTTCGGCCTGAAGCTGGCTTTCCAGAACTGCCACCGGGTAGCCGCTTTCCGGCCCACCGCCGTCGGTGGGGACGCCTATCGCGACTTCATCTCCCCCGCCGGCCAACTGCGCAACCAGAGTCCCGAACTGCGCGACTGCTGACAGCCGTCCCGGCCGCCCCCATCCCCCGGCGGCCGGGACAACCTCGTTCCAGCAACCGAACGCCAGGTGATCGGGCTCAGGGTGCTCGATACCGGTAGGGAATCTCGGTGGGTTCGCCGGTGGGCCCGAAGTCGCCCTGCTGGTCCGAGGACCGGTCAGCCGAGATTTCGTCGAACCAGCCGCGCTCGTTCAACGGAATCCCCCGCGGCGGCGTGTCGGCGTCGGAAGCCGCGACAGGACCCGGTGAGACCGATGTGGACGCCGCCACCGGCTCGACCGGTTGTGCGGAGGACTGAGGGATGGGCGGCGCCAGCGGCGCCGGGGACACAGGTTCCGGAGCCATAGGTTCCGAGACGACAGGCTCCACGGCGACAGGCTCCGGGGCAACGGGTGGTGCCGGTTCGGAAGCCTGTGCGGCAGGCTCGGACACCGCCGGTCCGCCCGGCTCGGCGGACGGCCGGACGGCCGGTTCCGGCGCGACCGGTCCGTTCACTCGAGCCGGCGGCACGGCCGGCTCCCGTGGCGCGGCGAGTTTGGTCGGTGGCTGCGGCAAGGGAGGCACGGATGGGGAAGGGCCGGTCGGGGTCGACCGCCAGACCGGAGCGGGCGGGAGGATCATCGGAGCCGCGCGCGGACCGTCGGCCATGGGCTGGTCCTGCCGGTGATCCCCGCGGCGCGGCGGGATCGGATCCAGACAGGAGACCAGTACGGTCGTGTGCTGCGGGTCTTCGACCTTCCGACCGTTGCGTTCCCGGTAGACCATTTCACCGTCGGCGTCGATCTCCACGAGATACCCGGCCTCCGCCAGCTGTTCCTCGTCCAGATCGACGAGTTTCTCGTACCGCGAAGGGACCACCCGGTACACCGGCCAGGACAGCCCGCGATGTCCCTGATGGAACTGGGAAAGCAGCGCCACCAACTGTTGCTGCCAGGGCAACGACATCGATTCGGCGAGCGAGCGTGGCACCACGACATAGCCGTCGTCGACCCCCGGCCAGCCCGGCGCCAGGTAGTCGGCCAGCGGCGTGCTCGACGCCGGTGAGCCCGACTGCCGGCGGGGCGGGGGCGCCCCGAACAGATCCCTCGGTTCGGCCTTGCGGCGCTTGCCGAATTTCTTAGCCACTTGACAACCAGTCCTTACTTCGTGCACTTCCCGCCATCCGCGCCTGGAGCAAGGGACCTTTACTACGGACTATCCGTAGTAAATCCACCTTCCTCCACAACGGCGGCCGCGCCGGACTTGCTCCGGAACCCGGCCAGCCGATGGCGGCCACCCGCCTTGACCAGACATCTCACGATCGCCGAACACCCTCTCAGACACCGGGCCGCACGGCCTGCGGCACCAGCTCGCTCTCGGTGAACGACACCGCGCGAACATGGACCGGAACGCCGGTCTGCTGGGCCTCCACGATCTGCCCGTTCCCAAGGTACATCGCGACATGGTGGATCGTTGCCGGATTCGACGGATCGTAGGCCCAGAACAGCAGGTCCCCGGGCTGCGCGTCGCGGACCGGCAGCATCGCGCCGTCCTTGTACTGATCGGAGGAGACTCGATCGAGCGTGATCCCCGCGGCCTGGTAAGCCCGCAGCATCAGCCCCGAGCAGTCGTAGGCGTTCGGACCGGTCGCCCCCCACACGTACGGCTTGCCGAGCTCCCCCAGGGCGAACTTGATCGCCGCCGCGGCCGCCGGATTCGACGGCAACGCGAGGCCGACGCTCTGCCCGCAGCCGGTCGGGTTACTCACCTGGCCGACGTTTTCCACCAGAAAGGACGCCATCGGCTCCCACCGGTTGTAGCGGTCCGGGAACGCCGACCGTTCCACCGCCTGGGCCGAGGCACCCGGCCGCTGCTGGTCCCAGCCCGGCACCGCGAGCAGCACATCGAAGAACTTGTTGATCTCGTAGGCGGGGTCCTGGAGCTGCTGCACCGTCCCCCAGCCCATCGACGGCCGCATCTGGAAGATGCCCAGCGAATCCCGGTCGCCGTAGCTCAGGTCGTGCAGCCCCGATTCGGTCATCCCCGCCTGGATCGCGACCTGCCACGCCCGCGGCGAAAGGTTGCGCTGCTTGCCGATCGAGATGATCTGCGAGACGATCTGCCGCTGTTGGCTGTCCAGTCCACCGGCCTGGGCCGAGGCCGTGCCGGCCTGCCCCGGCTGAGTCGGCCCGATCGCCGCGTCACAGCTGAGGTTCGTGGCCGCCTGAGCCTGCTGGGCCTGTTGGTCGCTGACGACGTTGATCACCACTCCGGCCGTCATCACCGCGGCGGCCAGCGCCGCCACCACGACTCCGACCAGCAGACCGATCCGCATGGGCCTCAGCTCGCCTGGTCGTAGTCGGACACCCGCCAGCCGGCGTCGGTTTTCGACACGGTGATGGACAGCTTCGGCCCGTCGGTCGGGATCACGACCTGGACCGAACTGGTGTAGGAACTGGTGACCACCGGATCACCGGTCACCTGGCTCGCCGGAATGTTCTGCGGGTCCACTGTGGACATGCTGGCCGTGAGGAACTCCTGGGTCGTGTACGGGCGAAGCCCGTCGAGCCACTGCGCGTTGGTGATACCGGCCGGATGGTTCACCCACGCCTGCGCCCACAGTTTCGCCACGTTCAGCGCCGCCGGGTCCGGCGCCGCGGAAGTGGGCTCCAGCAACGGCGCGGTGAGCCTGGTGGAAAACGGCACCGTCGTCGAATCGTTCCCAGGGGCCGACTGTGCCGACGAGCTGGTCGCACCCAGGGCACCCGCAGGGGCCGGGCTGCTCCCGCCCGGGCGACCCAGCACCTTCGGCACGGCCACCCCGATCACGATGATCAGTACCGCGACCGCGATGGCCGAGCCGAGCAGATGCCGCGGCGAGCGCAGCGGGAAACCCCACACCCTGCGGTAGACCGCGGCCCTGCCGCGGTTGGTCCTGATCGGCACCTGCTCACCTACTCTTCCGCGACCACACGACCATCGCCGCGCACACCGGTGGTCCTTGCGCTACCGCGACCGCATTGGGCATTCCGCTCACCTCACGAGATCGTCGGTGTCACGCAACTCGATTCCCCGGGAAGGCCGATACAGCACGAAAACCGGCTTTCCCGCGACCACTTCCTGATCCGCGCGTCGCGGCTGCGGGGTGGTCGGCCGCTCCGTTTCCCCGCCGGAGATCCGCGACGGCACGATGAGGGGATCCGGCTCGTCCCAGCCGCGGTCGAACACCGGTGAAGTGTCCACACGCCGGCTCTGGGGTTGGGGCGGAACCCAGGCGGCATCGGCACGACGCGTTGTACCTGGTGGGGCCGAATAGACGTAGGCGTCCGGCTGTCCGCTCGTCGGCGAGTAACCGGGAAGCACACCGGAGCCGCCGCTGCCGGCTGCCGGCAGACCTCGCCGACCACTGCCCGGCAGGGACTGCCCGCCACCTGGCCAAGGAGCACCAGACCAGGCCGCGGCGGGACGCGCCGCGATCGAGCCCGCCCCGTCGAGCCGTTGCGCGTTCGCGAAGATCGTCGCTTCCGGACGGAACCGGCCGCCGTTGGAGAGCATGGCCCCGATCGGCCCACCGGGCTGCGGATCGACGTCGTCGGACTCCCGCACGTTCTGCCAGAACTCGTCCTGCGGCGTCGGCCCTGGCTTGCGGCGCAACCGCGTGAAGATCCCGCCACTCGGCGCCGGAATCGAGGAACCGACCATGCCCACGGACATCTCCACCATCTGCCACAGCCGCCGTACCGGCCGGCCGACCAGGAACAGCAGCACGGTGACCAGACCCGCCAGCGCCATCTGCGTGAGGATGTTGAGCGAGTTGCCCGCGGCGAAGATCGCCTGCAGCAACAGGGCGTGGATGCCGGCCAGCACGGAGAGCACGAGCAAGTTGAACCCGACCGCACCGACGACCTTCGCCACCCGGCGCAGGATCTCGTTGTGCACCAGCGCGACGAGTCCGATGAGCGGCGCGGTCAACACGAACAGTCGGATCAGCACCTGCGCGAGCAGGACGGAAGCCTCGGCCAGCAGCTGGAACAGCGCGTACACCAGGCTCTGCAGCAAGGCCAGGAAACCCGCGCCTGTCCGGCTACCGCCATCACCGGTGAAATACGGAGTGGCGGGTCCGAGCTTGGTGGCGATGTCCTTGTAAGCAGCCATCTTGGCGTCCACGACGGACTGGTTGGCATCGTCGCCGTTGCGCACCTGTGTCCAGGTGAACGCCTGGGCGTCGAGCAGTTGCCTTCCGTACTGGCTGGCCTGCGGCGAGTCCGGCGAACCGAATTCGCCGCGCAGCCAGTTGTTGTAGACCACCTGCGTGTGCAGATCGGTCGGCAGCACCTCCCAGATGATCTGGTTCTGCGAATCGTCGATGAAGCCGGCCTCGATGTCCGTGGTCGTCTTCACGATCGCGTTGTCGATCGGGCCGAGGTAGGTCAACATCGCCAGCGAGGAGGCAGCGAGCCAGACCGCGGCAAGCCCGTAGAGGGCACGTTTGCTGACCGCCGACAGGTCACCGCGCCAGATGTTGCGGAACATCAAGATCGCCAGGATCAACGCGGCCAGCCCGAACAGCTGGGCATAAATGTTGTTGTAGACCTTCTCGGCGCCGGCCTTCACCGCGTTGTAGATCGGGTTCAGCAACCCGCCTTCCAGCACCGTGTAATGCAGCGAGTTGGTCGCACCGACGATGTTCTTGCCGATGTTGAACAACTCGTTGCCGGCCCAGGTGTCGATCGTCGAGTTGGGGCTGGCGATGCTGGACAACGGACTGCAGTCGGTCTGGTAGGTGTACCAGACCATGCCGGCATAGCCGTAATCGAAGTAAGCGCTGCCGTCCTCACCGTGGCTTGCCGGCGGGTCGATGGCGCCGACCATGCCGGAACCGGGGCGTTCGGGGTTCGGTGCTTCGCCGCACGCGGCGGCGGACGCGGGGGGCGCGACGACGATGGTTTCCAGTCCGAAGACCAGCACCACCGCTATCAGCGCACCGAGGCGACCTGGTCTTTTGCGCCCGGTCGGCCGCGCCGGAGCGCGGCCGCCAAGCGGATCTCCCTGTTCGTTCGCGGGCAGCCCGACGACGCGTGGCCGGAGGCCAACAGCGCGCAGGATGGTGGTTTTCGCGGCGGCGCCGTAGGTACGGCGTAGGCGTGCGGTGAGTGTGTGCCAGCCGGCCGCGCAGGCGAGCACGCTCAGCAGGGTCAGCGCGGTGCTCATGCCGCGTCCCGGCCGCCGCCACGCTTGCCTGCCGCAGCGTGTTCGTGCTCCGCGAGCAACTGCTCGTCGGTCAGGCCGACCTCGCGCTCGGCGGCCAGTTCGAGATCGGCCTCCAGGTCGTCGTTCGGGGGAATGGGCTCGGGCACGTGCACCTCGGCGGGCTCGGGTTCGCCCTGCCGGGCACGATTGTCCGCGGGCAGGGCGTCCTTGGAACCCGGCGTGGTGTCCATGACGGCCCGCAGCTGTTCCAGGTGCGGACCCGAGAAGTCGACCCGGATCCGTTCCACGCCACCGGCGCCGTCCCCGAAGACGAACTGGCGGGGCTCACGATCCCGTTCCAGCGTGCGTTGGACGCCGGGCCGGCGGCCCAGCGCCGCGATCACCTGTTCGTAGCCGACGCCGACCGGCACCTTCAGCAGGCGCAGCGCGTCGGCCTGGGCCTCCTCGTCGTCCAGGCGCCCGACGAACACCGAGTCCAGCAGGGCGACGAACCCCTGGATCTTGAGGAAGTCGGCGGGAATCTGGGAGGACAGCAGCACTCGCACGTTCCACTTGCGTGAGTCACGTGCGAACCGGTTCATCAGCACGCGGCCCGTCGGCACCTCGGACAGGAAGAACGCCTCGTCGATCCAGACGCCCTTGCGCTGGTCCTTCGGCTTTTCGTACACCGAACGCTGGGTGAGCCAGGCGGCCAGGTTGAGCATCTCGACGCCGAGCGCCTCGGCGTCGGTCCAGTGCTCGCGGCCGACGCCGTCCTTGGGCAGGGTCAGTCCCGCCATGGTCAGCACGGTCAGCCGGTCGTCCCGGGTTTCGGAATAGGGGTCGGCGTCGCTTTCCGGTATCAGCAGCGACATCCGTTCGCGCATCTCGTCGAGGAAGTCGGCGACGACTACCGCGTGCTCGTGGTGCTCGCTGGAGTCGCGCCGCAGCGCGTCGATGACCTGACCCGGGTCGGCGTCGTAGCGGCCGCCCACCGCGCGGACCGCGCGCAGCAGCACGATCCGGCTCTGCGGCATCCGCGCCACCTCGTACGGCAGGACACCGGTGAGCACGTCGAGCACGAGCCGCCGCCGGGTGGCGCCGGCCAGTGCCCGCTCGCGGCGCCACGCGCGTTCCGGGTCGTCCTCGTCCATGAAGTGCTCGAGCAGCGGCTCCGCCACCACGCGGTACGGGTTGAGGATGCCGGGCTGCGCGTTGAGCAGGTTGATGGGACGCGCGTACGGCCGGATCTCCGGCAGGTCGCACAGCCTCGACAGCGGGCCGGAAGGGTCCAGCAGCGTCCAGTGCGCCCCGGCGCGCAGCGTCTTGTAGACGATGCCACCGCCGAGGAAGGACTTGCCGCCGCCGAGTCCGGCGACCATCGCGGTCAGGCCGGAACCGTCCCGGATCTCCTGGGCCATCCACGGGTCCCAGGCGACCGGGCGCCGGGTCGCGGTACAGGTCTCGCCGAGCAGGATGCCGCGGCGGTCACCGACTTCCGCGGTCGCCGTCGGCACCGCGGCCGCGGCCCAGACCACCGAGCCACGGCGCATGTAGGCCGAGGACGCCAGCGGTTCACCGGGAATGAACTCCCGGGCCATCGCGTACTGCGCCTCGGGGTGTTCGACGGCGATCTTCGGTTTGTACAGGTCCAGCATCTGCTGGGCCAGCCGCAGCGCCTCGCGCTCGGTCGCGCCGGAAACCGCCAGGCGCCACCACGACCGGACCCGGGTGGCCAGCGCGGTGAAGCCGGAGGTCATCTCGTCGTCGATTTCCAGCACCCGTGAGGCCTGGCGGGAAAGCGATTGCGGCGGCTCCAGTTCGTGCTCGTCGGTGTAGTGCTTCACCTGCGAGCGAACCTTGTTCATCTGGCGCGCCAACTCGCCCGCGACCTCTTCCGGGCGACGCACGTAGATCCGGGCGGACCACTCCACCGGAGCGGGCAGCCGGTCGGCGTGCTGGACCCACGGGTCGTCGACCTCGGGGATCTGCAGGCCGTGCATCTGCCCGATGGTCAGGACGGCGACATGCCGGGCGATGCCCGCGTTGGAGCCGGTCCGGCCGCGGACGGTGAGCGTCGGCGCGTACGGGTCGGCGTGGAAGTCGGCGGCGTCGGTGAAACTGGCCAGGTCTTCGGGTTCCCAGGCGGCCCCGGGAACGGCGGGCAGGTTGCGCGGAGCGGGCAGGCCCAGCGAGCACGAACGGTGCATCAGCCAGGACATCTCCTCGGCGTGCACCGGGCGCCCCTCCAGCCCCGAGGAACCGATCACCTGGTCGAGATGCTCGACCTCGGAGTCGAGCGCGGTCAGTTCGGCGTCGACGGCCTCGGGCAGGATCTTGCGCAGCAACGGCGCGGCGCTTTCCACCGCGCGGTCCACGATGCGGCGGGTCTGGACCTGAATGCCGAGGTACACCTCTTTCTCGGCCATCGACCGGCCCATCAGCTGTTGCTGCTCACCGATCAGGTAATCGTCGAAGGAAAGCGCGCCCGAGACGTCCTGCGGCCGGCCCACGGCGTTGTGGACGTGGGCCTCGGCCCACATCCGGATCGGGTACGGGCGGTTCGTCACGCGCAGGTGCAACCACCGGCCCTGCAGCTCGGCGTACTGCCCGGCGATCGCCGCGATCAGGTCTCTGCGCTGGGAGTCCGACCGGAACGACCAGCGTTGCGGAGCAAGCCGGTACCAGGCGTACACCTCATGGCCGGTGCGCACCAGGTGGCCGTCGATGCTGCGCAACGCGATCGATGGCGTGTAGCTGGGGATGGCCTGTTCACCCGGCAGGCGCCGGGTGGCCGCCTTCGGCTTGGCCGGCACGGCCAGACCTGGCAGCGGGGCACGCCCGCCCTGCCACTGGCCGGCCCCCCGTGCGTCTTTCCTCCGGCGTCCGCCGCGACCGAACAACGAGCTACCTCCTGACCTGCGCCGTGGACCGGCGCGAGCGCTGTCGCCTCTTGTGCTTGGGCAGTGGCCGCTGGGCGTTCACGTGGAGCCTGGTGGCGCTGACCGCGCCACCCACGCCCCGTGCGGTCTCACGGGGCGTGTGCAGCTCCCGCAACCACATGGTGAACACCGAACCCAGCGGGCGCTCATGGTTGATCTTGGATGTGATCAGCCGGGTGATCGCGACGGTGACGACGAAGGCCCACGCCGTGGAGAAGAACCCGAACCCGATGCCGATCTGCCGCTCGACGGTGAGCACGACCAGGAACACCCCGATGCCCACCCCCCAGGCCACATACCGGGCCCGCCAAGGGAAAGTCGCCTTGGGCGGGCCCAGCCAGACCGCGTCCACCCGGTAAATCTCGTCATCGGTTCGAATCCGCATGCGCCCCCCTGGGTCAGCCGGTGAACAGGCCGGCGATCCACTGGCCGACGTTCACGCCGAGCCCGCTCACGGCCAGGCCGATGACCGCCAGCGCGATCACGACGCCGGCCAGGCGGCGCATCACACCGGCGTTGTCGCCCTTGCCGCCGCCCAACCACAGCAGCAGCAAGGCGACGGCCAGCAGGACCAGCGGGATGACGTTGTCGAGCATCCACTGCTGGACGCCTCTGGTCTGGATTTCGCCAGCGGCAAGCTGGGTGACGGTCATCATGGTCATTCGCGTACTCCCGGGTGCGAGGAGTGTGTCGGGTGAGCCCGGCGGGCTCACGGAGGGGCAGAGATTGTCCGGTCTGGTCTAGATCATCATGGCGTCACAAGCTGTAACGGTCAAAGCGCTCTCTGTCGAAGCGGGTCCATTCACACCAGGCACAGTACGGTCAGTCTCAAGGAGTTCGTCGCCCTCCATCATCGTTGCAACGCCGCCCAGGATTAACCCCGACCACCCTTATTTCGTAGTTTGCGTTCGAACTCACTCTGCGGCGAGTACTTCGCTCACTCTGGGTTGGTTATTGCGTTGCTTGATCGCAACCGGGACAGTGTGGCATGCCCCGTTCGGCGGCAGGCGCCATACCCGGCTGTGATCGAGACACTCTAGATGTCGATCACCCAGCCCGGCGACGACCGGGCGAGGACCCACGTGTCTATCCCCTTCGTCGTGACACAGCGTCATTTTCGGGTTCTCAGTCGTTGAGACGGTCGCCCGTCTCAACTACCCGGAGGTGCCGAGAAGAGGTCGGTGGGGAACGCGCCGGCGGCGACGATCGTGCGGCGCAGTGGTTCGGCCAGTTCGGCCAGCCGGGCCGCCTTTTCCGCGCCCAGTTTCAGCCAGGGGCCCACCGAGACCTCGTTGGTCTGGTCCTCCAGCCGCCGCCGGAATTCGGTGCCGTGGGTGGTGAGTGCTCCGGTTTCGTCGAGCACGCCGTCCTTCACCAGGCCGGCGGTGGCAACGTCCCACTGTGCGTCGGACCAGCCACGGATGGCCTTGGCCGCCTGCGGGTGAAAGCTCTTACCCGTGGCCACATTGCCGATCAGCGCGGACAATCCGGACACGCCGTTGGCGAGAAGCACGGCCACGTGCCCGTCGCCGCGGAACTCGCGCAGCAGCGTGCACGCGTGCCACAGCACCAGATGCGGCTCGGACGGCCAGTCCAGCTCGGCATGCCCGGCGAAGAGCGGGCGGCCCTCGACGGTGCAACCGGCGGCCGCTTCCCGCGCGAGTTCGGCGGCCTCGGCCAGTTCGGGCGAGGACACCGCGTCGCGAAGCAACCGCCGCAGCGCGGCGTCGGCGGCATCGAGACGGGCGGAGAGGATCTTGTCGGGACTCGCGAGTGTCCAGGCGTCCGGGATGTGCCGGGCGATCAGCTCCGGGCTGAAGTTGTAGAAGGTGGCCGTGACCACGCCCGGCTCGACCGGGCCCAGCGGGGCCGACCGGCTGGCGAAATAGCCCATCCTGCCCGGCCGCAGGCCCGCGGCGGTGTAGCGCTCCTCGGCCTCGGGAGCGAAGTAGATCGGGGTGTGCAAGGAGTTGGTGACGCGATGGCATCGCTCGGCGAGGGCGCAGGCTTGTGCGTGGTCCACACACAGACGGTATCGCGTGCGGCCGGAGTCGCCGACGGTCCCGTCGTCAAATGATCATCGGCCCAGCGCGGTGCGGGGTGCCGCCGCCCTGGAGACCGGGCGGACGAGTTGGCGTGTAAGCCGGATCCTGTGCCCCGGGCGCCTCGCGGCGCCGGGGCGGCGACCATCCATCTAGACCTGCCGTCGCCGGCAGGCTCGAGCGGTCTACCCGCAGGCATCGGGCGGGCCACCCTCGAACGCCTGCGCAGACGCCACGGTGGGCGTCCTCTTGACCTTGCTCCGGGTGGGGTTTACCAAGCCATCCCGGTCACCCGGGATGCTGGTGGTCTCTTACACCACCGTTTCACCCTTACCCCGGCCGATGGACCGGGGCGGTCTGTTTTCTGTGGCACTGTCCCGCAGGTCACCCCGGGTTGCCGTTAGCAACCACCCTGCCCTGTGGAGTCCGGACTTTCCTCGAAAGGTGTCCCTCTCGCGGCCGCCCGGCCAACTCGTCCGCCTGTCCAGGATAGCCGCCGCACCCGGGATGGGCGGCGTTACCCCTGGCCACGGGTCGTCCCCGGACCGGCCGGGTCCACTTCGGACTCCCTCAGCCGAGGTGGGAAGTGTCGTTGGCGAGGCGGACCGAAGCGTTGCCGTCGGGGTAGAACTCGACGATCGACAGTGACGCCAGGTCGAGATGCATGCGGAAGAACACCGACGGGCCCGCGTCCAGGCCGAACCGCAGCAGGGACTTGATCGGCGTGACATGGCTGACCACGATGATCGTGCGGCCGCGGTGGGCCGCGATGAGCTCCT